>Ga0160427_10002171_pt1 | contig 11898 bp, 9 predicted proteins | sample SolpanmetagenomL_FD_108194 | JGI IMG/M metagenome (GOLD analysis project Ga0160427, IMG submission 108194) | Solar panel surface microbial communities from Lawrence Berkeley National Laboratory, California, USA - L | ecosystem: Engineered > Built environment > Solar panel > Unclassified ...
TCTTCGCCCGCGCGAATCGCGCCGCCGGTGCCCTCAGCCGGCTGAGCATCAACGAGACGCCGAGCCAGAGGAGCAGGGCCGTCACGGCCTCACCGGCGACGATCACGATGAACGCCGAATGCTGGACCGCGGGGTCCGTGATCGAGCGATCCGTGATCCCGGACTCCGGCATCACGGTATCCATCGAGAGGACGTGCTGGACGAAACTATAATTGGTCGTTGGGTCGACGACGTTCCCGAACACCGCGAGCGTGCAGGTCAGCGCCAGGGCCGCCACGAGCACGATCTTCGAGAGGCGGGCAGCCATCATGGGGAACCACCCTCCTGAAATCCCGGCCGCCTGCCCTTTGGAGGCCGGGATCGGGGCCCTCAGTTTGCCTTGGCCTCGACATCCAGCCGGTCGAGCACGGCGGCCGGCGAGCGCGCCGCGCCGAGGTCGATGAACCCGATGCCGAACGGCTCCTTGGCTTTCGCGCGGACCGCCAGCTTGCCGGGCTTCATCACGAACTGACCCATGGCGGCGCCGATGCCCTTCGCGGCTGCGCTGTTGCCGAGGATGACCGGCACGCCCAGCAGGCTGGCGGTGACGTATTCCTTGCGCAGCTCGTCCGGCTTGAGGCTGAGATCCTTCGACTGTGCGGCGAGGAAGCGTTCGAACAGGCCGGCATTCTCGACCGTCAGGTCGAGGGTCTTGGCGCTGCCCGAGAACATCAGCATCGTCGCCGCCGGCAACGTGCCGGAGAACAGCTCCGGCCCGATCCCGCCCAGCGTGCCTTCCAGCCGCACGGAGCCGATATCGCGTCCCGTTACGGTGATCTCGCGCAGAGACAGGTCGCGGGCCTTCTCGTCCAGCGATGCATCCGCCACGACGTCGAGATCGAGGTTCCGGTAGCCGTAGGCTGGAAGCATGCCGACGATCGGCGCGCCCGCCAAGAGGTCGGCGGGCATGCTCAGACCCGTGAGCCTGAGGCGGCTCGTGCTCGGTACGCCGTTGCTCGGTGGACCGAGGGCGAGGACGGCCTCGCGCAGGGCAATTCGGCGTGGCGGCTGCGGTGAGACGGTGACGGCGAGGGGATCGGCGGTTCTGATATCCGAAGCCCTGGCATCCGGAGTTCTGGCATCCGGACCCTTAGCCTCCGGAGTCCTGCCGGGACCCGGCCGGACCGGCTCGGGACCGGTGGCCCGGGTCGGGACGCGCCCATCCCGGAGCGGCAGCTTCTCGGTGCCGGAGTCCGGCGGAAGCTCGATCGACAGGTCGCTCACGGTGAGATTGCCGAGATTCGGTGCGAGGCGGCGCATCTCGACGTCGGACAGCCCGGAACCCGACGTGGGTTCTGCGGCGATCCCCTGGAGCCCGGCGATCGTCGGGGCGAGCGATGTTCCGGTCAGCGCAAGCCGCGCGACCCGCGCGCGCAGGCTGCCCCGCGAGAGCGAGACGTCGTCCAGGAACGTGCCGGCATCCGCCCCCGCGGAGGCGTAGGCGGCGCGGCCGATCTCGAACAGCGCCGGCCCCTTGGGATCGGTGTCGCTCACGCTGAAACCCTGCATCTCCAGGCTTCCGAGGGCGCTCGCCTCGATCAGGTCGGCCGCCGCAGCCGCGAAGACGCGGCGATCCGTTCCGTCCTGGAAACCCGCAGCCAAAATCGCGAAGGCGCCGTTCCACCCGTCGGGCACCTGGCGGCCGCCGAGTTCGCGCCCGCTGAGCCGGGCGATCTTCACCGTGGTTCCCCGCGCATCCGCGTAGGTCACGTCCGAGACCTGGATGGTCCCGTAGACCCGCTGGATCGGACCCTTGCCGTCGCCCGGGACCGTATAAAGGCGGCTGAGCGCCGCGAGGTCGAGGTCCGTCGCCCGCACCGCACCGTAGGTGCCGGAGCCCCGGTTCGGACCCGCGACGGCACTCACCGTCGCACCCGCGGCCGTCAGCTCGCCGACGCGGCCCGCCCGGACGTCGCGGGCGACGACGTCCCGGTACGTGACGGTCTGCCGATTGTCGCCGCTGCCGACATTCTCCGAGGTGAGCACCGGGATCGTCAGGCTGCCGGCGTCCAGCCGGGCCAGCCGGGTTTCCCACGGGACGGCGGAATCGGGCCGCAGGATCCCGGCGAGATCCTCCTTCGACAGGCGAGTCCCGCTCGCGGTCAATCTGGGCGCCCTGAGCAGCGTGCCGCCCAGGGGCAGCACCACATCCGTGACCGTGACGTCCTGGACGGCCGCCGCGCCCTCCTGGGCGAGGAGGGGCGACGGCGCAACGAGGCCGAACAGGGCCATCGCTCCGGCTGCCGCCAGGGCCGACCGGAGGCGGGCGCGGGCCTTCGGGTGGATCATGGCGGGGTCCGAACCAGGGCTCTTGTCAGGTATCCCGCAGGCGTGCCGCGTTTTGCCGGGCGAGGCAATCGTGCCGGCGGGAGCGAGACTCCATGCCGGTCCGGGTGTCGTACGGGTGCAACGGCGCGCGAGGCGGGGCCTACAGGGAGAAGGACGTTCCGCAGCCGCAGGACGCGGTGGCAAGCGGATTCTCGATCTTGAAGGACTGCCCGATCAGGTCGTTCACGAAATCGATGGTCGAGCCGCTCATGTATTCCAGCGAAACCGGATCGACGATCACGGTCGCGCCGTTCCGCTCGATCGCGACATCCTGCGCCTCGCGGCTGCGGGTGATGTCGAACGCGTAGGAGAAGCCCGAGCAGCCGCCGCCGTTGACGCTGATGCGCAGGGATGAGCCCGGCGGTTCGGAACCCATGATCTCGTTGATGCGCTTGGCGGCGCGGTCGGTCAGGGTGATGTCAGCCATCTGTTTCTGGCCACGCAGTGTTCGGTGGACGGCGCCGCCGGGCCGTTGTCCCGGGCGCCACGGTTCACAAGATATGGGGCACCGGCCCGCGCCGCAACGCGCCGGACCGGGAAGGGCTCATGACCAGGGTGCAGGCGATGGCGAGAGACGTTCGTGCGGCCTAACGGTGAGCGCTGGCGCGCGCCCTTCGCCACCGATCCCGGCCGGACCCGCGGGCGGCTGATCCCCGAATCCGCCTCACCGACGCGCAGCGACTTCCAGCGCGACCGTGACCGGATCATCCACTCGACGGCGTTCCGGCGGCTGAAGCATAAGACTCAGGTCTTCGTGCATCACGAGGGCGACCACTATCGGACGCGCCTGACCCATACCCTCGAAGTCAGCCAGATCGGTCGGGCGCTGGCCCGCGCGCTGGGCCTCGACGAGGATCTCGCCGAGGCGCTGGCACTCAGCCACGATCTCGGCCACACCTGTTTCGGCCATACCGGCGAGGACGCGCTGGACGCCTGCATGGCCGCTCATGGCGGCTTCGACCACAACGCGCAGGCCCTCCGGATCGTCACGCGTCTGGAGCGGCGCTATGCCGGCTTCGACGGCCTCAACCTGGCCTGGGAAACGCTGGAGGGCCTCGTCAAGCACAACGGGCCGCTGCTGACGGCGGACGGGCAGCCGACACCGCGTTACGCAGCCCGCGGCATTCCGGCCGCGATCCTCGAGTACGACACGCTGAATTCCCTGGATCTCTGGAGCCAGGCCGGCCCGGAAGCGCAGGTCGCGTCGCTCGCCGACGACATCGCCTACGCGGCTCACGACCTCGACGACGGCCTGCGCGCCGGCCTGTTCGATATCCCGGAGCTGCGCGCCGTGCCGTTCCTGGCCGAGATCCTGGACGAGATCGACCGGTTGCACCCTGGCCTCGAAGCGTCCCGCGTGGTGCACGAACTGGCGCGGCGCGTGATCACGCGGTTCGTGGAAGACGTGATCCGCGAGGGGAGCCGTCGGATCGCTGCCCTCGATCCCCGGACCGTCGAGGACATCCGACGCGCGGAAGCGCCGGTGATCGCCTTCTCACCGTCGATCGCGGCGGCGGACGCGGACATCATGGGCTTCCTGTGGAAGCGGATGTACAGGCATCCGGGCGTCGTGGCGGTCCGGAAGAAGGCCGACGCGATCGTCAACGATCTGTTCGCGGCCTTCTCGGCGGATCCGTCGCGGATGCCGGAGGAGTGGCGCACCGGCCTCGACGGCGCCCCGCAGGCGCGCGTCGCCCGGCGGGTCGCAGACTACATCGCCGGCATGACCGACACCTACGCGGTGCTGGCCCACCGCAAGCTCCACGCCGCGACGCCGGATCTCCATTGGGAGTTGCCGAGCCGGGGCTTGCCGCTCGCTGAGCCGTGACGCGGACGACACCGACGCTTCCTCAGGTGGACGGCGGGCCGTGAAGCGCACCGCTACCTCCCACCGGGGACGCCGTCGACAACCACGTTGCGCCGCCCGGTGACGAACGTGCTCCCCGCCGCGCTTCATCCGCGGACGGGGCGCATCGGCGATCAGCAGCCGCAGCCGTAACCGTAGCCATAACCGCCATAGGCGGCCGGGTAGCCGTAGCCATAGGCACCGTAGGCGGCCGGGTAGCCGTAGCCGTACCCGCCGTAGAGGCTGCCGGCGGCGAGCCCGAGGCCCAGGCCGAGACCGGCTCCCGCCAGCCCGTAGCCGAGGCCACGGCCGTACCCGTAGCCGCGCCCGTAATAGCCGCCGCGGTAGCCGTATCCGCCTGCCCGATAGCCAAAACCACCGGCCCGATAGCCGAAACCACCGGCCCGGTAGCCGCCGTGGAAGCCGCCGCCCCGGAAACCGCCGGCTTCCGCGGCCGGAGCGGCCAGGATGAGGGCGCAGAGCGCTGAACCGGCAATCGTCAAGATTTTCATCGGTCTCTCCAGGATCGAGAATGTCGCGATCGACCGCGACGACACGACCTCGTCCGCTCCGAGGCAAGATACGCTTTGAAAAATCGGTATTCGTCGCGTTGGATAACGTGAACGCGCCGGTTGCGGGTAAGCGGGCTGGCCACTGCGCAGCCGTCGGCGGCCGGCACAGGCGCGGACCTGCCGTGACACCCTTCCGGCCCCTTGCTAGACGGCCCGGGCGGGCGCAGGCCGAACGGCCTGAGCGACGAGATCCCCGCGCGAGCGAGACCGACACCGATGAACATCTTCGCCCTGTTCGAGGCGCGTGTGCGCGAGGCCGTCGAGGCCCTGACACGCGCCGGCCAGTTGCCCGACGGTCTCGACCTCGCCCGCGTGGTGGTCGAGCCGCCCCGCGATTCGGCGCACGGCGACCTCGCCACCAATGCGGCCCTCGTCCTCGCCAAGGAGGCGCGAACGAACCCGAAGGCCCTCGGCGAGGCCCTGGCGGCGGAGCTCAGGGCGGATCCGCGGATCGCGGAGGTGAGCGTCGCCGGGCCCGGCTTCATCAACCTGCGGCTCGTACCGGCGATTTTCCACGAGGTGCTGCGCAGCGCGCTCGCGGCGCCGGAGGCGTTCGGCCGCGCGCAACTCTCCGGCGGCCCGATCAACGTCGAGTACGTCTCGGCCAACCCCACCGGCCCGATGCATGTCGGCCACGGCCGCGGTGCGGTGTTCGGCGATGCCCTGTGCAACCTGCTGGTCGCCGCCGGCCGGCAGGTGACGCGGGAATATTACATTAACGACGCCGGCGTTCAGGTCGACGTGCTCGCCCGCTCGGCTTTCGAGCGCTACCGCGAGGCCCTGGGCGAGCCCTTCGCCATCGCCGAGGGCCTCTACCCGGGCGATTACCTCAAGCCCGTCGGCGCCAAGCTGGCGGAGACGCACGGCCGCGTGCTCCTCGACAGGCCCGAGGCGGAGTGGCTTCCGTTGGTCCGTGAAACCGCGCTTGCCATGATGATGGACATGATCCGGGCCGACCTCGCGGCGATCGGGATCCGCCACGACGTGTTCTTCTCCGAGCGCACGCTGCAGCAGAGCGGGGCCGTGAAGACGCTTCTGCAGGAGCTGCGGGAGCGGGGCCTCGTCTACGAGGGCCGGCTGCCGCCTCCCAAGGGCCAGCTGCCGGAGGACTGGGAGGATCGGGAGCAGACCCTGTTCCGCACCCGGGAATTCGGTGACGACAGCGACCGGCCGCTCCTGAAGTCCGACGGGTCCTACACCTACTTCGCTTCGGACATCGCCTATCACCGGGCCAAGTACCGCGCGGGCGCCACCGAACTGATCGACGTGCTCGGGGCCGACCATGGCGGCTACGTCAAGCGCATGCAGGCGGCCGTGAAGGCGGTGAGCGACGGTCAGGCCACGCTGGACGTCAAGCTCTGCCAGCTCGTGCGGCTGCTGCGCGCAGGCGAGCCGGTGAAGATGTCCAAGCGGTCCGGCGAGTTCGTGACCCTGCGCGACGTCATCGATGAGGTGGGCCGCGACGCGATCCGCTTCATGATGCTCTACCGCAAGAACGACGCGACCCTGGACTTCGACCTCGCCAAGGTGGTCGAGCAGTCGAAGGACAACCCGGTCTTCTACGTCCAGTACGCCCATGCCCGGGTCCGCTCGGTGCAGCGGCAGGCGCGCGAGGCCTTTCCCGATGCGGACCTATCGGCTCCGGCGCTGCTGAAAGAAGCGGATTTCGGCCTGCTCACCGATGTGGGTGAGATCGAGATGATGCGCCTCATCGCGCAATACCCGCGGGTCCTCGAATCGGCCGCCGTGGCGCACGAGCCGCACCGGATCGCATTTCACCTCTATGAGCTCGCGTCCGCGCTTCATAGTTTCTGGAACAAGGGCAAAGACTTGCCGCAATTACGGTTTGTTAATGCAAGCGATCGAAAGTCGACGTGGGCCCGGCTGGCGCTCGTCGAGGCTCTTCGGAGCACGCTTGCCGCCGGCCTTGCGGTGCTCGGTGTGACCGCGCCGGACGAGATGCGATAAGCCCGTCCGCATCGGACGGGTGACCGGCGTTGATGTGAGGATCTTGCCATGACGAACGCTTCGCGCGCTCAGGTCGATCTCGACGCCCTTGCGCGCGATCTGCGTCAGGACGGTACCCGTGCGCCGCAGGCGGCCGCGAAGTCCGACCCGCTTGCCGAACTGGCCCGGATCGTCGGCCAGGACGACCCGTTCCGTGCCCTGCTGGCGGCCCGCGACGAGATGCGCAACGTCGCCGCCGCGTCGCCGCAGGCCGGCTGGTCCGCGCGGATCGAGCCCAGCTTCGTTCCGGAGGCTCAGAAAGCGACCCCCGCCGACGCCTTCGACCAGTATCTCGCCTCGGTGGAACAGGACACGCATCCCGAGGGCGCGGCCTACGGCGCCGACCTGGGCGCGGCGCAGAACGACGCGGACGGCGCCTACGACACCGACCGGCCGCTGCGGCGGGTCAGCCCGCGCCGCCGGCTGGTTTCGGTCGGCGCCGGCATCGCCGTCGTGGCCGTCGCGGTGACCGGTGCGCTCACCTACAAAGGCCTGAGCCACTCCGATCACGGTGGCGTGCCGGTGGTGCAAGCCGATTCGACGCCGCTCAAGGTGGCGCCGAAGGTGGCCGACGGCGTGGAGATCCCGGATCAGAACCGGCAGATCTACGACCCAAAGGGCAAGAAGGACGGGCAGATCAAGATCGTCAACCGCGAGGAACAGCCCCTCGACGTGGCGGAAGCCGCGCGCGCCGCTCAGGGAACGGGGCCGGCCGGCGGCGCCCAGAGCGGCACGACACCCGGCAACGGTCCATTCGAGGCCTTCGGAGAGCCCCGGCGCGTCCGGACGGTGGCGGTGAAACCCGATGCACCGCCGGCACCGCCGGCCCGGGAGGCCCAGGCCGATGCGGGTCCCGCGCCGATCCCCACCATGGTGCTGCCCACGGATGAGCCGCCGGCCAAGGCGCCGCCGATGCGTCAGGCTGCGGCCGGCCTTGCCACCGCCACGCCCGCCCCCATGACGCCGCCGCCGGAGGCTACCCCGGTGGAGGCGGCCGCGCCCAAGCCCGTCGCGGTCAAGCCGCCCCCGAAGGCGGCGCAGCGGGTCGCGACCGTGGCGCCTGCGGCGCCGGATACGACATCGAGCACGGCGATCTCCGACGATGACGCCGTCCGGAGCGGTCCCGTGAGCGGGTTCTCGGTACAGCTCGGCGTGCGGAGTTCCGCTGCCGAGGCGAAGGCCGCCCTCCGCCAGATGCAGGCCAAGTACACGCAGCTTGCCGGCAAGCCGGAGCTGATCCGGCAGGCTGAGGTGAACGGCAAGACCATCTTCCGCGTCCGCGTCGGGCCGCTGGAGAAGGGCGCGGCGTCGAGCCTGTGCAGCGCCCTGCAGGGCGCCGGCGGCCAGTGCTTCGTGGCAAAGAACTGATAGGCCGGAAGCCGGGCCGTCACGCCTAGGAGGAGCGTCTGAGGAGACGCCCCCGCGCGGTACCCTACCGCTGCGCGGGGCAAGACGGCGGGCGAACCACCCATCCGGATGTGTCCGCCGGCTCCGAGTCCCGCCCGCAACACCCGAGCCATCGCAGAGCGGTCGAAACCCCCGGAATCGTGGTTTCGTCTTGCAGCGTCCCTGTTCCCGCCCGAGTCTGCGGTCACCGATCCGAGTCAACGGGCGTTTCTCATCCCCGCGCCGCCACTGACGAGTCCCCGAGACGTCCCGATGACATCCCGTGCCCTGATCCTCGGCTGCGCCGGCAAGTCGCTCTCCGCCGACGAGGCGGCCTTCTTCCGCGACGCGCGGCCGTGGGGCTTCATCCTGTTCAAGCGCAACATCGGCACACCGCAGGAGGTGCGTGCCCTGACGGATGCGCTCCGGGATTGCGTCGGCTCCGACAGAACGCCGATCCTGATCGATCAGGAAGGGGGCCGCGTTCAGCGCATGGGACCGCCGCACTGGCCGGCCTATCCGGCGGGGGGGCGTTACGGCCGGCTCGAAGGCCGTGCCGCGGCGATCGCTCACCTCGGCGCACGCCTGATGGCCCACGATCTGGCCGAGGTCGGGATCAATGTCGATTGCGCGCCGGTCCTCGACGTGCCGGCGCCCGGGTCTCACGACATCATCGGCGACCGGGCCTACGGGACCCACCCGGCGTCGGTCGCGGAGATCGGCCGGGCTATCGCCGAAGGCCTGATGGCCGGCGGCGTCCTGCCCGTGATGAAGCACATCCCCGGCCACGGGCGCGCCGCCTGCGACAGCCATCACGGCCTGCCCGTCGTGGATGCGACCCGCGACGACCTGGCGACACAGGATTTCGGGCCGTTCCGCGCACTCGCCGACCTTCCGATGGCGATGAGCGCGCACGTGGTGTTCACGGCCATCGATCCCGAGCGGCCCGCGACACAATCGGCCACCGTCATCCGTGACGTGATCCGCGGAGCGATCGGCTTCGACGGCCTGTTGATGACTGACGATTTGTCGATGCACGCGCTGACCGGCACGTTCCGCGAGCGGACCGAACGCGCCTTCGCGGCGGGCGTCGATGTCGGGCTGCACTGCAACGGCGCGATGCACGAGATGCAGGACGTCGCGACGGCTGCGCCTCTCCTCGATGGCCGGGCCGCCGCCAGGGCGGCCGCCGCGCTGGCACGGCTCGATCCCGCCGGCGACCCGCTCGACGTCCCGGAAGCCCGGGCGCGCTTCGCCGCCGCCCTCGCGGCCGCCTGACCCGCGGCTTTCCATCGCGGCCTTCCACGGGTGCCGAAGTCGCCTCTGCTTGTGTTCGGGCCGCGCGATCCCTAGGTTCGCCCCGAAATCCTCAACCGGACGTGGCGTTACGCTCCCGCTTTCTCGGGGCGCCCGCAGGAGGTTGCCATGGGCAGCATGAGTATCTGGCACTGGGTCATCGTTGCAGTCATCGTGATGCTGCTCTTCGGACGCGGCAAAGTCTCGGACCTGATGGGCGACGTGGCCAAGGGCATCAAGGCCTTCAAGAAGGGCATGGCCGAGGATGAGACTCCCCAGGCGAGCCAGACGGTGACCCCGCCGAGCGAGCCCGTCCGCACCATCCCGCACGCGGCCGAGACCAGCCCCGGCACCGCCATCCCGGCGAGCCACCTGCCCGGCGGCGAGCGCAAGCCGGTTTGAGGAAGAGGGCGGTCTTAAGGACTGTCAGGGGACGCGTGCTCGTGTAGAGCCTGACGGGGTCCGGACTGAGGTCCGGGCCGCAGGGCAGCAGGACCGTCGACGACATGCTGGATATGAGCTGGGGCGAGGTGATGCTGATCGGCGGCGTCGCCCTCATCGTCATCGGGCCGAAGGATCTGCCGAAGGCGCTGCGCACCGTCGGCCAGGTCACGTCGAAGCTGCGCCGCATGGCCGGCGAGTTTCAGATGCAGTTCAACGAGGCGATCCGCGAGGCCGAGCTCGATGACGTCCGGCGCGAGGTCGACGGGATCCGCAACACCGTGCGGACCGCGAGCTCGACCTTCAACCCCGTGCAGACCATCCGCGACGAGCTGAAAGGCGCGGTCGAGGGACGGGCCAAGACCGGCCCCGAGAAGCTCGGCCCTGAGCTGCCTACCGTGGAGACGCGATCCCTCGCCGATGCGACGGCGCAGCTGAAAGCCGAGCAGGAAGCCGCGTCCCAAGTGGCGGAACCCGCGCTACCCGAGCCCGCGCCGCTGGTCGCGTCGCATACGAGTTCCCCGCCCGATACGGCGGAGATGCCACTGCCGGTGCCCGGCTCGGTGGACGACCCCTTCGGACCGTCGCCGGAGCCGCCCACCGCGCACGACACCATTGTGGACCCGAAGAACGGCGCCGCTGTCCGATGATTACCGAAGCGGACGAGGCCGAGATCGAAGCCTCCCGGGCACCTCTGCTCGAACACCTGATCGAGCTGCGCGCGCGGCTGATCAAGTCGCTCATCGCCTTCGTGCTGATGTTCTTCGCCTGCTTCTTCTTCTCGCGCGACATCTACAACGTCCTGGTCTATCCCTACACGTCCATCGTAGGGACACAGAACGCCGAGCTGATCGCGACGCATTTCCTCGAACAGATCTTCACCAACATCAAGCTCAGCGTGTTCGGCGCGGCCTTCCTGGCCTTTCCAGTCATCGCCACGCAGATTTACGCCTTCGTGGCGCCCGGCCTCTACCGCAACGAGCGCAAGGCGTTCCTGCCCTACCTCGTGGCCACGCCGATCTTCTTCCTGCTCGGCGCGCTGGTGGTGTTCTTCCTGGCGATGCCGCTGCTGATCAAGTTCTCGGTGTCGCTCCAGCAGGTGGGCGTGGCCGGAGAGCCGACGATCAAGCTGCTGCCGAAGGTCGATGAGTACCTGTCGCTGATCATGACGCTGATCTTCGCGTTCGGAATCGCGTTCCAGCTGCCGGTGATCCTGACGCTGTTGGGTCAGGTGGGCATCATCGACGCGAAGTTCCTGCGGGAGAAGCGCGATCGTCGGCTCCCCCGCGACGCCGACCTGCTGCAGCGAGACGGAGAACCGGATCAGCAGCGGCATCGCCAGGAAGAACACCACCAGCGCGCCGAGCACGAAGAAGATCGGCGTCGCGACGAGGTAGGGCAGGAACGCCTTGCGCTCGTTCCGGTACAGGCCCGGCGCGACGAAGGCGTAGACCTGCGTCGCGATCACCGGGAAGGCGAGGAACGCCGCGCCGAAGACGCTCAGCTTGATGTTGGTGAACACCTGCTCGAGGAAGTGGGTGGCGATCAGCTTGGCGTTCTCCACCCCGACGATCGACACGTAGGGGTGGACGAGAATGTTGTAGATCTCGCGCGAGAAGAAGAAGCACCCGAAGAACATGATCACGAACGCGATCAGCGACTTGATCAGCCGCGCGCGCAATTCGATCAGGTGGTCGAGGAGCGGTGCCCGCGACGCCTCGATCTCGGACTCGTCCGTCTGGTCGATCATCGCTTAATGGCCCGCGGCCGGTGCGGAGGGGATGGGCGCCTGCGGCGCGGGCGCCGGGTCGGGGGCCGGGCCGTAGGGGTCGTCGACGGAGCCGGGAACCGGGGGCGCCGCCGCGATGTCGGCGCCGGTCTCGGCGACGGGCTGGTCGAGCGCCTTCGGCACGTCGTAGGCGCCGCCGTGGGGCTCGGATGCCGCGCCCTCGGCCGCCTTCAGCTGCGCCGTGGCGTCGGCCA
>Ga0160427_10002172_pt1 | contig 11897 bp, 9 predicted proteins | sample SolpanmetagenomL_FD_108194 | JGI IMG/M metagenome (GOLD analysis project Ga0160427, IMG submission 108194) | Solar panel surface microbial communities from Lawrence Berkeley National Laboratory, California, USA - L | ecosystem: Engineered > Built environment > Solar panel > Unclassified ...
CAGCCCCGCGATTTCAAACACTCGCACAATCCCGAAGTTATTCCCCGCACCATCACCAACAAGATTATTCAGAATACACTGCAACACTAAGCAGTGATACAGAGGAACTCCCTCCACAAACCTTTCGACGACCACAGCCCGGTCCACCGGGACGCACTGCATTGCCTCCTCAACAACCGGCCTGGGGTCGGGGGGGATACCCAGGAAACGCCTACCCCCCACAAGCGTCACATCCACCGCAATATAGGGATCAAAGACCGCCATATCCACCTGGTCCACAATCTCACCCAGCATATGGCTATGGTCGAGGAAACCCAGGGTCACATCCTGCTGCTTTAGTGCCATACACAAATGCACCTCCACCAAGGGGCGGACATGCCTATGACGACTACGATGATGACGAAGAGGAGGAAGAGGATTATGCTCATGAGGAATATATGAGGGCTCAAGAACACATGAAGGTCCGAGAACAACACCAACGACGGCTCAATGATGAAGATAAAATTCGCCAACAAATAGAGGCACAACGTCAAGCACGAATACGAACACAACAAGCACAAGCACAAGCGCATGCACATGCGCATGCACATGCGCAGGCGGCAGCGGAAAGAGAAGCTCAAATTGAGGCAATGGCTAAGAGACGGCAATCTGTTGCAGAGGCTGCTCGCCGCCAACAAGAAGCACGATATTATCCACAGTATGGCGCAGCTCCACCTCCCAATCCCTATGGCACCGCCCCTCCTCCAACCCATCCGTATGGTGCGCCTCCGCCTCCATCGGCTCCGTATGGCGCCGCGCCAATGATATCACCGTTTGGTGAGGTTCCAAACCCGCTTGCTGCTTATGATCCGAACGCAGTAGCGGCGGCAGCAGCAGCTAATCCCTACGCATTGATGGCACCAGGTCATCTAGCGTCAGCTGGCATGTCTGCTGGAATGGATTATATGGCTATGCAAAGACAACAGCAGATGGCGCGAATGGGCATGAATGGCTATGGTCAGCCTGCGGTAGGAATGATGGTGCCATATGTCCCTCCAGCCGCACCAGCGCCAGAACCACCAAAGGAGGAGAAGGTTGCTGCCCCCACTTCTGGCCCTACCTTAGGTACATCTCAAGCTCTGGTAATCTTGCCACCAGCCCCGCCGCCTGGCAGATTGTCAAAATCAGAGGAAGACAAGAAATACGAAAGGTTGATGGAAGAGAAAAAGCAAAGAGAGGAAGAACGACGCTTTAGGTTAGAGCTAGACGAACGGGAGCGTAAATTCAAAGCTGATGAGGAAGAGAAGAAGAAGAAGGAAGAAAAGGCTGCGGCTGCAGCTGAAAAGAAGGCGAAAGAGGAGGCTGAGGCTCTTGCCAAAGTTGAAGCAGAGAAGAAGAAAGCTGAGGAGGACGCTGCGGCTGCCAAAAAGAAAGCAGATGAGGAAGCAGCCGCAACAAAGAAAAAGGAGGAGGAAAACACCGTTGCTAAAGCAAAGAAAGAATTCGAGGAGGCACTCGAAAAATACAAAAGAGAACACGAAGAAAGGATTGCCGCAGAGAAAGCCGCGATAGCAAAAAAGAAGAAGGAGGATGAAGAAGCTGCATCCAAGAAGAAACTTGAAGACGAGTTAGCTAAGATTACGAAGAAACTTGATGAAGCTGCTCTAGAGAAGAAGGCGGAACTTGAGGCTCAGCAGAAGAAGATGCTTGAGGAGGTAGCTGCCAAAGAAGCTGCCGCCAAGGAAGCAGCAGAGAAGGACAAGGCCGCAAAGGCAGCCGCTGCTAAAGAGGCTGCCGAGAAAGAGGCAGCAATCGCTGCTGCAGCTACCAAAGCCGCCGCCGAGGCTAAAGAAGCAGCGGAAAAGGCAGCCATCGCAAAAGCTGCGGATTCCAAGCCAAGGTACATCAAGTTTCGTGATGCAGTTAATCGAAAATTTCAGTTCCCCTTCCACCTGTGTAAGACATGGGATGTAAGTACTAGTTCCTTGCCTCATCCTCCTTTTTTTTCCTGTAGGCACGTTGCAACTTACTCATGAAATTGATTCAAATAGGGTATGGAGCGTCTCATTCACCAAGCCTTCAAACACGTCGATGTCATTGGCCCTCACGTTCTCGACGGTCACTACGATCTTCACGGCCCCAATGGAGAGATTATCTTACCTTCTGTCTGGGAACAAACTATTCAACCCGACTGGGCTATCATGATGGTCATGTGGCCTCTTCCCGAGCCTCCCGCTCCGCCTCCAATTGTCGAAGAGCCTGCCCCACTCGCCCTCCCTGCCCCTGAGCCAGAAATGATGATTGTGGTTGAGCCAGTACCAATGTTACAACCTCCACCTAGCCCACCGCTGCCACCAGTTGAGCAAATCATAGTCACAAAGACTACGAAAACGACGAAGGAAACTGTTTCACCACCGGCGCCATCGAAAGCGGAAATCGTAACGAGGACTAGAGTTAAATCAAAGTCGGAAGTAAACCCCTTATTGATGTGGACGGCAGGCAGGTATTCTGGAAAGAAGACGACAAAGAAGTGAAGCAGTCTATAGGAATGAGTAGATTACATTGTAAGCTGTAAAGCTGATTCGTTTTCTTTTTCTGGTCATTCTCTTTATTTATCCTGCACGTTGCTTCTTCTATCTCCATTCTTGTTTTTTTCTCTTCTTCCTCTTCCTCTTCTGCTCCTTTCTCCTTTCAATCAGTGGAAATCAAGTAGAGAATGGTATATGGCGACATATAATTCATGATATTTGTACGAATTGTGGTAGGAGTTTGGTAATACCCTAAATTTCTCTTTTCCGCATTGCCCCATCCCGTCCTCTTGTTTTATGTCTGTAATAATTTCTGTCAAATGATTTACATTTTACGATCTACTCAGTGATGCTTCTTCTTCCTTCTTCCTTCCTCCTCCTTTCGACTATTCTTCTTTGTATATAGTTTATATGCAATAACGCTTGATGTTTAATGTCCTTTAATTGTTTCTATCTTTCGCTTCCTCTTGTCTTATCTGTTGCGTTGCTCAGTTCCTTCTGTTTTTCGTCTGATACTTTCATATCGCACTCTTCTCTGTATCTTTCTTATCCATATGTATGTGATTTCACCACCCAAGGAGCAACGATAGCGTAGCATAATATATTTACTCTTCTTTTTCCCTGATAATAATTGTAGGAAGGAATTGATTGTCTTGAGCTTAGATATATTCTTCGTGACAATTCTTCTTTTTTGTAGAGTCAAACATTCAACAAGGAAAAGATGAACAAGAAGTTTACAGCAACCAAGATATACCAAAGATACACCGCAAACTGACGGAAGAATTCTGTGTCCACCGCAGATGGTGTGCAGATCAATACAAATTACTTGACTAATAGCACTGAACACAGACAATAAATCGGTAGTGCAGACCCACACGAATGTTGTGTGCAGTGTCAAACTCAACAGAACTGTGGAATCGCAATCTTTCTCATCGCAAATCAGCAATGTAGGATTTTTCAAACTTAGTAGCACAACCTGTGGTGGTTCCAGAGACCTGATAGACTATTATACCGCGTTTTCGTACCGTAGTTCACAGTATGTAGTCGACAGTAATTATGGTGGTGCCTATTATGGAGGTCCAGCACTCAAGGGAAAATGGGCTGATAAAAACGGTTACAAAGCCTATCACCCCTTTTGTTTTTCATAAAGCACAATATAGTAATTTCATGCCTTTCAACTTCTAGATGGTCAAGTTTTGTGCCTTTCTACCTTCATGGTCAGCCTATTCTCTCGTCTATTGTGTATCGTTGCAATCATAGTAATCAAATGCTTGTGATGAAAGTGTATTGAAGTCTATCCAGTATAAAGCCCTGGGGCTGCAAATACTATACACCATGAAATGACAATGAAGCCAAATTACACGTAATAACACTTCCTTAATATACTTGGTAGTCCAAGTTTTGTCCATACTATGTAATAATCTAGTAAAAGATTTGACTTGACCATTGTTGAAGCAAAAGTCTATCCGTATCAATGTCAACGAGATTTGACTAGAATTATCTAGAATTTGTACATATGCCGCCTAGTTTTTCGGAGTGAAAGATCTTTCTAAATTGGTTCAGATATACCACGGGGTATAGATAAGATTAAATCACTTATGACGTTGCATACGATAAAAAAGAGCAGAACGTGCAAGCAAAATAGCCTAATGTGATAAAGTGTTCGATTTGGCTCTGGATGGAGATACATATGTGATGCGTTACCCACATAAAAAGTATCACCCACAGCTGAATGTTCATGAAAGCGAAGTTGAAGATGTTAAAGACTAGCTGTTGCTTCAGATGTTATCCAAGTACATACACTTTAGCAGTAATCAAGATTAAAGTAATCACATTCCTGCTATACAGCATGCCTTGTTATGTTTTCATTTTCCATGTTTAATTGTTTTTATCCACGGCTAACATTAGGTAGTAGGATTTTTGACAATGAATTTTTTAGACAACTTATTTTGTTGGTTCTTCCTTTGTCGTTCTAGAATGATGCGGGAGATCAGTCTCTCGAATCCATGTTTCGTGAACTTTTTTGCGGGGTAAATTATAGGACTTAATCAATGGAACCAATTGAGGACGATAAAATACGCCTTAACAGGCAAGCCACATCTTCTTCTGTTTATGGTTAATCCTGTTCGGCCTCATGCCGTGACGAATGATAAAGAAAAGGCGATGATCACCAAAAGCTTCAATTTCGACACTTTGGGGTATTGAGGTCATAAATGATGCGCGGCCAGCCATGCATGCCGGAAACATGCTGAAAAGTTACTGTGATTTGCTACGAAAGGGAACCTCCACTTGTACATATTGAGGAGGAACTCGTGTGTCAGGATATTTTTTTCTTTTCGCTTCTTACCTATGTTACTTTAATTGAAAGAGAGGTCTTATTTCACAAAATTATGAAGAACTTTCGAGACATAGTCACATGCAATACCGACATAATGGTTTAAGCTTCTCCACAATTCGATGCCGGCGACTCTGCGGAAATTAGACTTCAGTGAGGTAAGAGAATGCATTGGTGGGTCAGTCTTGTGACTTTTTTGCTTCGAAGAAAAGTGAAAATTTGCTAAAAATGGTCTCTGTGCAAGGTCTTTGTAAATACTGTTTTCTGTGCCGGCGAAGCTTAAGGCGTACCATACTGTAGGTGTAGGTTGGCTCATACCTTGTAGAAGAATGTAAAGCACTTCCTTTAGTTACTCTCGCAGCAGAGTTTCCACAGCTGGCTCGAATCATAAAATGCATCTATTGTACGACATGTTAGATTTATGACTCCAGCAAGACTTGACACAAGGCATTTCAGGCGCATTTTACGAGATGTACTTCAGACGAACCAAGATGTAAAAAGCTCACACGATAGACCTGTCGAAGCGGATGGCAATGGGAAGGAGGGGGGGGAATGACAGAGACGTGGTTCACCCATGACCTCTGTCGTCGATAATTTCCACATCTGTCGGTCGCGAGATCAGATCGAGGCGAGGCAAAAAAAGGCGAAAAAGAGAGCCATCACGATTACATCATCCCGTGAGAGTCCTGCTGGGACGGCATTTCTTGTCGGTGGTCACACAAACAATGTTCATGACATTAATATTTGGGATTCATGGGAAACACTGTCGAATAAGGATTCTCGTGGCTACGGTGGATAGAGTTTTGCGCAAGATACGAGAGAGAGTCGTATTGATGACCAATTGCAAGTGATCAATGATGCAGACATTGGAATGTTCCATTGTTACCTTTGATGACAAGAAACCAAACGAGAGAACTCGCAATTTCTTAACATGTCTGACATGACTGACTGACTGATTGACCGACCAACCGACCAAATCTCTTCAATGGATCATGTTAGCCTTTTATCATTAGCTTAAAAAAAGGGTTTCATTCTTAGTCTTTTTCACGGGTGGAGCTTCAAGTTCTTGCCGGATCCTTCATGTCACAAGACGCCGTGCAGCCAAAAAAATGATGGTTTGAACACTGGCAAAAGTCTTGGCTTAGCCCGGTACTTAAAAGGCATATTATTGTATAAGGTGGTATCAGACACGGTACGGTACCTTTTGTCTAAAATACGTAGATACATGCCTCTCCCCTTTTCTAGACCCAAAGTCTCCCCGGGGCTATGCAGAGAGCGGCCGATGACTGACGAGTTCCTGGAATCGCAAGATGTCAACTCTTGTTCATTCGCAACTTAACTCAGATGTCTATTCTTGTACTACCGATGTACATCTCATACCGTACAATACTGCCATCATGGACTCAATCGATCGACAGAGCTGGCCGTCCGGCAGAACTTACATCATACTGTCTACATCTGCGAATAGTAGTCCAGTCATCGCGCTCGCAAACACGCACCATTTTTGAAAAGAAATCTTCACCTTTGTAAGCTTACACAGAATGGATACGACTCCTATTTAAAGTCACCACCAGTAGAAACTTGAGCTTGCAGCATCCACGACGCAATGTCCGACAGACCGGATCTGGAAGACATCACGCGCACTCTTCCTTCGTAACTGTCTCCAGCTCTTCTTGTGTGAAAAATACATTTTCAGATGTTTCGACATTTATTGGAAGACTTTTCGTCCATCCTAAAGGGCTGTTTCCTCGGCTCACTGGCACCTTTTCTTTCATGTCTTCTCGTCTGAAACAGTTCGCTGCGACTAATGTGTCCTGTGACAGGTTAAGTAAGTCAATGCTGACGATAGACATGACATGATGGTGATATTGATGCACTCTGTGACATGACCTCCTGTTCCTCCTTATATCTGTGGAAGCCTGCCTGCTCTTGTGCTTCATCTTTTTTTCCACTCTCAATCTCTTTTTGTCGATATATGATTTATTTTTCTTCTTTTTCTTGTCCGAAAATTTTCGTAATAAGAATAACAACATTTCTTCACTTCATGGCCCGGTAGCATTTACTTGGATTCTTCGCCTTGTCCATACCATACGTCGAAGTCAAAGCGCCAAACTTGTTAATTATTCAGAGTTCGACGGCGAGATCCAAAGTGTGTGTTCCTCGCCTTTACACGTGTCAAACATTTGGATCCCAGACAAACACCGGAAAACTCCCCAAAACAAAAAAATAAATATAGAACCATGCCTTCAGCGAAGAGTCTCGTCATACTTTGTCTCCAAGGAGCTAGTCTTATCTCTGCCTTGAGTATTCCTCAGCGAAGTTTCTCTCCCGACAGGTCTATAGATAGTCAAAAGCCATTTGGTACAGTCGATAAGCCAAATTCCGCCTATCTACCGTCGTCGTCATCAGTACCGTTGAATGAGTGGTTGAAAAAGGAACGAAAGGATGCATTTGAACTACTGTTGGCAAACATTGGACCCAACGGTGCAAACGTCCCAGGTGCAGGCGCCGGCGCAGTCATAGCCTCATCTTCACGGCAGAGTCCAAATTATTTCTATCAGTGGATTAGAGATGCAGCAATCACAATCGGAACAGTAGTCAGCGAGTATGAGCGAACCAAGGACGAGAAGCTGCTAGACATCATAGAGTCATATGTACAGATGCAGATGAAGTTACAACATACAGATAATCCTAGTGGAGGGTACAGAACGGGAGGACTCGGAGAACCAAAATTTGAAGCAGATGGAAGTGCTTTCTGGGGCAATTGGGGACGAGTACAAAATGACGGCCCAGCTTTGCGAGCAATCACTGTTATCAGATACCTCAATGCTGTTAATAGTACCTATCCATCATTGTTATCATCCTCACCGGATTGGCTAGAATCCCTGTATGATGGCAAACTGCCAACTTTCTCAGCTATTAAAGCCGATTTAGAATATGTTGCAACAGCATGGCAAAGACCAGGATTTGATTTATGGGAAGAAGTGGTGAGTCTAGCTTCCTCAACGTCACACAAAAGACACAAAAATAAACAGGATCAATACATCATGCATTGCATGTATTTTTTAACCCAGTAAGCTAACATGATGAAAATATCGTTTAGAACGGCCTCCATTTCTTTACCGCTATGACACAAATCCGCGCGATGGCAGATGGTCGAGATACTGCTCAAGCATTCAACGACACTGGCGCAGCTGCTTGGTACGAAATTCAACGACAAGGCTTGGAGCAATTTGTCAAAAAGTTCTGGGATTCCAACAAAGGTCACCTTGTCTCCACACTCGACTCTTCACGCTCCGGCCTCGACTGTGCTCTCCCGCTTGCCGCCCTTCATGGCGGCTCAGACGATATTTTCCCACCATGGTCCGATGAAATCCTCATCAGCACCTACAGACTCCTTCAGGACATGAAAACCCGCCATAAAGTCAACAATGAAGCTGACGGTAAACCTGGGCGTCCCGGCTGGGGTATCGGACGGTATCCTGAAGACATATATGACGGAACGGGTACCAGTAAAGGAAATCCGTGGTTCTTGTGTACTTCATCGGTTTCCGAAATTTTCTACCGCACGGTATCTCATTTTATCGCCGAAGGAGCTTTCGAAATCACAAACATGAATCTACCATTCTTTGAAAATGTTTTTCCAAATGCTAAAATTGGCAGAATCACAAAGGATTCTATGGATTTCAATGCGACGATGGTTGCACTGAATGAATGGGCAGATGGGTTTTTGAATGTTGTCAAAACTCATGCCATGGAGGGAGGTAGGCTATCTGAGCAATTTGATGGCAATGCACCAGGATTCCAGAAGGGTGCGAAGGATCTTACTTGGAGTTATGGAAGTTTGATCGAAGCACTTGAGAGACGTCAACTGGCAAGAAAGGATCTTGGTTTGGAATAAAGAACCAGGGCTTTTGCAAACTGTTCTTGTGTCGGTTTATGTTCGTTACAATAATGATTTTATGACATGATATGAATAGGAGTGAGAGAATCGGGATTTTTTTTATATTTGTTTTTTTGTTTGGTTGGTGTTTGAATTTTGGTGGTTACGTGTGGTAAACCTTTCCTTCAGTATGCTTGTTTCATGGGAAAAGCAAAGGAAATGCTAAATAGATGGCAAGAGGGAGGAAGAAGAGGAGTTTACATTTTTTTTGCGCGTATAGGTAGACTATCATTTTGCAATTTTTCTTTTTGTTTTGTCAATTTCCTACCGATACTCAATAGCATAAGCGCCCTTCGTGCGCAGCACATTCAACATATTTTTCGTGATCTAAGCTTCCTGAATCTTCATATGTTGTTTGAGCTGTACTCTTTGAAAATAAAGAAAAAAACAAATTGACTGAAGTGATAGCAGAATGAGAAACCTGGTTATGCCATGGAACATGTGGATAGCCGAAAACATCACTTGTAGATATTGCAAACACGACAAACGATTGTGGATTATGATTCTTATTGATTACAGAATGGTCTACTCGACTCTGTGAGACTAATTGAACATGTATGTCTATACATCTTGATAGCTTTAGTAATGACATGTTTGGTATTATGATCTTGTAAAAATTATAAAAATGTAAAGTTGGGCAGATCATATTAAAAGATTGAAAGAAAAAGAAAAAGAATTGTCTGTGATTTTCGACAAAAAGAAAAGTCGCCCTTTCTTCAATCACACATATCGAGGTTTGGGGTACTCATCATCTGGTTTAGGCTTTCGAAACCCAGTATGTCCAGCAGCCAACATTTCACTGTATTCTTTGGTGCTCATTCCGACACAACCGAAGCTCTTATCTGAATCCGTAGAGTCGCCATCAGAAGATGTCACGCTGATGGTTGGGGACACAGCCAGTTCTGGCTCTGGCTTCTTGTTGATGCCCAATTTTTTGAGAAGCTGTGCTTTGGCGGCATTCACTTCTTTGGTAGATGAATTCGACGGACTAGCAGGTGTGCTTGGGCGATTCGAAGTGGACGAGGAGGCTGTTCTTACAAGGTCCAAACTGGTAGTAGTTGTTGTAAGGATCGCTGGTGATGTATAAGCGTGTTGTAGCATCGGACGGCGGTGGAAACCTTCATCGGCGTTGGTCTCTGTCAAATCTTCCGCGTCCTCATCGTCATCGTGGATCGACATGTTTGAAACCATCCGTACAAGATCAGCGAATGATGAGGAGGGTGAGAGGTCGTCTTCTAAGCATTCGTCTGCAACCCAAGTGGAACCGATGTGTTCTGGAATATCGCTCTCAATATCACGCGTGGCCCCAGTTGGCTTTCGGACATTGGCACGGATTTTGGCCCAAACTTTGGCGGTTCGAGATTTTGGTTTGGGGAATGGCCCGTGGTAAGCCTCTGAAGCTGCTTTGATGGCGAATCGTGATGGGATATGCCTGTTTTATTGTAGTGGCTTTTAGCATTCTCATCTCGCGTCGAACAGGAATTTACAACATCTGTATCGCTTCATCTCATACACACACATGTCAAAAAATCTAAAGGAGGAATTCATTGCACTCACACTTCAGTTTCTGGACGGACTTCCAAGCCAGGGCGAAGATTTTCATCATCCTGGTCAGTCTTGTCCAAACTTAGACCATTTCCATCGTCCTCCTCTTCCACAATCTCTGGATGTTCCCCCTCAGGTGACCCTGGATCTAGTGGTGGGAAGTCTGGAACTGACCCAACGCTTACACGATTTCGCTTTTTGGTCCTGAAATTTGCCTTACTGAACAACATGTCAAATTCTGTCATGCTCGAACGTCGTCTGTTAGCCAAGGTCTTATCCTTGTCTTTTCCATCCCGATCCTCGTGCATTGAGATGGGTCTCTTTGCAAAACGCTCGTAAATTTTTGGGAAAGACATGGTGGAAAGGTAGTCTTGTTTTTGCGGGTTTTGGGACTTTGTATCAACTCTTGGTGAAGAATTCAGGAAGAGAAGAAAACTGAACCAGAAGGAAAGAATGCATCGTATTTAAAAGAGAATGAGTAAACAAATCTAGTCACCTTGCAAGAGGGCTTCTCTATAGATGGTTGTGTTTATTTTGAGGAGGAGGTATTTTTCTTAAAGCGATTTGGGGCTCAATATCAGTATGGTTAAAACGATATCATGAAGATTAGACCCTTTTTGAACATAAATTGAAGCTACAGACCTATTCTATTGTAATTAAAGCTTGATCATGCCTGAGAGGATAACTATAAAATGAATGTTGGTGTGTATGTCGAATAGAGTTGATATAGCTGGAATTCTAAATATTGGACTGACTGATGTTGAGGAAGTTATGATGTATTTCAGCGGTTGTTGTGGACAGTATGAAGACTTGAAGTGTTTGAGAGACGAAAGACGAGGTCGTGCTGCAAAATTTCACGCACAAAAGTTGGCGTGCAAGCGCTCAAGCGTTTGCAAGGACAAACGCGATGTGACATGTCATCATCGATTTAATCACGCAGCAAGATGTTTGCGATGTGTTCATAACTGCTTAGACTGCTGTCATGTTCTATTCTTAACACAATCCGGACCTAAAAAAAAAAAAAGGACAAATTGAAGCTTTAACTGGATATCGGTGTTTCTCGAAGAATACAAGACATACATGATCCAGATCTAGCACGCAAAGCACATGTCTAAGCAAGGCACACGGATGAAAATCAATATTTGCATCTTTTTTTATGTCTAGAAACTTACTTCAATAAAAGTATTTATGTACAATGTTGTATAATATACAGGGTTTTAGTGTAAGGATTACATTCATCAGACCAGCTTGACTTTTGTGACTCCAAGCCAGGCCTCAGAAACACTCAATGCCACCAAATCCAACACTTCTTCAATTCTCGTTCGTCCTATCGTATCGCGCAACATCATGGAGAGTGCTTCGCTCTTCACTTGTCCGCCATTCATCACATTGTCAATATCACTTTCCATAACTTGCCTGACTAACCTACTATTCTCTTTGGCCTTTGCTTGCACTTCTTTAGCGATATCGAGAGCTATTTGCTTCAGATCCGTGACAGCAGATTTTGGCAATGACGGTTTCAAGGCTTTTGAAGCCGAGGAATTGACGAGGAAGTCATGTAGTAGGA
>Ga0160427_10002173_pt1 | contig 11896 bp, 8 predicted proteins | sample SolpanmetagenomL_FD_108194 | JGI IMG/M metagenome (GOLD analysis project Ga0160427, IMG submission 108194) | Solar panel surface microbial communities from Lawrence Berkeley National Laboratory, California, USA - L | ecosystem: Engineered > Built environment > Solar panel > Unclassified ...
CTTTGCTCAGGGCATTGTGGGCGCGCGCGGCCTTGAAGTTCTCCTGATTGCTCAGGTGCTTGGCGGCCATGGAATGCAGCTGCGCCATGGCGGTGTGCGAGACGGCGGCGGGCGTGTTTTGTGCTTCACGGATGGAAGTGGTCGCTTTGGTCATGCCGGGCAGTGTGAACCGGCGCGCGGGGGGGCGGATCAGTTGAGGGTGCGGGGCGGCAACTTGACGTACAGGTGCCCGTCCGGGCCTTGGTACACGTCTTTGATGTTGAACGGCACACGGATCAGCGGGGCGGGCTGGACAGGAGCGGGCGTCACGTCGTCTTTCGGCATGCGCGCATCGTTGACCGGGCTGCGGGGGGAGCAAGAAAAAGCCCCGCACAGCGGCGGGGCGTGGGCAGGGCGGGGCTTAGAGGTTGGCGTGCCCGGCGTCGTCGTCGGTGATCTGCACCGCGCGCCCGTCCGGCAGGTGGTCGTCGTGGGCGTAGAGCTGGGCGAACATGGCGCGCTGCTGGTAGTGGTCGATGGCCTGGTTGATGATCTCATCGGCGCTGCCGTAGAGCGTTTGCGCCAAGCTGACCAGTTCCGGGCGGTTTTCGTCGCCGAGCAGGTACAGCTCCTGCTTGCTCACCTGCGCTTTGAGGATGGCCTTGAGCGGCCACCACAGCCAGCCGTAGCCGGAATACGTGCGCGGGTCGCGCTGGAGCAGCTGGACGATGGAGCGCAGGCGGGGATCGAGGGGTGGTTGCATGTGAGGCTCCTTACGCGGCCAGCGGCGAGGGTGCGGGCGAGGGTGGGTTGAACGGGGCTGAGAGGCTGTGCCCGGTGGCTTTGTTCAGGTCTTTGGTGTAGAAGACCGTGCGCTTGCCGTTCGGATCGTCGGCCACGACACTGCCCTCGCTCGAACGCACCCGCACCGTTTTATAGGTTTGGTTGTTGAGCGTGAAGTGCATGCCCTCATGGTAGGCCGCACCAGTATCCGGCGAGATAAACACCGCGCCCCGGTGGTCGAGCGCCGACAAATACGGGTAGTCGGTGTTGGACTCGATCAGATCACGCAACTGCTTCATGGACGCGGTGAGGCGGTTGATAATCGCCTTGTCGTTGACCGTCGGGCCTTTCTTGCGCTTGATGGAGACGTTCTGCGCGGTTCTGAGCGCCTTGCCCATGCTGCGGTAGGTCTGCACGTCGCCGGACACGGCCTTGATCATGGTGACGTAGGCTGCCGCCTTGATGGCCTCGCGCTGCTTCGAGAGCGCTTCCTTGGCCTTTTCAGGATCTGCCGAGAGTTGCAGCTGCAAGTCGTCCATGCTCGTTTCCAAGTCGCCGTTCTGGGAGCCTTTCACAGAGCGGTCCCACAGAGAATCGGTCCAGCCTTTCTTGCCGCGCATGGCCGAATACGTGAACTGATCGAAGCTGCCCTTGGCCAGCAGCACGTGGTTGCGCACGGTGGCCACCGGGTTGCCCTGCCGGTGCGCGCGGCCCAGACGCTGCCAGTAGCTGCCTGGGTCCCAAGGGGTGTCAAGGTGAACCATGTCGGTGGTGCCGTTTTGCAGGTTGATGCCTTCCTCCATGGTCTTGTTGCCGATGACGACCCGGACTTTCCCGGCCTGGAAGTCTTTCTGGATCTGCGCGCGCCGCGCCTGGGTGGCCGTCTTGGAGGTCAGCACGGCAATCTGATCACGCGGCACGCCCGCTTCGACGAGGTGATCGACGAGGCGCGAGTAGGCGTCACCCTCACCCGACCCGGTAAGTCCCTTGTCCATGAACATGATGGCCTTGCCGCCCTCGTCCATGGCCTGTTTGGCGATCCGGGCCGCTTCCTGAAAGCGCGGGTTGGGCAGGTCGCGGTACTGCTGGCCCACCAGGGCCGGATCGAGGCTGAGCTTACGCATTTCGTCCATCAGGCTCAGCACCTTGCCCGGATCTTCGCGCATGTTCACGGCTCCTGCGGCAACCCGCAGGTTGGCCATTTGCGAGGCGACTTCCGGCTGCATCTCGAAGAACACTTCCCGGTCCTCGCGGTCGGGCATGGTCAGCCCTTCGCGCAACTCGCCCGACACCTTGTCCTTGACCAGCGCCGTGCGGGCCGTTTCACGAATCAGGTAGCGGTCCATGATGCCGCGCAGCTCGTCGAGGTTCTTGAATCCGGTAATCGCCGTAAACGGCTTGAGGGTGCCGCTGCGGTCGGGCACGATGACGGTGCCCTTTTCGCAGTAGCGGTCAAGGAAATCATCGACCGAGGGAATGCCGCGCTTGGCCAGGTCGTCGGTGACGAATTGCAGCGCGTAGAACAGCTCCAGCGGGCTGTTTTTGGTGGGGGTGGCCGACATGGCGAAAATGCCGGACCCGTCGCCGTTTTGCTGGCGCACGTACTTGGCCTTGTGTTGAAACTCCATGGCCTGCTGCGACTCTGCGCCCGCACCCAGGAACTTGATCTGCTCACCAAACGCGGTCGGCGCTTGATACAGGTTTTTCCAGTTGTGCGCTTCGTCGCCGATGATGGCGTCGATGCCCAGGTCTTCAAACGCAATGTCGGTGCCCTGCGCCACGCCGATCTTTTCCATGTGCTTGCCGACGAACCGGGACACGTCTTTCACGTCGGGCGGCTTGCCCTTGCTGCCGTTCTTCTCGAACTTGGCACGCTCGGAGAGGGCTTCGAGGCGCTGGCGCTCGTAATCTTCCATCAGCATCTGCTGACGGGTTTCGCGGCGCATCGGGATGCCTTCGAGCAGATCATGGTGCATCAGCACGGCGTCGAAATCGCTCTCGGCGGCCAGGCGGGCGAGTTTGGCCTGTTTGACTTCGGGGCTGTCGTCGCGCCACTTGCCGTCGGCTCCCTTGGTCACGCCGATGACCAGCACCTTTTTGGTGTTGCCGGGGTAGATCCGCTCGATTTCCTCAGCCCACTGGCTGAGCACCGGCTTGGGCATGGTGATCAGCGGCTTCCTGGCCTTGCCTTGTTCCTTGAGGCGCGCGGTGATCATCAGCCCGGTGCTGGTCTTGCCCAGGCCCACGTCGAGGCCAATGTAGCTGCTGCCCTGGCTGACGGCCTTGCGCACCGCTGACCACTGGAACGGGTGCGGCTGGAGCGCCCCGAAATCCCAGCCCGGCAGCTCAAACGGCTCGTACTGATCCGGCGCGGTGATGTAGCTGCCGACGTTGCGGTTGTACTCCTGCTCGATGGCGCTTTGCGCGTCGTTGGAAAAGACCCAGGTGCGGAAGTTGCGCTTGAGGCCCAGCTCGTACTCTTTGGCCTGCCGGACGTTCTCAGCGCGCTCCTCGGCGTACTCGGCAGCCGTCATGTCTTTCTTGCCGCGCACCGCGTCCACTTTGGTTTTGTGGTTGAGGTAGTCGAGCAGATCCTGAACGCGGTCGGTCTTGAGCTGGCGCATGGCCGAGCTGTGCGGGTCCACGGTGTAGGCGCTGTATACGCCGTCCTCGAACTTCATGCGCAGCCGGTTGGGCGTGTCGTCCTCGTCATCCTTGATGCCGGTGGTGCTGTTCATCCAGTTTTCCAGCACGTCGAGCGGGATGAACTTGTCGCGCGGCGAGAAGTCAATATCGTGGATGGCCTTCTTGTCCACCAGGCTCTCAAAGTGGTCGGCCTGCCGGTTGAGCTTGGCGCTCAGGTCCGAGTCCGGGGAATTGACCGCCAGGGCGCGGGCGTTCTCGGCCTGGATCAGCGCGTCACCCCAGTAGTAGTCCTCTGCCCGGAGCCAGCGCGAACCGCTGAACGCAAAGTGCGGGCTGTCCATCAGGTGCGCTTTGGCTTCGTCCACGCTGAGCGCGGTGTGATCGGCCAGCGTTTCCGGGGTGAGGCGGGCGTTTTTGGCCAGCATCGTGGCGGTGCCGCGCACGTCGTCGGGGTCGTGGTCACTCAGCGCAAACCCCTGGACCGGCTGCGCGAGGCTGCCCGCCGCTTTGCCGTCGTCCACGCTTTGCAGCAGGTGGTGAAGGAAATGCAGCCGGGTGGCCGCGCTGCGCACGTCGGGGTTGCTGGACGGGTCGCCGTGCTGCGAGACGTACTCCGAGAGCTGCTGCACGAGGTCTTGGCGCAGCGTCTCGGCGCTGACGGTGCTGCCCCGGCTGATCATGCCGTGCAGGCGCTGGATCTCTTTGCCCAGGGTGATGGCGGCCTTCACGGCAGGCATTTCGTTCTCCGCGACTTTGTGCCAGCGGTGGTTGCGGAACACCAGGGAGCCGTCGGAATTGAAGCTGCCTTCGGGAATCGGGTAGTGATCTTGCCCGCCGATCACCTGGGCGGCTTGCACGTCGGCGTCACTCATGCCGCCCGCTTTCAGGCGGCTGGCCAGCTCTGCGACGGTGGCCGGGCCAACCGGGGCGTCGTCGGCGGCCATCTTCGCCACCTGGGCGAGTTCCTTGTTGCCCAGTTCACCGTGTACCGCCGTCTGGAAGCCGCCGTGGCGCGCGCGCAGCACGGCCCCCACCTTGCCCAGCGCTTTCTCGGGGTGCAGGCCGTCTTCGTAGCCGACCAGCATATCGGTGTCGTCGCGCACTTCCTTGGCAAAGTATTCGCCGCCCAGCACGTCCTCGCGCCACACGCCCGCTGCCTTGAGGGCCGCTTCGCCCGTGCGCCCGACGGCGTGCGAGAGCGCTTCACCCACGCCTGCGGGGCGCTTGCGCAGCACCAAAATGTCCGGCGTCACCATCGCGCCGCTGTCTTCAAAGGTGCTGACCGGCGCGCGAATGGCGGTCACGAGGTCGGCGCGGGCCAGCATCCGGGCGCGAAACTCGCGGCTGGAACGGTTTTGCATCACGCCGAAATTGACGAGGACCGTGACCAGGCCGCCCGGTTTCACGCGGTCGAGCGCGGTGTCGATGAAATACTGCTCGGCCTGAATGAAGTCGGGCTTGTCGAGGTCGCGGGTGCTGCCGCCGCCCAACTCGCCGCGCGCGCCGTAGGGCGGGTTGCCGATCACCGCGTCGAACAGCTGATCTTCCGACGACGTGTTGTACGTCTCGAAGGGGCTGTGATGCAGGGCCATGTCGGGGTGCAGGGCACCCGTGACGGTGGCGGTGTCGCCGTTGTACTCCACGCCGGTCATGCTGACGTTTTGCGGCGCGGTTTCCGCGAACACGCCGCCACCGACCGACGGCTCCAGCACGCGCCCGCCCGTAAAGCCGTGGGTGTGCATGAGTGCCCACATGGCGGCGCTGAGCTTGGTCGGCGTGTAGAAGGCGTTTATGTCGCCGTCCACGCCGCCCTGGCCGGACCATTTGGCCAGCACGTCGCGCTCGGCGGGCGTGGCGCGGCGGTCCTCTTTTTTCAGCAGCCGCGCGAGGCCCAGTGCGGCGCGGTTGGCGTTGCGGCGGGTGGCGCGGGTGGTGCGCTCCAGCAGATCAAACCCGTACTTGGGCACGCTGGCCATCATCTGCGCAAACGGCTGGCTGTAATCGAGGCGCGGGCGCTCGGCACCGGAACCTTGCAGCGCGTCGTACAAATCGCCCGCCAGGCGGGTGTGCTCCTCGGTGTCGTACTTGGTGTCGTTCCATGACAGCTTGTCGTTTTCGCGGGCCGTCACCTGCGCTTGATAGGCCACGCGCGCCAGGTTGGGCAGCGCTTCCTCACGGGTGTTGCTCTGGATGATGCTCAGCGCATCGGGGTCTTTCACGACGACGGCGCGCACCGCTTTGAGCACGCGCTGATAGCGCTCCTCATTGAGCTTGGCCGTGCGCGCGTCGAGCACCGCGCGCTCGGCCTCGTGGTCGCGGCGCAGGGCCGTGCCCTCCTGCGTAAAGAGCATGTCCTTGGTGCCGACCACGCCGCTGTACTTGCCGGGGCCGGTGGGCTTGAGGGTCAGTTCTGGCAAGTCGGGAACGCTGATCGTGCCGTCGTCATGCACGGTGAGCGTGGCGGGGCCACGGCCTGAGAGCGTGAGCTGCGTGGGCGGCTCGAACGTCGGCGCGGGGGCCGGTTCGGGTTCGGGTTCGGGCACCGGGGCGGGTTCAGGCTCCGGTACCGGGGCGGGTTCGGGTTCGGGTACCGGGGCGGGTTCAGGCTCGGGTGCGGGTACCGGGGCGTTGCCCAGGAAGCGCAGCTCGTCGCCGCTTTGCTGATAGCGCAGGGTGCCGGTGTCGGTCTTGCGCTCGAACAGGCCCGGCTCACCGGCCACCGGCACGAACGGCGCGTAGTTCTCGAATCCGGGGCGGGTGATCTTCAAGCTGCCGTCGTCTTGCTGCGCGAGAGGACGCTCAAGCCCGGTGCTGGTCACGAGGCGCAGCGGCGCGGCGGGGGCGTCGATGGGGGCCGCTTCGCCCGTGACTTTTGGTGCGTCGTCGGGGCGCGTCCAGCGGTGGTTGTCGTTCAGGACGTACTCTTGGCCGTCAATCGTCTTGCGGTCGCCGGTATGGAGCTTGCCTGCTTCCTGCGCGCGGTATTCGTCCTGGGTGGCCCCGACGGACCACACGCCGTCTTTGAGGCGCGGCGCGGCAGGCGGAAAGGATGACGGGGTTTGCTGGGCAGCAGCAGGCGCAGCGGGCGCGTCGTCGAAGTCGAACAGACCACCTGTCGCGGCGGGCTTTTTCTTGGCCGGTCCCTTTTTGGTGGGGGCAGCGGCAGCGGGCGGCGCGTCGTCGAAGTCGAACAAGCTGCGCATGCCGGTCGGGGCCACGTCATCTTTGGGTTTGGGGCGGCGCGGGGTGGCCTTGTCGGGCGGCTTGACGCGTGGCGCGGCCTGGGCGAAATCGAACAGGCTCTGCACCGCTGAGGGCCGCTCCGGGGGCGTGTAGTCAAACAAATCGCCAAAGCCGCCCGTTGACACGTCGTCGGGCTTGGCTTTGGCTTTGGGCTTGGGTTTCTCGCCGTTGTTGACCCACCGGCTCGAAACGTGACCGCGCTTGTCCACGCGCTTTTCTTGGTGCAGGTGGCCTTTGCGGCTATCGAAGCTGGCAAACAGCGAGGCTTGCTCCGATTTGGCCAGCAGGCCGCTGAAAATGTCCATGAGTCGCATACCGGCAAATGGTGAACCGGGATGCGGGGTGCTCAGTGCGCAGGGTTCACTTCGGCAATCTGCCGGTGCAGCGGCTCACCCATCAGGTGCCCGATGACCGAGTGCGCCTGCTGGGCGCGTTCCAGATGCACCTTGGCTCCACCGGCCCACTGGTGCGCCTGGGCGCTGTCGCCTGCCGCGTGCGCCTGGGCGGCGCGCTGCATGTGGCTGTGCGCGTCGATCAGGTGGCCGAGGGCTTTGTGCTGCGCCGGGTCTTGACGGGCAGGTGAGCCGGGCGACTGCTGCATGTGCGACAAGAACTTGATGCGGTCCCCGTGGTCGTCCGCGTCCGCAGTCAACCGTGCGGGCTTGGGCGCGGCAGCAGGTGTGGGCGCGGCAGCAGGCTTGGGCGCGGCGGACTGAGGGGCGGCAGGTGCCTTGCCGCGCAACTTGTTCATGACTGCGCCCACCACATTGCCCAGCACGCCCTTGCTCATGGTGTCCGAGCGCGGGTTGATGGCGAACACGCCCTGCGGCGTCATGTGAACGGCGTCGGCGTGGTGAACGGCCTCGCCCGTGTCCTTGCGGTAAAAGTGCCCGGCCTTGTAGGGGTTGTAGCTGACCGGCACGGCATGGGGCGGCACTTCGGCGGCGTCCACGTGCTTGACGGTGCCCTGGATGACGGCGTGAACGTTCTTGGATTTTTCACGGATCACGCGCTGGCGGCCCGCTTCACCGACCTTGAACTTCACGTCATGCAGCACGGCGTTGGGTGAGTGGCCCGCGACTTTGCCGTCACTGCCGCGCAGGGACCATAGGCCGTTGTGGAGGTTGCGGTAGACGTTGGCGCGGGTGCCTGCGGCCTGGGGCGTACTGATTGCTTTGATTCTGGGTGCCATGCCCAGCACGGTGAACCGGGCAGCGGGGGGGTCGGGTTCTCTATTTCACGATTTCGGGGGTTTCACTGCATCAGTGAAACCCCCGAAATCGTGAAATCCCTAGCGCGTGCCTGCCACGCGCCGCGCCCTGGCCGCTTCGTCGGCGTGGTGCAGCGCGGCGTCTTCGAGGGCAGATCCGCGCACCGCTGGGATGGCCTGGCCCAGTCCGGTGCGGGCCGCGTCGTGGTGGTGCGCGATCCGGTCGGCCATCCCGAGCAGGTGACGCTCACCAGCATGCAGGCTGACAAGGTGCCCGGTGAGCTGGGCGTAGAGCAGCCGCGCCGCGTTCGTGTCTGCCGGGGCCGGGTCGGGCGTCTCGTCGGGCTGCTCGGCTTTGCTCAGCGTCTGCGCGAACGGCATGATCAGGCGCGTTCCGGCGATCCACAGCTCCAGCGCGTTGATGGGCCACGGGTCGGGCGGCACCTGGCGGGCGGGGTGGGCACTGCCGGGCTGGCCATAGCCCATCGTCACGTGCGGGGTAAAGCCGTGCTCCCGGCTGACCGGCAAGCCGTGTTCGGTGGCCGCGCTCATCGCGGCGGTGTGCAGCTCACTCAGGCCGGGGCAGTCCACCGAGAGGTAATGCACGTCCTGGGTGGGCTGGGTGAAGGTGCCGCGCCCGCCGAAGTGGGCGCTGAGCGCTGGGTGCTGGCTGGCCAGTTCGCTGAGGTCGTGCAGCAGCGCCTCGTAGCTGCTCAGGTCGGTGGTGTCGGTGAGCTTGCCGAGGTACAGCAGCGTGACGTGCGCCTCGTCGGGATCGGTGCCCAGCGCCTGCGCCACGTCTGCGGGCACGCCGACACCAATGAAGATCCCGGCGAACTTGTTCTGGGGGTTTTGGCGCACGGTCACGCCTGCGGGCAGACGGGAGAGCAGTTCAGGCAACAACATGCCCCCCACACTACGGCGGGGGGCGGGGGGAGCTTAGCGGCGCTGCCAGCGCTTGATCGGGTGTCGGCAGATGGTACAGACCCACGTGCCGGGGCCGTGGTTGGTGAGGGGCCGCTGGCAGTCGGGGCAGTGGGGGCGCTCAGGAACGGTCATTCCAGCAGGGTATCGGTGGGCGCGGGGGGGCTGCCGCGCTGCTGCCAGGCTTCGAGCACCAGCGCGCCGCGCTCCAAGGTGGTCAGTCCCTCCCACCACACGATTGCGCGTTCCGGGCCGCGTACCCGCGCGGCGGCGCTGGCCTGGCCTTTGGGCAGGGCGCGCTGCCGTGAAAGGGCCGCGCCTTGAGGCCCGCCTGCTTTGCTGCCGCCGCGTTTGGCCTTGGTCTTCGTCTCTGACATACTGCCTCCGGGGCCGCATAGCCCTGTTCCTGCTCAAAACGCGCCCGACTCAGTTGTGTGAGCCGGGCGCAACTTGGTGTGGGGCGTGTGCGCGTCTCAAGCGGCGCTGAGCTTCGTCCAGCCTTGGCCGATGATCCAGACCTGCACGATGTTGGTGAACCAGTCAGGGTGAACGGCGATCAGCTCGGTGGTCGGGCGGCTGAGCAGCGCGGCGGGCAGCTTGATCGTGCGGTACTGGTCCTCGCCGTCCTCAGCGGTGCGGAAGATCAGTTTGGTGGCGGCGGCGCGGTCAAGCTGCTTGCGCTCTTTTTCGGCCTCCGCCTCGCTGATCAGCAGATCCAGGGCCGACTCGAAGTCGTGCGGCGCGGTGTGGCTGATGCTGCCCAGCGTGATGGTGTGCTCTCCGAGCGTGCCCACCCAGGCTATGAAGGCGTCGTTGGCCGCGCGGGTGTCGAAGTGAGCGTTGCTGCCGCCGCCGTGGCCTTGGTCTTCGACGGTGCCGATTTTGGCCTTGCCGCAGTAGAGGTTGCCGCTGATGGCCAGGCCGTCAGAGGTTTGGAAGGACTTGTAGTTTTTGACGCTGTAGGGGTAGGTCATGGTCTGCTCCTGTTGGCTGGGCGGGTGGGCGGTCTGCACACTCGGTTGTGTCCCTTTGGCCTGAAAAGAGTCTATATGACTTGTGTACGCATGTCAATACTCTTAGGCCCGGAGGCCTGCACCCGGCTGCGGCGCGGCGCTGATGGGGTGCAGGGCTTGGCCCGCCACGTCTGCCGAATGCAGCAGCGCGGCATTCGGGGCCGGGACTGGGGCCGGACGGGCGTTCTCGTTGATACTGCCCAGCGACTCCTCCCAGCTCGGCATGTGGTCGCCCAACCGCTCGGCGCGCGCACGCCGGATGTGGGCGGCCAGGCCGTCATCGTCGAGGCTGCGGAACTCGCCTTGCAAGATGCTGCCCAGCTCGGCCTTGCGGTCCAAGCGGCGCACGTTGTCGCGGTCAAACGGCGTGTCGGTGACAAGGTGGTGCAGCTCGATGGGGTCTTTCTGTCCCAGCCGGTCAATCCGGGCCACGCGCTGCTCTAAGGTCTTCTGGGTGAGCGGCAGATCGTAGTTGACCAACCACTTGCCGCGCTTTTGCAGGTTCGCGCCGGTCGCGCCCGCATCCGAGCAGATCACAATGTCCACGCCGCCCGCATCGAAGGCTTTGCGCACGCGCGCTTTTTCCTCGCTGCTGCTCGACCCGTCGATCACGCCGACCTTATGCCCGGCCTGGGTGAGCTGCGCCTTGAGCATGGCCACGCTTTTACGGTTGCGCGCGAACACCACGCCGCCCTTGCCGCGCCGCGCCGCCACGAGGCCCAGGACGTGCTGCACCTTGGCGTTGCTGTCCGCCTCGTGCTCGTTGACCACGCGGCCCAGTGCGCCGTGCTTCAAGGTGCCCAGCGCGTTTTGCAGCTGCGCGGCAATCCGGTGGTGCTCACTGTCCGGTTGATCCTTGAACGAATTGGGGCTGAGTGTCTTGCAGGCGTCAATGTCCACGTCGCCGCGTCGCTGTGCCGCGCTGGCCTTGCCGAACGCGGTATGCACGCCCTGGTAGGCGGTTTGCTGCGCCGGGGAGAGCGGGATCGGGGCGGCCTCGCCGTCCGCGCCGCGCGCGCCCCAGGTGACTGTGCGCTGCACGTCGGGCGTGACCGAATCCACATAGCTGTAGCTGTCCATCAAGCGCTTGAGGCTGTCTTGACTGGCCACCGTGTTCACGCCGAACTTGCGCATGAACTCCTCGCGGTCCTTGAAGCGCTCAGGGTCCACTTTAGAGATCCAGTCGTAAATCTCTGACGAGTCGTTCTTCACCGGGCTGCCGGTCCACAAGCTCTTGAACTTGCTGTTGTCCATCGCCGCTTCGGCCACTTTGGACATGAGGCTGTCTTGTTTGCCCGCGCGGTTGAGAAAATCATGCGCCTCGTCGATGGCCAGGTAATCGAGCGGGATTTGATGGTGTTCGAGGGCTTCTCTGAGTGCATCGGCCCGCTCAGGACGGGACAAGCCCTCGAAATGGGTACCCAGCTCGGCGGGCGTCTTGCCCTGGTGCTCGGCCATCAGTTTGATCATGTCGTCACGGAACGTCGCGTGGGTGGTCACAACCATGTGGGTGTCGCCCTGGTAGTGGGCTTTGCGCTCCGGGTACGTGGCGTCCTCGGCGTGCCAGGAATACTTGCCGGGTTCCAGGAACCGCGCGGCTTCCTCGCCGAACTGGTTGCGGACAATCGAAGGAACGACCAAGAGCGCTTTCTTGGCGCGGCCTTCTTGGTGCGCCTGGGTGAAGCCGCCCAGCTGCATGGCGGTCTTGCCGCTGTTGTGATGCCAAATGCCGTGAGCGAGGTAGTTGGCGGGGCCGGGCACAGTAATGTCGTACACCAATTCTTCGCCTACCGCCTCAATGCTTTCCACCGCATCCCAATCCAAACTATACTGATCACATGCCAAAGAAGTATCCACCTGACTATGTTGAACGGGCGCGCGGGGTGTTCTCGGAAGTCGGCACTTACGGCGGCGTGGCCCGCATCATGGGGGTGAGTGAGCCTTGGGTCAAGAAGGTCATTGAGGCCAGCGGACAGTGCAGTGAACGGGCAGGCTCAGCAGGCAGACCGTGTAAGTTGGCAGGGCGGGAAGCGGAAGTGCTGAGTCTCGCCGCCAAAGGCCACAGCGCCGCGCAAATTACGCAGATTCTTAGACTGGA
>Ga0160427_10002175_pt1 | contig 11894 bp, 10 predicted proteins | sample SolpanmetagenomL_FD_108194 | JGI IMG/M metagenome (GOLD analysis project Ga0160427, IMG submission 108194) | Solar panel surface microbial communities from Lawrence Berkeley National Laboratory, California, USA - L | ecosystem: Engineered > Built environment > Solar panel > Unclassified ...
CAGCAGCTGCAGCGCCTGGAGAGCATCTTCGCCGATCTGGGCGAGAATCCCGGCGGGCACACCTGCAAGGCCATGCAGGGTCTGGTGGCCGAGGGCAGCGACATGATCAAGGAGAAGGCCGTGTCTGCCGTCAAGGACGCGGGCCTGATCGCCTCAGGGCAGCGGGTCGAGCACTATGAGATCGCCGGATACGGCACGGTTCGCACCTACGCGGAGGTCCTGGGCTTCGGGCAGCACGCCGATCTGCTGGCAACCAGCGAGCAGGAAGAGAAGGACACCGACCAGAAGCTGACCCAGCTTTCCAAACAGATCAACGTGGAAGCCGCCTCGGCCTGAAGCGGGCAGCAAGTTCACGCCAGCACCCCGCCTGAGCTGAAAGGCGGGGTGCTGGCCGTTCAATAAACTGTCGCCGCACGGAGCGGCAAAATCACTTCACGTTGATGCTCAGATACTTGACGCTGAGGTATTCCTGAATGCCCCACAGTCCGCCCTCACGGCCATACCCGCTCTGCTTGACGCCGCCGAAGGGAGCCTGTGCCGTGCTGGGAATCGGGTCGTTCAGTCCGATGATGCCGTATTCCAGCGCCGCGCTGACCCGGAAGGCGCGCGCCAGGTTGGTGGTCCACAGGTAAGCCGCCAGCCCAAACTCGGTGTTGTTGGCCGCCTTCACCGCTTCTTCCTCGGTGTCGAAAACGACAATGGGAGCCACCGGGCCGAAGGTTTCTTCCTGCATGATCAGCATGTCGGAGGTGACATCGCTCAGCACGGTGGGCGCGAAGTACAGCCCCCCGGTGGCCTCGCCGCCCGTCACTGCTGTGGCTCCCTTGCTCAAGGCGTCCGAAACGTGGCGCTTGACTTTCTCCAGACCCTGGCTGTCGACCAGCGGCCCGATCTGGGTCGAGGCGTCCAGCGGATCGCCCACCTTGAGTTGAGAAGCCGCCTCGCTGAGCTTGCGGGTAAACTCGTCGGCAATCTTGCGCTGCACATACACCCGGTTGACGCACACGCAGGTCTGCCCGGCGTTGCGGAACTTGCAGGCCAGCACGTCTTTGACAGCCTGATCGAGGTCGGCGTCGTCAAAGATCAGGTAGGGCGCGTGGCCGCCTAGTTCCAGCGAGACGCGCTTCAAGGTCGGTGCGGCCTGCTGGGCCAGCAAGCGGCCCACTTCGGTGCTGCCGGTGAAGGTGATCTTGCGGATGCGGGCGTCGTCCATCATGACTTTGGTGGTCGGCACCGGATCGGAGGTGGTCAGCACGATGAAGGTGCCCTCGGGGCCGCCCGCCTCGGTCCACAGTTCGGCCATCTTGAGTGCCGTGAGCGGCGACTGCTCGGCAGCCTTGAGGATGATGGTGCAGCCTGCCGCCAGCGCCGGGCCGATCTTGCGGGTCGCCATCGCCGCCGGGAAGTTCCAGGGCGTCACGGCGTAGACCGGGCCGACCGGTTCATGGGTCACGAATAGGCGTTTATTGATGTTCTGGCTTGGCACGACGCTGCCGTAGAGCCGCTTGGCTTCCTCGGCGTACCACTCCAGAAACGACGCGGCGTACTTGACCTCGCCCGCCGCCTCGGTGACGGGTTTGCCCATTTCGGTGGCGATCAGGCGGGCGATCTCGTCCACGTCGCGCAGCATCAAGTCGTTGAACTTACGCAGCAGAACCGAGCGCTCATACACGCTGGTCTGACGCCAGGAAGCGTAGGCTTTGACGCTGCGCTCCACGGCGTCCTGGGCGTCTTGCACCGTCTGATCGGCGACCTGGGCAATCACCTGGCCGCTGGAGGGGCTGGTCAGGTCAAACGTGGCGGTGGTGCCGAGTTTGTCTGTAACGGTCATGCGTTGACCTCTTCTTGCGTCGCTGAAGCTGGGCGCGCCATGCGGGGAATGCGGCCAGTATTGTGGTCGTTAATGACATCTGAGGGCGTGTACAGCCGGTCGAGTTCATGTTTCTCGGCGGAGGTGAGCTGAAGGTCAAGGGCGGCAATCTGCTCATCGAGCTGCGCCGCCGTTTCCACGCCCACCAGCGTACTCGTCACGCCGGGGCGCTGGGTAACCCAGTTCAGGGCCACCTGGCTGGAGGTGACGCCCCGCGCCTCGGCGATGCGGGCCACGGCGGAGGCGATGTCAAAGCTGGTCTGGTCGCCGTACTGATCGGCAGTGAAATGGTCGGTGGTGTTGCGAAGCGACTGGGGTGCACCGCTGAGTAGGCCGCGTGCCAGCGGGCTGAACGGCGTGACGGCAATACCCTGATCGCGGCAAAACGGAATCATCTCGCGCTCCTCCTCGCGGTAGGCGGCGTTGAGCTGGCACTGCATGCTGACAAACTCGCTCCAGCCGCGCAGCCGCGAGGTGTAGACCATCTTGACGAACTGCCAGGCGTACATGGTGCTGGCCCCGATGTAGCGCACCTTGCCCATACGCACCAGGTCGTTGAGGGCTTCCAGGGTTTCCTCGATGGGTGTGTGGGGGTCAAAGCCGTGAACCATGTACAGGTCGAGGTAATCGGTGCCGATGCGCTTCAGGCTGGCGTCTACCGAGTCCATGATGTGCTTGCGCGACAGCCCCTGATCGTTGGGATCGTCCGACATGGCATACAGGCACTTGCTGGCCAGCACCAGTTTCTCGCGCTTCTCAGCCTTGAGCAGCGTGCGGCCCACGACTTCCTCTCCGACGCCCAGCGAGTAGAAGTCGGCCATGTCGAAGAAGTTGATGCCCCGGTCCAGCGCGTGCTTGATGACCGGAGCGCTGGCGGCCTCATCCAGTACCCAGGGCCGCCAGCTCGGGGTGCCGAAGCCCATCGTGCCGAGGCAGAGCTGACTGACCTTAAGTCCAGTACGGCCCAGGTTGACGTACTTCACTGGGTCACTTCCACTTGAGGTGTGTAAAAGGGGTTGCTGGGCGAAGCTGCCGCCGCCCGTACCACTTCCAACCTGGGTTCCTGGGCCAGTGCGGCCCGCACCGCGCCCGCCGCCGCCGCCAGATTGTTGCGGTACACCTCGTCGGCGTCACTGGCCGCCGGGTTGACCCAAACGGCGGCGATGACGCACCAGCCGTCTTCGGCCTCGGCAGGCAGGGTACCGTCCAACAGGCAGTCGGTGACGCCTTTGGCCACGCCCGCCTGAGCGGGCCCCCAGGTCATGTTCTCGTGTGTTTCGCCGCTGAGCGCCGCTTTGTTGATGAAGACGGTCATCGGCTTGGCGGGCACGCCAGGTTGCAACACGACCATGTAGGGCAGGTGACCCGCCGAGGGGCTGCTGAGCGCTCCCGCCCAGGCTGCGCCCGCTGGGCCGTCCTTGGGGCCAAGAACGACGTTGATGTGTGCGGCGTTGGGGCCGCTGCCGATAAACGATTCACCGATGTGCATGGTCATGGAGTTCCTCTGGTGGAGCACGTGAGTCTGGTGATAAGGGCCGGAAGGCAGCGGTTCAGGCGAACGTCGCCACCTGGCTGTGGGTTCGGCGCAGCAGGTCTTCGTTGAGTTCAAAGCCCAGGCCGGGCGCGTCCGTCAGGTTGATGTACCCTTCCGCGTCCACCCGCACCGGCTCCAGCAATGGATAATCGCGCCGCGCCAGGCTCCATTCCTCGCCGTCCAATGGGTATTCCAGAAAGTGTGCTCCCGCCGTGCCCACCGTGCCTGCCGTCAGGTGTGCGTTGGCGAGCACCCCGATGCCGTTGCCCCAGGTGTGCGGCGTAAAAATATGTCCGGCGTCCACGACCTGCACGGCGAGGTCCTTGAGGCCGCCGATACCCATGCTGCATACGCAATCGGGTTGAAACACGTCCAGGCCGCCGCGTGTCAGCAGTTCTCGGAATTCATACGGCTCGCGGGTCATTTCACCGCCCGCGATACGCAGGCCCCTGGCCTGTTTTCTGAGCGCCGCGTAGCCGTCGTAGTCGCCCCGGTGCAGCGGTTCTTCCATCCAGTACACGCTGAGCGCCTGGAGTTCCTGGGCCACCTCCAGCGCGTGCTTGAGGTTCCAGGGGGCCTGAATATCCCAGGGCATCCGCCAGCCCTGGTTGCAGTCCACCATCAGTTCGAGTTGGTTACCGACCTCGGCGCGAATGGCGGCCAACACGCCTAAGTCTTCGTTCAGGCTGGGTCGGCCAAAACGCACTTTGAGGGCCGGAAAGCCCATTTCCAGCGCTCGGCGGGCCACCTCTACCATCTGATCAACGGGGCGGTGAACGCCGCTGCTGGCGTAGGTGCGGATGCGGTTGGAGACGCCGCCGACCATCTTCCAGACGGGTTCGTTCAGAATTTTCCCAGCCAGGTCCCACAGCGCCGAGTCCACCGGCCAGGGGCGGCCCGCGTGAAACTCAATGTTGGACAGCACCGCGTTGTGCCGCGCCAGCGCCAGTGGGTCTTCACCGACAAAGTAGCGCTGGTAGTCGGCAAAACCGTACATGGCGTCGCCACTACCGATACCCACGTGCCCGGCGTTGTCGTGAATGCGCACGATGGTCGCCGGAAACTTGGTGCGCGGCTGGGTATCCCACGAGGCGGGAAACGGCGGATCAAGCGGCAACTGGTGGTGCGTGATCTCAATCTTGGTGATCTTGAAGACGTCAGCCATGTATCGGCACTCCTCGCCGCGCCCACCAGCGTTCGGCGGTCTGCTGGGCCAGCTTTAAATCGTCCGTTTCGCTACTCTGACGGGCATTGTTGGAGCGCATCGGCAAGTTCTCCGGCAAGCGCATGGTGGCGGCGATCTCGGCGGGCTGCAACTCGGCTTCCGGCGCACGCCGCACCGCTTCGTTGAGCAGGGTATCGTCCAGAAAAGCGCTGAGGGCAGCGGGCAGGGCCTCTACAGAGCAGCCGAAGGCCGCCGCGACCTGCCGGTACGCCTCCACCTCTTCCACGTTCCAGGGCATCGCCGCTTCCAGCGCCACCGTCACCGCCACGCCGTGCGGCAGGTGGTACAGCGTGCCGAGTGCGTGCCCGATGCAGTGGGCCATGCCAGTACCGCAGTTGTCAATGGCGATGCCGGCCAAGAGCGCGGCCTCCTGCATCTGCTGGCGGGCATGCAGGTTGGAGCCGTCACGCACCGCGCTGGGCAGCGCCTCACGAATCAGCCGCACCGCGTGCAACGCCGAGGCGCGCGCGACTTCGTTACTGCGCCGCGAGGTTGCCGCTTCAATGGCGTGAACGAGGGCGTCCAGTCCGGTGGCGGCGGTGACGAACGGCGGCATGCTGGCCGTGACCTGCGGGTCGAGCAGCACTGCGTCGGGCAGCAGTTCCTCACCCCAGGTCCACAGCTTGCGCCCTGCGTCGTCGCTGACCACGCAGGTGCGCGTCACCTCGGCCCCAGTGCCGCTGGTGGTCGGCACGGTAATTAGCGGAGCGCGGCCCAAAAAGGGATTGGCGCACAGCAGATAATGCTCAATACCTTCCGGGGCACAGATGACCGCCGCCACCTGCTTGGCAATGTCTAAGGCGCTGCCGCCCCCTACCCCCAGAATCAGCGGTGTGGTCAGGGCGCGGGCGAATTCTGCGGCGCGGTTGACTTCCGAGCAGGTCGGCTCACCACCCGCCACGACAAAAGTGTGGATGTCCGGCAGCACGGCGCGGAGGCGGTCCAGGAAGCCGTTTTGCTGCACCGCCATGTCGGCGATCAGTGCCACCGTTTTCGCTCCAGAGGCGTCGACCAACGCGGGCAACTGTGATAAAGCGTCCGGCCCGCCGAACATCTGAGGAACACGGCCTAATGCGTAGCTGAGCGTCTCATTCATACAGTTCAATCCAGGTGGTCTTGAGTTCGGTGTATTTGTCGAAGGCGTGCAGGCTCTTGTCGCGCCCGTGCCCGCTCTGCTTGTAGCCGCCGAACGGCGCGTTGACGCTGGTGTGGTCAAAGCAGTTGACCCAGACGGTTCCGGCCCTGAGGCGACGGGCAACCTTGTGGGCGGTGCTGATGTTGCGGCTCCAGACGGCGGCAGCCAGCCCGTAATCGGAATCGTTGGCGAGGCGCACGGCGTCATCCAAGTTCTGATACGAGATGACCGCCAGCACCGGCCCGAAAATCTCCTCGCGTGCCACCCGCATGTCATTGGTCACGTTGTCGAGCACGGTGTTCTGCATGAACGCACCGCCGCTCTCCTGCATCACCCGCTGGCCACCGATGGCGACGGTTGCCCCCTGCTGCACGCCCAGTTCCACGTAGCCCAGCACTTTTTGAAGGTGTGACTCGTCAATCAGTGACCCCAGCGGCGAGGCTGGATCAAGCGGGTTGCCGGGAGCCAGTTTCTCGGCCCAGGGGCGCAGCTTCTCGATCAATTCGTCCTTGACACTTTCGTGAACGATCACCCGCGATCCGGCGTTGCAGGTTTCGCCCTGGTTGTACCAGATACCGTAGGCGACGTACATGGCGGCCCGCTCCAGGTCGGCATCGGGCGTGATGATCTGGGCACTCTTGCCGCCGAGTTCCAGGCCGACCCGCTTGAGGTTGCTGGCGGCGCTGTATTCCAGAAACTTGCGCCCGACTTCGGTGCTGCCAGTAAAGCCGATGGCGTCCACGTCAGGGTGCAGACCCAGCGCCTGACCCGCGACGTGGCCGAGGCCCGGTGTCACCTGAAACACGCCGCTGGGGAGTCCTGCTTCCTGACCCAGCGCGGCGAGGCGAATGGCTCCCAGGCTGCTTTGCTCAGCGGGTTTGAGAATCACGCTGTTGCCTGCCGCCAGCGCAGGGCCGAGTTTCCAACCGGCGATGATCAGCGGATAATTCCACGGCACGACGGCGGCCACCACACCGATGGGTTCGCGTGTCACCAGCACCAGGCTGCCTGCGCCGTTGGGGGCCACCTCGTCGTAGAGTTTGTCGATGCTCTCGGCGTACCACTGAATATCGCGGGCGAGGCTGGACGCATCTACCCGCAGGGTCTCACCGATGGCCTTGCCGGTGTCCAGGGTTTCCAGCAGGGCCAGTTCCTCGTTGTGCTGGCGAATCAGCTCGGCAAACTTCAGCAGCACTGCTTTGCGTTCGAGCGGGCTTTGGTCTCGCCAGACACCCGATTCGAACGCCTCGCGGGCTGCCTTCACCGCGTCGTCGATATCTTCGGACTGACAGGCGGTGATGTGGGCCAGATGCTCTCCGGTGGCCGGGTTAATGCGCTCAAAGGTCGCTCCGCTGCGGGCAGCGCGGTACTTGCCTGCGATGAAAGCGCGGGTCTCTAAGGGGAGCTCCTGGGAATGGGTGAGCCAGTCGGTGGGTGGAGCAGCGGTGACGGTCAAGGGGGAACTCCTTTGAAGAGAAACGGTCAAGTTGGCCAAAAATGCGGCCCGACTCCGAACGGGGCAGACGGGCGAAGAAACGACGCGAAACGTCAGGCGATGTTGACGGCCCGCCGCTCCACAAATCGCCTGACGTAATCGTCGGCGGGGTAATCGAGGATGTCGCGGGGCCTGCCGACCTGGGCCAGCTTGCCGTCGTACAGAATGGCGATCTGTGCGCCGAGCCGCAGCGCCTCATCCAGGTCGTGGGTGATGAACACGATGGTCTTGCCAAGCGAGCGGTTGAGTTCCAGGAGTTGATCTTGCATATCGGCGCGGATCAGCGGATCGAGGGCGCTGAACGCCTCGTCCATCAGCAGGATGTCGGTGTTGGCGCACAAAGCTCGGGCCAGACCCACCCGCTGGCGCATGCCGCCGGAGAGCTCGTCGGGATATTTCTGCTCGTAACCCTTCAGTCCCACTTTGGCGAGCCAGTCGGCGGCCAGGTCCAGGCTGGCCTTGCGGTCCTCGCCGCGTGTCAGCGGGCCGAGCGCGGCGTTTTCTAGGACGGTCTTGTGAGGCATCAGCCCGAACGACTGAAACACCATGCTGATGCGCTGTCGCCGCAGCTGACGCAGGCCGTCTTCCGAGAGCTTGACCACGTCCTGCCCACCGATCAGAATCTCCCCGGCGCTGGCCTGAATCAGGCCGTTGAAATGGCGCACCAGCGTGCTTTTCCCGCTGCCCGAGAGTCCCATGATGACGAAGATGTCGCCGCCGGGGATGCTGAGGCTCACGTCGCACAGCCCCAGATTGCAGCCGGTCTGGGCCAGCACTTCGGCCTTGCCGTGCCCGTCCTGGGCCAGCCGCAGTCCGTCGGCGTGGTGACGGCCAAACACCTTATAGACGTGCCGGACTTCGATGCTGTCTTGCGCTGGAACCGGATGGGGCGCGGGGATATGGGCGGCGGCAGTCACGCTTTGACCTTGCCCACTGTGACCTCGCCCGCAGCGGGCATGGCGGTCTGTATCCTGGCCCGTTTGCGTCCGGCCATCAGCAAGCGCCTTTCGCGCCCATCCATGCCGTAGCCCTGGGTGATGCGGTCAATCACGATCGCCAGAATCACGATGGCCAGGCCCGCTTGCAGCCCCAGGCCCACGTTCAGGGTGTTGATGCCGGTCAGCACGTCCTCGCCCAGCCCACGTGCGCCGATGAGGCTGGCCAGCACCACCATCGCCAGCGCCATCATCACGGTCTGGTTGACGCCCGCCATGATGCTGGGCCGCGCCAGCGGAATCTGCACGCCCCACAGCAGTTGCCCCTGAGAGGTGCCGAACGCGCGGGCGGCCTCCAGCACTTCAGTGTCGACCTGCCGGATGCCCAGGTCGGTGAGGCGGATCAGCGGCGGAATGGCGTAGATGACGGTGGCGAAGATGGCTGGGACCTGACCGAGGTTAAACAACATCAGCACCGGAATCAGGTAGACGAAGCTGGGCATGGTCTGCATCACGTCCAGAATCGGCAGGACGACAGCGCGAAGCCGGTTGCTGCGGGCGACCAGAATGCCCACCGGAATGCCAATGATGACGCTCAGCAGTGCCGAGACCAGCATCAGCGAGGAGGTCAGCATCAGCTTGCTCCACAGCCCGAAGCTGCCGATCAGGAAGAGCGCCAGCACGATGCCCAGCGCCGTCGTCCAGCGGCGGGTGGCCTGCCACGCCAGCAGGCCGATCAGGGCAATCACCACGTAGGGCGGAATCATGCCCAGAAACTGCCCCAGCGGCACCAGCAGGTAGCGCAGCATATCGGCGCTCAGGGCGTGAAAAAAGCCGCCCCAGTGGGTCACGATCCAGTCGACTGCCTTGTTGACCGGATCAACGATGCTCAGATTCGGAAACATCACGTGCCTCCTCGTGCGGCGTCAGGCCACACCCAGCGAGAGGGAGCAAAAAGCCGCTCCCCCCGCGCCTTACTTCAAGCTGGCTGTGATTTTGCTGGCGACGGCAGCCGGGACCCACTTGGCCCAGACGCCAGGGTTGGCCTTGAGGAATTCGGTGGCCGCGTCGCTGGGGGCCATCTTGTCGTCGGTGATGCGCCCCACGTACTTGCTGAGGGTGGCCAGCGAGGTGGTGTACTTGCTGAAAAACTGCACCAGTTCCGGCGCGCTCTTGGCAAAAGCGCTGTTCACATTGACGTGCAGCGTGATGGAAGGCGTGGCGCTGGGGCAGGCTTTGGGGTCACCTGCTTTTTCCATTTCGTAGCATTTGGCGTTGGCGGCGGGTTCCTTGAGCTGCACGAAGTCGTACTTGCCGAGCAGCGCCGTCGGGCCCCAGTAATAGAACAAGATCGGCTTGCCCTGCTTGACGGCGCTGGTCACGGAAGCGTCGAGCGCGGCCTGTGAGCCGGGGCGGTACTGGGCGTACATGCCGTCCAGCTTGTAGGCGGCCAGCTTGCCCACGTTGGTCTTATCGCAAACCCATCCAGCCACGCAGCCGAGCAGGCGGCCCATGGTCGGGTCTTCGTCGTCCAAAAAGAGCTGCTTGTATTTGGGTAGGTCGGCCACGCTCTTCAGGTCGGGGGCCACCGCCTTGATATTGCGTGCCGCGTCGCCGCTCACCACGTATTTCGGCACGAACCAACCTTCCACTGTGCCGCCCTGGAGGGTCTTGCCAACCTGAATGGTCTTGCCTTCCTTGCGGGACTTGTTGACCACTTCGTTGGCCCCCTCCCACTCCTCGGCGAAGACGTGGAGATCACCGTTGGCGACGGCGGTTTCGGTGATATTGGTGGCTCCGGTGGTCACGTCGGTCTTGCAGCCGTAGCCTTTTTCCAGAATCTGGCGCATGACCTCGGTGGTGAACTGACCGCTTTCCCAGCTCACTTCCGCAAATTTGACGGTCTTGCCGCTGGCGCAGTAAGCGCTGGCCGTCTGCGCTCCGGCCTGAGAAGCGAGCAGCAAACCGAGGGCGAGGGGAGCGAGCAGCAATGAAGGGGTACGCATATGTTCTCCTTGGTGCAGGTGAGCTGGGGCTGAAGGGTTTCAACCCCCCTCGGGGCAGAGCGGATGGCCGGTAACAGACTGAACGAAGCTGACAAGGTGAGGGGTTCAGGTCAGGGTCAGGGCACTGACGGGCGACGCTCGGGCAGGCACCTTTCCGCCCAAAGCCCTGGTGATGGCCGCCGCCTGCTTGAGCACGCTGCTGGAAGCGTTGTGGGCACGCGCCTCATCTGGATGATCGGTGGCGAGGCAAATGCTCAGCGCCGCCACCATGCGCCCGGAGCTGTCCCAGACAGGGCTGGAAAAGCAGCACAGATTGAGGGTGCTCTCCTGCGACGTGGTGGCGTAGCCGCGCTCGCGGATACTCTCCAGTTCACGAAGCAGTGCTGTGCGGCTGGTGATGGTGTGGGGCGTCAGGGCCGGTAAGGTTTCGCTTGGGTAGAGGCGCAGCACCTCGGCCTCGCTGAGGTAAGCCAGTGTGGCCTTGCCCACCGCCGAGGCATGAACCGCGACCCGGCGGCCCGGATACGCGGCCGGGCGAATCAAGCGCTGGCAATCGCGGGTTGCCAGGAACACCATCTCGCCACCTTGAAAGCGGGCCAGCTGGTTGGTTTCGTCTATCTCATCCACGATCTGCTGAGCGACCTGCTGAAACACCTGAATGATGTCGAGTTGCCGGGTGTAGGCCGCTGCATAGTCCAGGACTTTGGCCCCGATGCGGTAACCGCCGCCCTGAAGGCTGAGCAGCCCGGCGTCCTCGAGGGTGTGAAGCATCCGCGAGAGGCTGGACTTGGGAATAGCCAACTGAACGTGCAGCTCCGAGAATGTGAGTGCCCTTGAGCTGGCGCTGAGCGTATCGAGAACGCGGAGGGCCGATTGAATAGCGGGCGTGGGAACAGCAGTCATACACCTCCTCGTGACAAAGCACAGCGGGTCGTTGTTCCATATATAGAACTGTGTTCACAGTTTGATGTGTGGATTGTGGACGAAGAATGAATGAGTTAAATGAGTAAATGCAACGACCACTGTAATCCGGTAAGGTCGGTTACTCATCCCAAAGCTGGCCGCTTTCACGGATAACGAATACCGCGCAGGCGACGAAACCCGGCTTCGATCTGCTCGAGGATTGCCAGCACGTCCATCAGCATGGCGATACTGATCTGCGTTTCCTACTGGTTGACCAGCTTGGTTAAAGTGCACCAAGCGCTGGGCCTATCACCTTCTCGGATCGTTTGAAGAGGACAGCGGGCCGATGATCTGGTCCGTAGCCTCTGTACCCCAGAGCGCCCACTGTAACAACCTTGTAGCGCAGTCGCACTGACTGACACGGCCGCAGGAACGCGCTCAATCCGGCTTCGAGCGACGACGGCGAACCCAGGGATTTCTCGCGCTGCACGCTCGAACCTCGAATCTTCAACGCCAGACCCGAACGATCCTCCCTGCGGCCCCTCAGACGAACCAAACAGACGGCAGCCCTACGCCTCTGGCACGAGGCAATGCAGCAGGTGGATTGAGGATCAATCCACCTGCTGCTCTTCTGTGATCCCGCTGCGGTTAAGTTACCAGAACCCAATCGAGCATTCCGTCAGTTTATTTCAGCGGCAACACGGCAGTACCTTCCTGCTGCACTGCCTGAAGCATCTTCGGTTCGAGGCCCAGCGCCGAGAGCAGGGTGGGAGCCACTTGGGTGGTCATGA
>Ga0160427_10002176_pt1 | contig 11894 bp, 9 predicted proteins | sample SolpanmetagenomL_FD_108194 | JGI IMG/M metagenome (GOLD analysis project Ga0160427, IMG submission 108194) | Solar panel surface microbial communities from Lawrence Berkeley National Laboratory, California, USA - L | ecosystem: Engineered > Built environment > Solar panel > Unclassified ...
CTTTCTCAAGTCCAAGAACTCGAAAATGTCGGCGTGCCACGGCTCAATGTAGATGGCAAAGGCTCCAGGTCGTTTATTTCCACCTTGATCGACGTAACGAGCAGTATTGTTGTAAACTCTCAACATGGGAATAAGACCATTGGATGTACCATTTGTACCGGCAATGTACGATCCAGTAGCTCTGATGTTGTGTACATGGAGACCAATGCCTCCAGCAGTCTTGGAGATCATAGCACACACTTTGAGTGTATCATAAATACCCTCTATACTGTCCTCCTTCATGGCAACAAGGAAGCATGAGCTCATTTGCGGCTGTGGAGTACCAGCATTGAATAATGTAGGTGAAGCATGTGTGAAGTATTTGCTACTCATCAGGTTGTACGTTTCTACAACTTTTTCAATGTCTTCACCGTGAATTCCGACAGCAACACGCATGATCATGTGTTGTGGTCGTTCTGCAACATTGCCATCCAATCTGAGTAGATAGGACCTTTCAAGGGTCTTGAATCCAAAGTAATTGTAGTTGAAATCTTTGTCATAAACGATGGCAGAGTTTAGCTCATCTGCATGCTTCATGACAGTCTCGTATGTTTGTTTGGATATCATAGGAGAAGGTCGACCATTACGCTTTGAAACATCAGTTGCCGCTCTGATAGATGGAAATCGTAATCACTTACAGGATTCGTATAGTGGTACAGATCGCTAATGACCTGACTAAACTGCTTCTTGGTTTGTTTGTGCAAGTTTGAGACTGCAATTCGAGCAGCTAGAATTGCATAATCTGGATGTGTGACAGTCATGTATGCTGCAGTTTCGGCAGCCTGCTTGAGTCAGTATTGTGTGCATAAAGTATGTGCGTAATGGTGAACTCACCAAGTTATCCAATTCTATCGTTGTAACACCTTGGTAAACGCCAGATATGACCTGCTCATGTTAGGAAAACGCTCAGCACAGAGGAAAGTGGAGCATTTATATAAACCTTTTGCGTGATGCTAGCAGCGTCGACATGTTCGGAATCTAGACCATAACAAAGTCTGGAAACTCGAGCTGTGATCTGTTATTCAATGTTAGCAGGTGTTCTCAGAAATCATGGTAGTAATGTCGCTCATTCTGTCATACCTTATCGAACTGTACTCTCTCCTTTCGACCATCTACAGACACAATTAGCAGCTGAAGCCGACGAGTTACGTAGTGAAGCTACACAATAGACAGTTTGAACATACCTCTCTTGTAGACATACATCTTTGCAAAAGTTGTGATGTTTTGAGACTCGTGAGCTGGTTCTTTGGAGTAAGATTGTTAGTATTCAGCACAGCTTGAAAACTGAGGTGAACAACATACAAGTATCAAATGCTCTTGGTCTGCTGAAATATGGAGAATCTTTGGTATTATCTGAACTGCTTGAAAAGAATGGTGGATAGGAGGAGAATTGAGAGAAGAGGATGAGAAGGTGAATTAGTTTGTTGAGTTGAAAATGGCACGTACAAGCTCGAGTTTTAGTAGTCGAGCCAGGCCTGCTAGTTTTGTTAGTTCCTTAGCAACGCGTCTCTCAGGAGCTCTAGCAGCTGGAATGCTTTACAATCAAGACGCGTCGAGATGGAGCTTAATTAAGGTCACATGATCATGACACGTCTCTTCGCGAAGAAAAACACTTTCACAACAATTTCTACATGTGGGAAAGATGAGGTAGCATTATAGGACGATGGTGATGATTGGTGATGAATTATTGTCTCATGGTTACTAAAACACGGTGCCAGACAACTGACGACTAAGCACTTGGTGCTTAGTGAGTAAGTCGAGAGAGGAAGAAGAAGGCTCATTTCCTTTTCAAGCTATGGATCGAGTGCTTCTCCGTCCAATCTCGATTCACGCTGAAATTGCTACCGCTCCTTTGCGCCTTTACACGTTTATATCGACGATGGTTTTTGCTGGTGATGACAGCATACATACTTGCCTTTTACTATCGAGCTACGTAGGTGTGAATGTTTGTTATCATTAAAGTCGAGATACAAAATGACTGAGCGACCCTCCCTGGCAACTGTTGACATTGTTGGGGTTCCAATGGGTGAGTCGATGGATGCCCTCTTAACGTGAAGCTCAGAAGTACTCTCGTCAGCTTGTGATCAAGATAGCGTCTGTCTGTCTCTCTGTCTGTCTGAGGAATCGATAATCCGTGACAAATCCAAACTGACACCTGCTAATGCACATTTGTAAAGAATAAAGAATAAAGAATAAATGTTTGTGACAGGCAACCTTGGAAGATGCAGCAGAAGCTTCCCGGACTCTTGCCGCACACCCTCGGGCATCCCTCTCGTGTGGATCCCATGCCATGGGACAAAAACCAATCAGACCTACAAGCTGCACCGCATGCTAGCTCGAGTATTAGCTCGACACACATAGCTCATGAATTAATTGACATCACTGACTCGTGGAAAAATTCATCGTCTACTTCTCCGATCATGTCTGCTCTCTGGGAAATTCATCGTGGGACTCAGATAGGGCTGAATACTGCCGACATAAATATCTGAAAGGTTCAAGACTGAGAGAAGCCCCGGTCTGCAACATCAGAATAGACTCAATTCAGTGGTTTTGAGGCATACATCTTGTCAAGTCCTCCAAAAGTTGCGCATCGTTGACTATACCCGAGCTATAAGGACCTCATTTTTTTCACGATACGAAATAACATCGGTTCGTCCAGCTGCAGAGCAATCAAATTCTTGAGCAAAGGACTATCGGGAACAGATACCACGAAGGACTTCTTCGCCTTCATGTGATGCGACGGCGGGAATGACGAAAAGGTGAAGGAAAAAGTAAAAAAAAGCAGAGATTAAAGTGCATTGAGTGAACCACAAGTTAAGAGAGGAAAAAAAAAGTTCTGGTTCATATGCTTAAACATCTTACCGTCCTCTTCTAATTCCGTAGTATAAATCCCGCTCCACCTTTAAAAATAACACATCCTTTACATCAGTATAATTCAGGGTTTGATCGCATTGCTCGACACGCCAAAATATATACCCTCCATCTGGATATTGTAGCTTCTACTTGCTTTACAAATAATCCCCATTTTGTGGCCACAAGGCCGAAATAAACGTCTGGGTATATTTACTCAATCACCAAAACTCGAATCGACCCCCACTATAATCTCCGAAAAATGACAATTCGTCGAAAAATCACAATCGCCTTTGGCAGTCTTGCAGGTCTTGCTGTCGCGGGTACAGGCGCTACATATCTATTACTCAGACCTCGAAGATTTCCTGGTGACGATCCAAAACCTATAACAAAACCTCCAATCTTTCCCACACTACCTTCTCGGAAAGAGCAACTTAAATCCTTATCAAGCCAAAAGGAAGAATATGACATCTTGATAATAGGAGGTGGGGCTACTGGCTCTGGATTGGCGTTGGATGCCGCAGCACGAGGATTAAAGGTTGCTATGGTTGATAGAGATGATTTCGCATCAGGAACAAGTAGCAAGAGTACAAAGCTCGTGCATGGGGGTGTGCGGTATTTAGAGAAGGCGTTCTGGGAGGCTGATATCGACCAGTATAACTTGGTGAAGGAAGCGTTGAAGGAGAGAACTGTATTCCTAACAACAGCTCCACATCTGAGCAATTGGTTGCCTATCATGTTGCCAGTGTATGAATGGTGGAAAGCACCGTAGGTTTTTATATATGTTTCGCTTTTACGTAACCATAGGAGCTAATTTGAGTAGTTATTACTGGGCTGGTACAAAAGCATACGACGCATTGGCCAAGATTAGTGGAGAAGGCATCGAGAGCAGTTACTTCCTCACGAGAGGAAAAGCTTTGGAAGCATTTCCTATGCTCAAGGCACAAGGATTATGTGGCGCATTAGTATATTATGGTATATTAAAAGACCAAACAAGAGATTATATGTACTAATATACAAGCAGATGGCGCGCACAACGATTCTAGAATGAATGTTGCTATCGCAATGACAGCAGCTTTGTACGGGGCTACTGTTGTCAATCATGCCGAGGTAACGCAATTGACAAAGGACCCTGGAACTGGCATTCTGAATGGTGCAATCATTCGGGATGTTTTGAATCCAAGGACCAAAGAATTTCAAGTCAAGGCCAAATGTATCATCAACGCAACAGGTCCCTTCACCGATGCTATTCGCAAGCTCGATAACCAAGAAGCACAAGAAATCGTGGCACCTTCATCAGGTGTACACATTGTCTTGCCAGGGTATTACTCACCAGCTGGTATGGGTATGCTTGATGCCAACACTTCAGATGGTCGTGTCATATTCTTCTTGCCATGGCAAGGAAACACAATCGCCGGCACAACAGATGCACCAGCAGAAATCTCTCCAAATCCCATACCGCAAGAAGAAGAAATCCAGTTCATTCTCAATGAAGTTTCCCGTTATCTCGCGCCTGACATCAATGTTCGCCGCGGTGACGTTCTAGCCGCTTGGTCCGGTATTCGTCCATTAGTTCGTAATCCCAAAGCCAAAAATTCGGAATCTCTTGTCAGAAACCATTTGATAGACATGTCATCTAGTGGTCTACTTACTATTGCTGGAGGAAAATGGACTACATACCGACAAATGGCCGAAGAGACGCTAGATTCTGCCATCACTCACTTCAAGCTCACACCCGGACCTAAACCCCTACCTTTCTATCCTTCTTACGACCAGAATCTTGATTCATCTGCAGTATCCGCCGCTCGCGGTACATATGGCATGCTTGAGATTAACGGCACATGCAACACTGACAAATTAAAACTCATCGGAGCTCATGGGTGGTCCAAGACATTGTTTATCAACCTAATCCAGCATTTTGGCGTGGAGACGGCTGTCGCACAACATTTAGCAGCCGCTTATGGTGATCGTGCATGGACTGTTGCTTCACTATCATCGCCAACAAATCTTCGTTTCCCTGTCCGCGGAAAACGATTGTCCCCACTCTATCCATTCATTGACGGTGAAGTACGATATGCCTGTCGTCACGAGATGGCGGAAACAGCAGTGGATGTTATTGCTAGACGGACACGGTTGGCGTTTTTGAATGCGCAGGCGGCGTTGGAGGCGTTGCCAAAGGTTATTGATATCATGACAGAAGAGCATGGATGGGACAGAAGGCGGCGTGATGCTGAGTGGGATATCAGTGTCAAATTTTTGGATAGTATGGGTCTTGCAGCAGGTTTGAAGGGTATTTCAAGGAAAGAGGTTGAAGGAGGAAAGGTTGCAAGATTTGTGGCTGAAGCGGATGGAAAGAATGCTAGTCGGTTTGGTATGTTGCTTCCTTCTGTCTTACTTTTCCCTGAGTGCTCATTATTCTCCTTGTTCATATCGTTGATGCATCGTTCCTCTGGAATTTTTTATACTAATATATCTGTTTCACATAGATGGACCAGCAGAGAGCGTTTGAAGCTTGCGATAGTCGCGATTCAACCTACCAACAAGCGATTTAAGAAATACTGCCTTTCCTCTCTTTTTCTTTTGAGAAACAGATCTGGTGGAACAATCATAGACGATATTGATGACTTTGATGGCTTACACCACTCATTCCTTCTATGAAAATAAAACTTTTATATGGTTAATATGGATTTTCATCCTTCTCACCCGAATTTCATACAAGACCACCCGACTGTGTTGGTTGCATCCTTATCACTTGTAATACACTATGAACTGTCTTTCTGATGTCGTCATGTTCACTACATTTAATATTCCTATCCATAAGATGTTTTGTCTTTTGTGGACTATACAGCTGTGATAATAGTGTTTGCTTTGCTCAATTGTCTTCTACTCTCTGCTCTTCATCCTTTCTATCAAAACAAGTTTGTGTACGCCTCCCAAAACTGATCTAAATACAATGATCTTGCCCGGACGTCCTCCCACCGATTCCTAAAATTGGAGGATCAAATCCACGAAACCATAGAAAGCAGAAATTTTAAACATGTGTAAAACACGATTTAATTGACTGAGACAAAAACCATTTTAATTTTGTAATCATGATGGATGTGGTGATCATGCCTTGATCATGATTTAATTGAATAGATGAATGTGGCCACGACAAGGAAGCAAGCAAGCAAACAAACAGATGTCGTAAAAATTAAGAAATTGTGAAAAAATCTTATATAACTTGACACGAAAACACTTCGATATTTACAGTCCATACGTGTAACGCAATCAACCATATATAATATGATGTGTCTGTCCCATTCGTGTCAAGTCTCATAAATACTCAATGGTACACTTTTCCTACTTTTTGAATTATTTGATCCATTTAGTCTTCTTAGTTTCTTCTCCTTGTCAAACCTACTGACTGGCATCACACCGTCCCTGTTTGCTTGCACAACGTCCAACGTCCACCTGCTTAGGTCTTTTATGTACGGCTGTCCAAGTACTAGATACTTTCTTATCTGACCAGGTCAATTATATAAGACTCGACTGTTTCCATCTCGTCTATTTGTTTTATGTGTTTTGTGAGTGAATGAGTGAGTGAGTGAGTGAATATAATTCAATCAGGTGATTCTGAGATCCTCGGCAAGAAGAATTGAATTGTTGTTGTTGTTGTCTCTTCTCCCCCAGCCATCCCATTCATCTATCCACCTCCACAAACACATCCATCCATCCCATATTCTCCCCCCCCATTCCTCCCTCAAAAGATCAAACCCTTTTTTTTTCCCTTGGTCATTCCCTCTCCGCTCCCTCACTCGCCCAACAACACAACCAACCAACACATCCAACAACCAACAACCAACAGCCAACAGCCAACTCTTCTCCTCCCATTGTTCGTTCGTTCGTTCGACCGACGCTGTTCGACCAAATACCCAACCAACAACAACCAACAACAACCAACGAAAAAACACATTGCACACTCGAAAAGAGACGCTGGCAGAGGTAAACACTTCAAGCTCCTTTATTTTCCAACGTCCCCCCTCCAATCATCCATCTCCTCGTGCAAGGACATCCGATTGTGCTTCTTTCTGTCGTCCCTTCTGCTACGCTCTCCACGATTCTCCTTGTTGTTCTACAATTCAACTTGAACAGATCAATCAATCGACTCCTCTCATATCTCTACCATTTCTCCTCCGTCCTGCTTGCATCATGTTGATCCGGTTTACCAGAATAACCAATAATTGTTTTATTATGCTGACAATGGTACACAAAAATTCAGGACTGGTTCCGACAACTCGTTCTTCCTATGCGATAACGCGTTCCGATTGATTCTTTTTGGAATTTTTGAAGAACAAAAAAGAAGAACAAATTTAAAGAAGATTTAACGAAAACACAACTTGAAAAATCGCTCCAAAATAATAACATAAATCTCTCAAAACCTCATCACATTATCGGGTATTTTAAATTGGGATAAGAGAGAGAGAGGGAAAAAAAACTTGTTTGATTTTCTACAAATCATTTCTTGCTAGTGCAACCAATGTACCAAGGTCGTCTTCGTACTACCAAAGCACAAAAGGATACAGATATTGAGATGTCAACCGAGGATCAAGATCAGACTTTAATAACATCACCAATTACGGCTACGCACTCTCTGCCTCTCGCATCATCTCCCCAGCAGGAAAATATCGGTGGAATAGCCGGGAGCGTCGTGAGCAACGATAGCAGCGAAACTGCTGGAAAACGATCAAAAATGACAAGAGATGAGCAGATGGCTAGGCGTCGACTTCGAACGGATACCGACGAGTACCGAACGCAGGAACGTGAGCGAATGCGTCGGCGTCGGGCTCGTGAGAAGGAGGAAAGGGATAGTGCTTTACGTGCCCAAGCTGCAGCAGCTGGAGAGGATCCTGATGCAGCCGTGGCGTTATCTGGTAAAGGAGTATCGACGAGAAGGTCAACCGCTGCAGCAGCGTCTACAACCCCAAAATCGCGTTCGAAAAAGGCAAAGGGTCCAGAAGTGGACGATGAAGGTAATTGCATGTCATTCCACCTTGATTGTTCGATTCTGCATAAAACACAGATTTACGTGTTACAATGCTTATACAATTTCTGGTCATTTAGATGATGACGAGGAAGAAGATGAAGAAGAGAACGGCGACGACACTGCAAGAGACTCGAGGCGGCAGTCAAAAGTCAATACGAGAAACAGCGACAAAATCGAACTTCCGACTGATTCTCCTGATGCCGATGAAATGCCAATTGATACAGCATTAACTGGTGAACCAGGTACGTTGTCGAACAAGCCCGTTCAAAAACGTGCTGATCATGTAGATCAAAAAACTCTGCCCTCCCCACATGTCAATATCAATGCCCCTCGCAGTAGTCGTTCTTCAATGCCCACTGCCGCTGCACTTGCCGCAAGACGTGCCAGGGAGGAGGCTATTGCTGCCAACAATGCTAACACAAATGGTACAGCTCCAAAACGTGCTCCATCGAAACGAGGTAGAAGGTCGACTGGTGCTGCCGCTACATCAAGTAACTTGCCACAATATGTTTCCAACAACACTGGCTTTGTTCCATCCGCATCCCAGTCACCTCCACCAGCGCAAACGACGCATTTTATGCCGCCTCCACCACCAGTCGTCATGCTCTTTGGATATCCTGCTGGAGCGAACCCACCATGCAATGTGGCTCTAGTGTCTGTGACGGTTGAGCACACGGTGACAAATCGCGTCACCATGATGACCGCTGACGATATCCGCACACCTATAGTTTACTCTAGTGTTGAAAACACACCTGTAACAGTGCCCGTAACACCGTCACCAGCAGCGGCGGCACTTGCTGCCGTTACTGCCGCTGTCACTCCAGCTCCTGCTCCCACAGTAGAATCTGAAGAAGCAGAAGTTGTCACCACTACAACCACTATAATTGAGGAGCCCAATACAGAAACCATCATTGAAGAGACAACAGAGACTATCGTCGCTCCCGAGACACCAGCTATTCCAGAGACTGCTCCTATCGCCCAACTTCTACCTACTACACCTGCTCCAGTCACACCAGCCCCTTCGATACCTATCACCCCACTATCCGCCGGTCTTGGTCTTGGTGTACCTCTAGGTGCGACTGGCGGAAAGTTCTTATGGGAAATGGTTGTTGAAGTGTTGAAAGCAGATGTTGGCTTCGATCCTGAAAAGGAGGAACTCGTTGGATTCCACCACAAGGATCCTTTGCCATTGAGCTGTGATAGACACATCAACACCGCTATGAACATGGCAGCAAAAGAGGGTGTTCGTATGCCAAAGTGGTACATTTACTCCAAAGAAAGGCGTTAGGAACTCTTTTCTTCTGACGGAGCAATGGACATGGGCACAGACATTAATATCGACTTTGACAACTCTTTCCTACCATCTGTTCCCGTGATTGATACTCTACAGTAGAACGAGGCGAGGCATTATATTGACGAGATTTATCCGGTGTGGGGATTCGTAGAGAACATGTCACGCATGGATCAGATTTACAGGACACATTCACAAAACGAGGAATGGTGGACGATAGTATCAGCAGAGAAAGAAGAAATACAGTCAGAATTGAGCTATGAAAGCAAAGAGTCGCCGAATCAGGTGACTCTGGTGGACTCTGGTTGTTGGTTTTGACTACATTTGAAATCTCTTCTCGCTCTTGTGGCTTCATCTTTTCCAGTCTTCATATTTGAGTCTGATTTTTGCTCTTGTACAGCCTCTTACTACGGTTGCTTCTTTGTTTCGTTTTGTTCTGCTTATGTTGGTTCGATCTCCCCTCTTGCTTCATCTTCTTACAGTTTCAAAAATGGATTGCTAGTAATCGAAATATTCTGGCGATTCTTTGTAAGGTCATGTGTTTGGAACAGAGGAGGAAAAGTGTTACACTTTGGCACTCGTTCTTTTACTTAAATACGTTTACTCTTTTCTCTTCCTCTTCCTCTTCTATCTTGTCTTATTCTCTCAGCTTTGAACACTCTCAACTCCCCTTTTTTTTCTTTGCAGTGCTCACTTCTTTTCTTTTATAGCCTTGCTTCTTATTTTATTGGAGTTTGTTTTCCTATCTGTCTCTTCTTATTATTGGGAATCGCTTCTTTTTCAATTAATGCTGCCCGTACCCGTACCTTTTTTCCCCCCTCTTAATATAATACTGTAAACTCATCTAGTGTAAAAGCAGGACAGATTAACGTAATATGACTTATTAATGATCAGTATTATTTTTGATTTTTGATTTTTGATTTTTGATTTTTTTTTCACTTTTCAAATTTAGAATTTAAACTGCTTGAAACAAACAAATAGTTCGTATTGGTTTCTATCTCGTGTTGATGATTTTCGTAGATGTTTATTATAAAGTTGTTTGGATCTACCTAGCTTGCAGGTTTATTGGCGATGGACTGTGTAACCATCCAGAATCATTTGTATAAGTACAACTTGAGGTTTGCATGCCTGCAGTATAAAATGAGATGATGGACTGCAATATTACAGAACGCTAACTTGGATCTATAAAAATCACTTACTTAAGTACTCGCAGGTAATTGCTCAATGATATACTTGGTAAGTTTATATAGATTCAACTCTTTAGCTGCTTCCTTTGTAGAGACTCGATCTATTATTGTAGAAAAAAGGTAAATCTTGCGGATGCTCTAAAGCTTATACTACTAACTTACTCAGCATATGATTGAGAGCTTCTCCATAATCTTGTATCAAGTGCTTGTTTATGTATAATTAAATTCCTTTTTCACTAGCAATACGACTGGCACTTCTTCTCCATATCGTTTGTATCTTTCTTGATCAATTCATTGATTAATTGATTGGTGAGATTCAACGGGCGCCTTTTACTACTAAGTACTCAAGTATTTAGTATGTGTTGATTGCTTTTGCGACAGTTTTGCTTCCTTACTGGCCTCTTCACTTGCAACTTCACCAGTCATCTTTGACACCCTCGCTCGAGCACTCATCAAGCAACACACGTCGCCTCCGGGTACATGCACCCTTCACAACGAAACTCAACTCGGTCAGCAGCAGATCGAGATTGCATCTACACTTGCATACATCTCTCAAAGCTGCAACCATCTAACTTGGCAGTTCACCATATTTAGGGATCATGTCTACTACAGCTCCCAAACTACGAAAGCCGATGGGCTTCAAGCGCAAAATCCTTACACCATCAACAAACAATGACTCAAACACTTCTTCTGCCGCGACATCATTGGTGGACAATGTTGTTGCTTCATCATCGCAAGACGCCGCTGTACCAACAACCTCGAAACCTATAGAGGATGATATCAGTTTCTTCAGTCTGGCGAAAACATCACATTCTGCTCTGGTTAAAGAGCAGACCGAAAGATATGCCAAACAACAAGCAGAAAGAGAGAAGAAGAAACGAGAGCAAGACCAGACTAAGAGGAAGGATGAATCAACTAGAAGAAAGAAGAGGAAAAGTGATGGCAACGACGATGACGACCTGAATACACAAACAGGAAGAGGACGAGATACAAGCTTGACTCCACCACCTATACTGTTCCCAGAGCGAGGAAGAAATGATGAAGAGGACATGGCTATATCATCGTCCAGTATCGCTGAGAAGAATGCCAGCACTAGGAGTGAACGAGCATTACGAAACTCGCAAAGGACAATCTCAGATATATCGCAGAAGACTACAACCAGCGAGCCAGACGTTGAATACGATGGGTTTGAAATCATGGACTCAAGGCCTGCCGATCTTGATCCAGAATTGGCACTTAGAGCACGACAAAGAATAGCAGCACAACAACAACAACATCGCAAATTACAATCATCTACGACATCTGCGCAATCGTCATCTTCTAGGCCTTCTTCATCAACACCTATCACAGGCACCTCCTCACCAATTAAATCAAAACCCAAGCCTATACCGAATGAACCCATCGTGGAACTTCTCATCGTTTCAAGCATACCCAACACCTCACCCCTCGTCATCCGTCGAAAACTCTCTCAAGATTTCAGACCAGTCCGTTTAGCTTGGGC
>Ga0160427_10002177_pt1 | contig 11893 bp, 12 predicted proteins | sample SolpanmetagenomL_FD_108194 | JGI IMG/M metagenome (GOLD analysis project Ga0160427, IMG submission 108194) | Solar panel surface microbial communities from Lawrence Berkeley National Laboratory, California, USA - L | ecosystem: Engineered > Built environment > Solar panel > Unclassified ...
CACATTTCCGAGGAGCGTCCATCGTGGGCCTCGGTCATGCACTGCCTGCGCATGGCCGTGCTTCCGAAGGACCTGACCCACGTCCGCGTCGAGACGTCGTGGCCGGTCTTCGGCGTGCCGGAAGTGGTGAAGCTCGACAACGGGCGGGAATTCCACTCACGCTCGATGAAGGCGGCCGCCGGCCAGTTGCGCTTCGAGCTTCGGTACATGCCCCGGGGCAAGCCGCACCTGAAAGGTAAGGTCGAGCGCGTGATCGGTACCATCGCGCGCGATTTCTGTGCCTACCTGCCGGGCCGGACCTTCCGGGACGTGCGCGAGCGCGGGGATTATGACAGCGTCGCGCAGGCCGCCCTGACCCTCGCCCAGCTCATCGAATTCTTCACGATCTGGGTCGTCGACATCTACCACAACCGAAAGCATGGCGGCCTGCTGGGGCGCACTCCCCTGCTTCGCTGGCAGGACCTGGCGGGCTTCGGCACGCGGCTGCCGCCGTCGGCCGACGACCTCGACCCGCTCATCGCCCTGGTGGTGTCGCGGACCATCCAACGGAACGGGATCACCTTCCTCGGGCTCACCTATCGCTCGGATGAGCTGAAGGGGATCCGCCGCCGCAAGGGCTTTCACTTCGGCGAGGAATTCCTCGTCAAGGTGGAGGCGTCCGACCTTGGCCATATCCTCGTCCTCGCGGATGAGAAGACTGGCTGGATCAAGGTCCCCTGCGAAGACGGCATAGCGGACGGCCTTTCCCTGACAGAGTGGCGTGACGTGGTCTCGACGGCGCGCCGCATGACACAGGAGGGCCAGCGCGTCGCGCGCGCGACACTCGTCCGCGCGATGGAGCTGCTGCGCGCCGAGTGCGGCAAGGCCGGCGTCACGCCAAAGCGACTCACCAACACCGACGTCGCCTGGTTCCGCGAGCACGCGGACGACACGATGTTCGAGGTGGCCTGGGACGTCGCGGACGAGGGTGCACACGAGGCCGAGCGCCTGCGGACCCGGCGTCCGCGCAAGGCCCCCCAAAGGCCCGAGGTCGACGGCGAGGCGCTCCCGGCTGCGCGCGTGGGCCAGGGAGGCCGAAGGAAAGACCTGCGCCCGGTCGGTGCGGCGGATGACGCAGCGGGCACTGCCACGCCGGAACGTCCCTCCCCGGCCGACAGGGGGGCTTCGCAGCCCGTGACCGCAAGCTTCGGCGTCGAGTTCGACGCCGACGATCCCGATACCTGGACCGTCGAGTGAGGAGCATCCCATGCAGCAAGTCCAAGACGCAGAGGCCTTCCGCCCCGACGTCACCGTCCTTGGCGTGCAGGCGCCCCCCGAACGCCGTGAGCGTTTCGCGGTTCGACTCAGCTCGCAGGATCTCGAACGCCGCGCCTGGAAGAGGCGCGTGGACACGATCCACGTCAACACCGACGTGGTGCTCAAGACCGTCGCGCGCTTCGACGCCATGCTCAAGGACCTCGGCGACGACGTCGAGGGCCAGTGCCTCGTCATTCCGGCGGCTTCCGGGGCCGGAAAGTCCCATCTGCTCGCCCGGCTGCAGTTGAACCCGGCGCTCGTGCCGTTCCGCGACGAGTTCGGCCCCGTCCGCCCACTGGTCTTCATCAAGGCACCGAGCCCCTGCACGCTGAAGACCCTGGGCCTCGCGCTCTACCTTGCCATGACGAGTAAGGAGCTCAGCGCCAACCTTAAGGAGCACGACATCTGGACCAGGGTTCGCCACCAGATGCATGCCCAACTCGTCTCGATCATCATGGTCGACGAATTCCACCATACCTTTCGGGGACGCACCAGCGACGAGCGGTGCACCCTCGTCGAGACGCTGAAGAACCTCGTCATCCCGGATCCGAAGGACCCGCTTCGACCGGCGGGCGCGGAAATGCGTCCCGTCTCCCTGGTGCTCTCGGGCATGCCGTGGCTCAAGAAGGTGCTCAAGGAGGACTTTCAGCTCCTCCGTCGCTGCGTCTTCATGCCGATCCTGCCGCTGGGGCACTCGGAGGCATGCGTGAAGAAGGCGACGAAGTTCCTCGCGCTGATCGAACCAAAGCTCGGCTTTCCGGCTCCGAGCGGGCTTTCGGATCACGACATGGTCCAGCGGATGCTCAGGGCATCCAACGGCTATACCGGCCGCATGATGCACCTCGTCAAGAAGGCCGCCTTCCGGGCCATCCATAAGGGTGCAGCGAGCATCGCGCAGGTCGATCACCTGGGGTTTGTCTTCGAGGAGATCTTCGAGCTCGGTCCGCGCCGGAACCCGTTCCTCGTCAGCGACATCTCGACCCTGCGGAAGATGAAGGAGATCGAGTTTGAGAAGCTCACCCGTCTAATCGGGAACGGGCAAGCCGAGGCCGACGCGGACGGCGCCGAGGCAGAGGGAGAACATCGGTGAAGCTGACGATCATCCCGCCCGTCATCGACGGAGAATCGGCGGCAGGGCACCTGCTACGCGCCTTCGACATCAACGGGGAGCCTTGGAGCCGGGAGCGCCTGAGGACCGCCGGCCATTCCCTGAGCGGCATCCTGCAGGGCCGCGCCGCCCAGCCCCTCGCGGACCGGCTCGGCCGTGGCGAGGACACCTTCCGGTCGTGGACCCCCTCCGGGGTCACCAAGCGCAAGGTCATGATCGCCGGTGAGGAGATCCACCGGGACGATTGGACAACGAACGTGCGGCGGTGGTGCCCCCATTGCTGGCGGGACGACCTTCGCGGGACACGGACGGGGCGCCACGCACACTGGAACATCCACCGTCGCTTCTGGTGGGACGTGGCGGCCGTCCACACCTGCCCCCTGCACGAGGTCCGTCTGTCAGATGCCTGCCCGACCTGCGGGGTGGGGGTCACGTGGGAGGCCGGCTCGCTGACGCGGTGCAGGAACGGCCACGCCTTGCTCGCCTGCGACGGCGTTGCGGTCGCGCCCGCGACGACCGCGGCGGATGCATACGTGGTCGGTCGCCTCGGCGGCATGGCCCGGGTGGTTGTCCCCATCCTCGACGGCCTGAAGCTCGCTGAGGCATGCGATGCCATGGAGCGGTTCGGCGTCGCCGCCGCCGGAGGGGCCTACGGAGCCCTCTCGAAGTTCCCGGCCGAGCGTCATGGCGAGATCCTCTCGGCTGGCCTCGCCGTCGCGCAAGAGTGGCCGCATGGCTTCACGGCCCTGCTCGACGAGATGGCTCGGGCCGGTCATGTCGGACTCGGCGCCTGGGGTGCGGAACAGGTCTACGGCTATCTCTATTTGTGGGCGAAGCGGCTGCCGGCTGGAACGAGCGGCGATGCGGTCCGTGCGGCCCTGTTCGCGCACCATGCGGGCCGCGGTCCCGTCCACAAGACGTCGGTGGTGATCCGGCACGCCGAGGCCCCGCTTGTCAGTCTCGCCGAGATCGCAGCCCAATGCGGCCGGAGGCCGGAATTCGTCGCCGGCTACGTCAGGGCCCTGGGCGTCTGGCCCAGGAGAACGAAGCGCGGCACGCCCATCGGCATCGCCCGGGACACCGCGGCCGAGATCCGTGCCATTCTCGACCGCGCGATCCGCGTCGACGACCTTCCGACTGTACTCGGCCTTGCTCGGCGACAGACGCGGATGCTCGTCGCCGCCCGCATCGTCCCACCAGCCGAGATCCACCGCCGCGCCGGCATCAAGCCGGGTGTGTTCGACCGGGACGAAGTCGCCGCGGTCCTGGACCGTCTCCGCGGGACGGCGCCGACGGTCGAGACCGCCCCGGCCGGCCTCCTGCCACTCGCGCGCGCCAGCCAGCATGGCAAGGTCGACGGCGTGCGGGGCACCTGCGATATGATCTTGGGGGGTCAGCTCCGTGTCAGGGCGGTCCTGCGTAACGCGCCCGGCCTCGCTGGCTGCCTCGTCGACCCGGAAGACATCAGGGCCGCGCGGCGTTCACGCGGGGGCGGGGGGCTCACCTTGGAAGAGGTCGGCCGGCGCATCCTTGTCCCGACGGACGGCATCAGCCTGATCGTCCGTCGGGGCCTGATGACCGGGACTACAACCCCATGCGGGGAGATCCTCGTCAGAGAGGAAGGGCTGGCGGCTTTCGAAACCACGTACGCAACCACGGGTGCACTCGCCAGGGAAATCGGATCCGGCATTCGGTGGGTGCGGGAAGCCCTCGACCAAGCCGGCATCAAGCCGGTATTCGCGACCACAGGACGTAAGGTCACGGCGGTGTGGCGCCGGCGGGATGTACCGCGGGACCTCCGGCGGTGCATTCCCAGGACGCATGCGCCCGCATTAGCGAAGGCTGCGGCGCACTGGCAAACCGAGTGAGCCAGTATAGCGCGGCCTTCATTTGGCAGGCGTCCATGACGAGCGTCAACCGCGGCGACCGCCACTTGCGAATCGGCGTCGCGTGGGGCTCCGCCGATGCCGTCCTTGTCACTACCGTCCCCTCAAGAGGTTTCGAGAGGCTCCGAAAGAGGGTCCAACGAACCCACCGTTCCGATAATGACCGTCATCGAAGCAACCTCCGGCAGGCAGTCAGGACGACCCGATGGTGGCCTCAGGAAAATTTTGCAGCAGCGTGCTGCAAAATTGCGGGCTCTTCGCGAGCCTTTGCGACCTCCCTCATGCGCTGAAGAGGGCAAGGCGAAAGCTTCCTAGCCGAATCTTTTTCCAGAACGCCCAGGCTGACGCTGCATCGGATCCTCGTTCCAGTCTCGCAACACATACCGATGCAACCGCGGGACCCAACTCCGCCAACCAAGCGCTGATACCTCCGCCATGGAACCTCAATCGATGCGAGGGGCATCGGCATGGTGTACCTGATGGCGTGCGCGGCCATGCGTCCTCTCCACAGAGCGACGCACACGTTCATTACCTCACACCCGTGGATGTTGGTGTCGACAGATGTTTGGCTGGTTCCTATCCCTCCTGCGCCGCCTTTGGCCTAAGCCTTCGAGCGAGGCACCGCGGACCGAACGGCCCGGTGAACCGCAGCATCGAGCGGTCTCGGTCCGGCCGTACGACGGAGGAAACAGGCCGCCGCCGCTGCACTGGAAGGCCTGCCACCCGTCGACGGTCAGCCGGTTCAAGGCAGAGATGACCTGCTCGCAGGGCCACGTGCTCGTCCTGAAGGACCACACGGTGACCGCTGAGGGCTGGGTCACGCCGAGCGTCGTCTGCAAGGCTCGCGGCTGTACCTTTCACGAGTTCGTTCGCCTTGACGGCTGGGTAGCGGGGCATCTGCGCTGAGAAGAGGGGAACTCAGGCGGCGAGAACATCCTCCTCGCCGCCCAAGGTCTCCGGCATGACCTGGCGTCCCTCGGCGTCGAAGGCGTAGAGGAGGGAGATGCGATTGCCGGTCCAGACGTACCGGTAGTGCACCGTCTGGATCGAGCGGCCTAGCGCGCTTGCCCTCAGGACGGCCACGCACGTCGCACTTGAGCGTTCCGGTGGGTGGTAGAGAACGCCGTCGGCCTCGGAAGATATCTTCGCGCCGATATCGCGGCACGCTCCCGGGTCGAGACCGGCCGGGTAGCGACGAAGATCGACGAAGCGGCCCTCGACCGGCGTGCTGAGCATGCGCATGTCGAGGCCGATGGGAGCCTCACGCGTCCGCGACAGGAACGTCTCGCGACGTGCCACCGAAACGGCGAGCGCGGTTTGCCTGTCCGCCGCCAATTCTAGGCACGGCCTCAGGTGGTCGAAGAAGCGGCTGCCCTCCGGGTTTCCATAGGCGAAAGGCGCGTGGTTCCAGTTTTGCAGCCGCGGAGAATCGGCCGGAACCGCCTGCCGATTCCGCGAGAGGCGGTCAATCGAACGGAGGCGCGGGTTCGTGACGTCCTCGACCAAAACCAGCGCCCCGATCCTGTCGTCCGGCACGAGCCCGTCGTAGACGGACACCGGCGGGAACCTTGACGGGATCAAGCGAAAGGCGTCGCCCTTCCACGCAACCAACGAAAAGCCTTCAGCCACCACGCTGCGCATCCAGGTAGATGCGGACCTTGTACAAGTCCGCGAATTTTCCGGAAAGCATGACGTCGAGCGCGCTCGCTCCGTCGAAATAGGCGTTCGGTGCACGAATCCATTCCACCCCACGCTCGTCAACGGTGAACAGGATTCGCAGGGCCTTCCAGATCGAAAGTAGGTGAGACATCCGCTCGGTCGTGTCTGGCGGGATGCTGCCGCCTTCCTTCTTCCACTTGAAAAACGTCGACCGGGCTGGGGACCCCAATAGAGCGATCTGCTCGTCTGTCGTGAGGCGCCACCTGTCAGCCATTGCGAAGAACGCTTCGAGTTCAACCGGGATCCGCGACGACCCCGTCTCGTTCCGGGTGCCGTGGGCAGAATTCGTCATTTACTCCTCCCTGGTCCAAAAACGGACTTGACGACCGTTTCAGTCCAGATACATACAGTCCACATCGGGACGAAGAACTCTTCTTAGTCCAAGGCCGGCAGCCGTCAAGAGTCTGGCCGGGGTGATCGGCGCGCCAGCAAGTGGAGATGACAATGACGGTAGTGGATAACGTACGGACCCGCGATTTCATGGTGCCGGTGAACGGCACCGTGGTGCGCTTCGACGACGACGAGGTGACCGGCCGCGAGATCCTCACCAAGGCTGGTCTCGTGCCGGCGAGCGAGCATCAGTTGATCCTGATCCGCGGCGGTCGAACCCGCCTCGTTGGCACGGACGACAAGGTCGACCTCGCCGTCGGGGATGGTAGCGCGTTTCGCGGCTTCCGCAGCGACCGCACCTTCTCCTTCACGATGGACGAGGTCGGCCAAGTCTGGGGCAGCGCCTGCATTGAGGTCGACGAACTCCTCTCCATTATGCACGTCCCTGAGGGCCGCGACCTCGTGCTGGAGCGCGAGGACGAGCCCGACAGGGTCCTGCGTCCCGGCGGCACGGTGTCATTCGAGGCCCGCGGCGTGGAGCACATCGTCTCGCGGCCCGCTACACACCAGGACTTCGTGCTGGCGACCGTATTCACCACGAGCGGCGTCTTCCCGGCCGAGGGGGCGTTGCGGCTCCCAGCGTCGGCGCCGGTCGCGGAGGTGCTGGCCCGGGCCGCGCGCAAGCTTGAACTTGGCGACACGGCGACCTGGGTGACGACGGTCGGCAATCGCGACATCGATGCGTCCGCCTCCTTCGCGCAAAATGGGCTTTCCGGTGAGGTCGAGATCGAATGGGGCCCACGCGAGGGCGGTGGAGGGGCCCATGCTTGAGCTGCTCTCCCGGGCGGCTTTCGAGCGCGACGTGTGTCGCTTGGATTCCCGCACAGCTGCCCACCGTGGCTGGACCATCCTGCAGGCGGAGTACCCCGTGCTCGACGTGATCCTCGGACATCCGACCGCAGCTCCGTTGAGGCTTCGCTTCACCTGCATCGACTGGGACGACCTTCCCCCGTCGGTCGAACTGCTCGACGCCGCAGGGCAGCACCTCTCGCAGGCTCCGCCCGGAGCGGGCGGCATCTTCCATCCCAATCCCCATCCCGTAACCGGGCGCATGTTCGTCTGCATGCGCGGAACGCGCGAGTATCATACCCACTTCAGCCATGTCGGCGAGCGCTGGGATGGATACCGCGGCCGGCCCGGAGTGGATCTGCTCGGTCTCCTTGACCAGATCTGGCGCTGCTGGAAGCGGGCCGTCGGATGATGGCCGTTGTCTGCAGCGCCGCCGTCCTTGCGGAAACCCTCGACCGTCTCCGCGTCGGGGGAGGGCGGGGGGAGGAGCGCGCCGTGCTCTGGCTCGCGCACTCGGCCTCGGCCTCGCCGACGCCCGTGCTTCAGGTCTACGAGCCCGAGCAGGCCGCCGCCGAGGACTACTTCCACTTCCGCCCCGCGAGCATGCGGACGCTCATGGGACACCTTCGGGCCCACCGCCTCAAAGTGGTCGCCCAGGTGCATACCCACCCAGACAGGGCCTTCCATTCCGAGGCGGACGACAAGTGGGCCGTCGTCCGGCATCGCGGCGCCCTTTCCCTTGTGCTCCCACGCTTCGCTGCGACGGCGACGCCGGACAACTTCCTGGAGAAAGCGATGGTCTACGAGCTCTCGGACGCCGGCCTATGGGAGCATGTGCGCTGGCCGGGCGAACGCATCCACACCGAGGTGACGCCATGATCACGCCCGCCCAGGAGAACGCCAGGATGTTGGCCGCCTTGCTCGGAAGTGATGAGGAGGATGCGTCCGAGCGCCTCAATCGCACCGTTCTGGTCACCGCTCATCGCGAAGGCACCGATGCGGCATGGGCGGAGGAGGTGATGAGCCTACTCGCGCGGACCGTTGGCGTGGTGACCTCCGTGGCCGACGAAGCGCAGATCGAACTTGTCATTGGTGGGGCGGCCCCGCGGACGGACCTACCTCGGCTGCACGCCTCCATCGATGACGGCGGAGCCACCATCGACGTCAAACCTTCAGCAAGCGTAAGCGGCCAACCGCCTCATCCCCTTCTGGCCGCCATCGCCGCGTGCCCGGTTGCTGCCGCGACACTGCGGATGCTGATCGACGATCCGGCGCTTCCCGGCGTCACCTACCCGCTCCATCTAGATTTCGGTCAGCTCGGGATACCGGACGGGACGCTCGCGAAGACCATCGATCTGTCGGACGCCGTGCTCGTCGGCGCCGGGGCCGTGGCTCACGGCTTTGTTCGCGCCCTGCGCCACCTGCCCGCCGTTGGGCGTCTGCGCATCGTCGATCCGAAGACGGTCGGGTCGGGCAATCCCAACCGCTGCCTCTACCTGGGCGGGGAGGACGTCGGCCGCGACAAGGCCATCGCGCTCGCCGAGCGGGCGGCCGCCGACTTCCCCGACGTCGGGTTCGAACCGCTCGTCTTGGACTTCTCGGCCTACTGCAAGTCCGCAGGGCCACCGGCCACGGCCATCGTCACGGTCGATAGCAGGCGGGCGCGGCGTGGAATTCAGAAGGAGCTTCCAGGCCGCATCCTCGACGCGTCCACGACAGACGTGCGCGGAGTCGTCGTGCACTCGCACCGTCAGCCCACGCAGGACGCGTGCATGGCCTGCATCTACCGTCACGTTCCCGACGAGAGCGCACGGGAGCGCTCAATCGCGGATGGGCTGGGCGTGGACCTCGCCACGGTCAAGGAAGGCTTCATCTCGGCCGAGGCTGCAGAACGAATTCATCGGGCTCACCCCCACGTCGGACGCTCCGAGCTCGTGGGGAATGCCTATGACAGCCTCTTCAAGCAGCTCTGCGCCGCACAGGCACTACTCACGCCGGAAGGCCGGCAGGTACTCGCTCCCTTCGCGTTCGTATCGAGCATGGCTGGCGCCTTGCTGGCTGTCGAACTCCTACGCTCGAACGCGGGGGTGGCAACGACCAACTACTGGACCGTGGATCCGTGGAAGACCCCCATCGGGCGGCGTCGGCTGCTGCGGCCGCGCGATCCGCAATGCGAATTCTGCTCCAAGCCCGAATCGGATGCGGCGGCCGAGCACCTCTGGGGCCGGGTCGCGCCAGGCGTGACCAGCTGACGCCACGGTCACGCTTGGGATGACGTGTTCGTTTACCAGAGCGGTTGCGGCCCAGGCGGTGAGGCGTCCGTCGGGTTGCACAAACGCAGGAACGGAAGTGTCGGCTCAAGGCCGGCCGTCCTCCGGCGGCATCGGCCATAGAGCCGCGACGCAGGAGGACGACGTCGGACCTGGCAGGGATTGAGTCCTCCGTCAGCCATCGCTGGTGCTGGGGCAGCTAGCGGCACCATACATCGTTTACCCGAGGTCAGCCCACTGAGCTCACCTGATAGTGGCAGCGTTTGGACAGACGGAGTGTCCGCAGGGCGCAAGCCACGCACATCCGCAGTACGGCTGGCTGCCCCGGAGGACAGGCTTCTTAGGAAGTCGGGTCAAGCTTTGTTGAGAGCGCGCCTTCGGAAAGACTGGGAAGCAGGACAAGCTTTCGTGATAGCTTGACCCCAAAGCCGTGTTGGATCAGCCGTCGGGTCGTGTCCCTGGGCTGGTGTAACTTGGTGAGGGCCACCACGGTCACCGGCTTGGGCCGAGAGGATCAGGCTGCCAGGGTGGGCAGGCTGACGATGGGATCATCGCCGATCAGGCGATGCTTTCCAGCGTCATGTAGCGGGAGCGCTGGGCGGCCCATTTGTCGGTTTGTTCGAGTAGGATCACGCCGACGAGGCGCAGGATAGCGGCCTCGTTGGGGAAGATGCCCATGACCTCGGTCCGGCTCTTGATCTCACCATTGAGGTGCTCCAGCGGGTTCGTGCTGTGGAGCTTGACCCGATGGGCAGCGGGGAAGCCTATGTACGGCAGCATGTCGAACTCGGCCGTTTCCATCAGGGCAGCGAGTTTGGGAACCTTGGGCCGGCGTTGGTCGGCTCGCGCCACCACTGCAGCTTGGCAGCTTCGGCATCATCCTGGGCTAAGGCAGTGGCGATATAGGCCGAGACGACACGACGGCCCGAGCGGCCGGAATGGGCGAGCACGTTCCTTATGAGGTGGATCCGGCACCGCTGCCAGGTCGCGCTCATCACCTTGGCGTGGGAGGCCTTGATGCCTTGTGGGCGTCCGAGACCACGAGCTGGACCCCGCGCAAGCCGCGGCGCGCCAGCTTGAGGAGAAAGGCCGTCCAATACGTCATGGCCTCGGACGGCCCATGTCAATGCCGAGCACTTCCCTGCGGCCGTCGGTGTTCACGCCCACCGCTCGATGACGGCCAACGAGACGATGTGGCCGGCCTTGCGCACCTCCACGCAGGTTGCGTCGATCTGGAGATACGGTCACTCCCCCTCGATGGGGCGGTCGAGGAACGAACCCTTGCGCAGCTTCGGTATGCGCAATTCCACCGTGCCGGGCGCGTCTGCCAGTCACGGTCACGATCCCCATTACGCTGGACCAAGCGCTCGGCGCTGTTCTCACAATGAGCGGCACCGGTCAGGCCGCTAACCTCCAACTCCATCAGCCACTCGGCCTAAAGCCGATCAACTTGCGTAGCGAATCCGCGTCGGCGCTTTTCTCCAAAAGGCCGCGCAGGGTCATCACTTCGTCGGTCATCGAGGGTCTCTCGGGTTCAGGGTTGGCTGTCGCAACCCGACCCTACCCGGCAATCGCCGATGACAACCCATCAGCTACGCCACTGCCTGGGACACGCTCCCATAAGAAGCAAGATCCCAAAAGAGCCAGCCTCCTTTGGAGATCGAGACAAACTTTGTTGAGAGTGCTCCTCCGCCAAAAGCGGAAATCAGGACAATTTTTCTAGATAGATTGACCCTACCGAGACCTATAGCGGGCCATGACCTCCTTATCATTTTACGGATCGGATCCTACCCGGCCAGTAGACTACTCGTCCCAAACAGCGATGTGCGAACAACTCTCCCTCAGATCTTTGGGCGCGGCGCGGGTCATACGGTCCCACTGCGTAAGCACGACAAGTTTCTCGTCGGTGGCTCACTTCCACCCTGACCCGCCTGGAGAAGGCGAGACCATGGCCGACGCAGAGCAGCAACCGAACTCATACCCTGGCAGGCTCTGCAAGTTGCCGCGAGTGCCACCACCTGTCTTGGGTGGCCTCTCGCACGTGGGATGGGTCTCCCCTGACGTAGGCTCAGCGCCAGGGGAGCCTGGCTCCTGCTTCATAAGGAGCGCAGAATGCCATCACCTTGCACTGACTTGCCGGGCACATATGATTGCCACAAGGAGGGCCGCAGAGGCCGTTCGCGACGGGAGTCAAACTTCTTTGTGAACAGAAGCACGTAGGGGCAAAGTTCTAAGATACTCAGGTCAAAATCGGTTGATATCGCTCTTCGAACAACCACTCAAATCGGGGCAAGCTTTATTGAGAAATGACACGGACCGCGGTCCCGGGCCGGCCCTTCCGCGAGCGGGGACTGGCCCGCGGCGGCGACGTCGGGACAGCCTCGGAGCACCGGCCGCTGGTTCGCGACCCGGGACGGTTCGCCGTCACCGGGCCG
>Ga0160427_10002179_pt1 | contig 11888 bp, 9 predicted proteins | sample SolpanmetagenomL_FD_108194 | JGI IMG/M metagenome (GOLD analysis project Ga0160427, IMG submission 108194) | Solar panel surface microbial communities from Lawrence Berkeley National Laboratory, California, USA - L | ecosystem: Engineered > Built environment > Solar panel > Unclassified ...
ATGATCAGCGGAATCTTGGCGGCTGCCACCGCGTCGATCGGGGCGCCGAGCGGATCGTTGGCGGTGGGCGAGATCACGATCGCCATCGGCTTGCGGGCGGCGGCGTTCTCCAGAATGCTGATCTGGCCCGCGATGTCGGATTCGGCGGCGGCCCCCTGCGCGATCACGTTCACGCCGTAGTCCTTGCCCGCCTGCTTGGCGCCGCTCAGCACGATCTGCCAGTACGGCGAGTTGGTGGCTTTGACGATCACGATGACGTCTTTGCTCTGGGCGGCGGCGGCGCCGAGCAGCAGCGTGCTCAGCGTGACAATGACCGACAGGGGAACTTTGCGCATGAACAACCTCCAACAGCCGTGGCGGGGCGAAGTGACGGTACATCGGCAGACGTGTGTCGTGACCTTCGTTGCCTTCACACGACGGGTGCCGGAGGTTCAGACGGAGAACGACCACCTGAACCCCTGCGCGAACCCGGTACAGGAAGGCTGGACGGAAGGGAAAGACCCTGAATTGTGGTGCTGTGCAGAGTGTAATGTGAGGTTTCACACCTGTCAAGTGGCCTGACCAGCAGGCCCGTTCTGCCGGATTTTGCCTTTATTGGACGCCATATTCGCTGGTCAGACCGCTTGACAGCCTGTACGGAAATGCCCATCATGACCGCAGATTCCCGATGACCACTTTTTCCTGCCATTTCACGCCAACCCGCCTGCCGGGCGGTCGATCTCAGCCCGCCGAGACGCCCGATGCCCTTTGAGGCGCTCAACTCCAGGCGCCTGTACTCCCAGATCGCCGATCAGGTGGCGACCCTTATCTCGACCGGCGAATACCAGCCCGGCGACCAGCTCCTGTCGGAACGTGAACTGGCCGACCGCCTGAAGGTCAGCCGCCCGACGGTGCGCGAGGCCATGATCGCGCTGGAAGTCCGGGGGCTGATCGAGATCCGGGTGGGCGTGGGCATCTTCGTCCGGACACCACCGGCACGGCAGACCGAAGACCTGATCAGGACGCCCGACCCCGCGCATTCGGCGCTGGAAATCATCGAGGCTCGCCTGACGCTCGAACCTCAGGTGGCGGCCCTGGCGGCGGAAAGACTTTCTGAAAAAGAGTTGAAGGCGCTGAAACAGCACCTGCGTCAGCTCAAACTCGCGGCCGCCCAGGGCCGGTGGTCTGACCGCGACGACCGTGCGCTGCACGAGACGATTGCCCGGGCCTCCGGCAATCAGGTGCTGTCCGACCTGGTGCAGAGCCTGTTCAACGACCGCGACGACGCTCTGGCCCTGAAATTCGAGGAACATCTGTCACAGATGCCTCTGGTTCGTGACCGAAGTTTCAACGATCACCGCCGGATCGTCGAGGCCCTGGGCCACCGTGACGCGCAGGCTGCCCGTCAGGCCATGCACGACCACCTGGCATCCGTGCAGCGCGAGATGCTGGCAGGGTGGGCGTCCGACGCCGCCGAGACCGCAGGGACGCCTGCCCCTCTGCTGTAGTACCGGGGCGGGCCTCAAGCCGCCTTGCTGATCACCATGAACCGTATATCGTCCGGGACGTCGACGCCGATCTGGCCTCCCACCTGTCCGGAGATATTGAAGCCGTACGCAATCCGCAGAGGTCCGTCCGCCACCGACAGTGGCCGGGTGTACAGCAGATCGGGTGACGCGCCCGGCTGGATTTGTAGACTCCTCAGATATATCGGATCGGATGCCGCTTGGCGTTGTCTGGGTCGAAGTCATCCTGAAGATTGACCCCCTGGCCTTCGGGGCGTGCAGAAGCCCTCCGTGCGGGCGTGCTCACAAAGCTACGCCCACTCGATGCAGGGCAGACAGAGAGTCATTTGTTTGAAGAGCGGCTTGTTTTTTAACTGAGGGACTCTTGGTGTGGCGTTAAGGCAGGATGGTTTCTCTGTATTTCTCCAGGGGTAACTCATTTAGGTGGTTCAAAAATGCCCTACAACATGGTCAGGAGGCACTATGAAATTCTCAACTCTGCTGTACACGCTCGGCTTCGCGTCCATTGTCATGTCTGCCATTAACTTTGTCGAGGGCAAGAAGATTCCCGAAGGTCAGAGAAAGGACGACAAGCAGCACGACGGCAACTTCATCGGTCACTGGGCCCCCACCTTTTTCGTTCTTGGAAAAATCGTAGAGGACCGCGAACAGCGCAAAGAAATGTAATTCAGGACATGACGGGCCTTTCCCATCCTGGGAAAGGTCCGTTGTTAATTGCCTTCGATTCCTGAAAGTGCCGGAATCCAGAGGCGGCTGTCGGGCACTGGGCGCGGATGGCGAGACGGACGCCGTTCGGGGCGATGACCTTGAAGCAGAGGGAGACGGCGTCGATGGCCCGAACACCATGGCCTGCTCACGTCGACAGGCCAGTCCGCGCCTGCATCGGTTGCGCGAAGATCCGGAGACTCAGGGCTGTGTAGAACAGGACCGGCACCAGGCCCGGACCAGCGTTGGGTGCCCTGCGTGACGCAGCAGAATGGGGGCCGATCCTCATCCTGAAACGCGGAACGGTTGATGATCAGGCGGATGGCTCTGGAAAACCGTCCACCCAGGATGAACATCCGGTGGGGGCGCCTCCCCGGTGCGCCTGGGTTGCCTGAACTGGCGGCACAGAAGACGGAGGGCAGGAGAGGTCTGAGTCTCAGATCATCCCTGCGTGCGCGTCACGTCACAGCTGAATTGCCCGTTGCCGGTCGCTTCTCCCGGTGTGGGCGGAGACCGGCATACGTGCGCGGCACTGAAGGTTGCTCTTCCGGGCAGAACAGTGCGTATGACGACGCCTGTCCACTGATCTGCGCGTGGAGACTCAGGAGGTCTTGAGTCCGTTTTGACCTCCTGAAACCAGGCCGGCTCCGCTCCTGGTGGATTTGGTGAGCGGCTGCTGGAGCTGCGTTGACAACGTGGTTCAGATCAACCGGTTGTCGGTGCGGCAACCTTCACCACCGCGGCAGGCTGCCGCGCCGCTGCTGCGGTCGCTGACGAGCCTGCGGTTAGCCCAACACTCGCTGAACGTCCGCTTCACGCCGCCGCACGGCCGGCGCGGCACAGTGACCACATGACGAACCCAGGAGTGTCTGAAGTCCACCTGTCGCAACCTCCAGAGCGGCCGTCGGCGTTCGGAGGCGAGCAGCTGATCAGGCCGGACGTGTTGAGAATCCGGCTTCCCCTCTCCAATGCCTTTCTGCTCGGTCACCCGGGAGAGCCCTGGGTGCTGGTCGATGCCGGAACTCCGGGGAGCGCCAGCATGATCCTTTCGGCGGTCGAGCGCCGCTTCGGGCCAGGGGCGGTGCCCGAGGCGATCGTGCTGACCCACGGGCACCTGGATCACATCGGCGGGCTCTTCGCCCTGCGGCGCCACTGGCCCGAAGTGCCGATCTTTGCCCATTCCCTGGAACTCCCTTACCTGACCGGACGATCGGCATATCCGCCCCCGGACCCGAGTGTCGGGGGCAGCATGAGCGTCGTCTCCCCCCTGTTTGTCCCTGGACCATTCGACTTCCGCCCACAGGTTCAGCCGTTCCCCGAGGTGTCCGCCCTGAAGGCGCTGACGGGCTGGACGGTGATCCCCACCCCTGGGCACGCCCCCGGACACGTTTCGCTGTGGCGAGGAAGTGACCGGGTCCTGATCGCCGGGGACGCGTTCGTCACCACCGTGCAGGAGTCCGCCCTGAGCGCCCTCTCGCTGCGCCCGCGGGTGGTTCACCGCCCCCCTGCGTACTACACGCCCGACTGGGATGCGGCGCGCGACTCCGTGAAGCGTCTGGCGGCCCTGGCGCCTGATCTGGCCCTCACGGGACACGGTGACCCGGTGGCAGGGGAAGAACTCCGCACCACGCTGCAGGCCCTGGCCCTGAATTTCGACCAGTCCGCCCGGCCGAAAAAGGGCCGCTACATCCGGCAGCCGGCCGTGACAGACGCTTCGGGCGTCGTGAGCCTGCCGCCCTTAGGCGCCAGCATGCTGCGCCCGGCCATTCTGGTGACCGGGCTGCTCGCCCTATGGTTCCTGCGGCGCCGTGGCAGGAACCACCGGACCGCCACCCTCCGCGACTGACGACCGGTCAGGCCTGTGGGTGAGTCAGTGCTGGGACCATGGAGTTGAGCCCCGATCAGAGGAGGCACCCCCATGACCAGCCACCGCCGAGGGGTGTGTTGCCTCGACTGGCCTCACGGCAGCCGGTTCCGGCACGTTCGTCGGCAACGGGCGGAGTGATGTCGGTGACTGTCCAGGCTTCAGACGGCGACTGTTCTGATTGACCCTTCGGGGGCCGGCGAGAACGGAAGGACGGATGTGCTGCGCCCACCATGAACCAGCGCTGATCGGCGCTGCAGCCTCAGTGGAATGACGCTCTATACTGGTCCTATGGCCCGATGGCAGCCTGGGGCGAACGAGCGACTGATTGTCGCGGCCGTCGATCTGTTCACCGAACAGGGGTACGACGCCACGACCGTGGCCCAGATCGCCGAGCGCGCCGGGGTCACCAAGAGCACCTTTTTCCGGCATTTCCCCGACAAGCGTGAACTGCTGGTCGCCGGTCAGGAGACGCTGAGCCGGCTGCTGGCCGATGGAATCGCCGAGGCGCCTGCAGATGCGAGCGCGCTCGAGGCGGTCGCGGCCGGTCTCGAACGGGCCTCGGGCGCCATGGGGCCGGCCAACCGCGCGCTCGGCCCTCGCCTCAAGGCCGCCGTCGCCGCGAGCGCCGAACTGCAGGAGCGCGACGCCCTGAAAAGCATCGGTCTCGCGGCCGCCATGACCGACGCGCTTATTGCCCGTGGCGTTCCGGAGGCGACCGCGCACCTCGCGGGCGAGATGGGCGTCCTCGCGTTCAAGCGGGGCTACGCCCACTGGTCCGGGCACGACCGCGACGACGGCGACGGGCTGGCGCCGCACGCGCTGGCCGCCCTCGAGGACCTGCGCGTCGCGACCCTGTCGCTGAGCCGTCGTCGCGACTGACCGCCGCGCCCGCCGCAGGAGTGCCTCTGGCCGGTCAGGGCTGAAGCTTCTCCAGGTCCTCGAGCTGGCCGGGGTGCACCGGCGTCCACCCGAGGGTGCGGCGCGTGTGGGCGCTGGAGGCCGGCTGGTCCATCGCGAAGATCGGGCCGAACGGACCGAAATTCTCCTCGGGCACCGACCTGACCGGCAGGTTCAGCCGCCGGCCGATCACCGCTGCAAGGTCCTGCACCGCGTCGCCCTCGTCGGCGACGGCGTGCCAGGAGGTGCCCGCCGGGGCGGACTCCAGCACCAGCCGGAACAGGACGGCCGCGTCGAGCGCGTGCACGGCCGGCCAGCGCTGGGTGCCGTCGCCCGGATACCCGGCCACGCCGGTGCGCCGCGCCGCGTCGGTCATCAGGCCGGCGAACCCGCCCTGACCCTCGTTGTGAACGGTGCGCGGCAGCCGGACACTCACCGGGCGCACGCCGCGGGAGGCCAGACCGAGGAACGCCAGCTGCGTGAGGGCCCGGCCGCCGACCGGCCCCTCGGTGGGCAGCGGGTCGGTTTCGGTGGAGGCGCGCCCGGGGATCCAGGGTGTGCCCGACACGGCCACGATGGGTCGTCCGCTGCCGACAAGCGCCTCGCCGAGGGTGGTGAGGGCGGCGCGCTCCTCGGCCATGCCCTGCGCGAGCGCTGCGGGCGAGCCGTAGTCGCGGCTGAATGCCAGGCTGATGACGCCGTCGGCCTCCTGGGCGCCGGCCCGGAGCACATCGAGGTCCGCCAGCCCTCCCCGGAGGGCCACCGCCCCGGCCCGCTCGACGGTCTGTGCGGCCGCCTCCGAGCGGGCCAGCGCGAGGACGCTGTGGCCGTGGGCCAGCAGTTCGGCGATGACCGGGGTGCCGATGGTGCCCGTTCCGCCAGTGACAAATATTTTCATGGGTTCTCCTTTCATCTCGTGCGGTGTCCGCCCCATTCCTGCGAAGTGATGGGACAAGTACCCCATCAATGTAGCAGGATGACGGGATAACAGTCCCATGACTTCCAGCATGACTCGGGTAACAGGTCAAGGTCCGGGCCGGCGGCCTCCTGAGCGGTCCGCGGCCCGCGCGCACTCTTCCCGGCAGCTCCGGAGCCCAACTGTGTACGCACCTCAGAGCCGGGCGGCGGCAGCGAGCATACTTCCTTCATGAAGCCGCTCTCCACCGCCCCGGGAACCGCCATTTCGACCGGGGCGAAGGCCAGTGCGCAGCCGGCCGGCGCCCTCACCGCCTCCGGAAAACCGGTGCGGAAGAACGTGGTGCTGGCGGTGTGCTGCCTGAGTCTGTTTCTGGTCTCGATGGACAGCACCATCGTCAACGTGGCGCTGCCGAGCATCCGGGCCGACCTGCACACCGGCGTCTCGGGCCAGCAGTGGACGCTCGACGCCTACACCCTGGTGCTCGCCAGCTTCCTGATGCTGGCCGGTTCGAGCGCCGACCGGCTGGGCCGCCGCCGCACCTTCCAGACCGGCCTGGCGCTGTTCACCGCCGGATCGGTGCTGTGCAGCCTGGCGCCCAGCATCGGCTGGCTGATCGCGTTCCGGGCGGTGCAGGGGCTGGGCGGCACGATGATGAACCCGGTCGCGATGTCGATCATCACCAACACCTTCACCGACCCGCGCGAGCGCTCACGGGCCATCGGGGTGTGGGGCGCGGTGGTCGGCATCTCGATGGCCGCCGGTCCCCTGCTGGGCGGTCTGCTGACCGGCGCGGTCGGCTGGCGCTCGATCTTCTGGATCAACGCCCCGATCGGCCTGATCGCCATCGTGCTGGCCGCGGTGTACGTGCCCGAGTCGCGCAGCGAGCACGCCCGGCGCGTCGACCCGGTGGGACAGGGGCTGGTGATCGTGGCGCTCGCGAGCCTGATCTTCGCGCTGATCGAGGCGCCGCGCCTCGGCTGGGGCTCGCCGCTGACCCTCGCCATGGTGGCGGCCGCCCTGCTGGCGGTGGTGGGGCTGCTCTGGTACGAGCCGCGCCGCCAGGAGCCGCTGATCGACCTCAAGTTCTTCCGCAGCGTGCCGTTCTCGTTGGCCGCGCTCGGAGCGGTGCTGGCCTTCCTGGCGTTCGGTTCGTTCCTGTTCCTCGGCAGCCTGTACCTCCAGAGCGGGCGCGGCTTCTCTGCCTTCCAGACCGGGCTGACGCTGCTGCCGACCGCCGCCGCGATGGCGCTGCTCTCGCCGGTGTCGGGCCTGCTCGTCAGCCGCAGCGGCACCCGGCTGCCGCTGGTGCTGGCGGGCGCGGGCATGCTGGCCAGTGCGCTGCTGCTCACCGGGCTGTCGGTGAGCACGCCGATCTGGCAGCTGCTGCTCGCGTACGTGCTGTTCGGCGCGGGCTTCGGCATGGTGAACGCGCCGATCACCAACACCGCCGTGTCGGGCATGCCGCGCTCGCAGGCCGGTTCGGCGGCGGCCATCGCCTCGACCAGCCGCCAGATCGGCGTGTCGCTCGGCGTGGCGCTGTCGGGCACGGTGGTGGCCGCCGCGCTGGCAGGGGCGGCGGCCGGCGGTTCTGCTGTCCAGGGTGCCCGGCTCGCCCAGGCGACCCACGCGATGTGGTGGGTCACGGCGCTGTGCGGCGTGTGCATCGTGCTGCTGGGCCTGCTGTCGAGCACGGCCTGGGCGAAGAAGTCGGCCGAACGGGTGGGGCAGCTGCTCGGCGACGACCGGGCCGAGGGCGGCAGCGCGCCGGCGGCGGTCGATGCCGGCAACGGTTCGGCCTGAGAGACTCGGCGGACCATGACGCGGTGGCTCCCTCCAACGACACCCGCGCCCAGCTCGAAGAAGGGCGATTCAGGCTTTGCGCGAGAGGCTTTCCCAGTTGTTCCAGCTCTGCACGCGGCGCGCAGTCAGTGCCTGAACAGTATCAAACGCGTGGCCACCGAACAGAATCCGCAGCGGTGGCTGTTCGCTGTCCACGACTTCCAGCAGCGTCTGCGCCGCGGCCTTCGGATCACCGTACACGGTTTCACCCATCCGCTTCGCCATCGCCTGACGCAGGTCGTCATACACCGGATCAGGCGCCGAGCGGATGGCCGAGCTTCCCGCCCATTCCGTTCCGTACAGTCCAGGCTCAACGAGCGTCACCTTGATGCCCTGGCCTGCGACTTCCTGCGCCAACGCCTCGCTCAGGCCTTCCAGCGCCCACTTCGAGGCGTGATAGATGCTCATGCTCGGCAGTGCCACCACGCCACCAATGCTGGAAAGCTGGATGATATGTCCATGGCCCTGCGCGCGCAGGATCGGCAACGCCGCCTGCGTGATCCACATCGCGCCGAACACATTGGTCTCCAGCTGGGCGCGCGCCTCTGCTTCCGTGATCTCCTCGAAGAAGCCGAAATGTCCGTACCCGGCATTGTTCACCACGACGTCGAGCCGGCCGAAGTGGGCGTGGGCCCGGTGCACGGCTGTGAAATCCGCCGCGCGGTCCGTCACGTCCAGCTGGAGAGGCAGGAACGCGTCGCCGTACGACTTGAGGCCCTCCACGGTGTCGAGGCGGCGCGCGGTGCCCGCGACCCGGTCGCCCCGCTCCAGCGCGGCGCGCGCAAACGCTTCCCCAAACCCGCGGGATACCCCCGTAATCAACCAGACTTTTGACATGTCGACCATCCTTTTCCCTGTGGGAAGCGGTGAGAACCGGTGACCGGCGTCCGAGGACGCGGCCAGTGACAACAGACGACGCAGAACGCGTCTAAGGAGACGTTCGGAGGCCTTGACCGGCCCAGTGGAAGGTGTGGCGCATGAGGTGCTGGAACACACCGAATTCCTGTGCCGGATCCCAGCGGGTGAAGGCCGTGTCCATGGCGACGAAGGCCGCCCCCAGCAGAAACGCACGGTCGTCAGGATCCAGGCCCTGAGCGATCAGTCGCGTCTCGAGCCAGCCGGACAGGAAGCTGTGCACGCGCGCGTTGGCGTCCTGCCTGCCCTGATTCAGGGCAGGGCCTTCTTCCTGGAGCTGCTTTCGCAGCCGCAGTTTGGTTTCGTATCCGCCCGTGTAGTCCAGAAAGAAGGCTTCCAGCGAGGCCCAGGGCGACTCGTCCAGTGGACGACCGGCCATGAACGTCTCCCAGTGGCTGCGCTCCTCAGGGTCGGCATCGAACAGCAGGGCTTCCTTGGAGCGGAAGTAATTGAAAAGCGTGGAGCGAGACACGTCCGCAGCCTCGGCGATGTCCTCGAAACTGACGTTGTCGTAGCCGCGTTCAGTGATGAGCCGCAGCGCGGTCCGGCGGATGGCCCGCCAGGTCTCGAGCTTCTTGCGCTCACGTCGCCCAATCGGAGGAGTCTCGTCCACGGCCCTACTGTATTCCAAAATGTGTACGAGTACAAGTATGTACGGGTCTAAGTTTTTATCCTGCAGGGGTGCTCAGGATTTTCAGCGTCAGCGGACGAGGGATGCGTGGCCGTTCCGCAGTTGTCGTCTCCAGCTCGCATGGACGCCCGTCTCAATCCTGAATCCAGGGTCTGGAACGGAGCCGCTCAGCGCCGGAAGCGCGCGAGTGGGCGCGACGACAGTCGCAGGTACCGGGCCGCCAGCACCGCGAGGCCCAGCCCGACGAGCGAGAGGGCCGCGCCGACCCAGGCCGCGCTGGCGTAGCCGAGTCCGGCGGCGATCGGCAGGCCGCCCAGGTACGCGCCCAGCGCGTTGCCCATGTTGAACGACGACTGGCTCGCCGCCGCGCCGAGCGACTCGGCCCCCACGGCTGTGCGCATCAGCAGCAGCTGCACCGGGTTGACGAGCGCGAACGCGAACACCGAGAACAGGAACACCAGCGAGACCGACAGCACTGGAATGTGCGCCAGCAGCGCCAGCAGCGCGAAGGTGACGGTCATCGCGCCCAGCATCAGGTAGATCGAGCGCAGCGGCGACCAGTCGGCCAGCCGCCCGCCGAGCACGTTGCCCACCGTGAACCCCACCCCGGCCAGGATCAGCACCAGCGGCACGTCGCCGCCGCCCAGCCGGGTCGTTTCGGTCATCAGGGGAGCGACGTAGCTGAACACCGCGAACAGTCCGCTGATCCCCACGACCGCGAACGCGATCAGGAGCCACATGTCGGGCTTGGCGAACACCGCCAGTTCGTCTTTCACGCTGCCCTGCGGCCGGGCGGGCAACCGGGGCACCCAGCGCAGCACGGCCAGTGTGGCGAGCACCCCGACCAGCGCCACCAGCCCGAAGGTCACGCGCCAGCTCAGGTGCTGCCCGACGAGCGTGCCGAGCGGCACCCCGACCACGTTGGCGATGGTCAGGCCCGCGACCACGGTGGCTATCGCCTGCGCCTGCCGACCGGGCGGAGCGAGCCGCGTCGCCAGCACCGCGCCCATGCCGAAGAACGCGCCGTGCGGCAGCCCCGAGAGCAGCCGCGCGGCGAAGATCGTCGCGAATCCGGGCGACACGGCGGTCAGCAGGTTGCCGAGCGTGAACAGCACCATCAGGCCGGCCAGCGCCACCTTCGGGGCCAGGGTGCGGGTCAGCAGCGTGAGCAGCGGCGCGCCGACCACCACCCCGAGCGCGTAGGCGGCGACCACGTAGCCGGCCAGCGGAATGCTGACGCGCAGCGACGAGGCCACCTGCGGCAGCAGGCCGAGCATCACGAACTCGGTCAGGCCCAGCCCGAACGCCCCGATCGAGAGGGCGAACAGCGGCAGGCGGTAGGGCGCGCCCGGCACCTCGGCCGGCAAGGCTCCTCCGGTGTCGGCGCCCTGGAGGGTGGTCAGGTCGCCGGGGACAGCCCGGGCAGGGGAGGAGGTCTGCATCGATTCAGATTAACCCAAACGGCCAGGGCATATCATGCCCGCAGGCGGAATTCACCGGAGCAATCAAAAGCACCCGGGGGAATACCGGGTGCCTCGGAAGGCCGGTGGTTCAGGAGGGAAGCTTCCCTCCTGAACCCGCTCCCCGCCTACTCGCGCCGCAGCCAGACCCGCATCTCGCCGGGCTCACGGTTGTCCCAGGCGTAGTACGGCACGGCCCGCAGCGTGATCGGTTCGGTCCGCGGCGGCGCGCTCTGGTAGAGCGTCCTGGCCGATGTGGGCACCTCGCACCGGGCCTCGGCGCTCAGCACCGTCACGCCGTCCAGCAGCGACGGCTCGAACGTGGCGGTGATCGCGCACGCGTCGGGCAGCACCACCTGGTGCAGCTGCCGGTGCAGGTCGGTCTCCTCCAGGCAGTACACCACCGGGCCGCGCTGCAGGGCCACCAGCCCCGCGTCGGCCCGCACCGCCGGGTGCGCGCGCATGCGTTCGGCCGGCATCGGCAGGGTGAGGGTCAGCGCGTCGCCGCCGGTCCAGCTGCGGGTCAGGCTCAGGTAGCCGTTCGCCGTGTCCAGCGGGACGCTTTCGCCGTTCAGGGTCAGGTCCCCCCCCCGGCACCAGCCGGGAAGTCTCAGCCGCAGGGTGAACTCGGCCGGCTGTTCCAGGTCCAGGGTCAGCCGCACCACGCCGTCCCAGGGGTACTCGGTCTGCACGTCCAGGCGCACCGGCTGTCCGGCCAGGTCGAGCGTCGCCGCTCCCGACACGTACAGGTTCACCCACAGCTCGCTCTCCCGCCGGCTGTACACGTAGCCTCCGAACGAGGTCAGCAGCCGCAGCAGGTTGGGCGGGCAGCAGGGGCAGGGGTGCCAGTCCCAGCGGTGCTTGTCGCCGTGAGATTCGAGCACGTTGTCGTAGAAGTAGCGCCGCCCGTCGAGCGACACGCCCGCCAGCACGTTGTTGTACAGCGAGCGCTCCATCTCGTCGGCATAGCGGGCGTCGCCGGTCAGCGCCAGCATGCGCTGCGCCCAGAACACCAGCGCGATGGCCGCGCAGGTCTCGGCGTAGGCGGTGTCGTTGGGCAGGTCGTAGTCGAAGGTGAAGCCCTCGTTGTCCTTGGACGGCCCCAGCCCGCCGGTGATGTACAGCCGCTTGGTGATCAGGTCGTCCCAGA
>Ga0160427_10002180_pt1 | contig 11883 bp, 10 predicted proteins | sample SolpanmetagenomL_FD_108194 | JGI IMG/M metagenome (GOLD analysis project Ga0160427, IMG submission 108194) | Solar panel surface microbial communities from Lawrence Berkeley National Laboratory, California, USA - L | ecosystem: Engineered > Built environment > Solar panel > Unclassified ...
ACAACGCGCAGCTCTACCGACTGGCTTTCACGCACTCGTCGGTGGTGAAGCAGGACCCCGGCGCGGGCCGCCACCAGAGCAACGAGCGGCTGGAGTTTTTGGGTGATGCCGTGCTGGGCACCGTGGTGGCCGAGTACCTGTTTCGCAAGTATCCCTATGAACAGGAGGGTTTTCTAACCGAGACGCGCTCCCGCATTGTGAACCGCGAGAGCCTGAACGCCATTGCCCTGAAGATGGGCCTCGATAAGCTGGTGCAGCTCGACACGGCCCAAAGCCGCGTGGCCCGCTCGCGCTCGGTGAATGGCAACGCGCTGGAAGCCCTGGTGGGCGCCGTGTACCTGGACCTGGGCTATAAGGCAGCGCGCAAGTTTGTGCTGAAAGGGTTGATTAAGCCTTTTGTGGATGTTACCAAGCTCACGACTACCACGTCCAACTACAAGAGTAAGCTCATCGAGTGGGCGCAGCGCCACGGCAAAGACGTGCGCTACGAGCTGAGCGGCGAGCCCCGCCCCGGCGGCGTCATGGAGTTTACGGCCACCGTGCTGCTGAGCGATGAGGTCGTTGCCACCGGCATGGGCCTCAATAAAAAGCAGGCCGAGCAGCTAGCCGCCGAGCGGGCACTCACGGCGCTGGGCGTGTGATACCGTCCAGTCAAAAGTAAACGTCTGTCATTGCGAGCGCAGCGACGTAATCGCACCAGAACGAACCCTGCACCGCTTGTTCTAGTATCGTTCTGGTGCGATTGCTTCGCTGCGCTCGCAATGACAGACGATTAATTCTTACCGCTTCTTTCCCCATGCGCATCGCCGGAGCCGCCCTCAACCAGATTCCCTTCGACTGGGCCCATAACATTCGGAATATCAGCACCGCCATTGCGCAGGCTAAGGCCGAGGGCGTGGAACTGCTATGCCTGCCCGAGCTGTGCCTGACGGGCTACAACTGCGAAGACTTGTTTTTGAGCGACTGGCTGCCGGCGGCGGCGCTGGAGCATCTGCAACTAATCCGGCCGCTTACGGAGGGTATTTGCGTGGTGGTAGGGCTACCGGTGCGGCTCGCCCACCGCACGTATAACACGGCCGCCGTGCTGCGCGACGGCCAGATTCTGGGCTTTGCGGCCAAGCAGTTCCTGGCCAATGACGGCGTGCACTATGAGCCGCGCTTTTTCGTGCCGTGGGTGGCGGGCGAGACGACTACCGTGGAGCTGAACGGTGAAAGCTGGCCGCTCGGCGACCTCACGTTTGAGCACTTGGGCGTGCGGTTTGGCTTCGAGATTTGCGAGGATGCGTGGCGGGCCGACAATGTGCGCCCGGCCTGCCGGCTGCGCGGCAAGGTCGAGCTGATTATCAACCCCTCGGCCAGTCACTTCGCCATGAGCAAGACGGACCTGCGCTATAAGCTGGTGCTCAATGCCTCGCGTAATTTTGCGTGTACGTATCTCTACGCCAATTTGCTAGGCAACGAGGCAGGGCGCATCATCTACGATGGCGAGATTCTCATTGCCCGCAACGGCCACTTGCTCAAGCGCAACCAGCTTCTGAGCTTCAAAGAGGTGGATATGGAGTGGACTGACGTCGACTTTAACGAGCCGCTCGAAGTTGCTGATTCGCTAGTGCTGCTGCCCGCGCCCGATGAGTACCGCGAGCTGAATCAGGCCATGAGCCTGGGCTTGTTTGACTACCTGCGCAAGGCGCGCAGCCGGGGCTTCGTGCTGAGCCTCAGCGGCGGAGCCGACTCGTGCTTCTGCGCCGTGGGTGTGGCCGAAATGGTGCGCCTGGGCGTGGCCGAACTGGGCGAAGAAGAGTTTAAGCGCCGTAGCGGGGCCTTTGATGAGGCCAAAACCGAGGTGGTGCAGACGGGCGCGGGTGGCAAGGCTACCCAGCAAGCTGTGGATGTTGAAAACCAGGCCGCACCGGAAAACCAAAAGCCCACGACGACCAACCAGCAACTCGTCAACCACTTGCTGACGTGCGCTTACCAGGGCACTGTCAACTCATCAGACGATACGCTGAACTCGGCGAAGGAACTGGCCGACAGTATTGGCGCGCGGTTTTTCGACTGGACGATTGACGATGAAGTAGCTGGCTACGTGGGCAAGATTGAGGGCGCGCTGGGCCGCGACCTCACCTGGCAAACCGACGACCTGGCCCTGCAAAACATTCAGGCGCGGGTACGGGCCCCCGGCATCTGGCTGCTGGCCAACGTGCAAAATTGCCTGCTCATCACCACCTCCAACCGCTCGGAAGCCAGCGTGGGCTACTGCACCATGGACGGCGACACGGCCGGCAGCATCTCCCCCATCGCGGGCGTCGACAAGGACTTTGTGAAAAAGTGGCTGCGCTGGGCCCAAACCGAGCTGGGCTACGAAGCCCTGCGCCACGTCAACGCCCTGCAACCCACCGCCGAGCTGCGCCCGCTGGCCGACAAGCAAACCGACGAGCGCGACCTCATGCCCTACGTGCTGCTCAACCGCATCGAGCGGCTGGCCTTCTACGACCGGCTGGCCCCGGCCGCCGTGCTGGCCCAGCTCGTGGCCGAAGACCCGGCTACCGAGCCCGCGCAGCTGCGCGCCTACGTCAAGCGCTTTTACCAGCTCTGGAGCCGCAACCAGTGGAAGCGCGAGCGCTACGCGCCCAGCTTTCACCTCGACGACTACAACGTGGACCCGCGCTCGTGGCTGCGCTTCCCCATCCTGAGCGGCGGCTTTAGCGAAGAGCTGGCGGCGCTGTAAGGAGCCTGACGCCGGATAGCAAACAGGCATTTACGATTTATTCAGTCTGCTAATCAGCGTTTTATTGATTAGTTAAACGAAGCTCCGCAAGTTTTTGGCGAGCCCGGCACCTAAGCTTTTGCAACCCTGGCCCGGTGTAGTGGGCCAGGGTTGCAAAAGCTTTTTGCTTTCTTCCTCACGTTGCTTTTTATGGCTTATAGCCTGCCGCTGCTTGCTACCCTTGCCGCGCCGCCCGCCCCGGGCGGGAGCGCCGCCGATGCCGAACTGGTAGCGCAGCTTCAGCAGGGCAGCGAGGCGGCGTTTCGTACGTTGGTGGCGCGGTTTCAGGGGCGGGTGTACCGCACGGCTTTTTCGCTGCTGCGCTCGGCCGAAGACGCGGAGGATGTGGCCCAGGAAGTATTTGTGGAAGTGCACCAGACCATTGGCCGTTTCCGGGGCGAGGCGGCGCTCAGCACCTGGCTCTATCAGCTGGCTACGTCACGGGCCCTACAACACCGCCGGCGGCAGACTACCCGTAAGCGCTTCGCTTTTTTTACCAGCCTGCTGGGCTTTACCAACCAAGTGCTGCACGACGTACCCGACCACGCCCACCCGCAGGCCCTGCTGGAGGGCACGCAGCAGCTGCAACAGTTGCAGCGGCACATTGGCCGCCTGCCAGCCCAGCAGCAGGTGGCCTTTACCCTGCGCTACGAGCAAGAGCTGCGCTACGAGGAGATAGCAGCCGTGCTGGGCACGAGCGTGGCCGCCGTAGAATCCTTGCTATTTCGGGCCCGGCACACGCTGCGCCAACACCTTCAGTCCCCCACCCGCCATGTCTGACCCCACCACCCGGCCCGGCTCCGATGAGGAGTGGGCGGCGCTGCTCACCCAGCTGCGGCACCAGCCCGAGGTGCAGCCGCAGCCTTTTTTCTACGCCCGCGTGCAGGCGCGCCTGCACGCCCGGCGCGGCGCGCCCCGCGCCGGGCTCCCCGGCTGGCTGCGCCGCCCAGCCTACGCCGCCCTGCTGGCAACCCTGATACTGGCCGTGAGTGGCGATGGCGCGGCCCTGCGGGCGGCGCCAGCGCCGGGCCACCCGGGGCCGCCTCGGGCGCGCACCCCTTGATTTAGCGGCTCGCCTGCCCCGGCACCGGCCGAAGTACCTTTGACATCCTCTTTCTTTTTTGCTGCCCATGACTACACCGCTCGCTTACATTACCTGGAACGTTTCGCCCATCATTGCCGAAATCGGGCCGCTGCTGCTGCGCTGGTACGGCGTGCTGTTTGCGCTGGGCTTCGTTATCGGCTCGTTTGTGCTCACGCACATCTACAAGGAAGAAGGCGTGCGGCCCTACTGGGTCGATGTCATCACCTTCTACATGGTGGTGGGCACGGTGCTGGGGGCGCGGCTGGGCCACGTTTTTTTCTACGACTGGGCTTCGTACAAAGAGCATCCGGGCGAGATTCTCAAAATCTGGCACGGCGGGCTGGCCTCGCACGGCGCTACCATTGGCATCCTGCTGGCGGTGTTCATCTTCAGTATTCGCAATAAGTTTGACTACCTCTGGGTGCTCGACCGCATCGTGATTGTGGTGGCCATCGGGGGCGCCTGCATCCGACTGGGCAACCTCATGAACTCGGAGATTGTGGGCAAGCCTACTGATGCGCCGTGGGCCTTCGTGTTTCCGCGCGACACCGAGCACCTGCAAACGCCCGTAGCGCCGCTGCCCACCGGGGCCGTGCTGGTGCAGCGTAGCCGCCTGCCCAGCGGCGAGGAAGTTACCCAGGTGCTACCCGCCGGCACCACCCCCACCGGCACAATGGAGATGGCCGTGCCCCGCCACCCTACCCAGATTTACGAGTCGCTGTTCTGCATTTTTCTGCTCGTGCTGCTTTATAGCCTCTGGAATAAGTACAAGGAGCGCACGCCGCGCGGCCTGCTCTTTGGCCTGTTTGTGGTGCTGCTGTTCACGTTCCGCCTCGGCGTCGAGTTTTTGAAAGAAAACCAGGTATCGCAGGAAACCGGCCTCATTGCCCAGTACCACCTCAATATCGGACAGCTGCTCAGTATTCCGTTCATCCTCATTGGCTTATGGGTACTGCTGCGCGCCGGCAAAGACCCCCAAAACCCCTACGGCTACGCCCCCCGCGACTTGGCCGAGGAAGAAGCCGCCGCCCGCGCCGGCGCCGCTAAGGTGTAGCCAGTCTTTCAGGTTTCAGGAAATAGCAAAGCCCGCTGCATCGTATGCAGCGGGCTTTTTTAGGTTTCAATCTTCGGGAATACGCTACAAATCCAACTCGTACACGTCGCCTTGCTCGGTGGTAATGAGCAGCGTATCGGCATCCTTAAAGGCCGCGCCCTCCGTTTGGCCGGCGCCTTGCAGGCTGACGCGGCGCGGGGTGGCTTTCAGGATATCAGCCCACGAGCTACCCTCCAGCACAAACAGCTCTTGGCGGGCCAGCAGCACGAGGCGGTGGCCATCGGGCGAGAGCGTGGCGTCGGTAACCTCGCCGGGGATGGCGAGCTTGGTAATCGGTTTGGCAGTGTAGCTGCCCGGCGTTTCGGGCACCGTGTACACTTTGCAGGTGCTTTGGGTAGCGCGGTCTTTCGTAAACAGGTACACCTGGCCATCGTGACAGAGGCTGGCTTCGCAGTCGAAATTGCGCTCGCTTTTGCTGGGCGGGAAGGCCGTCTGGTCGGGGTACTTAAAACTGATTTTCTGCACTTGGCTGGGCGTGGCGGGCCGGAAGCGCAGGATGGCCAGGTTCTGGCGGTCGGAGTTGTTGTTGCCGCAATCGCCCATGTAGTAGTTGCCGCTGTTGTCGCGGCTCAGGCTTTCCCAGTCGTGGTTGGGCGCGCCCAGCGTAAACTGCGCCACCTGCTGGCCGGCGCCATCCACGCGAAACACGGTGGGCGCCTGCCCATCGTCGCCAAAGGTGAAATAGGTGCCTGCCTCGGGCGCGGCACACAGGCCCGAGCTTTCGAGGATGCCGTCGGTAAGCTTGCCCATGTGGCGTAGGCCGTCGGCCCGGGCGGCTTCTTTATCCTTTTTATGAGCGCCTTTTTTGCCCTTTTTACCCTGCTTTTCGGGCTTGGTCTGGGCCACGTCCTGCGGCTGGCCGGCGCTAGCGGCTTGGTTATCGGCCGGCGAGCAGGCCGAAGTGAGAAGCGTAATGCCCAGCAAGGGGCGGATGATTAGCGGAATACCTAGCATAGGCCGGTTTGTACGGCAAAGGGCGGCCGGGGGCTACGCGGCCAGCCCGCTTTAGGGCACCGGGTCGAAGCCCTGCCCGCCCCAAGGGTGGCAGCGCGCCAGGCGCCGCAGTGCCAGCCGCCCCCCGCGCCCCGCACCATATTTGGCAATGGCCTCGGCCGCGTAGGCCGAGCAGGTGGGCGTGTAGCGGCAACTCGGCGGCGTGAGCGGCGAAATAAAGAGCTGGTAGAACCGCACGAGCATCAGCAGCAGGCGACGAAGCATAGGTAGCAAAGGCCGGGTGGCGGGGTAAAGTTCGGGCCGGCCCGCCCGACGGCCGGCGCCCACGCATTTCACCAGATATTGCAGCGCTAACTACCTGCTTCATGCTTGATACGCTAACCGATATTCGCCAGCGCCTACGCAATAAGGAATACCACAACGAAGAGCACGTGCGCCTGGCCCTGGTAGCGCGCGTGGTGCAGCAGCTTGGCTGGGACATCTGGAACCCGCGCGAGGTGTATGCCGAGTTCAAGGCCACCCGCAAGGAAGACCACACTCGGGTCGATTTGGCGCTGTTCACCCACGATTTTGAGGCCACCACCATCTTCATCGAGTGCAAGGGCGTGGGCGGCTTCGCCAAAGACCTGGCCGCCGTGGAGAAGCAGCTACGCGACTACAACCGCGACCACACCGCCCTTTTCACCCTCATCACCGACGGCCGGCATTGGCGCTTCTACTACTCCTTTACCAGTGGCGAATTCAAGGATAAGCTCTTCTGCAAGTTCGATTTACTGACCGACGAGCTGGAGGAAATCGCGGCGTATTTCGACACCTTCTTGCACCGCGACAACATCCTTAACCACAGCGCCCGCCACAAAGCCGAGGCGTATCTCACGCTGGGCAAGAAGGAGCGCGCCATGCAAGACGTGCTGCCCGACGCTCAAAAAATCGTGTCGCAGCCACCCTTCCCCTCCCTGCCCCAGGCCATGGTGCAGCTGCTGGCCGCCAAGATATTGACCATCACCGTAGCCGAAGCGCAGGATTTTTTGCTCGGCAATGCGCTCCGGCCCACCCCGCCGGGCGCGCCACTTGCGGACCCGGCCGCCCCCGCCCCATCCACGGCCCCGGCCAAGCCCCCCAAGGCGCCCCGCCCACCCAGGTCAAAGGCTACGCTACCCGCCGCTACCCAGGTGCCGGCAGTGGCCGAGCCCGCCACGCTACCCCTGCCGCCCACCGCGCCCACTTTCGTGCTTCAGCGCCCCAAGGCCGGCTTTCGGGCGGTGGCGCAGTGGCTACCCACGGGCACCATGCGCGTGCTGGCCGGCTCCACAGCGGCGGGCAGCCCCAGCAGCAGCTTCAGCGAAGCGGGCCAGCGGCTGCGCCAGCACCTGCTCGAAACGGGGGTACTGCGGCCCCACGAGCAGCACGTCCGCTTCGCCCAAGACTACGAGTTTGACTCGCCCAACCGCGCCGCCGAAGTCGTGTGCGGCGGCTCCGTCAATGCGCGCATGGCCTGGCTGCGAGAAGCGGACGGGCAAACCATCGGCAGCTATTTGCAGGGACTGAGGTCTGATTCATAGCATTTTGAGCTTAACTGCAAAAAAGCACCCTGCCGCGACCAATACGGCAGGGTGCTTTTTTAGTGGCAAAGGCCATCGACTTTTACCTATTTTACTCCGGCAGCTTGTGCGCACTAAAAGGCTGTAGCAAGTATCCGTCTGAAAATAAAATTAACTTTATACTTTAGCAACGCGCCAATACCAGGCTTATATTTCGGCTTTCGCTAGTACAGCGGTGCCTATGGCTAAGTATTTACGCTTGCTTATTCTTTATTGGCTGGCTTTGCCGGCTGCCGGGTGGGCGCAGGGCAACGGCCCGGCCGGGCACGGTGGCCGCGCCCAGGCGCTGGGCAATGCCTCGGCCACGCTGGGCGGCGAGGTGTGGGCGGTAGCCAACAACGCGGCCGGCCTGGGCAGCCTCACCCGGCCCACGGCGGGCATTTACTTTGAAAACCGCTACCTCATTCCGAGCCTCAACCTGGCGGCGGTGGCCGTGGCCTTGCCGCTGGGCGTGGTCGAGCCGGCCGCCGCTGGCCTGCCCGCGCGGGCGGCGCACGGGGTAGTGGCCTTTGAGGCCCAACGTTTTGGCGGAGTACTCTATAATGAAGTGCGCCTGGGCGCGGCCTACGCCTACCGGCTGGGCGTGGTGAGCGTGGGCGGCCGGCTCGATGCGCAGCAGGTGAGCTTTCAGGACCTGGGCAGCCGCCGGGCCCTGGTAGCTTCACTGGGCGGGCAGGCCGATATTCTGCCGCAGCGCCTCAGCCTGGGCGTGTACCTCTACAACCTCACCCAGGCCCGCCTAGCTAGCTACCAGGACGAGCGCGTGCCCACCGTGCTACGCGCCGGCCTGGCCTACCGCCCTACCAAGCAGGTGCTGCTGCTGGCCGAAGCTGAGAAAGATGTGGAGCGCGACGCTGGCCTTAAAGCCGGCCTGGAGTACCTGCCGGTGCCGGCCGTGGCCGTGCGCCTGGGCTACGCCAGCCTCAGCCAGCAGACTACCGGCGGCGTGGGCCTGCGCGCTGGCGATTTCCAGCTCGACTACGCCGCCGGCTGGCACGCGGCGCTGGGCCTGAGCCAGTATTTCAGCCTTAACTGGCAATGGGAGAAGTCGGAAATGAAGAATGTAGAATGAGGAGTGAAGAATTATCGGGTGTCCAATCTTTAAAGACCAGACCGCTAGGGCCATGAAGTTCAGGCTACTACAATTCCTCCTTCTTACTTCTTCCTTACTAACTGGCTACCAGGCCGCGGCTCAGGAGTTTCCGCGCCGGGCGCCCGCGCTAGACCGACTGGCGCAGGAGCTGTTTGCCGAAATTCAGACCGACCAGGTGCCCTACGAGGACCTCTACGGCACGCTGCTCAGCTACTACCAGTCGCCGCTCAACCTCAACACCGCTACCGCCGAGGAGCTGCGCGCCCTGCCCCTGCTCAGCGAAAAGCAGGTGGCCGCCCTGCTCCGGCACCGCCAGGCCACCGGCCCGCTGCTGAGCGTGTATGAGCTACAAGCCGTGCCCGACTGGGACGTGCGTGCCATCGAGCGGGTGGCGCCCTTCGTGACGGTGGCCAGCCCCAGCCCCAACGCGGTGCGCGGCTCGCTGTGGCAACGCATTAAGCACGAAGAGAATAATGCCGTGCTACTACGCTACGAGCGCGTATTGCAACAGCGCAAAGGCTATTCGCCCGTCGATACCTTCCAGGGCCGGCCCACGCTGCGCTACCTGGGCTCGGCCGACGCCGTGGCCCTGCGCTACCGCGTGAGCCACGCCCACGATTTTAGCCTGGGCTTCACGGCCGAGAAAGATGCGGGCGAGCCGCTGGCCTGGCGGCCGGGCAGCAACCAGTACGGGCCCGACTTTCTCTCGGCCCACTTCGTGCTGCACGAGCAGGGCCGGCTGAAAACGCTGGCGCTGGGCGACTATCAGCTCCAGTTTGGGCAAGGCTTGCTGCTGTCGTCGGGCTTGGCGGCGGGCAAGGGCGCCGAAACCATTACCAACCTGCGTCGGGCTTCGCTGGGCGTGCGGCCCTACGCGGCGCTACTCGAAAACACGTTTTTTCGGGGCGCGGCGGCTACGTACCAGCTAGGCCGCCGCTGGGAAGCCACGGCGTTTGCCTCTCACAAAAATATCGACGCCAACACCCGCCAAAGCACCGACTCCCTGGCCCAGTTCGATGAGTTTAGCAGCAGCCTGCTCGTGACGGGCCTGCACCGCACGGCCACCGAGCTAGCCAGCCGCCAGCGCCTGGCCGAAACCGTGGGCGGCGGCCACCTCGGCTACCTCAGCGCCGATGGCAACCTGGCGCTGGGCGTCACGGCCGTGGGCACGCATTACGGCACCGCCTTGCAGAAGCGGGCCGAGCCGTACAATCGGTACGAGTTCAGCGGGCAGAATAACCTGGCCTTTGGGGCGCACTACAGCTACGGCTGGCGCAACCTGCTGCTTTTTGGCGAGGGCGGGCGCAGCAGCGGCGGTGGCCTGGGCACCGTAAATGGCCTGCTGGCCAGCCTCGGCCCAGCCGTGGATGCCTCGGTACTCGTGCGCCACTACGACGCCGATTTTCACACTTTCTATGGCAATGCGCTGAGCGAGAATACCCGCAACATCAACGAGAGCGGCCTCTACGTGGGGTTGAAAGTGCGGCCACTGGCCCGCTGGGAAGTGTCGGCGTATTTCGACCAGTTTCGGTTTGCGTGGCTGCGCTACCGGGTGAGTGCGCCCAGCCAGGGCCAGGATGCGCTACTGCGCGTGGCCTTTACGCCCACCAAAACCAGTTTGCTCTACGCCCAGTACCGCGCCCGCCTCAAGCCCCTCGACCTGCCCACCAGCACCAGCGGGCGGGCGCTACCGCTGCCCGGCCAGCAGCTGCGCCACTCGCTGCTGCTGTATGCCGATGTGCAGCCCACCGCCCAGCTCGGCCTGCGCACCCGCCTGCAAGCCAGCTACCTGCGCGCCGACGACGGCCAGCCCTGGCGACGCGGCTTCGTGCTCAGCCAGGATGCCACTGTGCAGCTGGCGCGCCGCGTGAGTCTCGCCGCCCGCTACGCCGTGTTCGACACAGACGACTACGACACCCGCCAGTACGTGTTTGAGCAGGATGTCCTTTACGCTATATCGGTGCCCGCCCTCTACGGACAGGGCACGCGCGCCTACGCCATCCTGCAAGCCGCTTTCAGCAAGCATTTTACGTTTTGGCTGCGCTACGCCGACACCCGCTATCGGCACCAAAGCACTGTAGGCTCGGGGCTGGAAGAAATAAAGGGAACCGTCCGCTCGGAAGTGACAGCGCAGGTACGCTACAAGCTGTGAAGGTTGTTTTTGGAATGGCGCCAGTTATAAGATTTTGGGTAGCACAATCAACTGCTACCTATCTTTTGACTGGGAAAACCACTTAACATAAGAAGTCTTGTCGGACAAACCTTGGAATCAGTGTGGTTTTTAGCTCGGCCAGCCGCTACGCTTGGTGTGGTACTTTCATGGGAAGGGCATCGTTCAGCCTAAGGCGCGAGCAAATCCTCCACGCGGTAAGCATAGTGACCCGCGTGCTGTTCGAGGAAGAGGGTGCAGCGCAGTATCAAATCGCTTGGAGCTTCGTCAACGCACAACCGGATGTCGGCATAGAGTTCTGCGGGCTCGCCTTCACCAAGTGTCAAATAGGTCTTAGGGGCTTTGCGGGATAAGGTGATGTGTTGTCCGTGCTCGGCCAGGACAGCCTGTATGTCTTCGACCGCACATCGACTGGGTTTGCCACTCCGCAACGCCTGCTCGATTCCCCCATTGCTCAATAGGTGAACGATGTACTGAATGGTTGCTGCTACTTGTTCTTTATCAAATCTTTGCATGCAAGCAAGGTAATCGTAGCTTGTGAGAACAGTGGTTTAGATGAGGTGCAGGCTTTTTACGTGTTGCAAACGGTCGTTTGTAATACGTAAAACGGGCGCAAGCAGGGACTTATGCGTGCTACCCAACGTGCGCCAAATGGCCGCTAGGTATGCACATGCTACCCTTACGCATCGGTTTTCACCAGCACCACCTGGGCGTTGTCGGCATGGCTGATTTTGCGGCGAAAGGCTTGGTACTCGGGGTACTTGGCGGCGGGCAGCGTGGGGCCGCCGGGGCGATGAGTTTCGAGCTGGCGCACGTATTGCAGCGTGCCGTCGGGCAGGGCGGTGCAGGTGCTCGAATAGGTGCCGTAGGCCGAGGTAAGCTGCGTGGGCTGGGGCAGGTTTTCGACCCGGAAGCCGGCGGGCAGGTGCAGGCGCACGGTGTCTTGCACAAGACTAGCGGGCGGCAGGGCCAGCGGCGACTGGCGCGGCCCCACCTGGGCCGGCAGCGCCCCGAGGCGGCCCAGCAGGTTGGGCTCCAGCAAGATGCGGCGGCCGGCGGCGGTGCCCACGCTGGCCAGCTCCAGGCCCAGCGTTTCGACC
>Ga0160427_10002181_pt1 | contig 11880 bp, 10 predicted proteins | sample SolpanmetagenomL_FD_108194 | JGI IMG/M metagenome (GOLD analysis project Ga0160427, IMG submission 108194) | Solar panel surface microbial communities from Lawrence Berkeley National Laboratory, California, USA - L | ecosystem: Engineered > Built environment > Solar panel > Unclassified ...
CACGCAACAGATTCTTCTCAAATACGGCAGACTTAGGATCACCTGAATCAAAAACGCTACCTGCATCTGTAAACAAAGCACCTTTTAAGCCAAATTCACTGGGTAAACCGACAGGGAATATAAGTTCAGCAGATGTTACATAGCTTTTTAAACCACCAAGTGAATCACCTGTCGCGCGGTCACGTGGACCCACACCACCGGCTTGGAATCCACGCAGAGTCTCCGCACCCAAGGTATATCTATCAACAACGCGTACTTTTTGACCCAAGCCGTGCATAATGTTACCTCTGCCTGAAACTTCTAAAATCCATTCTTCAAGCACAGGATAATAATAGCTAGCAAATATTGAATTCTTTAAATAACGCACGTCACCACCAACGCCAGCTGCATTATTGGAAAAACCAATGATATAACCTTCGGTTGGATTAATGCGGCTGTCCCGCTGATCATAACTGATGGTTTGTCCAACTTCTGAGAGTACAGTGCTGCCTTTTTGCTCTTTAATAAAGCGTGATGAATCTTGGCTAACGCCCGTAATCTCATCATGGCGAATAGTGTAAGATAACTGTTGCAACAGATCCTCAGCCAAGCTATAGCCTAGGCGCAATGTCGTTCCATAAATACGTTGGTCAAAACTTTGATTCGCATACTTAGATTGCGTTATGCGGTACAAATCAATTCCTGCTGCCAGATCACGGTTCATAAAATAGGGTTCTGTAAATCCAATATCAAATTCTTGGCGACGCTTGGCATAGGTTACACCTGCACTCAAGTCTTGGCCGCGTCCCCTAAAGTTATGTTCTGCAAAGCGCACATCTGCAAGGGGACCATCAGTTGTCGACCAGCCACCCCCCACGCTAAACTCACCCGTGCGGTCTTCTTCAACATCGATTAGAATATTAACCTTATCAGGAAAAGTTGACGATTCGCGCTCAATTTTAACGTTTTTAAAGAAGCCAAGGTTACGTACGCGGCGCTCAGATTTTTTAAACTTGTCTGAGTTAAAGGCATCGCCTTCATAAAATAATAATTCACGGCGAATGACATCCTCATCAGTGCGCGTGTTACCGACAATGCGAATCTGATCGATGTAGACTTGGGGGCCTTCTTGGACTTCAAAGTCAATCTTCATGGTGTGATTGACAGTATTCTTAGTAATTTTAGGATAAATATCAACGAAGGCATAGCCTTGCTTACCCAACTCATTGGTAATGCTGTCAACTGACTTTTCAACGTTTTTATTATTGTACCATTCATTTTTGTTAATCGTGATGGCACGTTGTAAGTTTTCTGGTTTAACCTTAGGTACTTTTGAATCAATAGATATGTCGTCTAAACGATAACGCTCTCCTTCTTCAAGTGTAAAGGTGATAAAGAATTCACGTTTATCAGGAGATAATTCAGCAACAGCTGACTTCACCTTAAAATCAGCATAACCATGGGCTAAGTAAAATAACCTTAACAATTCGCGGTCGTAAGCCATACGGTCGGGGTCATAATTATCATCGGATGTAAAAAAACGATACCAACGACTTTCCTTGGTTTGAATGGTTTCTTCAAGCTTTGATTCACTGAAATTCTTATTGCCAATAAAGAAAATTTTGCTGACCTTGGTGGCCTTGCCTTCTTCAACTTCATAGACAACATCAACGCGGTTTTGCTCGCGGCGAATGATCTTAGGTGTCACCACAGCAGCAAAATGTCCTTTTAAGCGATAAATAGTTTGCAGACGCTCTACGTCAGCCTTTAACAGATTTTGCGTAAAAATGACACGGGGCTTTAATTTTAATTCAGGCTTAACAACTTCATCCGTGACAGCATCATTACCCTCAATTTGTACTTGATTGACAATAGGATTTTCAACAACGGTGACCACAAGTGTGTGTCCTTGGGGCGTCAATTTGACGTCAGAAAAATATCCTGAGGCAAACAGCTTTTGCAGTGTTGTATTTAAGGCATGTTCACTCAGGCCGCCGTCGGTATTTCGGTCAACTAATGCACTGATCGTTTCACTTTCAACACGTTGGTTGCCTTTAACCACAATATTATTTATCTGGCTTGCGGCCCTAGCAAAAGTTCCTATGACCAGCAGACTTAAAACAACGATAAACTTATTTCGACTCAACATAATTTTGACTCACTTACAAATTAATTACAAAACTTTTGATTGCTTGTACCCACTTGAGACCTTGCAAATCATTCCAAAAGGTAAAGGCAAACAAAGATGCCATAATACCAAAACCAACTTTAAAAATAATATCTTGTGCTTTTTCTGACACGGGCTTACCGCGCAGTGCTTCTAGACCATAAAGCACAAGATGACCGCCATCAAGTACAGGAATTGGCAGTAGGTTCAATAATCCCAAATTTATGGATAGTAATGTTGATAAAAATAGCAGCTCAACAATACCTTGTTTGGCCACTTGGCCTGTCATGCTGGCAATACCTAAAGGACCGCTAAGGCCGCTGACCGATTGCTGTCCAGTTAACATATGACCAATTCCAATGAGCATTTGTTTGCATGATTTAAACGTATCAACCGTTGCATAATAGATGGAGGCTAATAAATTATGAGGATGATGCTTATAAGGGGCTTTAACATCAATGCCCAACTGTCCCATGCCCTGTTTTATGGCAGGTTTAGCATGCACGATACGATGTGTATTACTATCTTGCGAGCGCACAAGTATGTGCATCATTTTATCACCATGACGGCGAATTAGGGTTGTAAACTCATGGGTTGCATTAATATCTTGATCATTAACTATAAGGATAAAGTCGCCTGCCTTTAACCCCGCAGCCTCACCTGCACTACCCTGACTGACATGGCCGATGACTGCACCTGGTTGAGGTACACGTTGTCCAACAGTTGCATATAACCCCGTTAATACCACAATGGCATAGATAAAGTTTGCAAGGGGCCCGGCAAACGCAATAGCTGCGCGCGCTCCAACACTTTTTGAAACAAGCGAGCCGTTCTGCAATGCAGCATCAGGGACCTGATCAATATTGTCTTTAAACTGTTGATCTTCGTCAGCCAATTTAACATAGCCACCAAGGGGAATTGCACTGAATTTCCACCGCATACCCTGCGCATTGGTCCAGCCAAAAATTTCTGGGCCAAAGCCAATAGAAAACACATCAACTTTTACGCCATTTTTGATGGCCGTAATGTAATGACCATATTCATGGACAAATACCAAGATAGTTATAACAATAAGAAAAGGAATGGCACTGAAAAACAGGTGGGTTAGTAATTCCATAAAGGTAGGTATCTATCTTATCGCCTTGAGTTTAGAAAGCCTGTCAAACTCTGGCAAGTGTTTTTCATGCGGTTTGGTAAAAATAATTTACTGCAATGGTGGCCAGGAAGGGAATCGAACCCCCGACACGAAGATTTTCAGTCTTCTGCTCTACCGACTGAGCTACCTGGCCACGTTGCCCTTACTTGATATCGATTTCTTAATCCCTTGTCCAGAACAAAAAGCATGGTAATTAAAACTTTTATTGTCACCCCATGGTCTTTTAGGAACACTATAATCTCATTACGAAAGTAAGGTTGCTTTAACTTTCCCTCAATATTGCAATTCCTTTTTAACCAACCATTTCGTCACCCTTAGGACCAACAGGGACGTGGAAATCTCCTGAAAGCATCACATCCCCCTTGTCATTGCGAACTCCTTTAGGGGTGCGGCAATCTCGTGGGGATAGTCTACAAGATTTAACTAAAAAGGTAATGAGCACACCAATGTCTTGAGATTGCCACGTCCCTGTTGGTTCTTGCAATGACGAGGATGGTATAGATTGCGTCATCTTCGATGGATCGTAATGACAATGTCATTTGACTATTTTTCTACAAAAACTTTAAAAAGTTTTCAGGAATTGCTTTATCATTCCCTTGACCAAAGCCGACAAAGAAATGATTTGTAGAAAATTATGGCATTAATCTTATATATTCTTGCGATATGGGTTTGCCTGAACCATGCCCTAACCCTATAAAAAGCGAAACAAACTTATAATCAGGTAATTGTAATTTCTCTTGTAAAAAATCATCACGAAAAGTACCTGATATCCAAGTTTTCAGATTCAAAGCTGTTGCGCATAGCAATATATTTTGGGATATATGACCTGCTTCCTGATGACTCGCTAAATAACCCCGACACTTAATATCTTTAACCCAAGTACGCCGTAAGTCATTGACAATAAATATACCTGCAGCTAGGTCACGGCACCAAAACTGGTCCAGCATACTGAAAACTAAATCATCTGAACTCATACTTGACGATAGATTATGCAATTGATGCACATCAGAATTATAATGATACATTCCTTCATCAAGATTCTCAACATTTTTAGCCCATAATACAGCATCACAACTGGCAAGACCTGTTGCTGATGGAGAACTGCGGCGTTGCCCAAAATCTTTTAAACCTAATTCTTCTAGTTCAGAATTTTTATCACCATGTATTTTTCCAAAACATGCGTACAGCAGATTTGAAACTTGTTCTAATTTAATATTTTGCTCAATAAAATCACGGCATGTTTTTCTATTTATCAGACATGATTTGAGAGAAGTATTATCAAATTGAGATAGATCAAGAACAGGCAAAGGTATAGTTTTAGTATCATCCCCAAATTCTTTTTCAGGCACCAGTTTAGCTTGCTCAGATATTTGACTGTATTGTGTCACAAATTGTTCTGATGATAAAATTTCAGTGTTGTGTGATAAAATACGGGATGTTTGATGCGCAATATGTGAAGGTACGTCCCCACCCCATTCTAGATTGCTATAGACACTTTTCAGTGGCAACGGTGATGGAGAAAATTCATCTTTTATGGGAAGTAATACTGTACTAAGCTCACGAAGTTGATCAAATGAATGTTGATCAACTTGGTAATAAGACTGGGATTGAGTATCAAAACCAAGAAGTTTTCCCTCATTAAAGAAAAAGAATAGCGAAGGAAAACGAAACATTAATAGTGTTTAACTGTAAAAATACAACGATTACTATTAATTTGATATTGCTTAAAAATATTTAATTTTTTCATAAATTTTTCTCCAATTTTATTATGAAATTTGTAACCTAAGGATGAAAAGATTACGAATAAAATTGATTTGATGTTTTTCGAATACATCTAACTTTTTCATGATTACCCCTAAACTAAATTGCTAAATTTTTATTCTAACAGTAAAAATATTTCGGCCACCATTAACTTGATTTTGATTAAAAATACTTAAGTTCTTCATAATTTGTATTACACCTATCTAATATTCATTTATTAAATTAAAAAAACTATTGATTAATTCAACATTTTTGTTTAACCTACTAAAATAAAAATAACTAATTTCTACTTCACTGTCATAATCTTCAAATATGACCTCAATGTCAAGAAATTTATAAAATTTAACTAAATTTTTAATTTCTAAACTTGACAGTATCCCTAATCCTTGAGAGCACATGCTTATAAGGAAGGGATATGAATTAGAAGTAATTAATTTCTCATTATTATCGATAATTTTTTGGTCAATATAATGTGTCCCTGCAAACAATAATAATTGTTGGTCTTTAAGATCAAAAGGTGAGGATATGTTAGATAACTTAACTTTTAACCCTTTTGAACAATAAAATTTGAAAACAAATCTCTTAAATTTCTTTTTGATTAGGTTTGATTCATTTAAGTCAGGACCAATTAATATATCAAATGCAAAATCACGATTGTTGACGTACTCAGGGCCTGAGTAAATTTGTACTGTTACATTAGGATTATCCCTTAGAAAAATTGTAATATAATCAGGTAAATAGTAATGTGCAATTGTTGTTGTGGTTACGATAATCAGATTGCGTTGTTCATTTTTGTTGACTTTATTATTCGGTAATGTCGTTTTATATTTATTCAATAAATTTATCAATTCTTCACTAAATTCAAATAAATCTTTAGCTTCCTCCGTTGGTAAGAATGATCTTTTGGATGGATAATAAAGTTTGATTCCAAGTTTTAATTCAATTGTTTTTAGGGAATGCCGTAAAATAGGTAACGAAATATCGTGTTTACGTGACGTTTCAAGAATCGATTTTTCACGGTAAATTAAATAAAAATGATTCAATTTTTCGATATCAATATTTTTCAGATCATCAACAGAAAATTTCATACCCGGCCTAATTTATAGAATAATTTTATATAGCATAACTTGACTATAAAAAAAATTATTTGATATAGAACATTTTTTTATTGCTTTTTGAAAAGAAATAAAATATTGTCCTATATATTGATCAGTAAGATAAATTATTGATTAGATTAGAAAAAATATAACAAACATGATGGAGCGTACTATGTTTGAGGTTTTTAAAGGCAGTGATCCCGGGTTTACCCGCCAGTTTCAAGCGATCCAAAACATTGTTCGCCTTGAATACAACATGGAACTGACTTCCCCTGAACATTATGCGCATTACATATATTGGCAAGATGATAGCTGCGTGGCCCAAGGCTGTGCATTGATTAATTTTGATAAGGCTTCTGAGGTGTACACCTTGAATTGCATCGCATTTTATATGGACGATCAAGTACTTGAAGCTTTAGGTGATGAAAACGATCTTTATGATCAATTAATTCGCCAATTTTATATGCAAACTTACCAACAGTTTTGTAATATGTTTGCAGGTCACGATAGCTTAATGGTGCGTTTGCCCACCATGCCCATCGAAGACAGCTTAATGTTGGGTCACTGGCCCTATATCAAGTTGACATCTCACCCCCGGGGTAAGTTTCATATGGGACAATTGGATATCAGTGCCCACGGCGAGCGTATGTTTCGTGAAAGTAATTATCATCCAACGGATCGTCAGTGGATCCATTAGGATGGTAAACGAGTTTCAGCCAATGCGCCCCTCAGATACGCGAGGGGCAATAGGCAACAAAGATCATGTAAACAACATGAAGAATTAAATATGACCTCTGTGAATAAAGTTTATTCAGGTCTCCTGCTTGAATAAAAAAGTCTGCTGGATCGTCCGATCTTCTACATGGTCCCTGTTTTGACCCAGCAGTTATAAAGCCTCAAACTTAGCCCTAGGTATATTACCCTAGGGCTCTTTTCTAGCATCTAATTATTCAGAAATCAAGCGTAATTTCAAAACCTTACCTGAATACCTTGTGATAAAATACCAATTATACGTAATTTTTATAAATTAAAATAATTTCACACTACATCTGTATATCTTTAAATCGTTACCCCCATGACATCGTCAACGGTGCAGTAATGGCAGAATATCTATAGTCCTTCCAAATTGTTCTGTTAGTAATATACTAAAGTTACTCTTTGTTATTCGTTATTGCGAGGACCGATAGGAACGTGCAAACCCCATAGGATTTCAGACTGGATCTATAATTAAGTATAGCTTACATTAATATCAACAATTTGAGATTGCCACGCCGTAAACGGCTCGCAATGACGCCTGGATGTAATGTAGAACGACCACATACCATAATTAAATCTGCAAGTTAAATCTTGCACCCTCTATTTATCCAAGCGTCCCAGTCGGCCCTTGCCATGGGAAAAACACCATAGCGTCACAATGCAGCTGCCAAAGCTGAATATACTACCGCTTTACTCCTTGATCGCCGCCATCAATGCCTTATCCCACAATTGATAAATATGATCAGGACCATAATCTGTGATAATACTTTGGGCTGCTTGCGCCAGGCGTTGGCGTTGTGGATAATCACTCATCAGCTCAAGCATTACTTCTATCAAAGCGTGTAAGTTACCTGCTGGAAATTGGCGGCCATTAACGTGGTCTTGCACAACGTCCTTGCTGCCTGAGCAGTCTGAGGCAATGACAGGCAGGCCCATGGCCATAGCCTCACACAGGGCATTGGGAAACCCCTCATACAGGGATGGAAACACAAACAGGTCAGCTTTACTTAATTTATCTTGAATGGGGGATACTGTCCCTGGCAGGAACACATGGTGCTGTAAGTTTAATTGGTTAATTAAACCCTCAAGATAATAGCGATGGTCGCCCTTACCATAAATCGTCAATTTGGCGTGAGGATGGGTTTTAACCACGACAGCAAATGCTTTAATCAGTGTGGCGTGATCTTTTTGGCGATCCAAGCGGCCAACACAAACAACATTAACAACCTGGTCGCGAATACACACCCGTTCACAAGGGGGCACGGAGACCACGTTTGGAATAATAGTCATCATGGGCTGCATAGCTGCTGGAAAATAGCTGGCAACGCTTTGTGTTTGAACAATTAGGCACTTGGCATATGGATATAACTTAAGACGCAGCCATTTGTACACCGCAGGAATGTCGCGAAAACGGGGATCAATACGCTCGGAAATAACAATAGGTACACGCAAACCCCAACTTGATACCAAGGTGATCAGATTCATCAAATCAATAAATGAAACGATCAGATCAGGTTGCAGTTCTTTAAATGTGACCCGTAATTTTAGGGTTAACTTAATGCGGTGCAATAATTGCTTTAGCATCCGCTGCTTGGTCAAATGCAAAATATTTAATTGAATTAGCTGGATGCGGCTATCAACAGCATAGAATGGGGGCGTATCAGGTGATGCCATCGTCACCAACGATACTTGGTGGCCCTGCGCAACGCTGTGATTGGCAAGGCCGGTAATAACGCGCTCAGCGCCCCCTGGTTCCAAAGATGAGATAACAAAGGTAATATGCATTACACAACCAAACTGTTTACTATTTTTACATGTTTTTTAACAAACACAATACAGTAAAAATTTCAACGTTTAATAAATAATTGACCTCTGGTCCAGCATTTTCTTAAAGTAATGCAAACTAGTACCATCAGCAAAACCATTGCGCGTAAATTCAAGGCGAAATCCCATTTTACGGTAGAATTCAGGGGCCTGAAAACTCATGGTTTCAGCAAATGCAAATTTACATTTCAACAGATTTGCATATTCCAGTGCACGTTTAACAAGCTTTTGTCCAATGCCATGATTGCGGTAATTCTCATTCACAAAAACATACTTGATCCATAACGTGTTCCAAAAATGAACTACTGAGGCAACGCCAATGAACTGATATCCATCATAAGCTGTAAAGGCTATTTGATTGCTGTCCCGACCATCATACCCCATTTGTTGAACAGAATAGGTGTGAAACCCGTCAATGATATGCTTTTTTATCTCATCTGTTAAAAAAATCTGTTGAATATCAATATTATATTTAACCATTTTGTACTCCTTATTAAAATTTTATATCAATAAAATCAACTACTTACAAAAAAATTCAAGCTAAATTAATTATATTTTAGATATGTATTGCCCATTTTAAAGCTTTAAGTAATTTGAAAAACAACAGGACCACAATAATATGCGAAAATTCATACTAGCATTAGCCATCATAACTCAGGCAGAAGCAAGTGACATGAGCGAATTAAACTATAGCCACAGTCAAAAACCTATCTCACAAATCGATGAATTAACGAGAATCAAAAATATAGTTGCCCCAACCCTTCTGCACATTGAATTAATAGCCTTATTTGAAGATCTTCAACAATTTGAATTAGGTAGATTCTTATTATCTAATCATGGCCTTAATGGAAAGTGGACTGATTACATTATTAAAACTAAGGGCCGTAACGGTACTATGCATCCACTTGAACAATGGATATTAACAAAAGCACCCCTATGTCTTGCAACTCAACAACGTTGCAGCATATTTATAAAATTGTTTACTGAATTTGCAAAAAAAAAACATTTTGAAACCAAGAACTTTGACTTAAACGTGGCATCAATACCCTCAGGTTATATGGATGAGTTTAGGCGCCTTTCCCACATACCTAGACTGTTATTAAATGCCATAGATATTGATACGCACTCACTACAATATGTCAAAAATAATTTTCCAAAGTCACAGACATTTATTTATCAACAAGATGCTTGGTCATTACATTTTGATGATGAATTAGATCTAATCACAAGTAATGGTTTAAATATTTATATTGAGGATGAGAAAAAAATTATCGATTTGTATCGACAGTTTCATAAGGCTTTAAAAGAGGATGGCAAACTTATTGTAAGTTTTATAACCCCGCCCTCACAATGGAAAAATTATGATCCACAAGATTTGAAAAAGCAGACAGCATTATTCAGAGATATTATCCAAGCCCGGTGGCAACATGTAAGAACGCAAGACCAAACTGTAGACTATTTGGAAACCGCAGGTTTTAAGGTTGAAAAAATTGTGTATGATGATTATGAAATGTTTCCAACCGTCGTTGCAAGGAAGTGATTAAATGATTCAACCTGGGATTTAAGAACACTATAAAGGGTTTAAATATAAAGTTTTAATGCTGGCTAAGGATGAGCCCACATTGCAAGACGTGGTTGTTTATCAAGCCCTTTACGGCGATCATGGTATTTGGGTGCGCAGCCTTAAAGTATTCTGTGAGACTATTGAACTTGATGGTAAAGCTGTACCACGCTTTAAATTAATTGAAAAAATTGCACAATAATAATTATAAGTATTGTATTGGCTATATGCGAAATGTCGTTTTATAGCCTCCTTATCCATCAACTATTCTAAGGTTCTCAAAAATATAATGGACACAACAAAGCATAAATTATTACAGGGATAGAAAGATTTATCTAAAAGCTTTTTACAAACAGCTTATAATTATCTAGGTTTCGATTAAAGAGTTTTGCAAAAGCAGTGCTTTAAGAAACTTAAGGGACTACACTTAAATTAAAAGTGTTTCCCTTAAATAATTTTAAACTATCTTGATTTTAGACAGTTACTGTCGGCAGTGGATTTCGTTCAACTACTTCATCTACAATCCCAAAGCTTTTGGCTTCAAGGGCCGAGAGGAAATAATCGCGCTCCATGCTTTTTTCCAACATATCTAGTGTTTGGCCAGTGTGAAGTGAGTAAATCTCTTGCAATTTGCGCTTAATTTGCAAAATCTCACGGGCATGAATTTCGATATCTGTTGCCTGACCACGAAAGCCGCCCAAGGGCTGGTGAATCATCACGCGTGCATTTGGCAAACAATAGCGCTTACCTTTTGTACCAGCAATTAACAACGTTGCCCCCATAGAGGCTGCTTGACCAATACACAAGGTCGCAATATCAGGGCGAATATATTGCATGGTATCATACATGGCAAAGCCGGACGTTACAACACCCCCTGGTGAATTGATATAAATATAAATATCTTTTTTAGGGCTTTCTGCTTCAAGAAATAACAATTGCGCACACACGAGGCTGGCTACAGGATCATTTATTTCACCTGTTAAAAAAATAATACGTTCTTTTAACAAGCGTGAATATATGTCATAAGACCTTTCACCGCGGGCTGTTTGTTCCACAACCATAGGGACCAATGTGTTATTGTAAACTGATAATGCGTCCTGTGACATAAGCGCTCCTTAATTTATATCGTATCGTCTTGCGTTATTTCTTTAATTATCTTTTCAAGTTCGTTAAACGAAACTGACTTCTCTTTTATGCAAGATTCCTTAAGAATAACATCGATTACCTTATCTTCATAGATGGGTGCACGCAAAGATTGCAAAGCCTGCGGATTTTTTTTGAAATAATCATATACTGATTTTTCTTGCCCGGGATAGTGACGGGCTTGACTTGCCAATGCATTATTCATCTCATCACGTGTGACTTCAACATTATGTAGCTTACCAATTTCAGCCAAAATCAAACCTAAACGAACGCGGCGCTCTGCTAGCGTTTTAAGCTCAGCCTGAGTTTTATCATCCAAAACAATCTTATGTGATTCATGATTGCAGTTTTCAGTATGCACATGGTCATGATGATGATCACTTTGTTGATCTTTTTGATACTCTTTTGAAACGAGTTCAAATTCATGATTTACTAG
>Ga0160427_10002182_pt1 | contig 11879 bp, 14 predicted proteins | sample SolpanmetagenomL_FD_108194 | JGI IMG/M metagenome (GOLD analysis project Ga0160427, IMG submission 108194) | Solar panel surface microbial communities from Lawrence Berkeley National Laboratory, California, USA - L | ecosystem: Engineered > Built environment > Solar panel > Unclassified ...
ACGTCCTTGACCGTGCCCTGCGAGGTTTTGCTGGACGAGCCTCGCTTGTAAGACGGTCTGTGCCATGACATTGCTGTTGTTGGCCGAGATGGCTGTGCGCTTCTACTGTAGTCCGATGGTGTAAACTCCATGGATGGTTTCACCAAAGGCGGATTGAGATTAAGAGCCGATGAAACAAAATCTGGTCGTGTGCTTAGTCTACTAGCTGATCGTCGGTCTTCTGCATGCTGCCGCAAACTTTGACCAAGCCTATATTTTTGTATTCGGATAGCTGTTGCAACGGACGGATGTCGTTCTGGACTTTGCTCGAAGGTGGTAGTTGACTGTGCAGAGTTTTGGTGGCTACCCAAGGTAGGTCGTGAATATGACCACTCGCCCGTAGCTGCAGTGTCACGTGGAGAGTTGAACATGTCGAAGATGTAGATGTGATCAAATATAGAGAGCGAGGGCACAACGAAATGCTAGATACCTAGGTAGTTTAGATACAGAGTTGCCGACTAGTCGAAGAGGGGTTAAGATGGTATCGAAGTGTATGCAAGCGATCCGCTGATCCTGGTTATTTAGCAGGGATGTGGGACGGCTGCTCGCTTTCGCTTGTCGCACAAGCTCTATCGAGTCTGCACAGTCGAGAAGTCGTGCGGGAAACCTATGAAAGTTGGCGACGATTATACATGCAAAAGCAAGAAATGTGAAAGTTGCAGAAAATGACAAAGCGATAGATGGGAGTTGTCTTGAGCTGAATCACCAGGGCAAAGATAGAGTTTAGTGGAGGACGGCAAGGTAGAATGATTTCCCTCGCCAAAATCGCGCCTTGCTCGCTTCCGACTCAAGATAGAAGGAAAGCTAGCACAGAAGCAGGAACGCCAGCACTAAAACGTACTAAAAAGGAAGCCTGTCGGGTATACTTTATGGTTGAATATTGATTAGTGGCGGGTGCCGAGAACAGTTGGAATACAGACGGGACGGCGTCATGTAACCTCGCCCACGCTGAAACCTTCTTTGTAAATCCACAAGAGCTGCAAACAGCCTACTTTGGATGTGTTTCAACTTTCAAGATGGGATGACGTTGAAGAAGATTGAGCTAAGGCGAGGTAGAGAGGCAATAAGCAAGTTGCTCCAAGTATTGTCAATACAGATCCATGCACCACAAACCCCACTTCCTTTGACGCACTGTAGATGTCACTCCTGCATGATCATCCAGCACCTCTCACCGCGACTCACCGCAGGTCAAAGTCGTGTTCTAGCGCGACTTTCTATGCCTTCTTGCTGCAGTAGTTTCAATACTCAAGACCGCATGTCGTGCTGGTTTATCGATTTTTGAGTTCGTGCTTGAAAGCTCGTGCATGATCGCCCTCAGCTGCTGGCTCCGCCGAGATCTCCACCACCGACATTAACCCCTGACTATCTGTGCCGAGCAGACAAAGACACTTTATTGAAAGATGAAACACGGAGGAAGTCATTCATCATTGTCGCAAACCTACAAGCCCCTGCGCCCTGAGATGACCTTCCCAGACCTTCCCAGCATGAGACATTTGGCCAACTTGGCATTGCGAAGATCGGAGGAAACAGAGTGAGCTTATATCGAACTCGATTAATACCAAACAATCATCGTTTTCCACGTGAAACAACAGAGGAGTCGACGAGATAAGCTTAATCGGGTCAACAGATATGCCCCATTACCGATATCATCCACTAACTGCCGAATGACTACGGCGAGTTTCCATACTTCAAGCATATCTGAGTGTATACAGATCTTCTTAGGTAGTTTAAACAGTTAGCGAATGTCCATTGACCCTCTCTGTCTACACTTTTCTTCACTCCTGTCATGTGTCCCGTCAAACTAATATATCACTTTTCTACTAAATCAGTATTCTCTACCCTTCTTCTATAATATGTAACCATGACGACCATCCCGCTAGATTCGCCTCCAACCGCACCTCATCCATCCAAAAGCTCACCAATATCACACAGAAGCCGCGCTCTGAATCACGGCCCACTACTAGTCCACCACTCCATCAACAGTTTGCTATTAAGCTTGCTGCTCGAAATGAACGAAGTCTGCTACTTCCAGTCCTGCCGTCGAGTACTGTACCGCAATGTACCTAGCTTGGAGATGAGATTTTCCTTCGAAGCAGTTACGCGTCTGTCTGTGTTGGAGCTCGAGCTGGTTGCTTTGGAACAAGAGATGGACCTAGACAATAAGTACACTTGGTTTGCAGATTGTGTGGTCTTGTGAGATGGCTCACAAGCTGAATGATGATTGTGGCTCGGTCATATGACGGGTTTGGCTGTGATGTTAGTGGCAAGCGTAACTCGCTAGAAGTTGCACCATGGTTGGTTGATTTGCTGATTCGAGATCTGAAGGACACCTGGGGATTTATCATAACGTTTGTTTGGAGGATGAAGGGGCCTATTTATGCTTTTGAAATATGGAGATGCTTTGATTTTTTTACAGTGTTTGATGATCCTTCAAAAGCGTGTAGTAAGGCGACGATGCGCATGACGATCCGATGCATAGGAGCGGAGTTATTAGACACCTTTAGTCTTTCAATGAGCACTAACGCACGCTCAACTGTCAGAAAAGGAGAAATCATCTCTCGCCTTCCTCCTAAAGTCATTCACTGCACGAGACTTATTAGCATACAGTAGCATTTAGTGTTAGATATATAAGAGCATACCGTAATTAGAAATGCCACCACATGCAGACTCCGCAGCAGCTTCCTGCGCCTTCGGAAGCAGTTCCTGTAGTCGTTCTTGTCTGTGTTTGGATCCGGGGTGCGTTGAGAGAAGCTCAGGTGGTGCTGGATGGTTTTCTTCCGCTATCTGCATGCGCTGCCATAGTGTTACTGCTGCTTGTGGGTTGAAGCATGATCTGGCCATCATCATCAGACCGATGTAGTCGGCTTCCGACTGTGGTTGTTTATTAGCATGGCTGGCTGTTGACGGAAAAGAATGGACACATACCTCCTGTGCCCTCGATCCTGGCAGTTCCAGACCCAATGATAGTATTTGCTGTGACATCGCTCCTGGAACGCCCAGCATAACCTCTCCAGCCATGGCTAGCCCCAAGAAGATACCGCTTTTGCTCACTATTATCATAATTAGCAGATTATCTATCAGATATCGCTCTCAAATGACCTGACAGACTCTTTTCGGCGATATGACGAGCTACAGTGTGTCCAACTTCATGCGACAGCACGGCAGCTAAGCCATCGTCATTGCCGCAAATAGGCAGAATGCCAGTGAACACAAACACCTTGCCTCCCGGAATCACAAAAGCATTTGTTTCCTCACTGTCAATCACATGCACCTTCCAATCGAAATCCGCCGGAAGTCCTGAATTAGGAATCAACCGTTCCAGCACCCTCTTCACCTGCCGGCTTCGTGGATCCGAATCACTGAGAATGCGACCCCGATACTGTTGGAGTACCTGCTGGTACTGTTGGACGCCCAGTTGCACTTCGAACGCTGGGGAAATGATGTTGAAGCGACGACGCCCGGACACGGGAACAGTGTCGGTGTTGTAGAAATATACCCCGCCAAGACCACCGGCGACGCCGGAGGCTTCGTACTTGAATGTTGGACGAGCTCGCCAGCGGCGGAAGAGTTGCAGGAGACCTGATCGGACTGGTGCGAAGCGTTGATAGCGGAGATTGCTGCGGCCGAATTGTGAGGAGCGAGAGGTCGATGTGAACTGACGGATGGGTTGAGTTGCGGTGTTGAGCTTGGTTGTATAGCTTGTAGAGAATGGAAATAGGCTCTGTGTGGCTATAGGATTGATACGCGAGCGGGCCATAGTCTAGATGGAGCACGATGAATGCCTCTGGTATTGATTTTCACTTGGGTGAACAGCGCCTGAGGAATTGTTGTTGATAGGACGAGCGCGCGAGCTTCGCAGTTTATATTCTTCGGCCACAGTACCTCAAAGCAATAACTTGCTACTAATATTCCTTGGTCTCGGTAAGTACTACCAGTAGCAAATACTCTTTGTGTTTCGCATGACCATGATATAAACTTGCACTTGAGTTGATGCAATCCCACGCTTTCCGGTCATGGTCATCTGAAGCGGACCACTGGCATAATTTCTTGGCAGGGACCAAACGCGCCTGAAACATCGAGCCGTCGAATTTAAAATATGAAACAAAACACTCGACTAGCCTAACATGTCACTCTCCATCCCTCAAGCGCCTAATTCTGGCTTGTTCAAGCAAGGTTACCAGAAGTATGTCCCCATTTTCTATGACCCGCGAAGTCACAGCTAATATCTTCCCTCCAGCTACGACACAGAAGATGGAGCAGTCATTCGCAACATCGATGCATGCCGAACCATCGCCCAAACTGTTCAGACATCTCTCGGTCCCTATGGTCGCAACAAAATTGTCATCAACCACCTACAAAAAATGATTCTCACTTCAGACGCCGCAACGATATTACGAGAACTTGATGTAGTGCATCCCGCAGCAAAGATTATTGTCATGGCATGTCAGCAACAAGAGTCGGAGATGGGTGATGCGACGAATATGGTTATTGTTCTGGCTGGCGAGCTGTTGAAGAAGGCTGAGGAGTTGTTGAGGATGGGACTGAAGACTAGCGATATCACACAGGGTTATGAGCGTGCGCAGACTTTCGCAATGCAGGCGCTAAAGGGTGAGTTTACAGCATGTCGGTGGTTTTGAGTAAGACTGATGGTCAAGTAGAACTTGAGGTGGATAAGGTTGAGGATATAAGATCGCAGGCCGAGCTCAGCAAAGCAATCCGCACAGTCATCGCGGCCAAGCAAGCAGGAAGCGAAGACTTTCTTGCCGACCTAGTCGCTGAGGCCGTCCTCGCAGTCATGCCTAAGAACGCCTACAACTTCAATGTCGACAACATCAGAGTAGTCAAGATTATGGGCGGTTCGTTGGAGCAAAGCAAGGTCGTGAAGGGTATGGTTTTCCCACGCGAGCCTGATGGATCAGTCAAGAAGGCTACAAAAGCAAAGGTCGGAGTCTTCTCATGCCCCATCGATATCAGCCAGACAGAGACAAAGGGAACAGTGCTACTACACAACGCCAAGGAGATGCTGGACTTTACGAAAGGAGAGGAGGCACAACTAGAACAGATTGTCAAGGAACTCCACGACTCTGGTCTACGCGTTGTTGTTGCTGGTACTACCGTTGGTGAACTCGCACTTCACTACCTCAACCGCTTTGGTATTCTGGTCATCAAGGTGCTGTCCAAGTTTGAACTTCGACGTCTATGCAGAGTCGTTGGCGCAACACCACTGGCACGTCTTGGCGCACCAATGCCAGATGAAATGGGCAGCATTGATATCGTTGAGACGCTGGAAATAGGTGGTGATCGCGTGACAGTATTCAGACAAGACAACGACGTAACACGCACAGCTACACTCATCCTCCGTGGCGCGACGCAAAACCACCTCGAGGATGTAGAGCGTGCTGTAGATGATGGTGTCAACGTCGTCAAAGCCATCACTCGCGACGCTCGTCTCGTCCCTGGTGCTGGTGCTACCGAAATCCAGCTCGCCGAACGTATTTCCGCTTTCTGCGAGAAAACGCCTGGACTATCACAGTACGCCATCAAGAAGTACGCAGAAGCTTTCGAAGTCATCCCACGCACGCTGGCCGAGAGTGCTGGCCTTGATGCTACTGAGGTCATCTCGCGGCTATACTCTGCACATGCTAAGAAGGACAAGAAGAAGTGGACGATAGGTGTCGATGTGGAGAATGAGGATGGCACTGGTATCTTGGACGCTGAAAAGGAGGGAATCTTGGATCTGTTGAACACAAAAGAGAGTGCTATCAAGCTGGCCACTGATGCAGCGAGGACGGTACTCAGTGTCGACCAGATCATCGTGGCGAGGGCGGCTGGAGGACCAAAGATGGCCCCGAACGCTAATGGTGGCGGTGGTGGCGATTGGGATCAGGACTAGATTGAGATGCATGGTTGAGGTGCATGTGTTTCAGAAATGTTTCAGAAATGATAATGTCATGTGACCACGTTCCAGCGCACAAAGACCAGTACCAATTCATTCACAATTCCGATTAACCTCTATATCCTCACATATGCTATGATGCTGGTAACCTAACATCGAGCACCGTGGTCATTCTGAGCTCCCTGAAAACCATGCAGATACAGCCTCGAGACTGTGACTGACTCGTATACGAAAAGACGTCTTATACCTCAGCCAGCATCAACATTGGCAGTATAAACCCGACATATCTCTACTTCCATCCACTTTGAAACAGTCCACAATCACAGATGTTATAAGTGGAATAAAATCATGCCACCCTGGGCCCTCATAGCCCCCTCCTCCCGCGGCATCGGCCTCGCACTAAGCCGGCGTCTCCTCCGCACAACCAACCTCTCCATAGTAGCAACAACTCACACCACCCCTATTAATCGCGTCCTAGAAGCTATTCTTCGCAAGCCAAATGACGCAGAACTGCAAGCTTCACATGGCCCTCCCTCAGCACAAGGCAGCGGTGAGGACCCCGAGGCAGAAGCAATGGCCCGAGAAGGCGACGAGTCACGGTTGGATGTACTAAAACTCGATGTCACTAGTGAGAGCAGCATTGCTGAAGCCGCTGCGAAGTGCAAGGATATGTTCCCAATGAAAAATGATGGGTCAGGCCATCTGCATCTCGCGTTCTTGATACCGGGCCTGCTGCATCCGGAGCGGTCGCCTGCACAGCTTGACCTGAGCAATATTGAGGAGACGTTCAGGGTGAATACGTTCAGTCATCTTTTGTTTCTGAAACACTTCGGTGGCTTTTTGCCCAAAAAGTCGACGAAACTGAAAGGGCTCAGTAGTGACAACGAGACGCAGCGGAAGGAGCTGCTTAAAGGTGTACCCCAATCCCATGCAACGTGGGCGGCAATGTCTGCTCGTGTCGGCTCAACATCAGATAACACGCTGGGAGGCTGGTATTCCTATCGAGCCAGCAAAGCCGGTGTGAATAGCTTAGTGCGCACGTTTGATAGACATCTACTGGCTTCCTCTGGAGACAAGGCGATGGCGGTGAGCTTGCATCCTGGGACGGTGAAGACGGGGTTGAGCAAGGAGTTTTGGAGTAATGTGAAGGAGGGGAAGTTGTTTGAGAAGGAGTTTGCGGCGAGGAGGTTGGTGGAGGTTGTCAATGGGTTTGAAGGCAAGAAGGGGGTCGAGAGGGGAAGAGGGAGGGCGTGGGATTGGAAGGGGGATGAGATTGCGCCGTAGTAATGCGGATTATATTGATTGGGATTGCACATGACCATAATCATTTCTGAAACATTTTTTAAACACATTCACCTCAACTCTTATTGTCTAATATATAGAAGATGATATAGACATTCTATAAATCCTAATATATCCCTCTTTACTCATATACCCGAACATAACCCCCAATTTTGCGTGAGAAAAGGCTCCATGAAAGTCGTGAAAGATCAAGAAAATATAGGCAACATAAACAACGCCTAGCAACAGCATCAACACTATCTTGACACTTCAAAGTGGTTCATCTCGCTGACTCCTCCTGCAGCTCCCGCCAAGCACTACTAGCATCAAGCAGCTTCTTCGTCCCCGCAATACGCTGCGCCCACAACCCTTCAATCTCAGTCCGATGCGTAAACGCCCTCTGCGAGCTAATGACACCAATAGCCTGCAAGACCGCCTTTCTCTGATCTTGCAAAAAGACATTAGGGTGGACGATTTCCTCGAGCGCGGCAGAAAGCGCATTTTCTAAGGCTGCCATGACCGGGCTCAAAGTGGGTGAAGGTGGAGGCTTTGGTGAACGAGTGCGCTCAATCACTGGCAGCGATTCAGCAGGACTTGTAGGCTCGGACGCGGTGGTGGGTGGTTGTGGGAGTCGACTGGATGGCGGTGGCTTGGGTGGAACTGTAGCTTTAATTGGAGGAAGGGCGCTGAAGCCACCACTGTCAAAACGGCGGATGATGTCTCGAGTTTGGGTTAGATGGCGATGTGCTTCGTCATATCGACCTTTGCCGATTAGTCGAAGTGCGGTTGTAAGTTGTTCCGAAGTTAGGAGTTCCATGCGTCGTTGAGTGACGGCAGGATGTCGTGGTAGGACTGTGTGGTTTGAGGATTTTGATAATAATGTTATCGCCAGAAGGGAAGCGTGGGCTACTTGGGCATGGACTCCTCCTCGCAAGAGGTCACCGTAGATTAGATCGGCCTGGAGTACTGGTAGTTCTTCTAGACTTGGTGTCGAGGATCCTTCTGAGGACTCCGAGGGTTGACGCAAGTCTCTCAGTGCACTTTCGAGCTCGTCATATGATCCCAGTGAGTCGTCCGGACTCATGGAGTCTGTCTCGATCGAAAGTTGGACGAGGACATCTGCGAGGGTTATTAGCATAATGAGGTTGAAGTTCAACGATAATATGCCTACCTCGCCTGTCGCCGAATCGAAGATCACCCAGCTCTACTTCGGCGTCACGCCCTCCAGCACGTTTGATGACTTTCAAAGCTCCGTGGACCTTTTCGAATCTCGCTTTGATACCTTCGGGAAGTCGAAGCTTGAGACGCGCGTTCTGATGGCTCAGACTCATCAATGAGCCAAGACAACCAGCAACACAATCACGTAAAGCAGTCCACTCCTTGACGTACACGTAGGAACCTCTGGTTCGCGCTGAAAGTTCAATCATGGCATCCGGCCTGTGTGTGGCACCATAGCCCAGACAGTAGAACGAAACTCTGCAGACTGGTCAGCAAAATCTTTCCTCACGCGATTGAGCTTGATGTTTACTTGGCTGCCTCTGCTCGCGATACTGCAAAATCTAGCGTACCAACCTCTGCGGCAGCGGAGTCACTAATAACTATGACGCTTGTGATGGGATGAACTGCTCTTCGCTCCATCAGGATATCCAATGCCGTGTTTGCACCTTCAATCATGCCGATATTGCTACTTCCCTTGGAACGAGTTGCTTTGATAGAGTCAATTGTTGCAGCCCATTTGGGCCAAAGCTTCGATGCTAACGATGTCATCCTCGTAGTTCCCGCTTCACCACCATAATTGACAATGCCAAGTCGGTCGTGTGGTCCTAGACTATGGACGACGAATCGTAAAGTGTCTCGTATCTGTGCGAGCTTGATCTCATGAGTAGAGGTCGATACTGGAACAACAATCACTAGATCGATAGGCACATGAAGCGAGCTAGGGATGTGCCTCGACACAATTTCCTCTTCTATGACCCAACAATAAGTATGAGGACGACAAGCATTTATGTGCCAGAAGTATAGTGCTTACCTCGAACTTGCTGTTTGGTCTTTACATGTCTGCTTCCTTTGTCAGGTTTACGAGACTTGGGTGTACTGTGAGGTGATAGCAATGATTCGAAATGGTGCTCCCACTCAGCAGTTTGAGTTTGATCCGAATATCGTAAATAAAAGGTGGGAAGATCTTTGACACGTAGAGAGAGGGCAAGAGTATGTTTTTCTGGATGATGTTAGCATTGCTTACTGCATCGCAAGAACGAGTCTTGGATAATACTGACCAGGCGTGGAATTAACATGGTCTAAATGGTTCTAATCACAAAGACATTAGTAAAGTGTCAAGCTGCATAGGTCCAACTTCTTGACGTACTTGGATCATGACCGATCCCTTCAATGAGAATTTTCCAGATCCAGAACCGTCTGTCGATTGTTTTTCCTTGACACATATGAGCATGTTTAAGAAGAGGTAACAATCCAACAACTGCCAATGTTGCCCATCCTTGCTAACGCTGAGAGTGTTATAGACGAGAAGCTTTCCGAATCTATTGTCTTTATAAGCTTCGACCTTTTCTAGGCGTAAACCGTGATTTGACATACTTTGCGAATGGGAGGCCATGCCAATTGTCTACTTTGTCTCTGAGGTCATTTGCTTCCCTTTGTAGGTCTTCTGAGTCTTCTGCACTATCCTCGTCTGATGATTCGGCATAGGACTCGGACTGTGTGCTCTGCATTGATCGTGTTTCTGGTATCTTTCTCAATAGTCCTAGCTCATCTTTATTTGGCTTCCATCTACCAGAAGGAACCTCGACCGTCACAACGCAAATGAGGACCCGTGCCTCTTCAGATCGAGTCAAATTGGGGTATTCACTCTTGATATGTATGGTCGGAGGAGGTATGGGATTTTTTATGTTCGGAGGATGCCTGAAAGTCGCGGGTTGTATTGATGTCAGGTCCGAGTTTTCTTCATCGGCATGTCCATCAGTATGACTCTGACCGTCGAGTTGCTCGAGGTAATCATCTGGTACGGCATGCTTCGCAGCCGGCTGTGAGAGAACATCCAAAGTCTCAGAATCGTGATGTCGATGTTTGGGAGTGAGCGTATGAAGTGATCGAGGAGGAGTATTCCCATTAGGTGGTGATCTTTCGGGGCTATTGTATGATGATTGATGTAGCTTCCTGTTTCCAGGTTGGCGTCGTATAGCTTTGACTAGGCTGTCTGTATGTTCATGCACCAGATTAGTAGAAACTCAGCTGGCGCTAAGGCATATAGTTGGTAGTTCTTGCCTTTTCCCAGATGACTTCGGTGGCTCGAGTCAACTTCCAATGGTCGCGAGCAGGCCGGACAGCTCTGATCGGAGATGAACTCGGCCAGAAACTCGAGTAAGCATTGCTCGTGCGCAAAATGACCGCAGGTAAAGGACAAGATGCCCTCGTGCTCGAGGTTGTACCTGAGGAGCTCTTCGCAGAACGTGCACAGTTCCTTGGCGAACGACTTTACTCCTAAAGGAAAGTCGTCGTATCTTGCCCGCTCTAATTTTGACTTTGAGATCATACCTGCGCTGGTATCGTCAGACTGCACCTGTTCGATACCGTCACTGTCCGAAACTTGGTGGTGCGACCAGCGTGCTGGCTGACCGAGCCTTGAAGGCGCTGACATATATGCGCCCTCTGGTCTATGCACGCAGCCGCGGTGGAGTTCATTGCTGCAGGCTTTAGTGCCTGGCTTGAAGAAGACGTCTTCCTCGACCGTTCTCACCTGACTGGTGGGACGGGGCGGGGAATTATGGAATTATTGGCAACGGCAAAACTGATCTGGAGGCGAGCACGATGCGGACAACGATATTAAGCGAGAAGGTTTCGTCTATCTTGACTCGGATGTATACAAGTTTATGTGCACCTTCTGCTAGCTACCTAGGTATATATCGGCATCAGCTGATGCTAGGGCCGCCTTTGACAGGCTGAACATGTAGCTGATGTCTCGTCATTGACTAAGGTTCTCAAAAGAGTTTTACATCAACATCATGTCCGGAATTACATGTATACTCGGGGAGTAATGATCTTCAATGTACCTCGCCGCTTATTCCAGAGTACGATCGCCCAATAAGACCACAAGCGCAGCCTCGTCCCCAGAGGTCATCACTCAGGGTTCTGTACGCCATATGCAGGTACCCGATGCCTCGATCGGTGGTAGAAGCAAGTGTCAGTGATGGAGTGGTGGACGAGCCTGGAACGCTAGAACGCGACGAAGGACCGTGCTGCGTTTCAGACGCCTTCGACCAGTCAAATGCAATCTCCTCCAGGCTACATCTTCTAGTACATGACGCCACAGATCGGCACATCAATTGAGGGTCTTTCGCGTGGGTGCTTAGCGAGAGTGCTTTGCCAGTAGGGTCACGAGGCGGTCTAGTCGAACCGAAGTATTTCTCCAACTTCATAATCTGTCCATTGTGTAGCGTGATATTGCATGCGTTGTTCACTTCTCATCCCTGTTGAAAGCGTGGACGTCCAGGATTCGGCCTCCAGCAGTGGTCTGATAATGGATACACAGTGAATCTATCGCAAGCTAGCCAGCTAACTTTATTGACCCCAGCATTGGCAAGCGGCCAGGTGCATGAGATGTGTGGAGCTTTTACCAAGATGACAATATCTCTCGGACTAGTGCTAGTGC
>Ga0160427_10002184_pt1 | contig 11864 bp, 9 predicted proteins | sample SolpanmetagenomL_FD_108194 | JGI IMG/M metagenome (GOLD analysis project Ga0160427, IMG submission 108194) | Solar panel surface microbial communities from Lawrence Berkeley National Laboratory, California, USA - L | ecosystem: Engineered > Built environment > Solar panel > Unclassified ...
AAGCCTAGCGTTTTGGTAGTTGATGATAATCCAATCAACTTAAAGGTATTGATCATTTCATCCTCGAAGGTCGAATCTTGCTAATTTCGAAAGTTGCTTGTACGATTACTCAAAGTCAAGGGGTATCAATATCAAGTTGCTGAAAACGGCCTGATAGCGCTGGAGAAGTTCCAATCTCAACCGGAAGGATTCGACATTGTCTTGATGGGTCAGTAGCGCAATCTATCTTCGCTGTTGCGTTGACTAATTTGAATATAGATCTACAAATGCCAGTCATGAACGGCATCGAGTCAACTATAGCCATCAGGGAGCACGAGAACACACAAAAGGGCCTTCGATCGAAAATCATCGCGTTGACCGGTTTGGCGGCGAAGAACGATATGAATGAAGCCATGAATGCTGGAATGGATTTGTTTTGGACGAAACCAGTGTCCATGAAGAACTTGATGATTGAACTCAACGCTTGGGAGGTGCGACCAAAATAAGGTGTTGTCGTGTAAGAATAGTTGATAGGTAGAATGGAGTTAATTTGGGGAGTTGGACTACAGCTGGCATACTGTTTCATTAAGCATCTATGTATGTACAACAATTGGAGTTTTTGTGTAGGTCTGGTTGGATTTGTTTGAAACAAGTCCTTTCATATGGACCATTATTGGTTGTTGATGCACTGGAATTTGGATGCGGGCGTAAAGCTGTTTTCTTGTTTATAGATCTTTTGACCGCATTTGACGTTTACTCAAAAGCCTTTTTTTGTTGATAGAGTGTAGTATACATTGAGCTGATCTCGTTTTGAGCTCATAGTTGGCTGCGAGTCGAATACACGAAATTCACTGTTTAGAAGCAATCTACAAATATACAATTTATGTGACTCATCGTGCTATATATACGTGAACATTAATACCATCATCGACAACAGTCATCACTTAGTTAATTTCGTGTATAGGGATGCTAACGCACATACAGAATCACATAGAATTTACATAAAGCATCGAAATCCAAGTTCTCATATTTGAACGCTGCCATCACATACTCTGCGATATATCAAGTAACGAACTGGACACTGAATCTACAATTCAAGAATTTTGAAAAATTGAAAGATAACCAAAACAAATCTATTCAATACAAGTAAAGTTCATAAACAGACCACATATTAGTTCTTTTTGAAGTTATTACACAAACAACGATGAATGCCACAAACACGAAAGCAGACAAATTCTCAACCATCGGAAACCGTATGAAAGCACATGAGGAAGTCACAGAAAATCAATTGACCTCGAAACTGCCAGCAATATTGCGTTTAGATGGACACAAATTCAGTAAGTATATCGCGCAGCTACCACTAAAGCAGAAATAATGGTTTTAACGCTTAAACTCGGTATCAGGCACATTTACACTTGGTTTCGATCGACCCTTTGATACACGTCTACATGATGCGATGGTAGCGACCTGCAAGGATCTTCTCAAAAACTTTCCTTCCTGTACACTTGTGTACACTCAGTCAGATGAAATCACTATGATATTCCCAAATGGTCTGAACTGTTTCAATGATCGTGTACAGAAAGTTGCTTCATTGGCAGCAGGACTTGCTTCCGCTAGATTTAATGCTCATTTAACAACACAATTATTTCTAAAATCGGAGCCACATGTCTCATCAGACAAAATTGGATGGGCTTACTTCGATGCAAGATTATTTAATGTACCAGACATTGCAGAGTGTTTGAACAATATCATCTGGCGCTGCAAGTTTGATTGTGTGCGAAATGGAATTTCTGCATGTGCAAGACAATACTTTACAACAAAAGAAATGCACAAAAAAGAGAAGGCGACTTTGATAGAAATGTTAAAGGAGAGAGGAGTGGACTATTTTACGAAGGTACCCTTGTGGGGACAAGAGGGGACTGTAATAAAGAGGGAACAATTCTGCCTCGAGGGAACAGATCAGAAGGGTGGAGAGGCGGTTGAATTCTTAAGAACTAGGATGAAAGCGGTGGACGGCGGTATATTGAAATTCTCAGATGAGAATTTGAGACTTGTAGCCGATAAGTATTGGATGTTTAAGGACGGCGCAACTGATACCTATAGAATGTGTGACATGGTAGAGATCTCAGGTAAATCATAGGGTACTATGTATCGTAATGAGAGTTTGATCGCGATCGTGCAAATGATCTGTTTCCGTTTGATTGGAGTACTATTTGTGTTCTTCGTTTTCTACGTTAGGACTCCAAACATTCACGTATTTACTGGGATCTTGTAGATGGATGACTCTAAGGCGTATGTCACTTTCTACGAGAGCGAAATGAAGCTTATAATGGATGTAGTAGTAATTACGAATTATGTTAAAACTATTGTGAGAAAAAAACAAACAAATATAAAGTCGAACAAGTCTATATAATCTAAATAAGCGCCTTTTATGATCGTAAGAGAATATAATTGAAGAGTATGCTTCATGTCATTAATGGTGAGGAAAGAAATCGAGGGGAAGTCAAGTTCAGAGCTAGCTATGGCTCCTTACAAAGAGGCAACACCAGCATCCTTGTTTTGGTATCCGAACGGAACCATTGGTGCGTTCTTGAAGTATTGTTCAAGGACCTTTTGAGGATAGGTCATGTCATCAACGCACATACCACCACCGCTTGGGCTGATATGTGGGCAATGGGTCTCAGGTCTGAACGGAATCATGTTTTGATGGACAGTTCTGCATAGCAATGTATTGCGCCCAAGTTCGTACGCTGCGCCAAACCGCACTTGAGTGGTCAGGTATGCGAGGCAGTCGTTGGTAGATTGATATTGGGCGTTTGAGCCAGTGCAGTATTGCGCGTGCGTGTTGCAAATACCACTGGCAAGAGCATTGGTGAAGAATGTTTGAGCTTGTTGTGGTGTGGTGGCATTTATGAGAGGCATAGCTTGTTGAACAACATAGTCTAAACCCCAGTTGTATAGACGGAAAGTGGCATCATATTGATTGATTTGACCGTCAGCGTTAAAGGAGATGGTTGTGAGGATCTCAACAGGTAGTTTGATGCCAAGACTGACAACGTTAAACATGACAATAGTGGCTCCAGAGGCAATATTTTGGTTGGCTGTAAAGTGTGTGATATTGTAATCATATGGTACTCCAAGAAGAGAGATCGAGTTATTGTTGGCAATTTGACCAAAAAGACCAAAGAGGTACTCAGTGTTGAGTTCTTGTCCTACAAAGTCGCGTGACAAGTCAACTCTGCCTAGACAATTTGGAGCGATCAAGGATGAGTTGATGGCTCTTTGTTGAGCAAGATTGTTTGGAAATATGAAGTTGTCATAAAATCTCTTATGCAAATTGTACAAAGTGTCGAATGAGAAGCATGGTGTCTCGTAGTTAATAGTTCCTCCAGGGCAAGAACTTTTCTGCAAAGTTACTGGACTGACAGATGCAGCTGGAGCAGCAGTTGTAGATGTTGATTTAACTGGGGACACGCTGCTGGTAATCTTGACTGTGCTAGTGGAAGTTGCCGGCTTTATTGTAGAGGAAACAGCCCTTGAGGTGGTAGTTGGATAGGAAATAGTGGCAGCAGTGGCGGTAGCCAACAACTGAGCGGCAACAGCCAATGTTGAGATCGCAAATCGCATCTTGCAAATTTTAATGATCTTTATATATAATTGTAGATATGTAGTGATCTCGGGATTGTGGTAAGTTTGATTTCTTGAAAGAAACGTTTATGTAATGAAAGGCTGTTTCTGTTTGATAATCCGAGTGAGAAGCAAAATGATCGTGCGGTGGGGTGCTCTTCTTATACTCAATCAAGCAACCGGCAACCACAAAAAATAGCCTGGCGACTTTTATCCTCTAAAGCCTCCATGCTACTAAATAATGAAATAGGAGCACTGTTTCGAAGTAGCGAAGGATCTCATGGAATGTTTCGACTTCTCGGCGAAATATGTGCACCTTGAGAAGTGGTGCCGTTAGCGTACGGGTAATTCGCTTTACATAGAAAATATAATTACTTTTGATTTTAAACTGGGCATTGTAGGTTATCATTGATAATGCTGGGCACTATTGTTGAAGGCGTAAACGCAATTATAGACTCGTACACCTAGGCCTTATGTGTGGCGCTCAAGGTCCTGCTTGATGCTTATACTGTATTATATTTGGAGGTGCAGTGTCGATCCCTCACTCATACAATAATTGGATTAGTATTGCATGAGAAAAACTTTTTACTCTTATTCTCAGGGTCTTGGACCTTTAATGTGAAGTGCCGCTGCTTGACAAAGATCCGAGCTTGGTCGACTGCAGCCAGTTGGTCAATGCAGGGAGAAGTTGCAGGACGTTTCTAGTGTTCGTATTTAGAGTTTTGAAACACAAACAAAGTTCCTGCTAGCTGACTGGTGCTCGAGTAGAGAATCTTATGTACCATACGTATACATCCCAGGGCCACATGGCTTGCGTCTAATCCTCAGAAAATGTCTTACCCCCGTGTGGCGTCAAAATTGACCATTGATATTAAAAATATTCTAGAACACTTCTTATAGCTAGAATTGAGTTTTGGGCATATTCTGTCTATTCTTAACCTGACAACTCACTATTTCTTGGCTTATTTATAACAAATCATTTATGGACAAAGATGTACCCTTTAAATAACGATGGGGCGCAATCGCAGGTCGTAATCAAACAACAATCCCTGAAGGTACCTAGATATCAACCAAATAGTCCATTTAAGTTGCGGTACCATTATGTTTCTTTTCACGATCGAGCTGCAGCTCTGTACTGTATAACCACGTCTAAGGCTTTGGGATGCACGATAGGCCCGTGTTGAGGAAGTTATAGTCGGCGCAATTATCTTTAGAAGGATATGATGTCTGGTTCTGCATAGAATATCCGCGATATCACCTTCCGTTAGTGCTTCTATAGTTCCTATCATTATCAGTGGTATGGCACTCATAATCATCACTTATGGACGTTGGGAGAGTTATGTTCTCTAACATTTGGTGTCTCAAATTCCTAACCATAATGCAAAAAGATTGTGGACTCTTTTACAATTTCTCGCTACCAAGATACAGGATATTCCAAAACAAACCTGCAGACTTATCAATAATCTGGCTAAGGCATCAAGCCAAATGGAAATTAGCTAAGACACAGATAGCTCTGGGTAGTTGTTCCCGAGTTCACAGTCCATTTGAAGACATAGTACACTGTGAGTTTAACGCATTTGATTATGCCACCACAAAGTCTTCTGTAAAATCATACGATATCGATATGCACGATTCGACAAGGATTCCAATTTTTTGATGCTTTCTGGACATTGCATCCTTCATCTTCATGTACCTGCTATTGAATAATGATGAAAATTTTCAGGTTGATAGTACAGTTGTTTCAATAGTCTTATGTGTTAAGTATCCGGACCATTTGCCCACTCGAGCTCATAATCTAAACTCAAGCTAAAAGAAGATTGAGAAGACCTGGACTTACACATTAGCCGAATATACAAGCGGTATCTTTTCATAGTTACCAGCAGTGTTTGATGCTAAGCTTAAGAGATTCATGTCGAAAATTCGCGATTGAGCGCATCTCCATGTGAATTGAGATATATCGAAGCATCCATACAACCTTTTATGCATCATGATACACGACTTCTCAGTATTTCCAGTAAAAATAGCCTCAACATTCCCGTATAAATCAAATCTTTCATGCAATCCGCGCAAACTGTCTAAAGGATCCGAGTTCTCGTACAAACGCCTAAGGCGCTCTCAAGAATCACCAATTCTACCCCATGCGCCTGCCTCTTACAAATTCACATATTCACTCGAGTACTCACAAATAATAATAAGTATGCTTGGTTTGTCAGCTCTAACCTCAAATTTTCTGCAGGGTATTATGCAGTCCCTCAAGCATTGTGCGGTGCTAATTAGTGTATGTGCTGTACAATAAATTCATGCAAGGCTCCGGCTCTGCCTCCTAAAATATGCTATCCTGCTCCCAATAGTCTTAATAAAAAGCCATCACCGTTTGATGAGAGACTTCAATATGCCCTTTTGACTACGACAAGGATACCAATGAACGAAAGAATGTATTTTGAATAAGACCTTTGAAAGACACAGAACTATAATGATGGCACCCAAGTTCTGCAAATTTGATACTAGGGTGAGGCGTATATATCATACGAGTTTAAACGTTGTCTACACCTGGGATAAAGTTGAATGTGACAGAAGAAAACAGCAAACCCTGTGATGGTAAACCAGAGCGTATCAGAGCTTTCTGTACACACAGTTTTTATTAATGCAATGCAAGAATAAACGTGTTATGCCGGATGATTCCAAGCTTTAAGCTGAATATAAGTACCACATTAAGTAAAAGAAAACTTAGTAATGAGAATATTGGATCAAGAAAGCATTAAATTTTTGATATATCAGCATTGATCGAACGCGTGATATATCTACTAAGATCCTTTACACACGTATACAATCACTTTTGCATTCTACCATTTATTCAATGTAATGAACAAAATGAAGTCCAGTTCAAGAGTTTTGTAAACTACCTGAATTGAGACATTTCTCCATATCGTTCCAAGGCCTAACATGTACAAGTACATTCAAAGGTTTAAATATATTAGTGACTAGAGAACGTATTCAATCAGAGATTCTTTTACAATGTGACCAGCACAGCTGTGGTAGAGTATGTAACAGAGATTATATGGAAGCTTTAGGAGCACTTGCATTGTAGCAACGATCTGATCAGCTAACCCGGTAACTGGGAAAAGGCTTGTAGCCACCATTTTTCACTCGAGCGTCTTAATTTCCAATCAAGTAGTGTCCATTAAACTTCATCTTTGACACTCCCTTCCAACTCAAGCGTTATCGTATGTGGCAAGATCGAGTGTTTATCATGATCCACGGCCTTCATAGTCGCACCGGCTCTCATAAGAGAATTGACCATATCCGGCGAGCCATACTTCAGAGCGTAAAAAAGTGGTGTCATCCCCAGGCAAGTTCTTGCGTCAACATCCGCTCCCATTTCAACAAAATACTCAAGCCCGCTTGATGTTTGATAGGTATCGTTGTCGTCAGTGCGAGAAGCAAGATGGTGAAGAAACGTGCGGCCCTCACGGTCCCTGGCATTGATATCCGCGCCAAGGTGTATAAGTGCAAATACAGCCTCCAACTTATTGTGAATGGCTGCAATATGTAAAGCCGTCGACTCCCGATAATTGTCTTTATTATCGTCCATTTCGAACTCCATGGGATGATCTGCATAGTAGTTGAGGTCGGCTTTTGCTACACGGACCAATGTCAAGATTTCTTTGACACGTCCATTTTTTGCCGCTCGTTGTATATAGTTTAGCCCATCAGTACCTCTTACGTCGAAGTTTATACCTAGGTTGTAAAAGAATTTGACCGCGTGAGTATTGCCACAACTCAGTGCAGCGTCGATCGGAGTGCCAAAAATTCTAGAGGTGCGTAATTCGAGACCTTCGCCCATTGCTAGAAGAGCCTGACAAAGCCGAACACAGTCTTTTCCTTTGACTCCCATAACTGCGAGATGAAGAGCTGTCAGACCAAGAAGGTGATCTTGTGCATTCAAATCAATATTTATTTCCTTCCAGAGGAGTTGTATTGTTGCAAGTTGATAATTTAAAAGAGCAAAATGATAACATGTATGTCCAGTCGATGTTGGTTCAGTAGTGACACCTTTTTGGATGAGGAGTTTGATTGCTGCATGGCGGTTGTAATAAGCGGCGAACGTCAAAGCATTAGTAGACCATCTAGATTTCCTGCCTCGAAAGCAGAACTTGTGGTCCCAAGTGACGTTCTTATATGATGAATCTGCAGGTATATCATTAGATTAAGCTCAAACAACGAGGTCAAGGAACTTGCCTTGCGTGAGGATGTCGAGTAGCCATTCTTCTTTATCACTTATCAGAATTGCATACTTTAAAGCTTCGATGTATGATTTGTGTGAAGGACAAAATAGTGTATCATTAACAACGTAGATGCCGAATTTAGCCATGATGCTTGTTGCGTAGATTGTTGGCAGTGTGAAACACTCAAACGGAGACTTTGTAACTTTTAGAGAAAATTTCGACGAATGTACTTTTGAATTGGTTTTGATGGACAAGAATGGTTGGGTGGTGCCAAACATGAGTCCACCTGAGAGTTCGACATCTGTGATGAGATTTAGTAGTTCTGATAGCTTCTCGCTGACGTCTTTCCCAAGCTTTGCATTTTCACAAATTTCCATGGCCTTGAGAAGTTTGCCTTTGGCCTTTCTGATTTTGCCAAGTTTGAGCAAACATTTAGCAAAAAGGTAGTAGTAGAACTGGTCCTCCAGATGATTGAAAGTCCTTGAGATTGTAGTTTCGGCCATATGTTGAAAGCAATTTGCGCACTCTTGATAATATTCAAGATGATAAAATGCACTAGCTTGTAGCATGACCAAGCTGTCCCTTTTTACCCATTGAGTTCCCCAAGTCCTGTCACAAGATTGTATCATATATCCGACCATCTGCAGAATTTTGTTCCAATCATTTGTTACAAGGAGGGCATCCAATTGCTTCATTTTCGAGTTAAAAATCTCGATCCTAGCCTCTGTTGATGCTTCGAACCAGGATGTTAAATCGTCTTCATCACAAGACATGTCAATATCTTGATTCGAAGTCTCGGCAAAGATAGCATCTATACTTGTAGTAGGTGACGTGGGTCCTTGAACTATATCAAAAAATGGTGTAGAATTGAAAAGTCTCTGTCGTTTTAGTGACGGTGCATCTGATATGGCTACAGAAGTTGCTCTTCGTTTGAGTGGCATTTTTAGTGTTTGGTCGTAACTTCCTGAATTCGTTGTATATCTTTGCTAGATTCGACAGATCTACAATAGCTGCATTATGCATAAACATATTAGCACAGTATTTCTCTGGGAACCAATAAATGGCACGTTGTACCTGACAAGGCTACGTTGGATCTATAAATTTGCACAGGCTGTTGGAGATGATATGACTGTGGCCTGTCGTGTAAGAAGTACAAATGTTTTGTTGTGTTGATTTGAGAGCGTTCAGTATCGTGGTCAAAGCGAGGGTGAATCTTGGTATTCCTTTGACACAGTCGAGGGGAGTGCTGCTAGTATATGCACAATGCCACACCACCACGACCAACCACCATAATCCAAAAGCTCGTGGAGATCCTTCTCACGCGTCCGCTGTGTGCATCTGAGAACTTGCAGGACGGTAATGCAAAAGGTTAGGAGATTGTCATCTTAACTTTTTAGCTCAATCCTACAACAAGATGGCGGGTCCATGTTGAGCTGATATCATCGACTGGACGATTTTCCAGCGATTTTCTACACAATTTCTTCGATTTTTTCCATTTATTGGATAATGATAGGGGTTTGCATTTTGGTGGCGTCCTGACTAACCTTGTTTTCATCTGAATTATCATGAATTTCTTTTGATTTTCTCAATTTTAATTTTCTATCCTAATCTTTCAGGACGTAGATCACCCACTTTTTAGTGTAGCACACATAGTGGGACAAAACTTAGCCAATAGGACTGGATGAGAGGCCGGAAACTCTTTGGCACTGCCCGAACAAGTCCTCTCCATCACTCCCACTAGAAAGGTGACTGGGGAAATGGCTAGCAATTCATAGGCTGGACTACCAGCAAAGATACTGTCAAATTACGAATGTCCCAGCAATGTCTCAGACAAGAGACTCTCAATTCGCTAATCTTGATGCCGGTCTTTACCATGGAGCTCGAAGAGTCTACAATAGTCATGTAGAGTCAGCATGGTTCGACCAGATCCTATGGTTCTCTTTTTGAGCAAGAAGCACCTGCTAGCTCCACCGAAGACTTCTGCGAATTCATAAGTCTATCGGTCCGTGAATCCTATTGATCAATTCACAGATTGATCTTTATGTCGATATATCAGGTCCGAAGTTATGGAAAGAAACATCTGAGAACGTAACCAATCATCGAGGGTAGCTTGCACCTCCAACTGATCACAACATCGTAAGACCAGACACACGAGTCGAAAGGAGAAAAGTGAGACTTAATATGGGAGGCGGAAGTGTAAGATCGGCTCTCTGTTGTCTTCCAGTTCGATACACACTGCATATTAAAATCCAAGATCTCAACATGAATGTATTCGACATTGGCGTCCCCGTAGGGCTGCAGCAAGATGTTGACATGATTGGTTACATTTCTTAACAAGATGTGTTCCGATTCATTGGAATGTTTTGTCTTCAGATGGTCTTGTAGATGTTACTACTGTGGTCATGGAATTATGCGCCGAGATTGAGCGACAATTAACAATGTCAGCGAAAAAAGTATAATAGCAAATCAACCAGATTTTGAAAATACTGTTGTTCTATGTTACTGTAACCACTCGTGAGCTCAATTTAGGTCAATGAATATAGCTACATAAGATTGCAAGCATATATAAGGTCTCTCTTAACCAAGACAACTCCAACAGCTCAAATTCTGCATGTTTGCACATTGTTTGTCAGCTTCCCTTATTCTTGATGTCAATATTTGATATAACCATAGACAATTAAAGAGCATATCTCAGAAACTTGAATTGACCAAGGCCGTGCTCTTTGAGATTGTTTAATTCTGAACAGTGCTTGGGACGATGTGATAACATCTGTTTGTCAAAGCGACCCGTCTAGTCATTTATTTAGCCTGAATACAAGTTCCGTCGGCGAAAGTATTTTCAACTCAGGTCAGTGAACCCAAGATCCTCTGTTCTACAAATGAGTCTTAAAGCTTAATAACCTAGTTCGATCGATCATGGTTTTCCCGCGTATCTTTCAATCTGACCCAGCTCTCGGTGTTCTAGGTTAAGGGACACGAATGTTTTCGGTAGCTATAGGCGTTCTTTCAGTTGTTTGGCAGTATCGTTTGTTGCTTAGGCTGTTTGTTGTACAATCATTAAAACAGGAAAATGCAAGAAGCAAAAGCTGCCTCAGATGGATCTCTCTGCACATCATCAATATGTTAGCTGTTTTGTCTCTTGGAAAAACAAACACCAACTTACATACTGATGAACTATAGTGTACCATCTCTAATTTAGATAGTCTAGTCTCGCTTTAAAGCTAGCGAGATCTCGTCCCAGACCCGCCAATGTAGAATCCTCGATTTCATAGTGTAAAATTCAATCTCTAATCGATGATAATAATTTCATTCTCTTTCTCCTCACTCTCCTCTTCGGAGGATGAATCAGACATGTTCATCTCAGCACCTTCCTCGCTCGCCCTGAAAAACCAATCCTCATAGTCTTTAGCTGCTTTCTCGTCTTCCTCATCCATTTCCTCATTCAGAGTCGTATCTTCTTCTATAAGATCTAGATCTCCTTGTTCTGAATCAGGCACTTCTGTACTCGTTACTGCTGAAGCATTTTCAGTGACATCTTCTGTGATATCCTTGGCTGCTTTTTTGGTAGACTTCTTGGATCTGACAGACGCTGTCTTGCTTTGCGCCTTGACCTTTGTTCGGAGAGAGTGTGACATTACAATATCAATCCATCGAGTTGGATTTGAGCATGTGGGACATGCTCCAATCGTAGGCAGGCATATGTTGTCATCTTCGTTTCCTTCTTGTTGAATGAACTTTTTACCTAGGCAAGTCAGATGAAACAGGCCTTTGCAGCTCTTATCTGGACAAGTAACAGCATAGTTATTTGGTGAATGCATGACTTGATTACATAGTCCACAGTGCAACGTTCCTTCCGCCGCTAGCATGTTTACCGTTTTCTCCACATGAGCCTGGTACGGTACATAAGTCACGTCTAGCGCATAAATTCCATCTTTAGCTTCAGCCGCTTTTCTACCAGTAATCGTCGCAAGTGATTGCATATCCTCTTTCTCTTTCTTCTTGTCTGCTGGATCACCACCAAAATAATCAATA
>Ga0160427_10002185_pt1 | contig 11863 bp, 8 predicted proteins | sample SolpanmetagenomL_FD_108194 | JGI IMG/M metagenome (GOLD analysis project Ga0160427, IMG submission 108194) | Solar panel surface microbial communities from Lawrence Berkeley National Laboratory, California, USA - L | ecosystem: Engineered > Built environment > Solar panel > Unclassified ...
CGACTGGCCGCACCACCCGCTCCGGCCAGTGGCTATCGGTCGGCGCAAGACGCCACACCGTCAGGCGCTGCCCCAGCCGGTCGAGCAGCTCGCCCAGCGCCGCCTGCTTGCGGTGCGGATCACCGCCAAGAGCACCGATCCCGTCCTGCCCGGCCATGAAGGGGTTGGTCTCGTCCGCCTGGAGCGTGATCCGCTCGAAGCCGAGATCCGGTTCCAGCTGCTCCAGCACCTCGGCAAACAGCCGACGCAGGTGCGCCGGCGTCCGCGTCGGCAGGCCGGTGCCGATCGACAGCTCCTGTACGTCCCGGTCCACCCGGAACGCCCTAAGCGTCACCTTCCGGGCGCCCCTGCCTGCCTTTGTCAGAACCTGACACAGCTCGTCGAGCAGCCGATCCACCGCCCGGTCGATGCCTGGCCGAGTGACGATCGGGTCGATGAAGCTGCCCGCCACCTCGAACTCCGGCGGCGGGCGTACCGACATCATCGGCCTCGGCCGCTCGCCCGCTACCGCATCCAGCGCGTCGAGCAGTAACCGCCCGAAGCGCCGGGACAGCGGTGCACGAGGCTGGCGCAGTGCGTCGCCGATGCGCTGCAGCCCCAGCCGATGCAGCCCGGCCAGGCAGTCAGCCGGCAGGCGCAGCACCGATAGCGGCAGGCGCTCGATCAGGGCGTGATCTTTGGTGGGGGGCACGAGAAGGCCGTGCTGCCCAGCGCGGGCCAGGGCCGCCGCAGCGTCCGCGATGTCCGCGACCACGGCGCGAGCGGTGATGCCGCCTCGAGCCAGCCCGGCGCAGATGCGCGCCAGCAGCGGAGCCTCGCCCCCGAACAGTTCTATGCAGCCGGCGATATTCAGCACCAACCCGTCCGGCGCGTCCGTGGCCGCTTCCGGGGTGAAGCGTAGCGCCCAGAGCGCAAGCCGCTCTAGCAAGGCTCCGTCCGCCTCCAGTTCAGCCGGGCGCAGCACCAGGTCGGGATACATCGCCTGCGCGTCAGCCAGGGCCTGTCCAGCGTGCAGCCGCGTGCCCGGTGCCTCCACCGCCGTCAGCAGGCGCCGGTTGCCGATCGTGGTCCAGCACGCCAGCGGCTGATCCCGCAGCGACGGATCAGCCTGACGCAGCCGATCGGTCGCCAGCGAGGGTAAGTGAAGCACCAGAAAGCGGGAGGCGATCATGCGTAGGCAGTGGCCAACGTTCTCGCGCGACGAGAGGCGAGCGTGGCCGTGTCCCGCTCCCACATCACCGGCCATGCTCCGGGTCGGCCGCCGCTGCAGCGGAGCAGCGTCACGTCCCAGCACGGCCGTTCCATGTCCTCGGCCGCCGTGGCGTTGATGCGCCAGCGGGTGCGAGCCGGGGAGGGCGGTGTCTGTTCGGTGTCTGCCATCAGCAGCAGACCAACCCCGCCGCCGGCTTCGGCCGCCAACTGCAGGCGACGGCCCGCTACCATGTCGGGCGGGGCACCGCGCACCGTCAGCAGCGCCCCGGCTACGGCCGGCGAGCGCAGGGCCTCCTCGAACGCCCACAGGCCGTCAGCCGGTCGCTCGGCCCGAACCATCACCAGGTCGGCCGGGTCCAATCCGAAAGCTGATAGGCCCGGCGGCCAGGCATCCGGGGTGGCGCCAATCCACACCACGCAGCCTGTGGCCCGTGCCAGGATCAGGGCGCAGAACCCCGCCGCGGCGCCCGGATCGGCCGCCAGTACCTCGTGCAGCGCTCCTCGAACCAAGCCACCGCCCGGCAGCGCATTGTCAATTTCTTCCGACAGGGACAGGGTGCCCGCATCCGCCGCGGCACCCCGCTCCATGCGCGCCACACGGGCACGCAAGGCAGAGAAGACTGCGGCGCGATCGACGGGCTGGTCAGCCGCAGCCATTCCGCACCGCCTCAGCCTGTGCTGTGCGCGCGGACAGGTCGCGCCTTCATTACTATGAATCCCGCCCTGCGTAGGTGTTCGGTGAGCCGCTCCGCGGCAATGCTGGCCGTCAGGTCGCCGCCACCGCGACGCGGCTTGCCGCGCTCGTCATAGCGCAGCGCAAATGACAAGGCTTCGGCGATCTCTTCCGCTGTTGCGGCAGTCAGGTCGGCTCGGTCCGAAGCAGCTTTAAGGTCATCCGTCATGCTCTAACGTTACGGGCGTACGGGTGAACAAATCAAGAACGATTCGCACCGATGTTGCACTTGGACCTCTTGGAAACTGCTGAAAGCACCCAATTGTCCCTCCGGTTCGATCAGAAACCTGCATCGGGTCAACGGATTCTGTTGCAAACTTCAGGTCGGGTTGTGATGGGTGGTGGCGTTCTGTCGGTTCAGCCAGCGTCCGCGAACAGGCCGGCAACGAAGGCAGCCTGGGCTCTCATATCTCGCCCACCCACGTTGTGCACTTGCCCCTCCCTGACCATCGCCGTCGCCTCGTAGCCCGCCAGCGTTCGCCTCGCCGTCCGCAAGCTGCCGAAGCCCACTCCCGGCCGCACCAGACGTTTGGTCCGCCGGTGGTCCTGCTCCACAATGTTGTTCAGGTATTTGCGCTGCCGCAACCGCGCGAAGCGCCTCAGTCGACCCGCGCGCTTTAGCTGCTTCAGTACATTGGTGCATAGATGCCTGGGTGGCTTGGGCTTGGTAGGAAGGGTAAGTTCCTGCCATGCCGTTCAAGCACCACGCCGCTCGCCGTCACCGGATATCGCGCGCCCGCTACTGGGTCACAAACTGGCCGGCCTACGAAACGGGCCTGCGCCTGGTGTTCCACCTCGCTCTGTGCCAGGCCGAGGCGTTCACTCGCAGCGTGCGGCCGATCCCGACGGCGCTGGATGAAGCTGCACCTCGGCGTGGACGCCACCACGGGCGAGGTGATCGCGCACGTGCTGACCGACGGTCACGCCGACGATGCGGCCCAGGTGCCGGACCTGCTGCGCCAGCGGAGGACGACATCGCCAGCCTGACCGCGGACGGCGCCTACGACGGCGAGCCCGTCACCAGGCTGCGGCTGCACGCCAACCTGACCGACCTCCGGACGTGGTCATCCCGCCCCGCGCCTCGGCGGTGCCGAGCACGGCCGAGCCGGATAGTCAGAGCCCGCGCGAGCGCCCCATCCAACTCATCGCCGAGCACGGCCGCATGGCATGGCAGTGCATGACCGGCTACGGCAGGAGGAACGCCGCCGAGACGATCATGGCGAGATACAAACACCTGATCGGCCCCAGGCTCCGCGCCCGCAACGCTGCCGCTCAGGCCGGCGAAGTGGCACTCGCTGTCCAAGTGCTCAACCGCATGATCCGCGAAGCCAAACCGGTCACCATACGCCAGCGCTGATCAACACCGGGCAGGGCCACTCCCGCCACAATCAGGTCCGTGCACCAAAGCTGTGGCGATGGTCACGGCTGTCGAGGTGATCCGGTAAGCGTGGCGAATTTCAGATCGATCTTCGGTTCCTGGCTGATCTTTGTCGGACTGCTGATCTTTACCGGGTTGCTGATCTTTATCGGGGGTGCGTCGTAGAGAGTCTGCCCCGCGGGTTGCTAGCGCTCCGGGCAGCGACAGGAGGTTTCGATGGCCTGAGGATCAATCCCGTTCCTAAACCATTCTCCTCGACGTTTGCATCTGGATACACGCTGGTCGCGAGGGTCAGAACCGTGCGGAAGTGTTCCTTGAAATGGTCGAGACGCGCCACGGAGCGGCCAAATTGCCCATGAAGGGCTTTCCAAGAGATTGAAATTGGAGCGTTGAGGCTATGCAGCCGATAGGCGAGCCAGCAGTAGACGTCGAGGGCGAGCGAATTATTAGCGATCTGTCGAACGGCGGCTTCCTCCACAGGCACGGGATGCTTCTTCAGCTCGTCGAAGAAGCCTTGCGATAGGCTAGCGCGCTCAACGAACAGGCCGCCTTGAGCGTTGTCGTCTTCAATGAACATGCTGGTGTCCAGAATGTGTTGATTCACCAGCCCCGTGCGGGTCCCCTGTTTGATCTGAAAGGATAGCCGGCAGCGGGAGATGCGCTCGGCTTGGTCCCTTACCGAGGTCATCTGCTTGCCGCCGATCGGAATTTCGAGTCGCCGCAACCAAGCGTGGAGTGAGCGGCCGAGTTCCACTTCCCGCGAGTTCGTCCTTACGGCTTCGGTCTGAAGGTAGAGCAGGATCAGCCGCGCTCGTGAACCATATGGCACCCCAACCGACGTCGGGGTGCCATCAGGACCTGGTCGCAAGCCCGGCTGCACGATTAACGTCACTCTATCCGTGGTTACCTGCCAAGCTGCGTCGTCAGGAAGGCGTCGATGGGGCAGGGCAGCTTGCGCCCATCCACTGAAGAGGTATCCAATGTCGGTGTCCTCCGACGTCATGTAGCCAGATGCCGCCTCGACTACAGCCCGATCGACGTCATGTTGAAGCGCGCCATCCTTCCCGTGCGCTAAGATCAGCTTGTGAACCTCGGCCATACTACGGGGTCTCTTGATCGGTCGTTATCAGCAATCTGCCTTCCTTCCGCCGGCCTGTCCCACTGATATTTATCGGGGGCTGATCTTTGCCGGGCTTTGCAAGAAAGATACTAGAGGTAGTTATTAGTATGTCCGGCAAAGATCAGTGGATAACATCGCTGCTGCGTTGATTTCAAATGTTTCACCTTTTGAGGTCCCCACGACAAAGATCAGTGGATTATCCGGCATAGTTCAGAGATCCCCGAAAAAGATCAGCCTCAGCCTCTGTCGTCATCCCCGGTAAAGATCAGTCGCCGCCTTCCCGACTCGGAGCGTCGGTCTGGCTTGGCTGCCAGCGCGATCTGTTGGGTGCAAATGCAGCTGAGCAGCGGCTGTATAGGATTTAGCTCGGTCGCAAGAACTGGCTGTTCTGCGGCTCAGACGCAGGCGGCACCCGGGCGGCCGCAATCATGTCCCTGGTCCAGACCGCCAAGCTCCAGGGCCTCAATCCCGAAGCCTATCTGTGCCACGTCCTCGGACGCATCGCCGAGCGCCCGGTGAAACGCGTCGCCGAACTGCTGCCCTGGAACGTCACGGGCATCGCCAGTCGCCTCAACCAAAGCTGACTGCCAAACAGGCCGGACGCTTACTGAGTTTATTCCGGCCCGATCGGTGCCAACCCGCACCGGGCATTGTAAGGCACCTACAGGATGCCTCTCGTTGCATCAGTGCAGTGAGGCTTACAGTGTGGATAGGGGCCCATTTCAGGCATGCGAGGAAGGGGGGGGGGCTGGTAGGTTAATCCGCTACGCGGCTGTCACGTCAGGCAGGTGGATGAGGTTGAACGCACCGGGCGACAGCCTCGATGCTAACTCGGCGATGTGGCGGTGATGCGTGAGCACTACCACCTGGGCGTGGCGGCTCATGGCAAGCAGCCCCGCGAGACTAGCGGACGCCCGATCGTCGTCGAAAGTCTGGAGGATGTCGTCAGCAATGAACGGCAGGCATGGCGCTGCCGCCGCATGCTCCCCGATCGCCACGATCCTCAATGCGAGGTAGAGTTGATCACGTAAGCCTTCAGACAACTGGCTGACTGCGATACGCTCGTGGGGACGGCGCCCATCGACGGCGAGAAGCATTGTCTCGCCTTTCGGCCCTTCCCCTCCCACAACCGTGTGCGTGCCGCCCGAGGTTGTGGCGAACGCTTCGGACATACGCCTGACCCCCGACGCGTCGGCGCTCTGCCCAACCTCATCAATGGACCGCCCCAGCACTCCCGCCGCGACGCTCATGAGGAGGAATTCGTCAAAAATTTGGGAGAAGCGAGCTGAGACTGCCTCCCTGTCCTGAGCCGCCTCCGCGGCGAAGGTGGCAGCTGCATCAGCAGCCATTTTGTCCTGAAGCCGGCCCAACGTGACTGCGGCGGCTTCCGCTGCAGCGCTCGCAGCGGTCTGCGCCTCTTCGGCCTCTCGTCGTGAGGCGTCTGCCTCAGAGGAGGGGTTCCTCTCGGCCTCGGCCCGGAGCGCGGAAAGTGGGAAGCCCTCACCACCAGCCAGGAGGCCCGCCTCGGCACCATGCCGAATCGCCTCATGTCGCTCTCTCTCTCGAGACGCGGCCAGACGCAAGTCCGCCTCATCGGGATCTGCGGCTCCGCAAGCCGCAACCGCCGCCTCAATCCGCAAGTCGGCCAACCGGACGGCTTCTTGGGCACTCGAGAGCGCCGTCTCAGCGGCCGCCGCCGCACCTGCAGCCTGTTGCCGGGCAGACTGCGCCTCGCGAGCGGCTGCGGCGCGTCGGATCAAGCTCCGTGCCGCAGCGAACACGTCTGCCGGCTGATCCAACCCGAACCGGGTGGACAGCACACTTACCGTTGTCTCAAACTCCTGAGCATCCTGATTGATGCCGTCGATGCGCCGAGCGAGGCTGGAGAATTCAGCAAGCTTGCTGTCCAGCTCTGCAAGTCGGTCGAGCACCGCCGCAACTGCCGCGCCGGACTCGCCCTTCGGACGGCCCAGCGTTGAAAGGGCTGACGTCCAGTTTAGGCGCCACGCGTCCAGCTCTCCCAGCGTCAGGATCAAAGCCGCTTCGGCCTGAGCAGACTCTTCCTGCGCGCTCCCCAGCCGCGCCGTCCGCAGCGTTGCAGCGGCCTCCGCCCGGTCAGCAGCGTGCACGTGGGCGTCAGCCCTTGCAAGCAATCCAGGCAGGCCGGCAGCGGCCGACAGGCCCATAAGGCCCGCCAGTTCAGAAGCCCAGCCTCCATGTAGCGCTGCCAGCGCCGCAGCTTCCGATTCGAGCACCGCTGCCGCGTGGACCGCATCGGCTGCCTTGGCACGGAGGGAGAGGACGGCCCGCACATCCTGGAGCGATGCTTCCCAAGTCAGTGAGATGATGCCGCAAGTTTCAGCCCAGTCTTGGCGGGCGGCCTCCGCAGCCTCCGCGGCCGCATCAGCCGAGCGGCGCAGGCTCTCGAAGGCAGCGGTGCCGTCCGACAGCTGCTGCGACAGCCGCGCTGCTTCCTTAACCTCGCCAACCTCTAATATCCGCCGATCCGCAACGGCGTCGGCAGCTCGGAGGTCCCGTTCGAACACGAGGGCTAACGGCTCGCCGGAAGCATAGGCAGTTTCGGCTCCGGTATCTAGCGCGCCTTCCGGAAAGGCACGTCTAAGCATCAACCCCCATCCCTTGTCGCGCTTGGAACGCGCTGCCGCCAGCGCATTATCATCCGGCAGGTCAGCGGCCCTCAACTGGTCAAGGGAGCGGCGCCAGGAGGCTCGCTCTCCAGCTGCATGCTCCAGTCTGTCCTTCAATGCTTGAGCTGCAACGCCCGTCCGCTCCGCCGTTTCCCGCAGGTTGATGAACTTGGTTTCAATTGGAGCTTCCTCCATCGCCTGCCGGCTCACCGGGCCTCCCGGAACACGGCTCGATGCCGCCGCAGCGGCTGCGGCAGCACGCCGTGACGCTTCGGCGAGATCTGCGGCATGCTTCAGCGGGTCTCGGTCGGCCCGAATCACACGGAGCAGGCCCTCGAGCTCAACCGCCGACGATGCCGGCTCGGCCTGCGCGCCTTCAGCCATGAGCAGCTCAAGCGCGGCCCTCGCACGGGCGTTGCGTCTGACTGCGGCCGCGTGTTCTGCCATGACGGCCCCCTCTTGCTGCATGAGAGCCCTCGCATGGGCGGCCGCTGCTGCCGTCGGCAGCAGCTCGGCAGCCCGATCGCGCGGCAATCGCGATCCGACGGCGCGAAGAAGCGCATCGACTTCGACGCATGCCTCCTGGTACTGGCTGCGCAACCCCGATGCGTCCCGGCTACCCTTCTCGGTCCGACCCAGCGCCTCCGCCAAACCCTCCAACTCGCCGGCCGCATCAAGCGCCGCCGCGTCGATGCGGACCGCCTCCAAAGCACCAGCCAAACGGTCCCTCACCGCCTGCGCGTCAGCAAGCTTGGCGGCGGCGACGACGACTGCCGAGCGGGCCGACGCCAGCTCCTCTCCAAGCCGCCCGTCGAGCACAGGGGCATCTGGATGTCCCGCAAGCCAGGCGTGAGCTGCGTCTAACGCCTCGATGTGGGGTTTCGCGCGCTCCACACGGGCCAGGACGCGCATTCTGTCCTGTGCCTCCCCGTGCCTGGCCCGGGCTTCGCGCAGCAAGGCCTCGTGCTCCTCGATCGCCGCCGCCGCCGCTTGTAGGTGGCGTGGCACCAGCACGGCGGCGAGTTCGTGCGACCTGGCTTCCGCAAGCGCCTTGGCGGCAGCCGCCAGTGGGCGCGAAGGCTTCCCTTTCTCCCAGATTTGGTCCGCGCGCCCCTGCAGGGTGGCCCGCAGCGGGCGGATGGACGCCAACTCGCCGGACCCGGACAGCAACGCCTCGCCGACCGTGCCGCCGCCGGCTGCAAGTTCGAGGCCTCCCTCCCGCAACGCCGCGGTGTCCAAGGTGAACAACAGCCGAGCCTTCTGCTCCGGGATCTGGTCTAATAGCGAGGCCAAGTAGGCATCCGGACCTGCTCCAGGTGCGTACGTCCGCTTCTGCTTGCGCGTCCAACCGAATATCAGAGGCGTGCCGTCCTGGGTCACCGCTCCCGCCTGCAGGCTCATGTTGGGATAACCATGTCGGAAGTTCATGGTCGAGCGGACCTCGATCCCGAAAAACAGGTCGTGCAACGCCTGCCGCAGTACTGACTTGCCGGCGCCGTTCGGCGCCACCACCAGGTTGATGCAACCGGGCCGGGGGTCCAGCTCCAAGCTCAATCGTTCGAAGCATCCGTACTCTGTGATTGTGAGGCTGGTTAGACGCATCCTTCAGCGCTCCCCAAGCTCGCCAAGCAGCAGCGCGCGAACACGCTCCGCAAGATCGTCCGGTATGCGGCCTTCCGCCACAGCCCAAGCAGGGTGGTCCTTCGGCAGCGTGCCCCCTGTTCGTTTAAGGAGGTCCGCAACTGCGGCCTGTAGGCCCGGTGGGGCGTCCATGCTCCGCTTCATTGCATCCAGCAGGGTGGCTGGCGCCCCGCTGCCAGCCCAACCTGCTGCGGCACCCATCGGCCACGTCCTCAGTCGAACCGACTCGATCCACAACGACGAACGGTCCGCCACTTCGAGGGCCGCGGCGCGGACCGCCTCCCTCGTGCCACCGGGATCGCGCAGCAGCGCCGCATGCGCCGGGGTTGCTCCCCGGACGATAACCCTCACTGCCAGCATGCGGCCTTGGGCCGCATCGAATGCCAAGGCCAGCGCTGAGCTGGCGGCGGCGTACACGGCAGCCGGGTTCGGGAGGCCATCGACATCGACGTCGACCTGAGCCCAGCGAAGGACATCCACCGGCTCGTGAACGACACTGACCACCTTGCCATCATCAACGGCGACCATCGTGACGCCCTTAGCGCCCTGCTCCTTCACGTGCCGGCCTTGGAGCACGCCGGAGAAGACGATCCAAGGCTCCCTTGACACCTCGGCACGGACATGGACGTGCCCAAGCGCCCAGTACTGGTAGTTCATCGCCTTCAGGTCGGCAGGGCTGCAGGGTGCGTAGTCGTCATGGTCGGCGGAGCCGCATGCGGTATGCAGGAGGCCGATGTTGAAGTAGTCGTCCACGGGGGGCGGGTAGCCGAGCGCCATGTTATGCAGCACTTCCCTCGTGGCGTAGCTCTGGCCGTGCACGGCGACCTTCAATGACGGGATGCGGTGGGTGGCGGCCTCATTCGAGGGGAGCATCACGCCGGGAAACGGCAGCTGCTTCGTGAGAGTCTGCTCCGCATCGTGATTGCCGCTGATGGCGATCACCGCGATCCCGGCCCGCTTCAAGCGGCCGAGCTGCTCAACCAGGAAGTGCCCGGTCCGCCAGTCCCGCCAGTTCCCGTCGTACAGGTCTCCTGCGACAACCACGAAGGCCACGCCCTGCTCGAGTGCGAGGTCGACCAGGTTGATCAGGGCGAGGCGGGTGGCGCCTCGGATCCTTTCAACCGGCGCGTCCGGATCCAGTCCCTGCAGCGGACTGTCCAGATGGAGGTCCGCCGCATGCATGAAGGTGAACGAGGTCATGCCGCGATCCTGACCAGGTGCCGCTGCAGCGGCAACCGGCTTCCCCCGAGCGGGCTGCGGCGTTCGGGAACTTCGAACGTCATTCCGACACCCATGTGCCGCCGGACCCTTCTGGCCAGGCAAGTCTGCGCAGGACCAGCGGAATGCGACGCGGGGCTCCGCCTATGGCCGTGCGTGCGCGTCTGCCCAACTCCGCCCGTGCCGCCGCTCGCGCGTGGGCGGCGTATTCAGAGGGGCCGGCCCGGACGATCCAACGCAGATCGTCCAGGCCAACGGCGCGCCACGCTTCGACGCCCTCCCATGAGAATGGGTGATCTTCCAACGGCGGCCCTTGGAGGCTGCTGATGCGGAGCGCCGTCTGAACGCCGTCCCTGCGGAACATGTCGGCTAGCACGTCGCCAAGCCGCTGGTCGCGTTCGACCTCCCCGCAATCCATCGGCTGGCCCGCCGCCCGGAGCGACGGCTCGGAGAGTATCTCCGCCAGCAGCCATGCGACGAGGTGCGCTTCGCGGGCGGCACCGGTCGCCGGGACGCCGCAGAGGGCATCCGTCCTGCCCACCTTCGCGCGCCACCGGCACAGCGCCGCGAGCGAGTAGTTGCCGTCGGGAGCTGCAGGCCAAAGCGTCCGCGCGACCTTGTGCAACGAGATCCACGGCAGGTTGGCTGTGATGGCGGGCCCGAACGTAAGCGCTGTCTTCGATGCGTCGTGGGCGACCAAGACATCGGGCGTCGCGAACTCCCAGATGAGCTGGGCCAAGTCCGCCGGGCTGCAGGTCCGGTGGCTGCGATTGACAGCCGTCCCGAAAATCCGGCGCCGCGGCTCGCCGACACCTGGGCCGCTGTCGTCGATCACCGCGTCGCAGCAGGCAAGTTCCCCGATCTCGCCCGGCGAGTAGGGTGAGGCAACTGCCACAATGACCCGCAGCAGGTAGTGTCCCCCTACGGTGGACGGCTCGAGCTGAAACGACATCATCATCTCCGATTCCGATCGGCATGCCGGCTGAGAAGCGCCAGCCGCCGCGATTCGCCACCATAATATCCTATTTTGGGTTAAACAATCTCGCTTTGCGGCAAGTGGGCATTCCCGTTCCAGCGACGCTCTTAGACCTTTGGAGACGGGCGCAGCGGCATTGAGAGTGTCCGCACCTTGGAAGGTGGCGGGTATCAGCCCACTGCGCCGAGACGCAGACGCCAAAAGTCGGCCGCATTGCAACCAGCCAATTACTGAATTGGATCGGAGGCTTGATTGGGCGAGCATCGAATGCAGGCAGGCCCGGTCAGACCCTTCCCGCGCATCAGCCGGGATCAGGCTCCTCAATGAGCGCCGGGTTGCTCGACGCCTTTAATGCGAGGGCTTCGGCAACCAGGGCAAGCGCGGCCATGGAGACTGCATCCAGCCTCGTCAGCACCTCCTCCAGCCGTGGCGATGGGGGCACGAACACAGGTTCGCCGAGCAACCTGTCTGCGGACAGCTGCAGGGCGGAGCACAGTCGAGCGAATGTCTCCAAGTCCGGCTCATGCCGGTCCGCGACATAATTGGCGTAGCGCTGCTGGGTCAGCCCGGCGCGCCGGGCCACCTCGGCATCCGGGATGCCGAGTTCCCGCGCCCTCACGCGCATGCGGTCGCCGAGCCCTCTCATGCCGCCGTTCTCCGCCCAAAGACGAATGTGCGGTATTCAGGTATCCTGGTTGACCAACATGAATTCTGAATATACCTGGAAGGTCACAGGAGGATGACGGCCGGCTGGCCGCGTCCCTGTGCACAAGCTGCCAAGGGGAGCGTTCAGGAATGCGCAGGATCGTCATCATAGCCTTGCTCGTGGGCATGGCCGGCTGCGCCGACCAGATGCTGCCAAATGACCGTGCCGCCGGCTCCATCGCTGGCAACCTCGGGGTGCAGCCTGGCGACATCACCATCGTCCAACGCACCA
>Ga0160427_10002186_pt1 | contig 11858 bp, 9 predicted proteins | sample SolpanmetagenomL_FD_108194 | JGI IMG/M metagenome (GOLD analysis project Ga0160427, IMG submission 108194) | Solar panel surface microbial communities from Lawrence Berkeley National Laboratory, California, USA - L | ecosystem: Engineered > Built environment > Solar panel > Unclassified ...
GACGGCATTTCCATGCTTGAGTAACATTTCCATGATGACTAGATTATTGTCTTTCACTGCATCATCAAAAGAATGTTTAGTTATACAGACGTCCAATGATGCTCCAAGATTCATCAACCAGACTACTGACGGCAAGTCTACATAGTGTAGAATGGATCTTGTGTACTTTAATACCGGTAATTCAGCTGGCCTAATATGCCACTTGTTTTTCCATAAGAGGTCTGCCAAGTCCATTTTCCAAGGTTCTACTTCTTCCATCTCTTTGGCTGTGGACGAAAGTTCTGTACAAAATTGGGCAAGATCAGGCACTTCAAGTAAAATATCAATTAATACTTTTGTGTCCTCTGCTCCAAGAAGGAAGGCGGCGAGTTCGTGATTGAGTCGGTATGTCGCTCGAGTATCTGGGGCACCTGAACTGTCTGGGTCCAGGTCTAGGTCCACGATTTCTGGCTCTGGTGTGAATGCTACTAGATCTGAGCTACGTATATTGATTGTATCTGTCTGTGCTCGTGTTGCGAGTATTTGTTGTCCAAAGTTATTATCAGAAGTGACCTGACTTGGCTCAGGGTTTCGGCGCTTTGTCGTGCGCCGTACTTTATATTGTGGGAGGATCTCCCCGGTACTCTTACGACGAAATGCAGTTTCTTTGCCCTGTCTGGCTTTCAGAGTGGTGTTGATAAACTTCTCCTCTTCTTGTGATATGCATAAATTCTTCGACTGTTTCCAAGACTTCAGACGAGCTTCAAGTTGTGAGATTCTAGTCCCTAATCAGCACCGACGTATATATTCTACTTGATGTAATCTCACGTTACAACAAAGTATTTCTTTTCTCGCAGAAACGTGATGACTTCTTTATATGTACGACTACGGTCTGCCACCATTGCCAGGATGACTAATTTGTGTTTGTCCCATTCTTCCTTCGGTATAGGCATTTGGCGCTTCCGCTTTTTGAGGATTTGAGCTGGGTCCACCAACACAAAGTCTTGTTCTGGTTCGTTCGTCATGACTGTAAGGTTGGGATAAATTGGTAATTCAGGACGAAAGAATTGTGCACAACGTCTGCCACAGAAAAGGATTGATCTCGGGAGTATGTTGTGTTCAAAGAATGCGCATCGTTGGAGACATCAACCCAAGTTTTATATACACGAATCTTTTAACCATGAGGCAGGAAGTGATATGCTAGCTGGGGACTATCATTACGTTACTGCTGATGCTGTTGATGCCAGCAATACTTTGCTACCAGGTCCATGCGCCCAAGTAAGCTAGCTAACACCAAAGAGGACATCAGGTTTTGTTGTTGAGGCGCTGGCCCGGAATAACAGTCTGATACACCAGGTTCAGGTCTCTTGGCCGCTGTCACATCTTAGTGGCAAAGGAGGTTTGGTCAGCCTTGTGACGTTGAAGTTGTAGTCTCAATAGCTGTTGCACTAAGCTCAAAGTAGACTCTCAGGTTTTGTCACAACTCGGCCGCGGGCCGGTAGATGAAAATGACTTGCGGTACTTGATAGGACTATGCTTGAATTGGTTATCAGGTTTGTACAAATCAGTCAGTCAGTCAGTCAGTCAGTAAGCATCTTGTCCCTTTTGCTCGCTTCGCATTGGATACTAACACTTCTTAGAGATCTAGTGGTTCTTTCCATCTAAAAGCATTTCGCTCCTCGAGCCTCAGGCACCAGGGATGGTTTGTTTCCACCGGCCGACTAAAACTTTAAGCTTCTAGATCTCCCTAGCGCTGTCATGCCAAATACCCTGTAGAAGAGAATTGTCTTGATTGTTCTAACTAATGTGTTGAGGGAGAAAAGATGATAATATACAAATAATAAGATGATGATGTCACATGATCACCAACATCATCTAATATACCCGTCCTCACCAAATAAGCCTCCCCAAAAGAGCATTCAGGATTTGCCAACTGTCTTGACATCGAGGAGCCGTCAACGCTAAATTATTTCATCGCTCCAAATGTTTAGTTGTAAACTTACAAACAAAAAGGTGTGAACAAAACTTGATTACTACTTTGGGGAAAAAGTGCACATTATTAAAGCATCTCCAAGCATAAATTTTGTGCGATCCGATATAAACATACGTACAACTGCTCTCACACTACAAAACCAGATAGCCCTTTTTGGACTTACAGTGGATTTACAAGGAGTCGTTAATATGATAGGCTTTTTTTCCTTTCAAGAATTTGAGATCTGTAGTCTTTATCACTTCAAAAGTCTCGAGTATAAGTAGACCGCTCAGTTCCAATGTTGGATTATACCAAACCACTTTCTGTTCTCAAAAATATGCAATCATCATAAACCTCCCTCGATACTACAATTACACTGCCAAATTTGCAAAGACTACGAATACGACTTTTATCAAGCTCCTCCAATTGCCTCATACCTTCAAAACAACCACACCTTCGAATCTGGCATATATATATAAAAATATGTTTAGCAAGACAACAATACCAATGACAAACAGCAAGGTATTTACTACATACGACAATCCTGAAGCAAGAAGACTATATATCTGACCACTATAAGAACATAAGCTCAATTCAAGATCGTCGATTTCAAACAACACTAGCACATCGGTGCCAAAGGATACTCCATCAACCTCTTTGTCTGCCTGCGATACCCACTACGCCCCATCAAGTTCCGAAACCAGCAAACACGGCGGTCAAACAACAGCAAAAGAGACTTCACAAATGCTCTCGGCATACTTGACACAGAACTCCGCAGACGCCGTCTGGACAGTCTATGCTTCCGATGAGCGTGCACAGGAGGAAAGAAAGAAGCATATTCAAGATGTGCTGGCTTCGTTTGAGTAGAGTGCTGAGACTAGTCAACTACTTTTGATATGTTGAAAAGTCGTACAAGAGATTTCTTGCTTGAAAGGCAAAAGAAGGGAAAAAGAAGGAGGGTTTCAAATCTCTTGGATATATTGATATCCAGCTGATCTCATACTGCGGCACCTTATTTTATTTAATACCATTCAATTTCTCATTATTCGATACGTTTCATTCATCATACTTCTGTTATCCTATTTCTTTCGTACAGTCCCAAAACACTTCTTCAATCATGCTTGAAGACAATAACGTGTTATCATGTTTAATAATAGACTTGCTTGTTAGTTTTTCTGTTTGGATGAAATTTTCATACCAGTTTCCTCTTCCTCGTTCTTCATGTTAGAAGTAAAGACGAGTTATTCTCTATTTGAGAGTACGCTATAACATATCAATTTTGCTCCACAAGTTCTACATGAATGCTTGACATTTCTTGTCAAGTATGAAGTGCTCAGTCTTCTCATTATCAATTTCTTTGAATCAAATTAATACGCAAAAAGACTTTCTTTTCAAGGAAAAATATTTGACATGAAAAGCTGTACATCGATTGTGTCTTTAGAATAATTCGGGATTCAATGCATGATTTCGTGATCCTGGATGATTGCGATATCATCACCACTATGCTGTCATCAAATGCACAAGAGTTTCATGTAACCTCGATATTACCAACTATACGGTTTTATCTCCATTACCACGCACGATGTCCACCGTCAATGATCAAATCAGAGCCAGTCATAAATGAACTTGCATCACTCAGAAGGAAAACAGCGATACCACTAGTTTCGTCAGCTCGCATCTCAGCTTTTCAGGAGAAGCATTTAGAATTGATTTTTGAGGTTCACTAGTTTACAATGTTTTCGGCAAGAGGAAACTCACCGGTATTCAGTGGGTACACTCATCCTGCCCAACATGTTGTGAGTGCTCCATTCCGCTTGACGCTCCGGATACTTCTTGAACAGGTTGAGAAGCATTTCAGTGAGGATGTAACCTGGTGAGATGGTATTTACGCGTATGTTATGAGGTCCCCACTAAACTAGAAATTAGACGGTGGTCGTTTGAAAGGAAAGAGAAGAGGTGGACAAGAACTGACCTCCATGGCTAAACTACGACCTAATTGAACGACACCAGCCTTGGAGGTATTGTAAGCTGCAGTAGGCATTCCCTGATACCATTCATCTCGATGTTAGCGATGTCACCCGCACATTATGAGATAAAAGTTTGCATGAACAATGTGTTTCGCCCATCTCTTCTTTGGTATGGTTACGCGAGGACAGCGTGGCAAACATGTTTGTCACTCGATGCTCGTGGACCCAGTCACTAAGCGAAGCGGGCTTCTCGGAAAACACTCGGCCCGAGCCGTGCCCACATTCAAGAGCCGATCGAGATTAGCTCACCTTGTTGGCGACAGAACCTATGAGATGGTGAGAATGATATTTGGACCGCGAACCAGCAAATAAACCCACCACTCATTGAAGCTATGAAAACCATACTTCCTTGCGTTTTGTACTTTATCATTTGTCTTTGAAGGCATTGTATCAGCTCATTGGCCAACTGCGAGGGCACACTTTCGGTCACTCACCTTGCAACTGCAGTCGCGGTCATAAACACTCCCGTAATGTTGACTTGAAACATCCGATTTGCATCTTCAGGTGTATAGTCGACCTGGCTCAAATTTATTCAGCGTTTGTACTTGAAAAAATCACTAAGAGCATTATAGTCTCTGGAAAGAAGCTGCTAGTGTCAGATGATCTTACTGCTGGAGTTTCCTGCTGTATGCCAGCTGCAAACATGGAGATTATCCATATCAGTACGCTTATAGTGGCAAGATTTGGAGAGATGTACCCGCAGCAATCAATCCATGAATCCCATTGTGCTTGTCGGCAATCTTCGAGACCGTTGAATCAAGAGCTGGTATGTCGCGAACATCGACTTGGTGATATGTCAAGGATGAGCCAAGATCCGCTGCCTTTTGAGCTACGCGATCAAAGTCGGGTGATGGTTGAGCTTTGAGATCGAGGGCATGTACTATCAAATTTGGCTTAGTACACAGTACACATGCTCTACCAATCCATTCATATGTATGTCAAAAGACAGTGCTTGTTGTCATACCAATGGCTCCGGCTTCGAGAAGCCCCTCTGACTGAACCAAACCCAACCCTTGTGCTCCGCCGGAGACACAAATGACTTTGCCCTTCAGACTGAATTCTGGCAATAATTGTGCTTGACGATTTGCTTGGTATGAAGTGAACTTTCGTGCTTGAGTTAAACTTCGTGAAGTCAAGGTGTGGGGTAATTGAGGAGTAGCGAGCTGACATCTCGGAAATAAAACCCGAAGCGACCGACCGATTAGACTTCGTGAAGCTGCCATGTCTATGAGCTATAAGTTGACGAACTACAGAAGATTGTATTGGTGTAGATGAGGTCTGATTCAACGGTTTTGCAGCCTTTTACGATAATGGTAATGGTTGACTACTGCTCGATTTGCTCGACGCTGCTTACTCCCTCATCATGGACAATCATGACATCCCGCCAAGCGCCAATTGGATCCAAGGATCACAAGCTAAGAACAACAACAATGACAGTCATCATCGCAGATCTTATTGCCTGCTAACAAGTCTCATGCTATCAAATGGCATCACAATCATCATACAGCTGTTGATTAGTTGTCGTCAGGGTCAACCAAGTGGATCACCCCGCATCAATGCACATACTCACGCTTACCAGAAATGTACTCGAGTATCAACAATCAATTACTTAAGTATTTACATGTATTTCATGCAAATTGCGCATGCTGGGCTCTGAAAACAGAAGGTGCCAACGTCTCGACCCCAAAATAAGGGGGCCGCATGTCCACACACGGGTAGTGACCCGCATTAGCGAAAATGTCTAGATTATGTGAGGATCCACTATTTTGAGCAAAAAGCTTAGCAATTAATTATCAGGGGAAATGTTTATTTTAACTTCCACAAACAATCTAGAGGTCTTTGCAAGTACATCACAGTGCGACTTATAATGAGACCACAATATGTACAAACATGGAAATAATTGGATATAATTTGAGAAAGAATTAGACCTACGGGGTTTTCTATCTTATACCCCTTGTTCTCTTGTTTCAATGACCAAGGGACTTGATCATTAAAATGATAATACAATCTCACATTTTGGCATATGTGGCTATTGTCTTGATACATCTTTCTCAATCGAGGAGAATACAGAAGCATCGTACAAGGTTCGTGATTCTATGAAGGTATCGTGGTGATTACATTGACTCAAATGAGGGACGATAGCCACTCAAAGGCAGTGTATAGGCCTTCACGTTATTTCTTTGCAGCAAAGATACTATAAGTTCACATTTTTCCCCAAACTAGTGAGCTCGAAGTTTTTGATGTTGAATTTGACTGTTACCTTTTCTGATATTGTGGTCATGTAAGAATTATACACTTTTAGCCTTCCACACAAGCTTTTGCATCTCGAATCAAAAGGCATATTTGAGTCACAGAGGTAGGAGAACCTGTTTATGGAAAGAATTGAATATTATGTATAAACTACCTATAAGACAGAAACTAAAGAAATTGAAGGAATCCTTCCCTCGAGCTGTTGATCAGGCATCCCGAGAGGCCAATAAAGATAGATGGATGAAATGAAAGTTAGATCCAGCCTACAAAAGAGTGTCAATCTGCCATCAGATCTTATGAACCAAGCCATCATCTCGCATTTATCCCAAGCATTACAAAAAGAGAGGTGTTGTGATACAAAATTTGCTAGAAACCCAAGCCAAGGATGGGTCGCTCACTCCTTGATGATAGGGAATGGGAAGAGCGATTTGGAACATCCAAAGTTGATATTGACAAGTCCTGTTTGTTGATTTTGAGAGTTACAGCATGTAACCTATGTGTATGTCGAAGTCAGCCTTATTTCAACAAGGAAAAGATATTACAGCATTGGTAAAAGTATTACCTCTTGGTTGCAGTTTCCAGATCCGAGGAAACTAAGGAACAAACAGTTGATGCCAAATCCTCCAAATGCAGTGTGGGAGCAGCACATGGTTTGTAGACCATTACCGCACACATTCGTTTGACCTCCAGGACCGGAGATGATGCCGTTACCTATGGATAATTTGATTAGTGGTTCATTCATATTGTAGAGTAATATCCACGCTGCAGAATCCAAAATGATCATGTTCGTCGTATCGGATGACAATTCGCTCCACTTTCTTATAAACCAATCTTGACAGAACTCAAAATAAATGATGTTTATAGAGTAGGATCCTTAAAATGTATATCTCAAACAGATAGTTTGCATTCTTGGAATAAATCTTACCATCTCCGTTACCTCCACCTCCCAAATTCGCGTTACCTATGCTATCGTTAGTATTATATCTATGGGTGTATGTCGGTATGAACACTAACCATTGCCTGAGCCTGTCACTGGAGCAATCACTGGAGGAACGATCGGAACAGGTATGGGATTTGGGAAACCTGGGAGACCTGGAAAACCTCCTCCATATGCATCAGGTACAGGAGTGGCAGCAGCAGTAGCAATCAAGCCAAGGGCGACAATGATTGATTTGAAGTGCATTTTCAATTAATAAGACGTTTGTAGTAAAAGATGGGAATTTCTTTACAGAAGCGAGAGACTGCTTGGAAGTTGTCGAAAAGATGAGATGAGACTTGGGAGACCTGTCTGATTGACGATGATGATGGTGATGAAAAGGTGTTCTTGGAAAGGAAGACGGAGGCCCATTATATAGACATTGTAATGTATGTGAACTTCCAATTTGATGCCTGCCGTCGAAAAACTATGGAAGCAAGCATCCTTACCGCTTCTCAGACATTGCAAATTTCGAGTCAATAGTGTTGCTTTGAAGTCCAAACACTTTTCAGAGTACGACATATATGATAGCGGGGAAACGGAGTTTCTCTTTCTTTCTTTTTCCCAAGCTTTTGCTGCATAAACAGGAATATCAACACGCATAGCTCGTTTCGAGTTGCTGTTCAGATACCACGCGACTGAGACTCTTGAGAATAATTTTGCAAAACACGCCATCAACTACAGAGAGCACTTGTCTATCCTGAGACCTGATCATACTACTGTACCATTGGTTCAGCGGAACAGGAGGCTGAATTTGGAGAAGTTTGTGAAACCATGTCGTTGTGTTGGAGACATATACATATGCATTACTAGTACCAACCGGCTGAGCAGCCATCCTTGCAATTGTATGAGCAAGTGACGCTTTCTGCACGTGCTCTTATCTACGCCGTCTAGGCATCTATACACGAGCCGATGCCATATTCCACCACATCTACACATACAATCAGCCTTCCGAAGCCGTCGCCGCCATCGAATATCACCTATACACGATCGCGTTGGTCGAATTATGATGTGCTCGGGAAAATATCACATAACAAGTCCACAATGTGATCTATTATCTAGACTGCGCACGATATTCATATCAGTTTTCGATTAAATGGGAGGACAGAAATCAAATAAAACAGTAGAAAATTGTTTCTGTCGAACAGCCACAGTTTGCTATAAGGTACCTTCTCTTGTACCTTGAATACTGAAGCAAAGCGAAGGACGGCATCATGTTTAACATCAATAGCCTCAGCTTCGTACCATTATTTGGGCGGCCCAGTTGTTGAATATCTTTAACAACATGTCTCAGACATAGAGCGGTCAACAGGTACAATGTTTAATGTCGAACAAGCGTCCAAGCATCAACCCTGTCAAAATCCTACTTACCATAGTTTAAACTTGCTAAAGCAAGGACAAAGCTTCAGCGCCATGATATATATGGTGGCAAAATATCTTATTGTGTCTTGTAGTGATCTGTCCATTACAAGGAAGTCGCAGTCAGTATTATTATTATATGTTTGACGGTGAAATGCTGTCTTGAAATCGCATGATGTAGGGTAGTGTATAGCATAGCGCTAGCATTGCCTTGCTGAAAACATCTTGAATATACCGAACTTGACTTGCTGGAGAACATATCGTATTGACCATGGAGTGATCAGGATTATACCAAAAAGCTTTATAGATCTAATGAAAATAGCATCAGGAACTTTGGATCCTTCATAATATCCTAGCTAGTATCACGGACCTAGCTCTACCTACCTCAAGCGTAGGCACTATGCACATCTTTTTGCTATGAATACACGTGAGCAAACATCTCACCACAAACTTGATTGATAATTTGTCAGGCCTTCAGATTCACTAAATTCCAAACTAGTATTTGCAATGCACATCACAATCTGCCTGCATTATACTCATTTTGAGTAACATGAGTGACAACTACTAATCCCGGAAAAGATAGTCATGGCCAACGCGGGTCTGTGCCCCTGATCTATAATGTGCAATTGAGAAAGATTATTTGTGCCTTCGTCTGGTTTTCAACGTCATTCCTCGATGGCAATTTGGTGTTGTTTATGTGTTCCTGCATCTGTTCTTTGCGAGATATCGTATGTAAAATTGAGCTCCTCTTAGAATCTAGAAGCCGAGTAAATCAAGTGGTACCAACGCATGCCATCTGAATAAACCCGACTTGCGCTGACCCTGAATGTGTAAGACAGCTATTGACAATTTATTGATGTGTAAAAGACTTGCATCCTTTTGAATTAGGTTTCGATTTGGATGTACTCTCACTATAAACAAAAGTACATCCCTAGAAATACAGATGCAAGGCACTCCATATTAACAGACTGGTAACCTCGCTCAACCAAGCGACAAACCATAGCTTGTTCAAAATGAAGTGATCGACTCAAGCTAAAACCTCGTTTGGGTCAGGCAAAAGCGGAAATACCGATTCCAAGGTGACTTAACTCAACTTTTTGCGAGTGTTTGCATTAGTTCTGCGAGATAGTCATTGACCATCTTTGCAATCTTTCGAGAAAATCTAGACCACATAATCCATCGAGTATGGTTGAACATTCATTATCATGACCATGAACAAGATTTCCTTGTGAGCTGTTTTCACACACTACATTTGGATCTTAATAGTTTACAGGGCGAGATAGGTAGACACATAAGTCCACAGGCACGCGGATCAAGAACGCGTAAGGGATTTGGATTGTTCCCATCTGTTCGACCTGTTATGAATTGATTTATAGCGCGATATCCAAATGTGAGCATTCGGTTTTCCAGCTACACGCTCATGTCATGGTGGCTCCCCACAAATGCAAGACAAGCCTCTAGAAGTGGTCTCTCCAGATCAGTCTGGAGGGCGGATATCCACTTCATCTTTCTTTCAATAATCAACTATTGACTAAGAAACACCATGGATCAGTTGTTGGTGCATAAGAAAGTTGCTGTTTGTGAGGCGGGGGTAGGTTAAAGTTTTTGTCGGGCCGGTGATTCAGGGGTCGTTCTCGCTGTCTCCAAAGAAGCGAAATCCGTGAGAGTATCCATAACCGTACCTGGCTCAATGCGAAAACCAGATTTCTTAATTCAGAAGACCTTGCATAAAGACGAAAAACAAGGTCGTCCTCTTCAAGCATTCATTTTATGCATGTTTAACTTTATGGTGCACCTCTCCTCACGAAGCAGTAGTCAGCCACACGATGGAGTCATTCTGGCCCGTCCATGCACCAACCGCTTGACTTTCGATACATGTGAGCTCAAGATGCCATGGAGCCTTTCTGATCTTGGTATCAAGTCCTCCCCATCGGAGTTGATTTGAGCTTTGCTGTTTGAGGTAATCTCGTCCAAGCGAAGATTGTTGTATGCCAGCCGTAGGCAATCGACTCAGTCAGAGAGCTAAAGTCGGCGCTGCAAATTGAAGCCAGGTGTAAGACCTACAGAAGATATGAGTAGATACAAGGCATTACTATGCTAAGCTCAGACACGAACTGGGGTCATCCATAACAGTCGGGCAGCTTTCTCAACTTTCCGGATGCAAGTCGTCCTGCACTAATCATGAGCACGTTGTCAAGCTCATACTGAGAGTAAGCCTTGATTGAATGGATTGATGTTAGTCAAGAATTCGAAATATGCAGGTGCAAATATAGCGCCTGAGTCGGAGGTGAGAACACATAGGTGGGGATCGAGTGAGGATACTGCTGAGATAAAATTGCACCTACAGGATTTTAGCGAGTGGTGTTGTTAACGAGAACCTCCCTTCACACTTTCCAGCTGCAGTCTGAAGCCGGAAATCCTTGCAAATAATATTCAACGCTCCTAAATTTACTACACATGTGCAAAATTTTCTCTTGATAAATCCTAAGCAGTTGCAGCTGCGATTTCATGGAAAACAATAACTATTACCGGCTACATGTATACAGCTATCGCAATTGTGACTTTAGGTAAAGATTGAAGCCAATATATGAGCATTTAGTATTAATATCAATATTGATATCGTTACGCGCAATCAAAATTTCTTCTCCATCACAACCACAGACCGAAACACGAAAAATACAAGTGCGAGTTTCAAATGTATGAGGATTACATTTGCGCATTGAGTTGGCGAGCTACTTATAGGTCTCAATCTTTGCCCTGATAAAACTTACATCCGTTTTGCTGTGTAATTCTGCAGATTAGTATCGGTGATATCAATAGTAACATAAAAAAAAGTATCTTTCGAACCGCCAGACTTGCTTAGTATGTGAAATTAATGCACTGAATGATACTCAGCAGCATGTAATTAGGTGGATAGGCTTCTTCCATGAGTAGCTGGCTGCAACACACACATGCGCACCGCACCCGTACTGTGATTACTTTGTTAGCAAAACTATATGTATTTTGTGCTACTTACTTTTTCCTCACTCGGCGGCATTCACAACTTCTTATTTTAGCGGTCCTGAGAACCCGATTTTGACCAATTGTTACTTTCAGAAATGATCAAAAAATGTGTGGGTCGCAACTATTGGGGAGTGAGGGAGACTGTGATTGAGATGATTAGATGCAACATGATATGCATGTTTATGTAGGTACGCCAAATATCAATCCCAACGCAAACACAATCCATCTTCTAAGATTCATGAATCTCACACCACGCAGTTTAGGATTTGTAATCTCCGCAATTGTCAGCTTA
>Ga0160427_10002187_pt1 | contig 11857 bp, 2 predicted proteins | sample SolpanmetagenomL_FD_108194 | JGI IMG/M metagenome (GOLD analysis project Ga0160427, IMG submission 108194) | Solar panel surface microbial communities from Lawrence Berkeley National Laboratory, California, USA - L | ecosystem: Engineered > Built environment > Solar panel > Unclassified ...
CTTATGGAGCATCACTTTTGGTACTTTCCATAACATTCCTCCCTCGCATACGTCAGTTTCTTAGCATGTCTGTTTTTGCATACCTGGGACGTGTCTCATTTGCACTTTATCTTTGCCACGGACCAATACTTCGAACTCTGGGATATAGAACAGTCCTGACTACTTGGGGTATGATTGAGAAAGGCGATAGTTCAAGTCAGTTGTTGGCAGTCATCTTTACATTCGTAATGTTGTTGATGCCACTCACTATTTGGGTTTCTGACATTTTTACTCGAGCTTTCGATGAATCTAGTGTAAAATGCGTCAGATGGATGGAATCAAAAATCATATATAATGTGTAATTCAGATTGATTACTTAATGAGAAAGCTTGTCATCGTATCTCTTTTAGTGGCAGAGAGGACAGATCTTGTGATGAAAGTATAGCTAAGGCAGTATAAAGAAAAGATTCTGTGAAAAGGGTTAAATGCTAGAGGGCCACATACTATTCAGATTAAGGATATTCATACGAGTATTGGAAACCATTTGGGAATTTTCTCAAGAAAATCAACACGATACATTGTTAGAGCATGTCACAACCTGACTTAGCACACAAAATTACCAACAAGCCACGATTAAAAATTGCCGGTGATTACCTTATTACATGCCATATTACCAGCTACAGATAACCCACTATAAATATGAACATAAAGGAAATACATAAAAGTAGATTTTAGTCTTATTTAGGTTTATTTCAAGCTTTTATCTAGTGGCTTGATAGTTTTGATTTTCAATTAGCTTAGTTAGCAGGTTTGACATCGATAGATAAATATTAGATTTCAAGGAACTTGGCTTTTTTAAACCACCAACACATCCCACTGACTTTGTGGAAAGTATAGGAAAAATTATGATTCAATCATTCAACGCCATGATCAGGTTGATACTAAGTAGTCTTGCTACGAAGCGGTGGGTGGAAAAATGGCTTTCAAAATCTGCGAACGTCAAATCACATGGAGTTTTGGCAGTTTCGGAGTTTAAGTCTTTGATTGTACGGCATGTGTATGTAGGAGTACGAAGAAGATGATAAATACTGTTCTAGGCCCTAGTTTTTGGTTCCTTGTAAAAGCATGTAAAGTTATTTGAAACTCAGCTAATTACATCATTTGTTTTTGCTCGCTCATTTCGTAAATGCAACATAGTTAGCCGTGACCCGATTCCATGGCTATCCGGATCTTTAACCACGGTATAATACTCAGGTATTTCTTCGACAAACATGCTTATAATTGTGATAATTTAAACACGCCAACATTTGAGAAATTCGACCAAATTCCTCAACATCAACCATGAAGATTGCAATTACCGGCGCCCGTGGCTCTGTTGGTAGAGCAGTTGTGAAATACTGCGCTGACGCTGGACACGAAACTGTTCAAATCAATCGGTCGGAACAAGAATATGATGGAACTCGCAACTCGGAGATGAGAATTGCGGATGCGGCAAAGAGTTACGAGGACACCGTAGAAGCTTTCAAGGACTGCGACGCCGTCATTCACCTTGCAGCCGTGCCTGATCCTGTTGACAAAGATGATTACTACACACACAGCAACAACGTCAATTCGGCTTTCAATGGAATGCGAGCTGCTGCCGAAGTAGGCATTAAAAGATTTTGTTATGCATCTTCGGTAAACGCCATCGGTTTGGCCTATGCCAATCAACCTCTACATTTTGAGTATTTTCCTCTGGATGAAGAAGCACCTCAGAATCCTACAGATGCTTATGCATTGGCAAAACAAGAAGCGGAAATACAAGCGAAAGCTTTCGCCAATTGGTTCCCTGGTCTCAACATTGTTTGCCTGAGGTTGCACGAGGTTTTACCAAAGAAGGAAGTGGCACAGAAACATGCCGATGCTTGGGAGGAGAAGGGAGTCAAACAATTATGGGGCTGGGTCTCTCCAACAGCGACCGCAAGAGCATGTCTTATGGCCGTGGAAACTGACAAGGTGAAGGGATGTGAGATTTTCAATATCATCGCGCCAACTACAACTCAGTCTACTCCATCCAAAGAATTGGCACAAAAATATTTTCCAGAAGCAAAAATTCGGGGCGAGTTCAATGGCAATCAAGCCTTTTGGACTACAGATAAGGCAAAGAGAATACTAGGCTGGACTCACGATGAAACGGAATAAAGCTCTCATACAACGAGTGATTTGAGAATTTCGAGCAAAACAAGTTTATGTAGAATATCGATGTTAGTAAGCTTTCTATAATAGTAACTTTATATGAGTCTCTCTGGATATCATACTTAACTTCCAAAAAATCGGTTTATCGTTAGGTCAAACTAATCGTCTACATATAGAGATGATAATTGAATTACTTTCAACTTATCATCGATATATTATGAGTTCAGCTGTTTGCTTATGGTCACTATTACCAAGATTTATGTATATCTTCAAGGACAAACGAACTCAACCAATTCACATTGTATGAACCATCATTGTGAGATATATGTTTGTTGACAAAACTTATACTACTAATGATAGAAGAAGTAAAGCTCTATCAACATTCTAGACTTATCAATAGAACTTATAGAAGAATAAGCGTGAGATAAAGACGAGAAATTGGTATTTACTTCTATAGTTCAGAATTTAAATGACATAGATCTATTACACATTGTGTGAAACGCTCTCCAACTGCGCTCTATATGTTACTCAACGACCGATAACCAAAAATAAAGTAAGTGACCACATGAAATGATTCGTAACAAAGATAACTCCTTGCCGGATGACTCGTTCCTCTGACTTTCTTCAATAATCTACCATACGTTCATCAACATATTACCAGCGACTACTACAAGTCCCATACCACCAACCACCATCGTTGGTGCGGCACCACCTGGAACACCAGTACTTGTTGTAGTAGCGGTCGAGGATTTGACAGTGCTACTTGTTCCAACGCTGGTAACAACCGATGAGGAAGTCTTTGTTACAAGGCCGGTACTACCATTGGATGTTGTTGAGCCAATGCTGCTGACAACACTGGTAACGACAGAGCTAGTTGTTTTGACGCTAGTGGTAGCTCTTACGGTGGTTCCAGTGGAAGTTGTTGTTGATTGCGACGATGAACCCGAACCTGTATTTTCGTATATCACATCAACAAGATGCAACCAGATTAAGAAGTTTTAGTCCGGATGAAATGCCTTGCTTACCATCACTGCTATTACTGAGGAAACCAGAGCCATCATTACCGGTACCACCCTGGGCTAATGACAAGCCAGTCGATAGAGATAAAACCAGGAGAGTACTGAAGAACTTCATTGTATGTTTTGGAGTGTAGTTTTGATACACTGTATTTGTTAGCAAAGATATTAATTTTGTATAGTAACGATACTAAACCTACAAGAAATTTTGGGAGAAGTGTTAGGAATCGATCAATATGGATGAAGATTTGCCTGGATTATATAGAGTACCTTACATATCGGTCTAGTGTGTAATATACCTCTGCATAATATTACTACGCAATCACAATGCGTCCAAGTGCTCGATCGTGACGTGCACGAAATGGAAGTTACTGGTATCAAAAATACGCCATTGAAAGCCTCTAAGATACTTGGCAGAGAGTCTACAATATGAAAGACGAATATGGCAGTATCAGATCTGCGGTGTAGTTCACAGCGATGATAACGGGCTCGCAATGTGCCATTTCATTTTCCGGTCAAATTTGGGGAATTGTTGCTGGCTTAGATTCTCGATCTTCCTTTTTTGCATCCCGTCCATTGGGAATCTGTGTATGTGAGAACGATTTTTTTGTGTTCAGACTTGCCTTGTTCTAAGATCAAGTTATCAAAGTTTCCTAGTCTCTCACTCACCAAGAAACGCGATGCACTTGGAACATTACAGATCCAAAAAAGGCGCTCCACCGCGTACTTCTTCTACTGAGACCCTTTGACCAATGCCGTAGATATCGACCTACAATATTCCATATGCGTCAACTTTCGTCGAATGGGTATCTACTTGAGTAAGTACTGAGTACATTACCGATTTCATTATGCATGCAATCTATACGATCTACTAAGCGAATCGGGAACTCACAAAAAGGGGTTAAAGACTCGCTCTCGTTTGCCTGCCCGATTCGCTCGTTTAAATTGCATATTAAATTGAGTAATGTACCATATGACTTGAGCTCGTTTACTACTGCAACTTTCCTTGATCAAGTCAGAGGCCAGCTTTTGAGTATGTGATGAAAACCAGGATTTCCATTCGAAATAAAAAGGTTAGAGCAAAATAGTACCAAGAAGTAATCTGTGTTTGGATTCTTATGATTCCGAACAGCCGATCAGTATCTATTAAATTTCTTCACCAACATTCCATACTCATGGAAATAACTTCAATACTGAAGAATTATTGCTCGAGTAGTTATAGTTCAATAATCCTGCAGAAATCTGCGCTAACGGTGTAGATCATCCATCAATCATTCTGCGGACATATCCTTGATAAGCACTTGTTTTGAACAATCACCTATCGCTAATTATTTGTGTTTGTCTTCAAGTTTCGTAGGCGGATTATCCTTACACAATAAGATTTATCGTGACATTATCTATACTGAGGACAAAGAAAGCATCCAAAAAATTGAGTATACAACGCTTCGCTAAACGATATCTTTTTACTAGAATCCATGTGCAAATTGTGGTTCTTGTTAAACAAAGAAAGAACGTCGGACTACATGTATATACTATTTGGATCCTTTGGGATCACGGCCAATGTAATTGTATATAATCCGGGCCTATGTGAGATCGTATCTTTGACCAATCTAGATACTACCTTTAATCATACTATGTACAACGCGAAATACGAGTCGATTTTTCATAGCTAATGCTATTGTTTTAGATTATTATATATACTGATATATTACAATTCGCACGTAGCTAGTTAAAGTATCTTATCCAAGTCCATAATCCATATTACATACACTTTATACTCTAGATTCTATATAATGTATTCTAGCAATTTTCTCTTGATAGCAGCTAGATTATTAGTCGTCAGTCATTTATTTTGGAGAATAAAAATTGATAAAAAAAACTTCCACATACTCCATAATTATCTTATTGTATGCTTTGTTGCACTGTAACACTACGTATCTGGGACTAGTTTTTCTATATAGTACATCTCAACGCAAATAGTATGACAATCATTCCGCATCTATCACGATAAATTGCGTAGTTTGTCCCTAGACCTCTGTCATCAATATGTCGACCCTCAAGCTTGAAGATCTTGTGTCGTTCTGGACGAAAAGTAGGACTATTCGCCCTGGTTTAGTCGTACCTTTTGATGTTATCGTAACCAATATAATCCTACTATGTTTTACTACGTACTATGCAATCAATTTAACTACAACACTCGCGATTCTTTCAAGTTTTCTTCATTGATATCTTCTATTGGATGATTGGTATAATGCAGGCGCCCAAACAAACTGTCTTCGCAGCTTTGCCCTAAGATGTATGGAACACTCGCATAATCCCTTTAAAACCTTACAGGCCCAAACCACTCAACGTATGACACTCATTTTAAGTGTTTAAGACATCCATCTCCTAGAGACGAGCGTTGCCATAAACTCGACGGCCTGTATGAAATGCTATGTGGATATTCATCCATAGGTGAATATCCAACTACCTTATACCGAAGCTTCACTTACACGGTCAAGCTCATGGACAGATTCTTTTCGTCGGGGTTGGCTGCAAAGAAGGTGCCTGAAGACGGGAGAACACACAACCACGATCGCATAGGTTGGTTCCATAAAAGCGACAAAGAGGGTCATGTATTCCGTCTTGATGACTTCATAATACGAAAGCATCGTGAGCAGTGGGAACAAAGAACACATGAATCCTAATGCAAACATAATGCAAATACCAACAGCTTGTCGACGTGACACTAAAAGTTTGAGTAATGCTGGAATAGGCAGAGAGAAGACAAGAAAATCTGTAATGATATGCGGTACAGATTGTAACATATACACAGTCGACATAAAAGATTCTGTGAAATAATTGCCGCTACTTGGGTCCCTAATCAATGATCAATAGAGTTCATTGAGTATTTATTTTTACACCAAGAAACATACCAATTATTCTTCATAGGCCAGCAGGCAAAAAGATTCATAAAGAATTCTAAAGCCCATGCCAATACCACAAGGATCCATGTGATTTTCAGTACCAATCTCGACCACTTCATATACAAAGGTATCCATATATTGAACTGCGCTAGCATGGCATCTTTACACAATACATGATGTTTAGATATGTGCAACTCTCAAAGAATAGGATCTTTAGTGCTAAGGTCTCCTTGCCACAAACGATTGCCCAGTGTGGAGGCTTATAGCCATACCGATTAAGGAACAGGTCGCAGATTGCTTGAGAAAGGTAGGATAACCACGCCAGGATTACAAAATAGTCAGACAGAGTAAATTTGGCATCCTTGATAGCTCTAAATGTGAACCGAAAGTATAGTAGTGTCGCGACCAGTATGAAAGTGAATGCTATCGTTATCCATTCAGCAACCTGTCTGATGTGAATATCTGTTAGCTACTACTCTTGTGGATGTGTATTGATTAGCTACGAACTTACGAGGATAGAGAGAGCAAGGGACAGCATATCGTCGATAAAACTTGTTGGAGAGTCTTTCTACTATCTACACTGTATTTAATTTGACCCACATAAGATTTAGATACCTTCGAAATAATATGGAATACTTATCATAACCAGTGTAGATAACTTATACATACTTTATATAAACCTTTCAGTATCAGGTACTTGAAGGACAGTCTTAAAGTCTTCTTTATATAAATCTGATACTTGTTCTCTACATACTGGTATAAAGTCGTGTATATTGTCTCGCATAATGTCACTCATGATTAGAGTTCACTGTAATCATATTAATGTAAGACATACGCATAAAGTCAAGAGCTATTTACGCCTGTTGCGCGTACTGTTCCAATCCGGTCTCGACTCAACTTGGGTAACCTTAATTTAATAAATGTTTCAAGCGCGATTAAGACATCTTCCCGCTTCGTATTGCTCCAAGAAGTAGACAAAGTATTCCATGTCCAGATGCGCACGTGGTAATAAGACCTTTCAAAAGATGAGAATACAATATCTGACAAGCCCATCAGAAGAGTGTATCGAGAGCCTTCGCTGAGTGGGGTTTATATGGGATCATCATACTGAGGAAACTAATTGCTTCATCAGTTATGTAACAAACGGTCATGATACTCACTATTATAGATAGACACTTTAAGCATACCAAACATGCTGAGTACGCTAAGCGTTCCAATCCAAGATCATTGAATTCACGTCAAGTACCATTCTTGAGCTCGATAGAATAAATGTTTAGAGTGTATGTATGAGAGGAACCAGCTATCAATTAGAATGCCTTAAAATGCACACGACTCTGCAAGTAGTTAGCAGCAAATCCAAAACTATATTCAAGATTTTACCGACATGCTGCTTGGAGTATCAACCTCTTCGCCTTCCAGAATAATGCAACGCGCAATATTTTGAGCGTCTCAACAGCCCTTGAGTGTCTTGAGATACATTGAACTTTTCAAACGTTCCTCATAATCGGTATTAACTGTACATGATAAAAATATAACCCGGTCACAACATAAGGCTCAGTGCTACTTTGACTTATCAATGAACTATGTATAATATAATTGATCTTCAATCAGTTTTTCTCGCGTTACTTGAACCTGTTTACGTACGTATTAGAATCCGCGGAACCTTATGGTTTGAGTGTTTGACAAACGGGTTCCTGTCTTACGGAGTACATCTCCAGGGTATATCTCATCTCCATAATTGATATCCGGCTTTGGCTAGCGAAACCTTAATATGTTTAAGCGAAACCAAACGGCAGATACGTCCGAATAGTTGTTATGGCCCTGAGCACATTTGTCCGACAAACTGCATGGGTAAAGTTGGTTTCGCCGCCACGGATGCATTGATAAGCCAGCTGCCTTGCCCCGAAAATATCCAGGCCAGGAGAAAGCGCAGTCAAGCACTGGTTGTAATAGGCTTACCGATCAAAAAATTTCCATCTTCACATAGCATAATGGGATATCATTCTTTCGTGACGTCAATAGGAAACCAAAAGAGTGGTTCGTTCCGTTCTAGACATTGGTAAAAGATAATCTCAGGATGAATTTGGAATCGGTCATAGACAACACATTCCCAAACGGGAATTTTCACGACCAGATTGGGCGGGATGACACAGAATGACGGATGAGAGATATGATCTACTTTAATATACCTAGGTAAAAACATATGACAACTCATATCGCTTGAAACACGTACGTAAACTACGCGTAAATAATGAGCTCTGAAATCATCTATTCACCCTTTCTTATCTTAAGTTGTGGGCATCAAAAATCAATAAGGAGTGTAAACCTCAGCCTCAGGTAAGCAAAGCAAAAAAAAAGAATTGGAAGTATGATAATACACAACCAAAAAACACAAACCAAAGCTTAAGAAGGGTGGTAACAATAGCCGATTCGCCACTGACTGAGCCATTTTTCAAGTGTTTAGTCTTCTAACGTATAATTGTAGACCGAATAATCTATTTAGAAAGTAGTATAACATCCAATCTTGTCTCTGTCTGACAGGACGATCTTGATGTTCTTCAACAGATATTTCTAGCTTTGCACTATCTTAAACATAATTCCATCTTCGAGTATTATTCTGCGGACGCTCATGATTTCCCACCTGCCCCTTAGCTGAATTTTATGGTTGTGTGCAAGCTCATAACATAGCTCTATTTATAGTGTAACACTCACCAGCCGGCCACCAATTGACTTTGAATGTCTAATAAGTGCTAAGCATAACACACTGTCAGCAAAATGGTGACCAAAGGAGCTATTTCAGCTTTCGTCTTGATAGCATCCTATGAAGTTTTGATTAACTCTAGTCTGACCTAGACCATGTTATGGGTAAATTAAACTGTCCTAAAGAGTAAATAGCTACAAGTTCAGATCATAGACATCTGTACATCGAGTACGTTTAATTACTCTAACTAAATATAAGATGCCGATTGATTTCGCTATTCTAAGAATAAGGTAAGCCTTGATACTTATATTGGAATAAGCTTGAGATACAAAGCAACGAAACCCCTGAAATAGGCTTACCTTCCAGCTTAATTATATACAGGAATTCCTTTCATACAAGCATTTTACGTTTAAGTCTGATAGTCACTTTTATGATAGATTCAAATAAGTTTTCATTAAGGACAATGAAGTATCTGTCGCTGCTTAAAAAGGGTTGTGATATATCGAGAACTTTATATTTATCTACTCTATTTAAAACTAAAAGCGTAGCTTATCTTAATTCTTGCTTTTAGTTTTCAATATCCTGATACAATTTAAACCCCTCACTATTTAGATTTAGTAAGATGACGAAGATAGTATGGTCGAAATTGAAGCAATGGTATTTTAAGCACACGAAAAGATATCAATTAAAGCGACCACTGTTGATTGGCTCTAAATAGCGTGATAGAATTTAGCAGCTGAGGTTATGACTGTATGACAGCCAGTAATCTACTCTTTGAAGCGGAGTCTACCAGCTTTCTACTAAAAACTCAGACAGTCCCACCGGTGTGAGACTTGAACGAACAATTTACTTTCTACTACCATAACGTATTTTTAAGAGAGAATACGGAGACTAAGGCTGTTTAATAGTCAGTGACATGGATGTTAATATATTACTACTGAATCTATAGAATCTAGTTAAGCAGGATGATTTATTGGAAAAACTTCTTGATATGTTTCCGAACGATTATGCGAGTTATACTATTTACTCCTTATAGAGCTTAAGTGTACGAGAGGTATTTTATTTAAAGTAGAAAACTAGCTAGCAGATCAATCCGTTTATTATGTTTAAATATTGAAAATAAATCACACGAAAACTATGAGTACAGGATACTTTTATAAGATATAAGAAACTACTAATATATAACTTAGAAACTTTTCTTTACTTATATACTTTAATATTAAAAGTATTTAACTTTATATATATTGATAGGATCGGCTCTATTTTAATCGATGCTCAACTTTTAAAATCGAGCTTAACGGATATCTCATTTCCGGTTGATAGAGCCGTAGAGCTAGTCTAACTAGTTGTTCAAGATGTGCTTGGAATGTGGCTTCACTATACGTCACCCTATACCCGAGCAAATTTTAGTACCGGGGAACCGAGAATATGCGTACCTGCATCTAAGGGCCGTTCCACGCGAGGAGAAGCGGATAAAGCTAGTTGTAGTATAAGTTTTCGAGGTTTACCTTTTGAATGACGATAAAATTTGATCAAACCGGTTTACAACCCGGTCTAGAATTGCGAAACAGAGTTTCAGGATGCTACAACTTTCCTAATCAGCTACGATGAAGAAAATTTTGGAAGAAAAGTCTGTTCATGTTGATTGTAGGCAAAAATATTACAAGTTGCCATAGGTAAAACGACAATTGCATACAGACGTAGCTGATAATAGTAACATTGCAGCGATTCTAGACTTGGGCTACTTTGGACATCACATATTGACAGGGGTCCGATCTATGAAAATATGAGATACATCTAATTTACAGCATTTACAATAATTTAGCTTGTACCTCGATCTGCACTACCTTTCAAGAGGCCATAGCACTGTTTTATACGAAGAGGTAATATATAAAGGCTAGTTCTCACAGTCATCTATACTTTACATTTATTAAACATATTACATTCGTCTTAACACTAATCAATATACTATCTCTAATACTACAAACTTTCTTATATTAGAATATATCACCTCTTTCAAATTGTCTTATTAAAATGAAGATTGCAACCACATTTACGCTTTTAGCGGTAGCCCATGGGGTCATCGCTGTACCACTTGGGATCAATATTGGTCCACTGAATGTTGATCTTGGCGTTGGAGCAGGAGCATCAGTCTCAGCTTCAGCTTCTACAAGTTCAACCTCTATTTCCTTACGTTCAATCGGGACATCACTCAGCAGTCTTCCCACTGGCTCTAGAGCTTCTTTTTCGATTCCCTCCCTTACTGCACCATCCGTCACAGTACCAACCAGTTTGAGAACCAGTCTGTCAGTATCATCTGTCAGCGTACCAACTTTTAGCGTACCGACTGTTTCAAGACCATCTGTATCAGTACCCTCCGTGAGTCTACCATCGATTAGCTCATCCATAACTTCAAGGTCCTCCATCTCCATTCCAACTATCAGTATTCCTACTGGATCAAGACCGTCTATCTCAGTACCCTCCATTAGTCTACCATCAATCAGTCTACCAACAGGTTCAAGACCAAGTGTGTCTGTTCCATCTGTTAGCGTGCCAACTGGATCGAGACCTTCGGTGTCCTTGCCTTCTATCACCCTACCGTCTCTCACAATACCAACAACATTGAGAACGAGCCTATCTGTGCCGTCTATCAGCTTTTCAACTGGAGCAAGATCATCTATTTCAGTTCCATCAATAAGTGTACCATCCGTGAGCCTACCAACTGGTTCGCGACCATCTTTGTCAGTCACATCGATCTCTGTTCCAACAATCACTGCTCCAACTAGCTTGAGATCGATCAACACTGGCAGCATCTTGTCGACCAAATTCCCATCGGTAAGCGTACCGACTAGCTTGAGACCAAGCATTTCGTCTACAAGTGTTCCATCCATCAGTATACCTACTTTCACAAGGCCAACCAGTGTCTCATTCACCCTCTCGACATCGAGTCTTTTCGGCCGACCAGTCGCTACAATCACTGTCGCGATCCCATCACAACCAACAATTCCATCACTGTCCTCATTGAGTATTCCAAGAACGACAGGAAGTCTATCATTATCCTCCGTATCTGTTTCGAGACC
>Ga0160427_10002189_pt1 | contig 11851 bp, 8 predicted proteins | sample SolpanmetagenomL_FD_108194 | JGI IMG/M metagenome (GOLD analysis project Ga0160427, IMG submission 108194) | Solar panel surface microbial communities from Lawrence Berkeley National Laboratory, California, USA - L | ecosystem: Engineered > Built environment > Solar panel > Unclassified ...
CACCAGACCTCCACCAATTGGAATAAGAACAAAAATACCTTTGGTCATCAGGGCGCATCCGGTCAGGAAGGAACCAATAACCAGGTGGAGCGCCTGATTCCTGTCGCCCAGAAACATCCGGTAAAAATGATACACCGGCCCAATAATGAGCGGCATCAAATACGGCTCCGCCCGAACATCGCTGTTCGACAAAACGCCGTGAAAGGCCGTTAGCAGAACCAGCGTTGCCACTTGTGCCGTTAACTTTGGATACGTCAGGCGGGCGAATTTGTATGTGTATAGAACGCTACCCAGGAAAAACAGGAGCGCCGGAAACTTGTAGGCAAATGGGTTGATGCCCAAGATCCGGAAACTCGCAGCATCCACCCAAAACGGGAAATGCGGTTTATCGAGCCAGTCGTCTCCGACGGCATAGAGATTGACAAAGTCGCCGGTTAGAGCCATCTGCTTGGCGATACAGGCATAAAGGGCGCTATCCGGTTCCATAATCGGTGGGAATAGTCCGGTGGCGTTCAGAAATACACCGATGGCTACCAGCGCGTAAAACCAGCGGTCATCAAAAGGAGGGTACGTATCGGTCATTTGGTCTTAATATAGCGCTGCCCGAGTGGGTAGCATTTGCGGTCGTCTATTGCCGGAAGACCAGGTGAAGAGTGAGTAATCTGCCAGGTCACGAGCCTTATACCGCTTATACTCCACCTACTGACAATATTGACCGCTTAACGACTTTTGTCGGTCAAAGTACGTAAGAAAACCGTAATTCGTTGTTGAATCGGAACCGGCATGCAACAATTCGTTCTCTATTCTATCTTTGATCTATGCAAGATGCTAAACTCTTACTCGTCGATGATGATCCCGACGTATTACTGGCAGCCCGGCTGTTGCTGAAACGGCACGTGGGCGCGGTAGACATCGAGAAGAATCCGGAAAAGCTACCTTTTCTCCTCAATAACAACCGGTATGATGCCATCGTGCTCGATATGAATTTTCAGCGCGATGTGAGTAGCGGCCGTGAGGGATTTGCCTGGCTCGATCGTATTCTGGATATTGATCCGAAGGCACGCGTCGTGTTGTTTACCGCGTATGGCGATGTAGAAATGGCTGTGCGGGCTATAAAGGCCGGTGCGGTTGATTTCGTGCTGAAGCCCTGGCAGAATGATAAGTTTCTGGATACTATTCGCGGGGCGGTTAATGGCAAGAAAGAGGACGTTGACGAACGGGACGACGCCCAGAAAACGACCCGTAAAAAAGGTGGCGCCGGGAGTACAACCATCATCGGCAGTGCGATGCGGCCCGTTCTGGAAACGGTTGAGCAGGTAGCGCCAACGGATGCCAACGTTCTGATTTTAGGCGAAAATGGAACGGGTAAGGATTTGATTGCCCGGGCGATTCACGAACAGTCTAACCGGCGCGACAAGCCCTTCGTGAGCGTCGACGTGGGTGCCCTGACCGAAAGCCTGTTCGAGAGTGAATTGTTTGGCCACGTAAAAGGTGCCTTTACCGATGCCCGCGACGACCGCGCCGGACGCTTTGAAGAAGCCAATGGCGGCACTATTTTCCTGGATGAAATTGGGAATCTAACGCCTTCCCAGCAAGCAAGGCTATTGACCGTACTTCAGCAGCGGCAGGTAACGCGGGTAGGCTCAAACAAAGCCCGCGCACTGGATGTGCGGCTTATTTGTGCCACCAACGCCGATCTGGCCGAACGGGTAGCCGAACGGGGCTTCCGGCAGGATTTGCTGTATCGCATCAATACAATTGAACTGCACCTGCCCCCGCTGCGCGAACGGCCATCGGACATTGGACTATTGGCCGACTATTTCCTAAAAAAATACGCAAAGCAATACAATCGGCCGGTGTCTGGATTAAGTCCGGCGCTGCTGGCTGAAATGAAGCAGTACCGCTGGCCGGGTAATGTTCGGGAGTTACAGCATGCCGTTGAGCGGGCCGTTATTTTGGCTCGGCCAGAATTGGCTCGGCCTGAAGGTGGCTCGGGTACACTGCTTGAGCCGGGTAATTTCGTTTTCAGAAAGGATGGAAATGCTGTTTCGCCCGTTAACGAAACCCTTCAGCTAGAAGATATGGAGCGTCAACTGATTCAGCAGGCGATGCAAAAACACCGGGGAAGCATTACCGATGTCGCGCGTGAGTTGGGTGTGTCGCGGCAGGCGCTCTATCGTCGACTGGAGAAATTTGGTCTATAAATGAGGCTTATTCAGTTCTGCAACGATAGCTTCCTGTGCTTGTTTGACAACTTCATCGGCGGGGCGGCCACTGGGTTCAATTCCCGCTAATACGTGCCACGACATTTTCGAAAAGGATCGGAGTGGAAACAGGCCTTTGGGGTTGAAATGACCCGTTCCCCGAATTACAACCGGTACGACGAGGGATGCCGGTGCGCGCTTGAGCAACGTTGCCACGCCACCTGTCACAAAGGGGCGCATCTGGCCCGAAGCAGAACGGGTACCCTCCGGAAAAATCACGGCGGACAGGTTCTCCTGCTGAATGAGCTTACCCAAACGGGCAATCTCGACGATAGCCTGCTTGGGGTCTTTGCGATCGATGAGCGCTGCGCCACTTTTGCGCAGATTATACGACACGCCCGGAATGCCATGCGCGAGTTCGACTTTAGACACGAACGTGGGCGTGTGCCGACGCAAAAACCAGATAATGGGCGAAATGTCGAACATGCTCTGGTGGTTAGCGACAAAAATGATCGGTCGATCGGTGGGGAGGTCGGTTGATTGCCGAAAGTGGATGGTACTGCCCGTTAGATACCAACCGTAGGCAATACTGGCGTTCATCCAGTCGACCGTTTTTTTGTGCGCTGGGCGGCCAAACAGGTTAAACGCAGTGGCCTGCATGACATGGAAAACACACAGTACTAACCCAAAATAAATCAGGTAGATACAGCTTAGTAAGTAATCTAAAAGTTTTTTCATACAGGTTACAGCCGGCGGTACAGGACTATTTAAGCCCTAAAATTAATACTGAGTCTAGTATAGTCGGGAAGAAAAATGGGAGCTAATTTAAAACATAGGCTCTTTTAGCCGAACTTTGTTAAATACTGGGATAAATTGACTCCTTTCTTCGTTACCTATACATGATCTTATCTGGCACACGTTTGGATGTAATGCGATTCGTCGGTGAAAAAATCGACGCGTCTATGGATGAATTCCTCAAACCTATCGAGACCAACTGGCAACCCGCCGACCTGCTGCCCGATACCACAAAAGAGTCCTTTCTGGATGAGGTAAAACTACTCCGCGAAAGTACCCGCGAGCTCTCCTACGACTACGTAGCCGTGCTGGTGGGTGATACCATTACCGAGGAAGCCTTACCGACCTACGAGTCGTGGCTGATGGATATGGAGGGCGTTGAGCAGGGTAGCCCAACGGCCTGGACTCGCTGGATTCGTAGCTGGACCGCCGAAGAAAACCGCCATGGTGATCTGCTGAACAAGTTTCTGTACTTATCGGGGCGGGTCAACATGCGGGCGATGGAAGTGTCTACGCAATACCTGATTGCCGATGGTTTCGACATCGGAACCGGCCGGGATCCGTACCGCAACTTCATTTATACATCGTTTCAGGAACTGGCCACGAATGTGTCGCACCGTCGCACGGCTACGCTGGCCAAGCAGGCTGGGTGCAACCAGTTATCGAAAATATGCGGAGTGATTGCCTCCGATGAGATGCGCCATGCCAAAGCGTATAAAGATTTTGTCCGGCAGATTTTCGAGGTTGATCCGTCTGAAATGATGCTGGCCTTCGAAGATATGATGCGTAAAAAGATCGTGATGCCTGCTCATTTCCTGCGCGAAAGCGGGGTTAAAATCGGGCAGACATTCAGCCATTTTTCCGATGCGGCTCAACGGCTGGGCGTTTATACAACCTATGACTATATCGAAATTGCCGAAGCCTTGCTGGTTGACTGGCAAGTAGATACGATCACCGATCTCAACGACGCTGGTCAACGTGCCCGCGACTACGTGATGGCGTTGCCAGCCCGTCTGCGCCGGATTGCCGAGCGGACAAAGGTGCCTACACTTGAATACCCATTTAGTTGGATTGCCGGCTAATATGGATCGATTCGCGCTTGGTATAGGCTGGCGGATTGCTGGTATTGTCGGCCTTACCGGCGTGATTACGTATTTGCATCTTCAGGAAGTGAACAGCTTGCTGATCTTTCCACTCCTCATTCTTGACCTGTTCCTGACGGTCAATCTTTATCGGTACGTAACCAGCCTGAACCGGAAACTGACGCGGTTTCTGGAATCCGTACGGTACTCGGACTTTGCCGTTGCTTTCCGGGCCGACAATAACCTTGGGCCATCGTTTCACGAATTAAACGATCAGTTCAATGAGGTGCTCGACGCTTTCCGGCAGGCGCGGGCCGAAAAAGAAGCCAACTTACACTACGTTAACACGATTGTTCAGCACGTCAATGTGGGTCTACTGACGTTTGATGCCACTGGGCAGGTAGAACTGGTTAACCAAACCGCGCTTCGGCTGCTGGGTATTTACCGCCTTCGTACGCTCAACGATCTCAACGCTACCCACGCTGATCTGGCCGACGTACTTCGGTCGTCCACAACCTTATCGACGCCCGTATCCTATCAGACCGGTGCCGATGGCGAACTGTCCGTACGGTGTACGGCTGTTCGGCTCCGGGGGCGGCTGGTCACGGTGGTGTCTATGCAGAATATCCGCAGTGAACTACAGCAGCGCGAACTCGATGCCTGGCAAAACCTGACCAAAGTACTGCGGCACGAGATCATGAACTCCATCACACCGATCGTCTCGCTGGCGGGTACCATGCGCGACATTGTCGAAACGGATTTGGTCCCGTTGTCCTCATCCGATGATGGGTCTGGTGAAGCCGCGAGATTCCCGGCCGTCGTGGCTGAATCGATCAACGACCTGCGCGACGCCCTGACGACCATTGAGCAACGGGGGGCGGGCATCATGCAGTTTGTGGACGCGTACCGGCATTTTACGACGATTCCGCAGCCGGTTTTCTCCGATGTGCCCATTGAGCCGCTGCTCCGCCATGTCGTACAGTTAGCAAAGGCGAGTGCGCCACATTGCCAGATTGACGCTACGGTGGCGTCGCCCAATGTAGCGGTTTGGGCCGATGCAGCCCAGATTGAAATGGTGCTGCTGAACCTAATTAAAAATGCGGTTGAAAGCGTTGGCAAAGCCAACTGTCCCGCCATTCAGCTTACTGCCGAAGCTATTGGCCCCCGGGTGATAATCCGCGTAACCGACAATGGCTCTGGTATTGAACCCGAAGCGCTGGAGCAGATTTTTATCCCCTTCTACACGACCAAGAAAACCGGCTCGGGCATTGGGCTAAGCCTTTCCCGCCAGATCATGCAACTCCACAACGGGCAGCTCACTGTGGACTCCAAACCAAGCCAGGGGAGTACGTTCAGCCTGGTGTTTTGAGAGGGAATTCGTCCTACTTATAGAAAATTAAGCTTGATATGACTAATTCAATATCGGCAAGTGAGCTGCCTACAGCTACCCGAATCTTGCGGCAAAAGGCGTAACACGAGCGGAATAGTGTTTAAGTGCTTCTTGCTAAATAAAGTTGTTTACTGTGGCAGAAGTAATCAGCTGATTGGATGATATTTTCAAAAGAAAATTTATGAACGTAAATAGGTTACGGTGGATAATGTGTACAATTGCGCAACTGTGTTTACATGGTGCATTTCTATTCTGCCAAACCTATGCCTTTCAATCTTGCTTCTCACGAAGATGTCTGGTGGTTGATGAACCATGACCGGACGGTGGTTTTGCTGCTGATTCATAGCCAAACGACAATTAGCAACTTCAATCCAGGGTCCTGCTATGTGGCCAACTATTGATCGCGTTGCCGATCTCTGGCAACAGTCTCCTACGTTGAAGTTGCTTCGTGCCCGTCATGCGCCCCTCATTTTGTTTTTCCTGCACCGTCAGTTTAAGGAGACAAATAGTCTCACCGTCCCAAACAACCAACTGACAGGTCAGTTGGCTAATTTGCTGGAAGACATTCGATTTCAGGACGAGGACGATAGAAAGCAACTGGATTACGTTAGTCTGGCCCGCAAGTATATTGATGAGTGGACTACTGATAACTACCTGCAAAACGGCGTAGACGACGCTACCAAACAGGTTGTGAATGCCTTAACAAAGCATAGTGAACGAGCATTTCACGTACTGTCTCTGTTGCAGGAGCGTGAGTTTGTTGGCACCGAATCGAAATTTCAGGACATCTTCCATAAACTGCGCGACATTCTGGATAATAGTACGGAAGACCCCTAGCAACGCATTGATGAATTACGGCGACAGAAAGAAGAAATCGACGCCGAAATACGGCGCATTCAGCGCGACGGTCACGTAAGGGTTTACGATAACACGCAGATAAAGTCGCGCTACGACGACATCCGTAAGCTGTATACCGAACTGGTTGGTGACTTTCAGGAAGTCAAGGATAATTTTAAGCACATCAAACGACGGGTGATGGAGCGGCAATTGCAGGTGGGGATATCGAAAGGGGCTGTGCTGACCTATGCATTCGATGCACTCGATCAATTGAAAGACGACGCACAGGGACGAAGTTTTTACGCCTTCTGGCACTTTCTGATCGATGATGTCAGTGCAGACGAGTACAATCAGCTTACTCAGCAGGTGTCGGCTATCCTGGAAGAACGACAGATTCCACACGATCGCCGGTTTTGGAGCCGACTTCGGGATACACTCTACCGCACAGGGCATGACGTAGTACGAAACAATCAGGCACTGGCGGATAAACTCGCCCGTGTGATCACCGAAAAAGACGTACTCGAACGGCGGCATACGCGCCAACTTATCCAACAGATTCAACAGTTGGCGTTGCAACGCGCCCCAGAAGACCCCGATGTAGGATTGATCATCGATGGCGACCCGGAGGTACGTATGCCTATAGAACGAAGACTGAAGTATCGGGCAGATGACGTTCGTCAGCTTGTTCAACGTCCGAAGAACGCACTTGATGAGGTAAGCGCCGATGCATTGGCCCCATTGCTGAATGCTCGGCGTGTAGAACGGAGTATGCTCATTCGTAACGTAAAGCAACTGCTGGCCGAACGGCCTATGGTAACCCTAGCCGACGTAACGGCCTGTCATCCGATCAAACAGGGGCTAGGCGAAGTTGTCGGTTACTTTGCTTTAGTCAGCGAACCTTCTTTCCGGGCTTACGTCAACGAGCAGGTTCAAGAGTCCGTCTGTTTCGATTCGATACTGAATAAGTATGTCACTATACCTCAACTCACCTTCAGCCGATGACTATTCCACTTGAGCCGTATGCCAAAGTAGCCGCCCGCCTACTTCAGGGTCCACTTTACGACGATGAAACGACCCACTGGCAGCAACTGACCTTATACCTGACAAACATTTACCGATCATTTGCCGGGCTGGGGCTGGAACTGGTTTATGCTGAAAACGATGGGCTGGCTTTTCTGCGCCAACTCAGTCTGAACGATAATGATGATACCATTGGCCTCATTCCGCGGCACCCGCTTACCTATGAACAGTCGCTGATATGCGTCGTTTTACGGGAATGGCTGGATGAGTTCGACGCGTCGGATGCACTAAGCAAGCAACTTTACGTATCTCGTTTAGAATTACTGGACCGGATCGGTCTGTTTCTCTAAGACCAGCCGAATAAAGTCAGACAGCAGCAACAGATTGAGCGTCAGATAAGTGCGATCGAGAAGTTAGGGTTTCTGCGTTCGCTGCGGACCGATGATGAACGATACGAAGTTCGGAGGATCATCAAGTATAAAGTTACCCCGCGTGATCTCGATTTGTTCCGGCAGGCATTGATCGCGTCGAAGCAGTCTAATTCGATAGAAACCGCTGACCCTGATTCGTTATCCTGATCCACAATCATGCATCAACACAGTACAACCGCAACCCAGTCGCACGTGGGCTACCGGCTCGACTACGCCGAGTTATTCAATTGGGGGACCTTTACCGACCGGGTGTACCGCATCGCACCTGAGGGTGGAACAACACTGATGACTGGCGCCAATGCGTCGGGGAAAACTACGTTTATTGAAGCCCTACTTACGCTACTTGTACCTGATAAACGAATGCGTTTTTACAACAGGGCATCAGGTACGACCCAGCGCGACGAGCGAACAGAAGAGAGTTACGTGCTGGGTGAGTTTGGGAATACCATTGATGAGCAGAATACCCGCCAGACCGAACGCCTGCGCGACCAGGGAACCTATTCGATACTGCTGGCGGTGTTTAGCAACGAAAACGGGGCCGTCACCCTCACGCAGGTGCGGAGGTTTAGCGGGGGCGAGCTGAAACGGGCGTATCTAATGGCCCACGTCCCGCTCACAATCGCTGATGATTTTGACCTAGCCACGATGGGTTCCGACTGGCGTAGGGCACTGCGGCAGAAATACCCACCGATCGGCAACCGGGATACAATCGACTTCTTCGACGGCCCCACCCGCTACGCGGATGCCTTTAGACGGGTATTTGGTATGCGGTCCGACAAGGCGTTGACGCTGTTCAGCCAGACGGTTGGCCTGAAAGTACTGGGTGATCTGAACGATTTCGTCCGGCAGAATATGCTCGAAGCATACGATATGGACGGTGAGTTCGAACAGTTGAAGATCAGCGTTGAGAAACTCATTCGGGCACATACAGAACTGGAAAAAACGGAAGAGCAGATTCTATTGTTAGAGCCAATCCGAACCGAAACCGATCAGCTCGAGAAATTACGCCACCAGCATGACCGATTCGAGCGCCTGACACAGATTCGGCCCGCCTATGCCGCCCGGCAGAAAGTTTCGCTCTGCTCGGAAGCAGCCAACGCTCAACAGCGGCAAGCTGAACTATGCGCCGACAAACGAGCGCACGTAGAGACAGAACTAGTGGCCTTGCGCGAGCAGGCAGATACATTGAATTTCGCCATTCGAACGGACGAGGTGGGCGAGCAGCTACGATCGTTGAAAAAGTTGGCCGAAGAAGCCACCCGCGACTGGAATGCCCGGCAGCAAAGCGCCGACCGGTATGATGGGTTGGCGCGCGAGGTCGGATTGACTAAATCAGTCGATGTGGCGTCGTTCGATAAGCGGATGGCGTACCTGAAACAGCAGAAACAAACCCTCGAACACGAGAACGAGGCAACGAACCGCGCCCGGTTTACTACCGAACGACAGCTAAAAGACGATCAGGAACAATACGAAGTCGTTGCTGATGATTTACGCGATGCTCGGCGGCAACTGAATAACATTCCTGTACTACAACGGCGCATTCGGGAAGGGGTACTGGCCTGCCTGAACGATAACGGTTACCCTACCACCGACGATGACCTGCCATTTGTGGGCGAGTTATTGGAAGTAGAAGTCGGCGAACGGGCCAACTGGCAACCCGCCATCGAAAAATTACTATATTCCTTTGCGCTCTCGCTGGTTGTCCCAGACGATCTGGGGCGGCTGGTCAACACCTACGTTAAAAATCATGATTTAAAAGGACGTCTGGTCTTTTTTCGGATCAAAACGCAGAAGCGGCCCTTGTACCGCCCGCCCCGGTATCAGACCGATATGTTACGTGAAAAGCTACGAATCAAAGGAGTCGATGCCGGCGAGAGCGATTACGGCGACTGGCTGGAGCAGCAACTCGACCAGCGGTTCAATTACCGATGCCTAACCGATCTTGACGAATTCGCTGCCAGTCAGCGGGCAATTACGCCGGAAGGATTTATCAAAAATGACAATAGACACGAAAAAGACGATAGTGTCGATGGGCGCCGAAACCGTGCATTCGTACTCGGCTGGGATAACAAAACCCTGATTCAGCAGTATGAGGCTCGGCTAAGCGAACTCGATAGGGCTATTCGTACGAGTCAGGCGCAACTGGTAACCTTGACCAGTAGCCTGAACCTGAGCAAAGCCAAATGTAATGTTATAGATCAACTGCTGCGGTACGAGTCCTTTGCCGAAATCGACTGGCAGACAAAGGCCACCGAAGCCCTGGACCTGCAACGGCGGCAGCAGGCGCTCAGTGAAGCCAACGATCGGGTTCGTGAACTGGAGAAGCAATTAGCTGACGTTAATCACACCATTACCGAAGCCGACAGGCAAAGAAGCGAAATCGATCAGCAGATGGGTGGATTTACGGCAAAAGCGGTCGCCTACGAGCAGCAACAGCAGCAGGCTGTTACGTTGCTGATTCATTACGATCACGTAACAGATCCGGCTATATGGGCCGAATTTGACGCGTATTTAGCGGAAGAGAAAGTTGCCGTCTGGACCGCTGAAACCGTTGATACCGATGATCGTAAACTGATAGGCCGACTACAGGAACAGTCAAAAGAAGTCGGCAATCTGTACTCCGCTCAGCAAAAAAAACTACAACGGATGCTGAACTTGTTCAGGGAACCGGCTGATTCGGTGCGGCAACGCTTCCCCGACTGGCTGGCCGACACCAGCGAACTACCCGAGGACGTGAGTCAGGCATCGGCCTATGTAGAACTGCTCGATCGGCTGCAACGACAGGAATTGGGTAAACTCCGTCGGCGGTTCAAACAGCTAATCAACGAGAACATGATCAGCAGCATGACCGATTTCAAGGAGCGGCTACAGGGAAACGTTACGCTTTATAAAGACAACATCGATGCGCTGAATCAGTCGCTACGACAGATTACGTACAACTCTAATCCACAAACATTTATTCAACTGGATTACCAGGACGAATGGGCGGTTAAGTTTAGGGAGTTCCGGCAAAAGCTAAACGGCTGGATGCCTAACCTCACGGAATACGAACGCACTCGCGACGAGCAGATTCTGGAAACGGCTTTTCGGAAAATAAAGGCGTTGATTGACGAGCTTGATGCCGACAAAAGTTACCGTCGGGAAGTAACCGACGCCCGTAACTGGCTTCGCTTCAAAGCAGTCGAATATTACGCAGAGATGCCCGACAAACCACTGCGCGTGTACGAAACAACCGGCAGCCTGTCAGGCGGGGAGAAAGCACAACTGACCTATACCATTTTGGGGTCAGCCATCGCGTACCAGTTTAATATCAGCGATGAAAATACGCCCGATAGCCGATCGTTTCGGTTCATCTGCATTGACGAATCGTTTAGCAATCAGGACGATGTCAAAGCGACGTACCTACTCGATCTGTGCCAACAACTGCACCTTCAATTACTCGTTGTAACGCCTAACGACAAGACCCACATTGTAGAACCGTATATTTCGGCGGTGCATCTGGTGCAACGACGTACCGGCATAGGCGGTCGACCAGCCGATTCGGTGCTATACAACCTAACCATTGACGACTACCGGAAGCGTCAGGCCGAGGCAGTAGCAGATGTATGATTACGGTAGATGACCTCCGGCAAAAAGCGGGGCGACAGTACGAAGCGGCCTTACGCACCATCGTTACGGGCGAATCGCCGTTTCCGCTGCTCATGCGAGTCGACAAACGACTGTCGGCAGACCCCGTACAGCGTCGTCGTGAATTAGCTGATATATTGGCGAGTAGCCATGAACGGTGTGGATTCGGCTATACGCTGACGTACCGACGTGTACAGACCCGCTTACTCAGCGCACAGGATGAGATCGACTCCATCTGTTTCCCGACTGAGGCCGACTTTTTTCGCTTCCTGGGTAAAGAAACAGACGTAACACGTTTCCGCGACGACATTGCCCAAATCATCACAGCATTCCCCGATCTGCACGGCTGGTGTGCCCGCTACCCACTGGTTGTCGTTGCCAACCACAGCCATTGGCCTAGTTTGCTGCACGTATGCTCGTATTTCCACCAGAATCCAACTCCCGGCTGCTACGTCCGCGAGTTGC
>Ga0160427_10002191_pt1 | contig 11849 bp, 9 predicted proteins | sample SolpanmetagenomL_FD_108194 | JGI IMG/M metagenome (GOLD analysis project Ga0160427, IMG submission 108194) | Solar panel surface microbial communities from Lawrence Berkeley National Laboratory, California, USA - L | ecosystem: Engineered > Built environment > Solar panel > Unclassified ...
AGCCAAGACGAGTCGCTGCTGCTTCATCTCAATGAAGCCATTGCCACCATTCGCGACAAAGACCAGCTTTTTCAGATTATCGCCCGCAAGCTGCGGCTGATATTTCCGTTCGAAATGATGGGCATCAGCATCTTCGACCAGGAATTGCTCAATAAGCGCCTATTTTTCAAGGACTACTCTAACATCAGCCCGCCTGAGCCGGCACCCAGCAGCCTGAGCGTCTTCACGCCCATTGCGGGCTCGCCGGTCGAGCTGCTAGTAGCCAACCCGCGTGTGCAGCACATGGAGCTAGCCAGCTATGTGCGCCAGTACGCTGACTTTGAGCCCTTTCAGCGGCTTATGCGCCAGGGCATCCGCTACATGACAATGGTACCCATGTGGCTCAACGGCCAGCTCACGGGCTTCCTCATCCTCTCCACTATTCGCCCCCCTGCCTACTCGCCGACAGATGAGCAACTGCTCGAAAAAATAACGTCACTGGTAGCCGTAGCGGTGCGCAACTCACTTGATTTTGAAGAAGTTGCCCGCCGCGAGCAACAGCGCACGCTGCAGCTCAACGTCACCAATGCCTTGCTCAGCATCAAGCAACGCGAGCCACTGTTTCGGGCCATTGCCGAGGAGTTGGCGCAGGCCGTGCCGTTCGACTACTTCGGCATTCGGGTGCAGCGGGCAGGGCAACGCGAGTCGTTCGAAGGCTTCGCCGAGTTTGCCCGGCTCAACAGCGACCCCAGCGCCGGGCTACTAGCCCTCGACCCCGACCGCCACCAGGGCAGCCGCCAGGGCGAAATCAACGCCATGTACCAGCAGGTGGGCGGCCTGCTGCAAGCGGCAGGCCTCTACACCGGCGACGATTTTCGGCAGCTGGCCATCCGCTACCCGGCCATGCGCGCGGCCTACGACGAGCACCAGGTGCGGGCCATGCTCATCGTGCCCATCTGGCAGCGGGCCGACGGCGCGGCCGTGCTGCTGCTGGCCTCGCCCAACTCCGCGGGCTTCACGCCCGAGAGCCTAGCCACCGTGCAGGCCTTAGTGCCGCAGATTGCTCTAGCCCTCGAAAACCTCTTCGCCTTCGAGCAAATCGAAGAGTTGAAGGCCCAGGTCGAGCAGGAGCGCACGTATTTGATTGACGAAATCAACACCGACCGGCCCGCCGATGGCCTTATCGGCGTGAGCCCGGCCTTGCAGCAGGTGCGCCAGCGCATTGCCCAGGTGGCCGGCACCGATGCCACGGTGCTCATCACTGGCGAAACCGGCACGGGCAAGGAGGTGGTGGCCAGAGCCTTGCACCAGGCCTCGCCCCGCCAGGGCCGGGCTCTGGTCAAAATAAACTGCGCCGCCCTGCCGGCCCAGCTCATTGAGAGCGAGTTGTTTGGCCACGAAAAAGGCGCATTTACGGGTGCCGTGGAGCGCCGCATCGGCAAGTTTGAGCTGGCCGACGGCGGCACCATTTTTCTGGATGAAGTGGGCGAGTTGCCCCTCGACCTGCAAGCCAAGCTGCTGCGCGTGCTGCAAGAAAAAGAGTTTGAGCGCCTGGGCGGCAACCGCGTGCTGCGCACCGATGCCCGCGTGCTAGCCGCTACCAACCGCGTGCTCGAAGACGAGGTCCGCGCCGGCCGCTTCCGGGCCGACCTCTACTACCGGCTCAACGTGTTTCCCATTCAGCTAGCCCCCTTGCGCGAGCGCCCGCAGGATATCGAGCCGCTGGTGCAGCACTACTTAATCAGCCTCAGCAAGCGCTTTGCTAGGCCCCCGCGGCCCATCCGAACCGTTGATATGGCCGCGCTGCTGGCCTACCCCTGGCCGGGCAACATTCGGGAGCTGGAGCACGTGCTGGAGCAGGCCATTATCGTGAGCCAGGGCGCGTGGCTGGAATTTGGCGGCTTCGCAGCCGGGCCCACGCTGCGGGCGCTGCCCCCTAGCCCGGCCGGAACGGAGTTGCTGGCTAGCCCCGTCGCCGCCGTTATGGCCGACGATGACCACGCACCGCTTAAAACGCTGCGCGAGCAGGAACGCGACCATATTCTGCTAGCCCTGCGCCGCACGGGCGGGCGCGTGAGCGGCGCCCAAGGCGCGGCTACTATGCTGGATATCAACCCTAAAACGCTGGAAGCCCGCATGAAAAAGCTAGGCATCCGGCGCACGGTGGTGGCTGAGTAAGTGGCCTCGGATTAAGTCAACTTTGCGCTGGCCTAGCAGCTTGGGGCTAAGAAGACTAACTAGTGCGGTGTAACCCCAACCGCGAAATGGCAGTTGAATCGGACAGTTATTCAATAGCTTATCCTATGACTTCCCTCTTCCGCTGGATGCCGCTGGCTACCCTCTGCGCGGCTAGCCCCGCCCTGGCCCAAAACGTGCCGCCGCCCGCCACGCCCTTCCACATGCAGGGCAACATCTACCTGCCCAACAAGCTGCCCGCCACCGATGCCCGCGTGGCGGCCCTGAAAGTACCGACCGGCTTCACCATCAGCAAGTTTGCCGAGGGCCTCGACATGCCGCGCATGCTGGCCGTGGCCCCCAACGGCGACGTGTACGTGACCAACCGCGTGAAAGGCACCGTGACGCTGGTGCGCGATGCCAACCGCGATGGCAAAGCCGAGGTGATGCGCCAGGTGGCCCAAAAGCCGCATTTGCACGGGCTGGCTTTGCAAGGCAACAAGCTGTACTTCACGGCCATCCGCGAAATATACGTGGCCGATGTGCTGCCCGACGGCAGCCTTTCGGAGTTGAAGGAGCTATACCACGACCTGCCCGACGCCGGCCAGCACGCCAACCGCGTGCTGCACTTCGGCCCCGATGGCAGCCTCTACCTTTCGGTAGGCAGCACCTGCAACGCCTGCGACGAGGACAACCCTGAGAATGCTACCATCCTCAAAATCAACACCGACGGCTCGGGCCGCCAAGTGGTGGCCCATGGCCTGCGCAACACCATCGGCTTCGATTGGCACCCGCTCACCAAGGAGCTGTTTGGTATGGACCACGGCATCGACTGGCTCGGCGACGAAAGCCAGATGGAGGAGTTCAATAAGATAAAGCCGGGCGCCGGCTACGGCTGGCCGTCCATCATCGCCGATGGCCAGCACTACCCCGCCAACAAGCCCAAGAGCGGCGAAAGCTACGAGGTTTTCGATAAGAAGAACGAGCGTCCGCTGCTGCTTTACAAGGCCCATTCGGCCCCGCTAGGCCTGGTTTTCAACAAAGGCCAGCAGTTTCCGAAAGAGTACCAAAACGACGCCTTCGTGACCATGCACGGCTCCTGGAACCGGGCGCAGCCTAGCGGTCACAAGCTGGTGCGGGTGCACTTTAACGCCCAAGGCCAGCCCGAGAAGTTCGAGGATTTCATCACCGGCTTCTTGGTAGATAATGACAAGTCGGAATTTGGCCGCCCCTGCGGCCTGGTGCAGGCCCCCGACGGCTCGCTGCTAATGGGCGACGATGACAACGGCGTGATTTACCGCGTGGCCTACACAGGCAAAAAGAAGGGCTAGCCAGCGCAGTAACGCGAAGCTTCCGCTTCGTGCGCGAGCATAGCGAGCAGACGGAGCCGGGCGGCTCTAGGGCGAGATGCTCGCTGCGCTCGCGCACGAAGCGGAAGGTTCGCGCTATTGCGCTGCGCAACTTTTTCTCCTTGCCAAGCCTTATTCTTGCGAATAATTTTAGCAAGAATGGCCAAGGCAAGAACGGTTTTTTTCTGTCAGAACTGCGGGGCGCAGTCGGCAAAATGGATAGGGCGCTGCCCCTCGTGCGGCGAGTGGAATACCTACGTGGAGGAAGTGGTGCAGAAGGAAACGGCCGCCACCACCACCGGCCAGTGGAAGCCCGCTAGCACCGTGCCCGGCGGCAACCTGCAAAAAGCCGCCAAGTCGCGCCCGTTGGCCGACATCCGCCACGAAGAAGAGCCGCGCATCATCACCCCCGATGGCGAGCTGAACCGCGTGCTGGGTGGCGGCCTGGTACCGGGCTCTATTGTGCTTATCGGCGGCGAGCCGGGCATTGGCAAGAGCACGCTCATGCTCCAGATTGCCTTGATGATGAAGAAGCTACGCATCCTGTACGTGAGCGGCGAGGAAAGCGAGGCCCAGATAAAGATGCGCGCCGAGCGCCTGGCCGACGGCCAGCACCAGAATTGCTATATCCTGACGGAGACGAACACGCAGAACATCTTCCGGCAGATTGACCAAGTCGAGCCCAACCTGCTGGTTATCGACTCCATCCAGACCATGCACTCGACGCTCGTGGAGAGCGGCGCCGGCTCGGTGAGCCAGGTGCGCGAGTGCACGGCCGAGTTCCTGAAATTTGCCAAGGAAACCGGCACGCCGGTGCTGCTCATCGGCCACATTACCAAAGATGGCAGCATTGCCGGCCCCAAAATCCTGGAGCACATGGTCGATACGGTGCTGCAATTTGAAGGCGACCGCCACTTGAGCTACCGCATTCTGCGCACCACCAAAAACCGCTTTGGTAGCACTTCTGAGCTAGGCATTTACGAGATGCAGGGCTCGGGCCTGCGGCAGGTGAGCAACCCTAGCGAAATCCTGCTCTCGCAGCGCGCCGAGAGCCTGAGCGGCATGGCCATCGGGGCTACGCTGGAGGGCAACCGCCCGCTGCTGGTGGAGGTGCAGGCCCTCGTGACGCCCGCCACTTACGGCACCCCGCAGCGCTCGGCCACCGGCTTCGATGCCAAGCGCCTGCAAATGCTGCTGGCGGTGCTGGAAAAGCGCGCCGGCCTGCGGCTAGGGCAGCACGACGTGTTTCTGAACATCGCGGGCGGCTTGCGCCTCGACGACCCGGCGCTCGATGCCGCCGTGTGCGCCGCCGTGGTGAGCAGCCTCAACGACCTGCCCATTGCCGGCGACGTGTGCCTGGCCGCCGAGGTGGGCCTGAGCGGCGAGATGCGCGCCGTGCCCCGCCTCGACCAGCGCCTGGCGGAGGCCGAGAAGCTCGGTTTCCGCGAAATGTACGTGTCGCAATTCAACGGCAAAAACCTAGCTGACCAAGACCGCGCCAACTTGCGGGTGCAACCCGTGAGCCGGCTCGACGAGGTATTGCAGGCCTTATTTGGATAAGACAATTGGGTAGGTAGTGGCTAGGGCACCAGCGGTGCTCAGACCAGCACTTTAGGCTGAATCAAATAGCTAATAGCACAATTTCAGGGCATTTTATTTTTGCGCTGGAGTTGTGCTATTCGAGTGCTTGGCGTCCCTTATCTTCGGTGTCAGAATTGACTTTTACCGATAAAGCAACCAGGCGCACACGTTAGGTCTTTTTGCTTTGCTAGCTTATTGGGGCCGCTTGGCTTCTGTCCTATCATTACTATGAAACTACCATTTACGTGTCTTTTAACCTGGGTAGTAAGTTTGGCCTGTGCGGTGGGTGCGCAGGCGCAGGTACCCGCTGGCAAGCCCGCCGAAGCACCCGGCATGGCTATCCTGACCGGCCGCGTTGCGAACCCCACCACCGACACCGTGGCCGTTTCCATCCACGATAGTCCCTTCGATACCAAGGAGCGCATCAGCTACGCGCGGCTGAATGAGAAGGGTGAGTTTCGGCTCAGCATTAACCTAGCCGGCTCCACGAAGGCCGATTTGGTGTACGGCGACGCTGTTGCGGACCTCTATCTGGACCCGGGCACTGACCTCGACGTGCGCTTCAAAGCCGAGGATTTGCCCGGCACAGTAAAGTTCAAGGCCAATGATGTACCCACGGGCTTCGCCACCAAGCTGCGCAATAGCGGCAACCTGACCGACGCGCAGCGCCACCGCCAGCAGATGGCCAACGCCAACTCGTACCTCGCCGAATTTGACGAGCAGTTCGTGTCAAACGATGGTTTTCAGGTGCTGCCTGATAACATTCAGCTTTACGAAGTGCCATTCGTGTCGTTTCTCGAATACCGCATTAAGCACGAGCGCAACTTCCTTGAAGACCGAGCAGCCCGGCAGTCTTTTACCATCGATTTTTATAATTATGCCAAGGCAGAGATTACTTATTCCAACGCCAACGACCGCCTCACGTTTGTGGACCTGCGCGAGCAGGTAGTGAACACGGAGAGCCGCCTGACCATGACGCCGGGCTACTACGACTACCTGCGCGACCCTAACCTGCTGAACGACCAGACGGCCATTGGCAACGAGCAGTTTCAGGAGTTTTTGCTCAACTACGTGCACTATATGGCTGCGCAGCAGAAGCACCTGCGCACCGACCCCGACTTCTATCCTTTTTGCTACGCCATGGCCAGCAAGCGCCTCAACGGCCAGATGAAGCTGCTCACGCTGGGCCGCATCCTGCAAGAGTCGTTTCGCTTCGGGCACGTGCGGCAGTCGGCCGCCATGCTCGCCGATTTCCGCGCCCTGGACACCAAAAAGCGCTACGTAGCGGCGCTCGACAACGACTTTGGCAAGCACAAGACCCTAGCCATTGGCGCACCGGCGCCTGATTTCCGGCTGCTGTCGGCAACCGGCGACTCGGTGCGGCTGAGTAGCTTTCAGGGTAAGCTGGTGTACCTCAACTTCTGGAAAACCACCAACGGCCTATGTTTGCGCGACCTGGCTTACGCCCAGGACCTGGCCAAGCGCTTCGAAGGCAAAAATATCGTTTTTGTCAACGTGGCGCTGGACGAGATGGAATTGCCCTGGCGCCAGCTTGTTACGATAAAAAAGCTGCCTGGCGTGCATGTGCGGGCGCTCGGCGGCTTGCGCTCGGAGGTGGCAAGGGCGTATAATTTACAGGAAGTACCTACCTACCTGCTGCTGGGCGAGGATGGCACCATCCTCAACCCTAAGCCTAAGCGCCTGAGCAGCCGTGCGGCCGTGGACGAGATAAACCAGTCGTTTGGCCGGGCCGGGGTGTACAGCGCTGCCGTGGCGCAGCTGCCCACCGCGACCAGCTCAGCTAAATAAGGCCGCTGGCGACCAGCCGAAAACTTCTGGCCCGGCTCGGGTGTCTCATGGGCTAGCCGGCTACTGCCGACCTTTGCCTTATGCGCTCAACTCTTCGCGACGCCGTTTCTTTTTTGCGCAAGGCCACGCCCGGCCGTGTGCTCAACGCCGGGCAGGTGGTGACCTCCTACGTGCTGAGCCGGCTGACGGGCCGCGCCCGCGCCTGGGGCCTGCCGGTGGCGCTGTCCTTCGAGCCCACCACCAGCTGCAACCTGCGCTGCCCCGAGTGCCCTAGCGGGCTGCGCTCGTTCACGCGGCCCACGGGGATGCTGCCGGCCGAACTCTTCAAGAAAACGATGGATGAGGTGGGCAGCCGGCTGTGGTACCTTATTTTTTACTTTCAGGGCGAGCCCTACCTGCACCCGCAGTTTCTGGATTTGGTGCAGTATGCCAGCCAGAAAGGCATTTACACGGCCACCAGTACCAACGCGCATTTCCTGACCGACGACAACGCCCGCCGCACGGTGGAGAGTGGCTTGGACCGCCTCATCATCTCGCTCGACGGTACTACCCAGGAAGTGTACCAGCAGTACCGCGTGGGCGGCAAGCTCGAAAAAGTGCTGGCTGGCACCCGCAACGTGGTGAAATGGCGCAAGCAGCTAAAGAGCCACACGCCGCGCATCATCTTTCAATTTCTGGTGGTGCGGCCCAACGAGCATCAGATTGAAGATGCCAAGGCGTTAGCCCAGGCCATGGGCGTGGACGATGTGTGGTTTAAAACCGCTCAGATTTACGATTACCAGCAAGGCTCGCCCCTCATCCCGACTATCGACTATTACTCGCGTTACGCCAATAATGGCAACGGCACATTTCGCCTCAAAAATAAGCTCGTGAACGGCTGCTGGAAAATGTGGCACTCGTGCGTGGTAACCTGGGACGGCAAGGTAGTGCCCTGCTGCTTCGACAAAGACGCCGAGTACCGCCTCGGCGACAGCCAGCACGAGAACTTCGGCGCCCTCTGGCATGGTTCGAAATACCAGGGCTTCCGCCAGGCATTGCTAAAAGGCCGCGACCAAATAGAAATGTGCCGCAACTGCACCGAAGGTACCAAAGTGTGGGGCTGACCGCAGATTTAACGGATTAAACAGATTGCGCAGATACGCCTGCCTGCGGCAGGCTGGCTAGGGCACCTCTGGGAAAGCTGCTCAACAAAAAAGCCGCCTTTTCAGGCGGCTTTTTTGTCTATACTAGTCAGTAAAACGGCGTTTCTGCTTAGCCAGCCCGCAGCAGCGGGTGTATCTGCCTAATTCAGTTTAATCCGTTAAATCTGCGGTCTACTTTTTGCCTTTCATCAGGTTCTTGCCCAGCGATTCTACTTTGAGGATGAACTGGTCTACGTCTTCGTTAGCATACACGCCGTAGGCGGAGGAGATAGTGCCTTTGGCACCGTCGGCCGTTTCCAGGACATAGAGAATAGCCATATCGTCGGGGTCGCTTTCGCCTTCGAAGCGGAAGTAGTCGACAATAGTCGTTTCTTCGGGGCTGAAGGTGAGCGGGCTCTGGTCGTCCATGGTGGTGAGGCGGCCATCCTGCACAGTAAAATCGTGGGTGTAGCCCTGGCTTTTCAGCTTCTTCTCGACGGTCGTCATCGACGTCATTTCTTCTTTGTCCTGCATGGCACTGGGTGTTTTCAGATGGCGAAAGATGAGGGCCTGAAACAGGCCGCCCCAGCTATACGGAGCCGGGGCGGTTGGGGGTTAGTCGCGGGCAAGAGTTTTTGTGGCTAGGGCCGGGCGCCGGCACTGCGCGCCTCAATGGTGCGCTGCAAGGCGTCCACATCGAGGGCCGCCCCGCAGGCGCCGCCGCAGCCTTTGGCACAGCCGGCCTGCCCTTTGGCCGCGAAGGCCAGCCATAGGCGCCGCCCCAGGTAAAAGAGCGCCGCCGCAAACAGGGCAATGATAATGAGCAGTTGAATGTCCATAACAGGGCTAAAACCGCTAGTGAGAAAAGAAGGTTTATAATTAAGAAGTCACTACCTAAAAGCTCCCGAGCGCGGTCAGCTTCTTCGCAATGTCGTCTACGTCGTTGGTGCTCATCACCAACACGCCCTTGGGGTCAAGCAGCATATAAGTGGGGAAAGCGGTGACGTTGTAGCCCGAGATAACCGGCCCTTCATCGGTTTGTAGCTCAGACAATTGCAAACCCGGCACGTTATGCTGGCGGATGGCCTTTTTCCATTGCGGAGCAGACGTGGCGCCTTCCATCGCGATGCCGATGATGGCCAGCTTGCTGGCGTATTGCTGATGCAGCGCGTTTACCTTGGGCATAGCCTTGATGCAGGGACTGCACCAGTGCCCCCAGAAATCGAGCAGCACGTACCGGCCCCGGTAGGTGGCTAGCGAGTGCTTGATGCCCGCCGTATCAGCAATGGTAAAGTCGGCCACCGGGCGGCCCACGGTAGGCTGGCTTTGCAGAATGCGCAGCCGCTTGGCCACCTGCTGCCCCTGCGGGCTTTGGCGCACCGCGGGCGTAAGCTGCTGGGCCAGTGCTGCGTACTGCGCCACCGAATACTTAGGCTGCATCATCGTTTGCCAATACAGCTCGTAGGCGCTGGTGCGGGCCGCCGGGTGGGCCTTGATAAACTGCCGGGCAGCCTGGCTATTCAGCTGGCGCAATGAATCGGCACCCGCGCTGGTTTTGGCGGTCGTGACATCATACTTCCACTCCACCGCGCAGTTATACGCGTCGAGCACGTCGTTTTCGGGCGTGCCCACCACTCGGATTTTCCCGGGCTGTGCGGCGTCGCCCTACACCCGCAGCGTACCCGGCTCAACCCAAAACATGTCGTAGCGCGAAGCCCCCACCACGTAGAGCGCGCCCATGCCATTGTCGCCGGCGGTGGCGGGGTGCGTAAATTTTCCGTTATCCGCTACGCGCACGGTATCGGTCAGGCGCTTGCCCTGGCGCTCATAGTAGTACAACAGGGGCTTGCTGCCCAACCCGGTGATAGTGCCCGTGAGTTGGCAGGTTTGGGCGAGGGCGGGGCTAGCCAGCAGCGTGGCCAGCCCCAGCGACAGTAGTTTCATAAGGCGCGGAGTAAGAGCGCCCTAAGCTACGACTTATAGCCCTCCTTCCAATGCCGCTTCAGCACAGCCTGCATCTGGTCGTGCACGTGGCCGTTGGTGGCCAGGGTTTCGCGGTTGAAAACCGGGTCGCCATCGGCCAGCCACTGCGTGACGCGGCCGCCAGCCTCGCGCACCAGCAGAATGCCGGCGGCCACGTCGTAGGCGTTGATATTGAACTCGAAGTAGCTGTCGAAGCGCCCGCAGGCCACGTAAGCCAGGTCGGTGGCCGCCGAGCCCCAGCGCCGGATGCCGCGCGAGTGCTGCGCAAACTCGGTAAGGATGGCCATGTAGGCGTCCATGTGGTCGAACTTGTAAAACGGTAAGCCGGTGGCAATCAGCGTATCCTCGGTGCTGGTGGCGGCGCTCACGCGGATGGGCTGCTCGTTGAGAAACGCGCCGTGGCCCTCGGCCCCACGGAAGCACTCGTCGCGGCTCACCTCGTACACCACCCCCAGCACCGGCTCGTTGCCCTTGGCTAGGGCCACGCTTACTGCAAAGCACGGCAAGCCGTGGATAAAGTTGGTGGTGCCGTCGAGGGGGTCGATTATCCAGCGGTAAGGAGTGCTCTCGTCGGAGTTGGCTACGGTACCTTCTTCCGTTACGAACCCGGCCTCAGGAAAAAGCTTTTGCAGGCCTTCAACCAGCATTTTTTCCGATTCTTTATCGACGTAGGAAACGAGGTCGTGCAGGCCTTTGGTCACGATTTTCGACTGGTCGAAGCTGCTGACTTGCTGGCGAATAAAGGCACCGGCCTGGCGGCAGAGGCTAGCCACGGCGTGCGAGAGCGGAAGGAGGTCGGGAGTCATGAAGAGAGTAGCGCGGACTCTGCGAGGCCGCAAGTGCGTTTTTTGTGAAAGTCTAGTTGGCAGTGCTGCTTAGCACGCGGGCGCGCAGCGTCCACGCGACCAACGCCAGCAGCCCTAGCACGGCCAGCAGCTGCGCGCCGCGCCCGATGAGCTCGCCGAAGCGGGCGTAGAACGTCACCTCGTCATTAAGATGCACGGTGCCGTGCGTAGCAGTGGGCACCCAGGCGGGCAATTGCTGCACGATTTCACCTTTTTGGTTGATGAAGCCGGTGAAGCCGGTATTGGCCGAGCGGGCGAGGTCGCGGCGAGTTTCGATGCAGCGCAGGCCGCCGTAGCGCAGCAGCTGGCGGTAGCCGGGCGAGTCGAGCCACCACGCATCGTTGGTAAAGACGGTGAGCAGGGTGGCGCCGTTATGAGCATACTCGGCCACAAAATCGCCGTAGATGGCCTCGTAGCAGATAATGGGGGCCGGGCGCAAAGCCGGCGCATTGGCCGGTGCGGGGTATACCGTGCGCTCGGCCTGGCTACCGTAGGAGCCCACGTAGCCACCCAGGTTGATACTCGACACAAAGGCCGTGAGCAGCGGCGTCACTTTTTCGACGCCAGGCACTAAGCGCGACTTGTGGTAGAAGGCAATGGGCGCCGAAGCCGAGGCAAAATACGCCCCCGCGTTGAAGGTATCGTAGTAGCCCAGGTCGTCGCGGTGGCGGGCCGTTTCGCTAGCCGCCTCTTTGTTTGGGTAGAGGCCGATAGTCGTGACGCCCGTGAGCAGCGCCGCGCCCGGGTGCTGCCCCAGCCACGCCCGAATCCGCTGAATTCTGGGGTCCTGCTCTATTGTATGCTCAAACACGGCCTCTTCCAGCGCCGTTTCGGGCCAGACAATCAGGCGCGTGGCGGGCGTAAGCTGCTGCTCCGAAAGGGTAAGAAAGCGGGTGAGCTGCTGGTTAGGAGGCACAAAGTTGGCGCTGCCCTCGAACTTCTCCACGTAGGGGTCGAAGTTGGGCTGCACCACCACTACTTCGGCAGTGGGGCCTTTTTCCTGGTAA
>Ga0160427_10002192_pt1 | contig 11845 bp, 15 predicted proteins | sample SolpanmetagenomL_FD_108194 | JGI IMG/M metagenome (GOLD analysis project Ga0160427, IMG submission 108194) | Solar panel surface microbial communities from Lawrence Berkeley National Laboratory, California, USA - L | ecosystem: Engineered > Built environment > Solar panel > Unclassified ...
ACGGACTCTTCATCCTCTTTTATTATCTTAATTACTAACTACTAGAAACATAAAGGACATTCTAACGAGTTGTGTTGAGTATTGAGCGTACACGCATTCCTTCCCCACAAAGCAGTCGCAAAATTCAGTGTGGAAGCCTTTGTGACCATGAGCCGTATTGACAATTCTTTCGCTCGCAAATCCACCCTGTATCGAGACTTCTTGCAGAACAAAATGCAGCCTCTAGATGGATCACTCACTGCGACATCCTCTCAGCACCACGATTTCTTACCCCGTTCAGGCCGTCGACAAGTAGAACACGTTCTGGACCCTCTGCCGTCACCCCAACATTCTCCTTACAGAACACACGCCCACGGACAACATTGCATCAACCGTTGGTCGGATGATAGCAGATGTTACGCTAATCCACCTTTGAGCAAGCTTATTTCCGTATTCAGCCTGGTATTCTCCTGGTATCCAAGCTCGAGAAGTGCTTGTGCATCACGCAGGTCGATTTTGAGTGAGGCAAGCCGAAGGTGATTGGCGACGAGCAGTTTGTCTCTAATGTCGACTTCTGCTTGGGCTTCCTTGGTTTCTGCATGAGCTTCCTCAATCTCCGCCTGAGCTTCCTTGAGCGCTGTGCGCGCCATGATGCGGGCGAGGCGGGATGGCTTGGTCTTTTCGGCGAGGGCTACGTGTGCTAGGTACAGCTCCTGTCGTGTTTCCTCCAGCTCGTTTATTAGATGAGCAGAATATTTCTTATGGCAGTTCATTGCCGCGAGTCCGACTATCGCGGCGGTCTCGAAGGTTATGCCGTCCAATGAAGCGCCTTTAGATACGACGAGGGCCAAGAGCAAGATGGTTGCGGCCAGGGTCAAAAATGGGAGAGTCATACTTCGAGCCAGCTTGTCTGTTCTCCAACGATCCAACAGTCTTCCTCGTTCCTTTGCATGGTACGGGTTGTTACTGCTTGGATTTGACGACTCGGCCGGAGTGAACGTTCCCAGAGAAGAGGTGCTAGAAAATGAATCTCGTGAACTTGAAGGGCGAGAGAGGCTCGTGCCGTAGTTTTGCAGAAGTGGCATATGTTGTGGCAACAATGGCACTGTGCTGTCGCTTGAAGTATTTTCAGCCGTAGTTTGTCCCTCTACTGCTTTAATGCATGCTTTAACAATGAAAGAAAGAAGTACGGCCATCAACGCTGCTAGTGTTGCGATAGCTATCGTGGTGAATATGGTTATAAAGAGAGTGCTTGGAGACATTGTGCCTGGCGATACCGTAGGTTGATTATAGTGGATTTCTGATTCTAGTCGAGCTCTGATACTAGGTTAGGAGGCAGAACATTCATTCATAAGTGATGGGAGGCTCCAGAACAGTGGGCGCAAGTCTGAGCGCGCCTTTGACTGTCTGTTGATAGGTTGTATGGGAAGTGTGGCTACTCCACCATGATACGCTTACGCTCAGACTACTGCTCTTGATCACTGTAGTGGCCGTGTACAGAATTCTGAGCGTAAAATATTACCTCAATAGGAGAACAAACCTCTGGATGACGACCATAAAATTGCTAGGAAACCTTCTTCACTGTAGCGACGATCATATCTTTGGCACCTTCTGCTAATATTTCCACGGTATACACAATCCTCTTCTTCCCCTTACAATAACCTTCACTTCGACCTGCACCGAAAGCTTCTGCTTCTTCGCACCAAAAATCTTGACCTAAGCAACTTGCCTTGTTCACCATCACTAAATCTGTCTGGGACCACCATCTCGCCTCTGCATCATCCTAGAAAGAGCATATCAAAAGACCAAGAACGCCTTACTAGATATACTACGAAAACTGTTAGTACTATAGCTTTTAGAGCTGTTCCTAGTAAACGATAAGAAGAAGCCCAGCTGGTAAGTATAACGTCCATATTACCAGATAACGTAGGTTTCTCAATGTGACATCGAAGAGTAAGATGCAAGATGAGTTGGCGCTTTGCCATGGCACATCAAGCGGGGCTGAGAGAACAGGATGCTTCAGGGGCGCTTGCCGACTCGGTCTTACAGTGTGACGTTTTGGTGTAACACAAAAGCAGGTACGTTAAGTGCCCGTATGAAAGTTGAATCGTCACCTTGTTTTTGTGTCGTCCAACGGAAACTTCATAGCGTGACTTTTTCCGCAGTCTCCTATACTCAATGTCGAGATGTTCCTGCTTTGCTGTTTTTCACGCAACGACAACTCTGACTCTGCAAGCGCCACCTCAGCTAAGACTTCCGAAACATGGAAAACAATAAACGAGCTATGGGAGAACATGTCGGCTATCGAAGACAAGACTAAAGCGCAATGGAGAGACCTTGAACGGTCGTTCTTGGAAGCGCCAGACGACGAAGACGAAGACAGCTTTCGCGTCCGTGCGGATGCTGTACCTGGGCCACTGGCAGATATGGAGGCTCTCAGACTAGAGTTTGATGCTTTGGGAAACCAATAAGCTGCACTGCTCCAAGAAACTTTACAGCAACATGCCGCAAGCGCTTCAGCAGAACAGAAGAATGATCCAATCATGAAGAAAGATCCTGAGAAACCTCCAGCTAGCACAAGTCTTACCTTGAAAGGACCAAAAGACGTGCCTTTCGATCCTACTACCCTCAAAGACGAGCTTGCAGCATATGAAACCATAAATGCGACGCTGGACAATCTCGTCATTGAAGTCATTGTGCCCATGTTGGGTCTGGCGCAACGCGTCGGGTACGGCTCGATCTGGCAAGAGCTTCGCCTACGCAAATCCCAATGCATCCGTGACTCCGTACGCCTTACCGCATATCTCAATGACAACCTCGACTCGTCGATATCCTCTCAGCGCTCGTACGAGCCTCGGTACATGACAGAACTCATCCGGGCTCGGGCCTACATCAACAACGATCGTAAGCATCTCGTTCGGATATTCGCTGCAATGCAGAGCAAAAGGTGAGACCACTCATGTTTCTTCAGTCTAACTGCTAAGCTTACTTTCCAGGGACGCTGAAGCTCCCACACGTTACGAAGACATTTCTCAAGAGCATCAGACCTTGGAGAACGAGCTGCAGCAAGTAATTTCGGAAGAGGATCGATACATAGAGGAAATGGAGGAAATATTTGGAGAAGCTCTTGACGGAATCACGAAGCAGCAGCACGAGGAGCTTCTGAGTGACTATCATTCACGGATCAGAGCATTTGAACAGAGGAAGATGTTCGTTTTGAAAAAGCAACAGATTATTGTGAAGGAGATGAAAGCATTGGAAACGAAGCTTGGTTTGAAAGGACAAAGCAATAGCACTAGCGACCATACCATGACAGAGTGCAAATCCATCTGAGCACCATCCGCTAATATTCCTACAGTATACACAAACTGGTGCTTCCGTCTAACAAGACCTACACCAGATTGTTCTCTTGGTCGTGTCCTTCGCCCCAGACTGTTATCTTCTTCACATCAGGTTGTTCTCTTTTTCACACCAGAAATGTTCGCTTAAGCAATTTGCCTCCTCCACCGTCTCCGAATCTGCTAGGACCATCTCGTCCATGCATCAATCACCCCAAAAACATCCTACTCAAGTGTCCGGGCTGTCTGCAATGGGGACACAATCGTCTCACGTGGCCTTCTCTGATAAGAACAGCCTAAGCACAACCACCGCAAGTGACGTGGCCGCATTGCCAGACGACGTCCACCCGAGCATCGAAGCATATCTTGCAATCGAGCACGTCGCTGAGCTTCCTACGGTCGTCTTCGAGTCTCTCGATGACGTGTTCGAATATCTTTATTGTGGGCTGTAATTGGTGGACTTCCGCACGTAGCTCTTCGATCATAGCTATCTTTGTGCCTAATTCTGCAGTGACAGTGTCCAGCCTCGTTGTGAGCGCCATCACTTTGTCGTCACTCTGGCGAAGCTCACGAGTCTTTTCCTCGATGAGCTGGTCAGCTTTGTGAAGTTGTCGTGTGTTCTTAGCCATTTCGTTCCAGCAACAAACACAGTATCTACTATAGCATACCAGGAGTGCCACACATGTGAGCATGCATACTGCAGGATCGCACCAGCTGTAGGCGACGCCTAAGATGATGACTGAGGCGTAGAGCGCCATGGACATGACAAAAATGCGAGCTGTCAAGGTCATTGGCTAGATGCTGATTGGAGAGCCTTTGGAGAGATGCTTGGGATATGTGGTCGAAGACGTGAAAGCTTTACTCCTGGTGGATGCGATAGCAGTGGTATGGGCGAAATTGTTCGTACGTTCGTGAAGATCGTCCGTGATACTGGTTGACGCAGTCCGGGGAGTATTAATCTTTACTGCTCGAAATGCATGGAGGAATATGCCGGCGCCAGGGACTTTGCATGTAAAGTACTGCACACTTGTCTACTTAGTCTAGTTGCTCAGAAGGGATCGGGCTTAAGTACATACCCCTCGACCTCACCACTATTCTTTCCAGTAACAGCGCTGTCTTTGTCCAGCTCGACACCTGCGAAGACGCCATATTTCCCTTGTACAGCGCCAATATATTTGACAGTGCCTTTTGGTCCACCAAGAACCTCGACAGTGTCCTCCAGCTCAAGCTCATTTGAAGAGTCATGCCCAGTCGTGGTCGCAAGGTGATTCGTGCACTGGCGAGACTAGTCCATGGTGTAAGATAAGTCAGTAGTGGTGTGAAACTTTTGTCTGTACTCGTGCCTGCGAGATAAAGAACTACTGGTAGCCTGGTTGTCTTCGGAGCAGAGAGCTTGTCTGTGACAACAGTGTAATCTCGGCCGAAGTTTGATGAATGCGAATATTTTGACTGTAGCGGCTTGATGATAATTGATAGTAGAAAGGTTGCGGCACTCATCGTGACAGTGGGAAACAAGAGAGTATTCATGGTCTTGCCTTCTTCTCGTTTGATCACAGTTTGCTTCACAATAGTTTGTGCTCGTGTGAAACAGAATGCTGTCCCACGTCTTTCTCCACTTCTTGGCATATTGTGTTTCAGGTTTCAGGTTTGGACATTGCTTTGTTTGCATAATCTGCACAATATCGTCTTGCTTGGAAACCACGTCACATCTCACTTTGTGGACCTCCACGTACTGAAATATGTTGACTTGCATACCTTATCAATCAGGATCGGGGTGAAGGAAAGAACGGTTTGTGAGCATGCAGTGTATATTTATCAGTTTGACAGTAGATGGTGAATATAGCAGAACGATATCTCGTTGTTTTCATGCAGGACCAGCTGCAAGAGAAAATCCCGTTCTCCCTGAGCTGATGTGAAGTGTTGTTGATTCTGTTAGAGAAGCTCAGCACCATTCCCGTGCTCTTATCGTTTTGAAAATTCATGCCATGTCCAACTCACACCCTTCAAGTGTGTCGTCCACTTTTGCCAATCGGGAAGGTATTGTTGATAATAACCCGGACGTCAGAACCTGTCTGTACCTCAGTCGCTCTCTGTTTCTGCAAATGCTCAACCTCCGTAGTCAGCGCGCTATTCTGCTTCCCCAACGGCTCGTTCTCCGTGGTCAGGGCACTATTCTGATCCATGAACTTCGCGAACTCGGTCTCTCTGAATGAAAGAGCCTCCGTCAGATTCTGGAATTCGTTATCCTTTGCTAGGAGAGCCTGATTCTTCTTTTCCACGACTGCGATGGCATCTTTTGCCGTTGCAAAGAAGCTTAGTTAGTTGCCGTTTGACTCTTAGAGATGGTCATGTTTAATCGTGTGATCTCGACCTCGTGTTTGGCGTTTGCATCACGCAGGCGAGACATTTCTTTCGGCGTTGCTTTCTCTTGTAGCAGCCGAGTTGAGAACTTCTGTCGAAACCTGATAGCCGAGATTATAGAACATGCCAACATGATCAGCGCTGTAATGAAGCAGATACGCAAAGCATGTATATGATCGGGAAGCCCGAATATTGTGCTCATAGCCAGAAAAATTGGAAGAGATGATATACACATAAGGAAGATGCTGCCGTAAAGCTCGTGGAGTCCCTCATAGCTTTTGAGGATGTCATCCCATGTGGAGGTAAGATGGTCTGTCGTAGTTGGGTTCATTCTAGCGAGGACGATGCCACGCAATGGGAGTGGAGAATGTGATATTGTGAGGTTATGGTTGGTCCTTGGCGTGGATAGTTTTTGAGTGGTTATCGTGAATGTGCTGTGGTGAGTTTGGAGTTCGTATTTTGGTGCTTGAGAGGTGTACGGTTCGTGAATGAGGAAACGAAGGCTAAGAGAAGAAGAGAGGACTGTCGATAAATATGACTTCTCCGCAGGTACGCTAGCGACTGATGCACAGTGTCTTCGTTATGTCTCACCTTCTTCTGGACTCACCTTCATCATTGCTGGGACCACAAAAATATCATTCGAACAAAGAGAACAGATATCGTGAAACATTACGAGAACGAGGAGCGAGGACGAAGCAAAAAGTAGCGATTTCTTGTCTGTTGAAAATGCCAAAACCGTGCTTACGGATGCCAAAACCGTGCTTATGGAACCAATCATCCGTATGTGAGGAGTCACGCCTCCAGACCCCGAACGCCTTACCGATGTCTTTATGTTTCGTTATCCGTGCCTTCCACTGATCGATGTGTTTCAGCTGAATCTGTCTCCCTTCTGACTTCGATACGGCGTTGCCGATTCGAACTTGCTCCTGGCTGCGGGTGATGGATCTTGTCCTGCTCCTTGAGCTGGACTGATTGAATCTGAGCCTGTCGAGAATACCAATATGTTACTAGGTGTTCATCTCTTTCTTGGGTATAGTGTCCAATAGCTCTTTTCTAACCAGAGAAAAGTAGTGCTCAAGGATAGTGAGTCTACTCCGTTGTTCCTGACACTGAAAGCGGCGTCCCGATGTTGGCTGTGGTCTAAGGCGTCTGAAACATGTCGGAAGCAGGAGACCTTTGTAAACGCTAAGTCGTCCCACCATCACCTCCTTCTCTTGACGTAGTCGTGCTTAACGAGTTGGCCTTACCATTTGATCCGGCGTCCATTACTCTTCCTTGACGATACCTCCGCTCATTCTCCATCTGTTTACGTTCATAACGATCTTTGTTGACGGCGCGCTTGGCGAAGTAGTACGAGCCTCCACCGCAGCAGATGAGGAAAGCCCAACCATAGTAGACAGATCCAATCTGAAGAACTGTTCAGTATCTTAATAAGTTAAGGTAGGTATAGATGAAGGCGTACAGTGTTCATCGTGGCGTAGTGCGATCAGGGTGCGAATTCAACTTTATGATTTGAGTCTCTGAGATTGGGAGATTTAGCGATTGAAATGACCTGTAAATGAGCACTGAATGCTACACGCGAGGGAAGAGCGAAAGAGATAAATGCCCTGTCGGCAGCAATCACCTTTCCCATTTCACGTCATGGCAAAAAGCACGTGCCAATATCAGATCACAACCTCCCAGCGTTCAGAGCACCCTTTGACTCATTATATTTCTAGACACTCGTTCTCCTTCCAATGAAGAACCTCGCATCCTCACTTCTGTTCTGACTGCCGGAACACCGCTTGTCGTCAACGAAGGAAATCAGACCAATACCGCCTCAATCAATCGCTTAGGACCGACAACCTCAAATCACCAGAGCTCGAAAGAGAGATGCCGCCTAAGAGGAAGGCCGCTGACGCCCCGGCCGTCCGTGCGACGAAAAGGTCAGCATCTGGAACCAACACACCAAATGCAACATACACGATAAGCAGCAGCGACGACGAGTATACGGAAGGTGGAGAAGAAGCAAGTGCAAGCGAAAGAGAGGACATCAAGAAGAACATCGACAAGTTTCAGATCTCTACATACCGGAAACGCAAGGCCGCAACAGACAATGATTCCGCTTCTGCACTGTTCCCCAACCGCGACTTCTCAGACCTCGAGTTGAAGGCAGACCATGCAGATAGACCATTATGGATTGACCCAAATAAGGGAAGAATCATCCTGGAAAGTTTCTCGCCTCTGGCAGACCGAGCTCAAGATTTCCTCATCACAGTTGCAGAACCACAGTCCAGACCTTCGTTCCTACACGAATATATCCTCACAGTACATAGTCTTTATGCTGCAGTTTCTGTTGGTCTAGGACCAAACGAGATTGTATCCAATCTGGAGAAGTTCTCGAAATCAACATTACCATCAAGTATCAAGGAGTTTATCTGGAAAAGCACACAGTCATTCGGCAAAGTAAAGCTGGTCTTGAAACATAATAAATACTACATTGAGAGTGCGGATGCTGAGGTACTACAAAGACTATTAAAGGATGAGGTTATTGGCCCATGTCGAGTCGAGGGAACGGAGGAAATTACGACTGAAAAAGCACCAACCATGGGCGGTATTGTCATCCCAGGTACCAAGAATGCATCTGGAACACAAAAAGCGGAAGAAGAGCAAGTGCAGCAGCAACAAGCAGCACGCCAACACGATGCAGAGAGTGATGATGAAGGACTCAACGACGACGATATGTTTGCAGCTTTGCGTGATGAGTATGACGACGATGAAGATCTGGAAAGAGTTCATGCTTTCGAAATTCCTAAAGATAAGGTTGAAACTGTACAGAAGAGATGTCTTGAGCTCGAACTCCCCATCACTGAAGAGTATGATTTCAGGAACGATGAGGTTAACGCAAATCTCGACATCGACCTTAGGCCTGCAGCACGTATTCGAGACTATCAAGAGAAGAGCTTGTCAAAGATGTTTGGTAATGGTCGTGCAAAGAGTGGTATAATTGTGCTGCCTTGTGGAGCCGGAAAGACACTTGTTGGTATAACAGCAGCCTGCACAGTCAAGAAGGGCATCATAGTACTCTGCACGTCGTCAATGTCTGTTGTCCAATGGCGCAACGAGTTTATCAAATGGTCGAATATTGATCCTAAGGATATCGCAATTTTCACTTCAGACAATAAAGACAAGTTTACAGGTAGCACTGGTATCATTATCTCGACATATTCCATGGTTACTCAAACCCGCGGCAGATCTTACGACTCCCAGAAGATGATGGACTTTCTCACAAATCGTGAATGGGGTTTGATGCTGCTTGACGAAGTCCACGTCGTTCCTGCATCTATCTTCCGTAAGGTCACTTCATCCATCGCCTCCCATTGCAAGCTCGGTCTCACAGCCACTCTCCTTCGTGAAGACGACAAGATCAAAGATCTCAATTTCCTCATTGGACCCAAACTATACGAAGCCAACTGGATGGAACTTGCCGAGAAAGGCCACATCGCTCGGGTTCAGTGCGCAGAAGTATGGTGTCCCATGACCACAGAATTCTACCAAGAATACCTCCGCGAATCTGCTCGCAAGCGTATGCTCCTCTACATCATGAACCCACGCAAGTTCCAAGCCTGTCAATTCCTCATCGACTACCACGAGAAGCGCGGCGACAAGATTATCGTTTTTTCAGATAACGTCTACGCTCTAGAACGCTACGCTCGCAAGCTAAACAAAGCATACATCTACGGCGGTACACCACAAGCCGAACGTCTACGCATCCTCGAAAACTTCCAACACAATGAAAACGTCAACACAATCTTCCTCTCCAAAATCGGCGACACCTCGCTTGACCTGCCTGAAGCAACATGCCTCATTCAAATCTCCTCGCACTACGGCTCTCGAAGACAGGAAGCACAACGATTAGGCCGTATCCTGCGAGCCAAGCGTAGAAACGACGAAGGTTTCAATGCCTTCTTCTACTCGCTAGTTAGCAAAGACACAAACGAAATGTACTACTCCAGCAAGCGCCAAGCCTTCCTCGTCGACCAAGGATACGCTTTCAAAGTAATTACGCATCTGCAGGGTATTGAAAACCTCAAAGGCCTCGCCTTCACCACGCCTCTGGAACGCCGCGAACTGCTGCAAGACGTCATGCTGCAAAATGAACTGTCCGCCGATGTGGAGAAAGTTGATGGCGATTTGTTTTCTGAACGCCAAGGCGTTAGGTATAGTGGTAACACCGCTGGTTCTGGAGCGGGCAAGAAGAAGTTGGTGGCGAAGCGGATTGCGGGACAACTGAGCGAGTTGAGTGGGGGCCAGGATATGGCGTATATTGAGTATAACAAGAGTCGGAATCAGGAATTGAAGAAGAATAAGGGTCCGCATAATTCATTTATCAAGAAGTTGAAGAGGGATAATGAGAGGAAGAAGGCAGGGAAATAGATATGTGTTGGTGAGCGTAAGTGAGCAGGAAGTTTGACGCATCTTTACGAATTCATGATCAAGTGACGAATGCAGGCAGTAATATTGTATTGGAATAATGCGTGGCAAAACGCAAGTCGAATACCAGTCCTAAACTCCCATAACCACCTCCTCCGTCTTGAGTCACTCTCGGGCATTCCACCTATCCCGTTCATGCAGTGTCAAGAGAGAGACTGCTAGCTGACTCCGAAATACGTATTTGATATGTTCAATCGCACATTTCTAAAAAAGAACAAAATCTGGTGTATATGTCCTGGACTATATTTACAACAGAAAGCTGCTCGCGCATACTGTAGCCCTGTTCGTGTATGAGTATGTTCTTCGTGTTTTGCTACTCGAGCTGAGCTTGTTCTGTTGGAGCAGCTCGATAGAATCTTGTGCTTGACAGCGAGAAAATGGTGGAATGAAAGAGATGGTCGTGAGATTGTATAGTCGTTAAGTCGTGAATATCAGAAAGTGGTCGTCTTTGGTGTTGTGTTGGATCCGGATGAGTGGTTGCATTGCTTTGCGGCAGCGTGTAGGGCAAACACAATACGTTGCTTTTGGTGATGCTGTTTTCCACTTCGATCACCCTCTGCCAAGGGATGAGACTTCTCATAACTATCAACTTTCATCCTCAAGCGATTCATCCCATAACCAGCAATACTATGCGCACCTACTCTCACGCAGAAAGGCGGGTGACCAGGCCAACTACCGCAACCCCTGCCTCGCCATCATCACCATCTTCACCCTAATGTACGGCAACGCATCTGCATACATTTCCAGCGTAGACTTGCGTGTAGCAACTTTTCGCTCTTCCGAGTCTGGTGAGTGAGGAAGTGATTTTGTCCAGGTCTCGATTGTGGCGAGTTGATCTGTTGAGAGGTAGGGATGTGGTGGGGGTGGTGGTGGGGATGAGACGGTGCTGGAGGGCGAGGTTGGGGTTGTGGTTGTGGTTGTGGATGGTGGCATTGTTGGGGGTGAGTGTGGTGGTTTGGGGTATGTTTGTCGCGAATGATGGCCACGGGTGGTTGCTTGGTAGGTGGGTGCTGGGATGGATCTGGAGTTTAGAAGAGCTTTGGCAGGACACAGATATAAGTTTTGTTTTGTTCGGGATGAGGAGTGTTGCGTCTGAAGTGAATGATTCAACTCGAGTCTGAGAACGAAGCGACGACTTATAAACCGAATCCGAATCTCATATCTGGAGACAAAGTGGTGTGGCACAGATGGTGATAACGTGAAATAAGAGCAAGACAGCTCAGTCACTGTAGGAGAAAAAGAAACACAACATAGTCATTCCAAATCACAATAGAAAAAGGTGCAAGACCTGCATCTTAAGACTCATTTCAGCGTAACACAAACTGCGACGGGAACGAACATTTGTCATTCTCTCTACGTCCCGTCTCTGTTTCACATTTGAGATTGGCTGGCGTAAAGATATCAAATACTTTGCAGCATGGAACACGACAAAGTGAGAGGCGAGAGCAGCACGAAGGAGACATTCTTCCTCAGCGACGACTGTGGGTGACAAATACTCAAATACTTGGTTTTCGAATGGAAGGAATGATTTGAAATATGTTGAATTAGAGTTTTGATGCCAAGAGGCACAAGAGCATATCGCTGGCATCTCTTTCATCCTTGTCCTTGTCCTCGCACAGATCCATCCGGCTCCTGGTCGAATCCGGGATATACAGCGACCCCTGACAGCGAATACCCTCGGGTGTGACCAGATG
>Ga0160427_10002194_pt1 | contig 11843 bp, 9 predicted proteins | sample SolpanmetagenomL_FD_108194 | JGI IMG/M metagenome (GOLD analysis project Ga0160427, IMG submission 108194) | Solar panel surface microbial communities from Lawrence Berkeley National Laboratory, California, USA - L | ecosystem: Engineered > Built environment > Solar panel > Unclassified ...
CTACGACCTGCCCGACGGCGCCGAGGACGACGTGTGGTCGCTCACCGACGCCGAGCGCCGGTCGATGGGCATCGAGCCGCTGCCGCAGAGCCTCGAGCACGCCATCGCGATCATGGAGGACTCCGAGCTCGTCGCCGAGGCGCTCGGCGAGGGCGTCTTCGACTTCTTCCTGCGCAACAAGCGGCAGGAGTGGGCGGAGTACCGCTCCCAGGTCACGCCGTTCGAGCTGCAGCGCTACCTCCCGCTGCTCTGACGCGGCGCGGGCGGCGGAGGACGGCGGTGGCGGTGTCCAGCAGGGTCGGGACCGGGGGGCGGGGCCGGTGACGCGCGCCGCCGCCCCCGCGGGGCGCCGGGCCGGGGCCACCGCGCTGCTGGCGCGCGCGGGGTTCGCCGACCCCGAGCGCGCCCTGAAGCTGCTGCGCGACCGGGCGCTGGCCGACGTCGTCGACGTCGACGAGGACGGCTCGGTCCAGGCCGAGGACGCGACGACCTCGCTCGTGCGGGCGCTGGGCCGCACCGCCGACCCCGACCAGGCCCTGCTCGCGCTGGTGCGCTGGAGCGAGGCGCTCGCCGGCGGCCTGGACCGGGCCTCGGCCCCGCAGGAGGCCGAGGGCGTGGCCGCGGCGCTGAACCTGCTGCGGGGCGGTGACCTGCGCGACAGCGTCGGCACCCGCGCGCGCCTGCTGGCCGTGCTCGGCGGGTCCGTGGCGCTCGGGGACCACCTGGTGCGCTACCCGCGGCACTGGACGGTGCTGGCCTCCGCCAGCGCCCCCGACGCCGGGGAGCTGCGCGCCGAGCTGCTGCGGGCGGTGGGGGCCGACCCGGCCGCCGCGGTGCCCGTCGCCGGGCAGGGCCGGCGCGGACGGCCGCCGGGCGACGCGCTGCGCGTGGCCTACCGCCGCCGCCTCGTCGGGCTCGCGGGCCGCGACCTGGCCGCCCCCGACCCGACCGCCGTCCTGCACGCCACCGCGTGGGAGCTCGCCGACCTCGCCACGGGTGCGCTGGAGGCGGCCCTGGCCATCGCGCGCTCGGAGCTGCCCGACGCCGGGGCCGCGGCCCGCATCGCCGTCATGGGCCTGGGCAAGACCGGCGGCCGCGAGCTGAACTACCTCTCCGACGTCGACGTCGTCTACGTCGTGGAACCCGCCGAGGGCTTCGGCGAGGAGGAGGCGCTCGGCGTCGGGGCCAAGCTCGCCGCCGGGCTGCAGCGCACCTGCTCGACGCCCACCGCCGAGGGCTCGCTCTGGGAGGTCGACGCGGCGCTGCGTCCCGAGGGCAAGAACGGCCCGCTGGTGCGGACGCTAGCGAGCCACGTCGAGTACTACCGCCGCTGGGCCAAGACCTGGGAGTTCCAGGCGCTGCTGAAGGTGCGGCCGGTGGCGGGCGACTTCGCGCTCGGCTGGGCCTACGTCGAGGCCGTCGCCCCGATGGTCTGGAGCGCCAGCGAGCGCCAGGGCTTCGTCGAGGACGTGCAGGCCATGCGCCGCCGCGTCGAGGCGCACATCCCGTCCAAGGAGGCCGACCGCCAGCTCAAGCTCGGCCGCGGCGGCCTGCGCGACGTCGAGTTCTCCATCCAGCTCCTGCAGATGGTGCACGGGCGCAGCGACGAGCGGTTGCGGCGCAGCGCGAACACGCTCGAGGCCCTCGACGACCTCGCCGCGTTCGGCTACGTCGGGCGCTCCGACGCGGGGGAGCTGGACCGCGACTACCGGCTGCTGCGCTCGCTGGAGCACCGCATCCAGGTCTTCCGCATGCGCCGCACGCACGTCCTGCCCACCGGGGAGGTCGACCGCCGCCGCCTCGGCCGCTCGCTGATGCTGCGCGCCGACCCCGTGCACCAGCTCGACGAGGTGTGGCGCGGCACCCGGCGCGACGTGCGCCGCCTGCACGAGAAGCTCTTCTACCGCCCGCTGCTGTCGGCCGTCGCGCGGCTCTCGGCCGCCGACGCCCGCCTGGACGGCCAGCTCAGCCCGGCCGCGGCCCGCGAGCGCCTCGCCGCGCTGGGCTACCGGGACCCGGCCGGGGCGCTGCGCCACCTCGAGGCCCTGACCAGCGGGGTGAGCCGCCGCGCGAGCATCCAGCGGACCCTGCTGCCGGTCATGCTCGGCTGGTTCGCCGACGGCGCCGACCCCGACGCGGGCCTGCTCGCCTTCCGCCAGGTCTCCGAGGCCCTGGGCGGGACCCAGTGGTACCTGACGATGCTGCGCGACTCCGGCGCCGCGGCCGAGCGCCTGGCGCACGTCCTGTCCGCCGCGCGGCTGCCCGCCGAGCTGCTGCTGCGCAGCCCCGAGGCGGTCGCGGTGTTCGCCGACGACGACCGCCTCGCCGCCTACGACGTCTCCGAGGTCCTCGAGGCCGCGGCCGCGGCGGCGGAGCGGCGCCCCGACGTGGGCTCGGCCGTCGCGGCCGTGCGCGCCGTGCGCCGCCGCGAGCTGTTCCGCACCGTCGTGGCCGACCTCGTCGGCCGGCGCGACCTCGCGGGCGTCGGCCGGGCGCTCGCCGACGCCGACCAGGCCGCCCTGGAGGTGGCGCTGCGGGTGAGCGTGCGCGACGTCGAGCAGCGCACCGGGGCACGGCTGCCCACCCGGCTCCTCATCGTCGGGATGGGCCGCCTGGGCGGCACGGAGACCGGGTACGGCAGCGACGCCGACGTGCTGTTCGTGCACGACCCGCGCCCGGGCGCGGACGAGACGGCGGCGCAGCAGGCGGCCACGGCCGTCGTCGCGGAGCTGCGCCGCCAGCTCGGCGCGGCGGGGCCCGAACCCGCGCTCGTCGTCGACGCCGACCTGCGCCCCGAGGGCCGCAACGGCCCGCTCGTGCGCTCGCTGGCCTCCTACCGCGCCTACTACGCCCGCTGGTCGCAGCCCTGGGAGGCCCAGGCGCTGCTGCGCGCGCGGCCCGTCGCGGGCGACGCCGACCTGGGGGAGGAGTTCCTCGCGCTGGTCGACCCGCTGCGCTGGCCGGCCGGGGGCCTCGAGGAGTCCGCGGTGCGCGAGGTGCGCCGCATCAAGGCCCGCGTGGAGGCCGAGCGGCTGCCGCGCGGCGCGGACCCGCTGCGGCACCTGAAGCTCGGCCGCGGCGGGACCTCCGACGTGGAGTGGACGGCGCAGCTGCTGCAGCTGGGCGGGGCGGGCCGGCACCCCGCCCTGCGGACGACGTCGACGCTCGGCGCGCTCAGCGGGGCCGTCGAGGCCGGGCTGCTGCCGGCGGCCGACCACGAGGTCCTCGTGCAGGCGTGGGACCTGGCCTCGCGCGCCCGCAACGCCCTGACGCTGTGGCGCGGCAAGCCGGGCGACTCGCTGCCCACCCAGCGCCGCGACCTCGACGGCCTGGCCCGGCTGTTCGGGTTCGAGCCCGGGAGCTCCGCGGAGTTCGAGGAGCTGTACCTGCGCACGACGCGCCGCGCCCGCGCCGTCGTCGAGCGCGTGTTCTACGGGCGCTGACGTCCGCGGGCCGGTGGCCGGCCCGCCCGGTGCCCGGGCGACCTGTGGACGCCGGCACGGCGCCTGGCTAGCGTGCTGCCACCTGCGCGCCGGTGGGCAGCCCGTCCGGGCCGCCGAGCACCCCGCACCGACCGACGCCCACCGACGTCACCGATCCCAGGAGCACCCGTGCGCACCGCCACCGTGTCCCTCGACCCCGCCTTCGTGGTCGCCCCCGTCAACCGGCGCACGTTCGGTTCCTTCGTCGAGCACATGGGACGTGGCGTCTACACGGGCATCTACGAGCCGGGTCACCCGGCGGCGGACGAGGACGGTCTGCGCACCGACGTCCTGGACCTGGTCCGCGAGCTGGGGGTCAGCACCGTGCGCTACCCGGGGGGCAACTTCGTCTCCGGGTACAAGTGGGAGGACGGCGTGGGCCCGCGCGAGAGGCGTCCCGTCCGCCTGGACCTGGCGTGGAACGCCATCGAGACCAACGAGTTCGGCCTCGACGAGTTCGTCCGCTGGGCCCGCAAGGCGGGGGTGGAGCCGATGCTCGCCGTCAACCTCGGGACGCGGGGCGTCCAGGAGGCCCTGGACCTGCTGGAGTACGCCAACCACCCCGCGGGGACCGAGCTCTCGGACCGGAGGGTCGCCAACGGGAGCCCCCAGCCGCACGGCATCCGCCTGTGGTGCCTGGGCAACGAGCTCGACGGGCCCTGGCAGCTCGGCCACAAGACGGCCGAGGAGTACGGGCGTCTCGCCGTGGAGACCGCGAGCGCGATGCGCCAGGTCGACCCGTCGCTGACGCTCGTCGCCTGCGGCAGCTCCCACCGCCAGATGCCGACCTTCGCGACGTGGGAGGCGACCGTCCTGGAGCACACCTACGACGAGGTGGACCTGGTCTCGGCCCACGCCTACTACCAGCTGGAGGAGGACGACCTGGGCAGCTTCCTCGCCTCGGGGCAGGACGTCGACGAGATCGTCGCGCAGGTCGTGGCGGCGGCCGACCACGTCCGGGCCACCCTGCGGCGCTCGAAGCGGATCGACATCTCCTTCGACGAGTGGAACGTCTGGTACCGCAACGAGTCGCGCGACCTGCGCGCGAGCTGGACAGCGCAGGACTGGGAGTACGCCCGCCGCCTCAGCGAGGAGGCCTACACGACCGCCGACGCCGTGGTCGTCGGGGCGCTGCTCATCGCCCTGCTGCGCAACAGCGACCGGGTCAGCGCGGCGTGCCAGGCGCAGCTGGTCAACACGATCGCGCCGATCCGCAGCGAGCCGGGCGGCCCGGCCTGGCGGCAGACGATCTTCCACCCGTTCGCGCAGGCCTCGGCGCTGGCGCGGGGGGAGGTCCTGCGGACCGCGATCGCCTCGCCCACGCACGAGACCCGGCGCTTCGGTGCGGTCAGCGACCTGGACGCGGTCGTCACCGTCGACCGGGAGGCGGGTTCGCTGGCCGTCCTGGCGGTCAACCGGTCCCCGGAGGAACCGCTCGTCCTGGACGTGGACCTGCGCGACTTCGCTCCCGCCGAGCTGGTCGAGGCCACGCTGCTGCACGCCGAGGACTGGCGCACGACCAACACCCAGGAGGCGCCCGACCGGGTCCGGCCGCGTCCGCACCCGGACGCCGGCGTCGTCGCCGGCCGGCTGCGGGCGGTGCTCCCCGCGGTGTCGTGGAGCACCTTCGAGGTGCGTCTGGCCCCTGACGGGGCCTGACGCGGTGGCAGGGACCCGTCCGGGCGACGGATCCACCCCGATCGGCACCACCGGGCGGCCGGCGGGACTAGCGTCGGGGCGACCGTCCGCCGCGAGCCCGGGAGTCGCCGTGATCCGCGTCCTGCCTGCCGTCGTCGAGCTCGCCCTGCTCGTCTTCTGCCTCATCGACTGCGTGCAGAGCGACCCGTCGCGGGTGCGCAACCTCGCCCGCGGCTGGTGGGTCGTCCTGATCGTCGTGCTCCCGCTCGTCGGCGGCATCGCCTGGCTCGTCGCGGGCCGTCCGCTGCCCGAGGCGCCGCCGCGCCGCACCGGCTTCCCGCAGGGGGAGCAGCCGCCCGCGTGGGAGTCGCCGCGAGCCGTCGACGAGCGGGTCCGCGCCGAGCAGGCCCGGGTGGACGCCGAGTACGACGAGGCCGTGCGGCGTGCGACGGCGCGGCGCGAGGGGCCGACCGCCGGCTGACCCGCGGCCGGCACCCCCGGGCCGGCTGAGTCGGGTCAGTTCAGCGGGCGGGTGCCCTCGGGGATGCCGGCGCCGGCGTAGATGCCGCGGGTCGCGTCCTGCAGGGCGGTCAGGGCCACGCGCTGCGTCATGGGGCCGTAGGTGATGCGCGCGACGCCGAGCTCCGCGAGGCGCGCCTGCGCCGGCACGCCGGGCAGCCCGATGACGCTCAGCTTCTGCGGGCCGAACGCCTCGACGAGCTGCGTCACGGCGGCCTCGTCCAGCGGGCCGGGCACGAACACCGTCGTGGCGCCGGCCGCCAGGTAGGCGCGGCCGCGCTCGACGGCGTCGGCCAGCACGACGTCGCGGGGACGGTCGCCGCCGCGCACGAAGGCGTCCGTGCGCGCGTTGAGCGCGAACGGCACGCCCTCGGCGTCGGCCGCGGCGAGGATCGCCTCGACGTTGGCGGCCGCCTCGGCCAGCGGGCGCAGCTGGTCCTCGACGTTGGCCCCGGCGACGCCCACGGCGATCGCCCGGCGCACCGTCTCGGCGGGGTTGCCGAACCCGCCGTCGAGGTCGGCGGTCACCGGCAGGTCGCCGGCCGCCTCGACGATGCGGCCGACCATCTGCAGGGCGAGGTCCAAGGGGATCTGCTCGCCGTCGCCGTAGCCGTAGGTGGCGGCGACCGAGTGCCCGGCGGTCGCGAGGGCGCGGGTCTGCGGCTCGGCGGCCACCACGGCCGCGCTCACCGCGTCCCAGACGTTGACGAGGACGAGCAGCTCGGGATCGGCGTGCAGCGCACGCAGGGTGGCGGCCTTGTCGGCGGTGGAGGTCATGCGCGCGACGCTACCCGTCGGCGGCCGGGGGCGTCCGCGCCGGGGACCAGGGCCGGGCACCCTCGCGCGGCGAGGGCGACTGCGGTAGGAAGACGTCCCCGGAGCAAGGTCGCTCACCGCAGTCGAACCTCGGAGGACCGTGGACGTCATCGAGTTCACCCCCACCCCGGACGAGTACGCCTGGACGTTCGGCGGCGTGGCGCCGGTCCGGCGGATCCGCCCGGGCACCGCGCTGAAGCTCTGGAGCGACGACGCGTTCTGCGGCCGGCTGCGCTCCACGGCCGACCTGGCGAGCGCGTCGCTGGACATGCCGTTCGTGAACCCCCAGACCGGGCCGTTCTTCGTCGAGGGCGCCGAACCCGGCGACACCCTCGTCCTGCACCTGGCCGACCTGACGCCGGCCCGCAGCTGGGGCGCGTCCTCGCTCATCCCGTTCTTCGGCGGCCTCACCGGCACCGACCGGACGGCGACGCTGCAGCCGCCGCTGGCCGAGCGCACGTGGATCTACGAGGTCGACAGCGACGCCCGCACCGTGGCGTTCCAGTCCGCCTCCGGCGACCTCACGATCCCGCTGCCGCTGGAACCCATGCTCGGCACGGTGGGCGTGGCACCGGCGGCCGGGGAGGTGCGCGCCGCGCTCGTCCCGGACGCGTTCGGGGGCAACATGGACACCCCGGAGATGAAGGCCGGCACGACGGTCTACCTGCGGGTCAACGTCGAGGGCGCGCTGTTCTCGATCGGCGACGGGCACTACCGCCAGGGTGAGGGCGAGTCCTGCGGCACGGCCGTGGAGGGCGCCATGAACTCCACGATCCTCGTCGAGCTGCTCAAGGGCGAGGTCTCCGGCGGAGGCCCCGCGTGGCCGCGGTTGGAGAGCGACGACCACCTCGGCGTCGTCGGGTCGGCGCGGCCGCTGGAGGACGCCTGGCGCGCCGGTCAGGTCGACGCGGTGGGCTGGCTCGCCCAGCTGCAGGGCCTGGACACCCTCGACGCCTACCAGCTGCTCTCGCAGATCAGCGAGGTGCCGCTGGCCAACGTGGTGGACGTCAACTACAGCGTCGCGACGTTGCTGCCCAAGCGGCTGCTGCCCCCCGCCGAGGTCTACGGCGGCGTCCACGACCGGCTGCGGCGACTCGCCGCGACCCTCTAGGAGACCGCGTGGACCTGCGGCTGAACGGCGCCCGCGTCCTCGTCACGGGCGGCACCCGGGGCATCGGGGCGGCCTGCGTGGCCGCCTTCCTCGCCGAGGGCGCGCGTGTCGCGACGTGCGCCCGCACGGCCTCCGACGTGGAGGCCGCCGTCGCCGCGGCGCCCGGGGGCCGCCTGAGCGGGCGCGTCGTCGACGTCTCCGACCGCGCGGCCGTCACCGCCTGGGTGGACGAGAGCGCCGCCGAGCTGGGGGGCGTGGACGCCGTCGTCGCGAACGTCAGCGCCATCGCGGCCGCGAACGACGAGGAGAGCTGGCGGCTGAGCCTCGCGGTCGACCTCCTGGGCACCGTGTCGCTGGTCGACGCGGCCCTGCCGCACCTGCGCCGCAGCGCGTCCGGCTCGATCGTGACCATCGGCAGCGTCTCGGGCCGCGAGGTCGACGCCTTCGCCGGCCCCTACGGCACGGTGAAGGCCGCCATCGTGCACTACACCCAGGGCCTGGCCCACCAGCTCGCGGCGGAGGGGATCCGGGCCAACACCGTCTCGCCCGGCAACACGTACGTCGAGGGCGGGGTCTGGCAGTCCGTCGAGCGCGACGACCCCGCGTTCTTCGCGGCGGCGCTGGCGCTGAACCCGACGGGGCGGATGGCCACGGCCCAGGAGGTCGCGGCGCCCGTGGTCTTCCTGTCCAGCCCCGTCGCGAGCTTCGTCAGCGGCACCAACCTCGTCGTCGACGGCGCCCTGACCCGGGGCGTGCAGCTCTGAGGGAGCCCGGGGCGGGGGCGACGGCGACCCGCCGGCAGCACCCGCCCCGGGCGTTGCCGCCGCGTGCGGCCGGATCATCGGGCAGGCTGTGCCCATGACGCACCGTGAGCCGACACGAGCGCAGCGCAGCGGACCCCGCGCCGCTCCGGTGCGGGAGGGCTGAGCCGTGGGGTGGTGGCAGCTCCTGCTGCTGGCCGTCGTGCCCGCCGCGGTCGTCGGCGTCGCGGTCGCGCTGTCGCAGCGCTGGGGCCGGTCCCTGGAGGTCCGCCGCCTGGAGCAGGTGATCGCGGAGCAGGACCACGTGCGCGCGATGGCCGACGACGAGCGCGCGGCCGAGGTCGCGGCCGACCGCGTCGAGCACGAGCGCGACCTGGTCTCGACGTGGCGCGAGGAGCGCCGCGGCGCGCACGAGGAGCTCATCGGCAGCCTCCTGCCGCTCGTGGCCACGGTGTCCGTGCAGGTCTACGACGCGATCCGCGGCCACTCGCTGCGCGACGGCGCCGGCGCGGGCGGCCTCGGCCGCTTCGACCGCGACCGGCTGGAGTCGCTGGAGAAGCCCGTCCACCTCGCGCTGCCCCGCGTCCTGCTCCTGGCCTCGGAGGAGGCCCGGAAGAGCGCCGCCGACGTGGCCCAGCAGGCGGAGACGCTCGTCATCAGCCTCATCTACGGCGGCGACCCGGCCTACTTCCGCGAGGACGTGCGCGGGGTGCCGCGCGGGCGCCTGCTGCTGCGCGACCTGCACCAGGCCCAGGACGACTACGTCGCCGCGGCCCGCCGCGACGTCGGCACCGAGGACTGACCCGCCGAGCGGGGCGGGGCGGTGCTGCCGCGCACCACGAGGTCGACGTCCAGGTCCACGCGCAGCGAGACCGGCGTCTGCCCGGCGGCCAGGGTCAGCAGCAGCCGGGTGGCGGCGTCGGCCATCGCCGCGAGCGGCTGGTGCACCGTGGTCAGCTCGGGGCCGACCCAGCGCGCGACCGGCAGGTCGTCGTAGCCGACGACGGACAGGTCGTCGGGGACGCGCAGGCCGAGCTCGCGCGCCGCGCGGTAGACGCCGAGGGCCTGCAGGTCGTTGCCCGCGAAGATCGCCGTCGGCGGGTGCGGCGCGGTCAGCAGGCTCAGCGCGTGGTCGTGGCCGCTCTCGACGAAGAAGTTGCCGCTGCGGACCAGGGCGTCGTCGGGGCGCACCCCGGCGTGCTCGAGCGCGTCGCGGTAGCCGCCGAGACGCGCACGGCTGCAGAGGGTCTCGGGCGGACCGCCGATGACGGCGATGCGGCGGTGGCCGAGGTCGAGCAGGTGGCGGGTGGCCAGGCCGCCGCCGGTGAAGTTGGCGGAGCCGATCGAGGGGACGTCCCCGCGCTCCTCGCCGACCGGATCGACGACCACGAACGGGATGCTGCGGGCCTCCAGCTGCGTGCGCTGGTCCGGGTCCAGGTCGGAGAAGACCATGATCACCCCGGTGGGGCGGCGCTCCAGGACGCTGTCGAGCCACTCCTGCCGCGGGGTGCGGGCACCCAGGCACTCCGAGAGGACGACCTCCACTCCCTGCTCGCGCGCGACGCCCTCGACCCCGCGGATGATCTCCAGCGCCCACGGGTTCCCGAGCTCGTTGAAGACGAGGTCGACCAGCCGCGGACCCCGCGGGGTGGTGCCGCGGCGGCGCTGGTACCCGTGGCGCTGGATGACCTCCTCCACGCGCGCGCGGGTCTCGCGGGCCACGTCGGGGCGGCCGTTGAGGACCTTGGACACCGTGGGGACCGACACCTCCGCGGCAGCGGCGAGCTGCGAGATGGTCATGCGCTCGGCCACGGTCGCGGCGCCCCCTTCCCCTGTCCCGGCGCTCGACCCTAACGCGGCGCCGGTGGCGGCCGGGGGAACCCGCACCGCGGGGCGCCCGGGAGCGCCCCGCGGTGCGGAGGGGTCGTGCGCGGTGGCGGGAGGTCAGGCCCAGCCGCCTCCGGAACCCACCCGGTGGGGGGCCTTCGTGGCGCGCAGGACGTCCTGCAGCACGGTGTACTGCGGCTTCGGCGCGAGCGCCTCGTCGTAGAGGTTGGCCGCGCCCTCGCCCGGGAAGACGCCGGGCACCCAGGAGTAGGCGTCGCCGAAGCCCCAGACGGTGTAGGAGATGCAGCGGCGCACCGCGAGGCAGGCCTGCAGCGACTGGGCCCAGTAGCTGTTCTGCTTCGCCTGCACGTCCGCCGTCACCGGCAGGGTGCTGCGGATGTCGACCTCGGTCTCGGCCACGAACAGCTTCAGGTCGGCGAAGCGCTGCAGGTTCGCCTGCAGGTCCGGGAACCCGTACTGGGTGTCGAGGTGGGTCTGGAACCCGACCCCGTCGATCGGCACCCGCTGGGCCTTCAGCTGCTGCGCGAGCGCGTACGCCGCGTCGCTCTTCGGCCCCGTGTACTCGATGTTGTAGTCGTTGTAGAAGAGCTTGGCCTGCGGGTCCGCCTCGTGCGCCCAGCGGAACGCGTCCGCGACGTAGCCCGTGCCGCCCCACGCCTGGAACCAGATGTCCTGGCGGGGGGTCCCGTCCTCGTTGAGGGCCTCGTTGACGACGTCCCACTGCCAGATGCGGCCCTTGAAGTGCCGGACCTCGTCCTGGACGTGCTTCTTCAGCAGCGCCCGCACCTCGGCGGCCGGCAGGCTCGTGGTGTCGACCCGGTTGCCCGACGCGTCCGTCGTGCTGGTGATGGTGGCCTGCAGCCACGCGGGCAGCTGGCTGTGCCAGACGAGGGTGTGGCCGCGCACGCGCTGCTTGTTGGCGTGGGCGAAGTCGACGAGGCGGTCCGCCGCGGCCCAGTCGTAGGTGCCGCGGGTCGGCTCCACGACCTCCCACTTCATGACGTTCTCGGGCGTCACGGAGTCGAACTGCTGCGCGGCGATGCGGGTGTAGGCCGGGTCGGCGGCGAGGGCGTCGGTGTTGACGGCCGTGCCGACGCGCAGGTCGCTGCGGTGGTCCAGCCGCCGCAGGGAGTCCGCGGGGGAGCCCTGGTACAGCGACGGGGGCCCCGCCGCGGGTGAGGCCTGCGGCGCGGTCTGGGGGGCGGCGGCGAGCGCGGCCGCGGGGGAGGCGAGGACGGCGGTGACCGAGAGGGCACCGACGAGGACCAGGGATCGGGTTGAGCGCACTTCATGCTCCTTCGCACGGGTGGCACCGGCGCGGCGTCGTCGCCGCGTGATCTCGAAACTATCGGGAAGTTCTCCGATCGCCACGAACCGTAGGCGGCGCACAGCGCGCCGTCAAGAGACGCTCAGAAGGGTGACCGCCCGGACCGACCGGCCCGGACCCGGACGCACGACGGCCCCCGTCCTCCCGCTGGGCAGCGGGGGACGGGGGCCGTCGGACAGCGTCGACGCGGACCGCCCGGAGGGCGGCCGCAGCGGCGATCAGATGTCGAAGTAGAGCTCGAACTCGTGCGGGTGGGGCCGCAGGCGGATCGGGTCGACCTCGTTGGTGCGCTTGTAGTCGATCCACGTCTCGATCAGGTCGGGGGTGAACACGCCACCCTC
>Ga0160427_10002195_pt1 | contig 11842 bp, 4 predicted proteins | sample SolpanmetagenomL_FD_108194 | JGI IMG/M metagenome (GOLD analysis project Ga0160427, IMG submission 108194) | Solar panel surface microbial communities from Lawrence Berkeley National Laboratory, California, USA - L | ecosystem: Engineered > Built environment > Solar panel > Unclassified ...
CACAAAAACAAGGTTGGTTTCGTCTGTAGGGGTTTTTGCGATCCAAACTAGATGAATTTTGCTAGTATTGCAACAATCGATTTCCCTGGGTATGCGTAATGGAAGCTTCGAAGATTGACCAGCTGAGCGATACTAAATGCTATCTAATTCTTTTTGATCGAGTTGTGTTTAAAATTGAGCGATAAGAGATTACTAAAAGGATGGCTCTACATCATACATGATTTATGCACTCACATGTCACAGATTTATAAGTAACACAAGACGACAATATCGAAAAGTCATCAAAGTTTGATGTAACATTACCTTCTATATGTCATATTTATTTTGTATACAATTGATATTTAAAGAAACCGACCAATCACTTGTCAACTTTAGTTAGTGTTATAAGGTGTAGTCCACGTCGTCCAATTACATTCAAGATTCAAAATTCGAAATCTAATGCTTTCAAGTTGGAGCAAAAAGCCAAGGTTAGAACTACATGGTAAGCGCAGTATATAAATTCATGAAGTAAGCTTTGTGCACAAACTTGCCTGAAAATATTAAATTCTTCTTGATTTTGTCTGAGAGGGGTATACGTATATGAGAATAAAGTACTATCAATACATTGTTTCCTCTTGGTATTGTGCTAAACCATTATGTTGTAATTTTGTATTATCAACAGAACTCCTAATATGTTTGAAAATGTATAAATGTATCTCACATGTTTTATGAAAAATACATATAAAGAGCTAAACATTGCTGCTCGAAGCTAATCAGCAATTTGATTGTTTTGAAGAAAAAAAAAAGAGAATGAGCAAATAAAAGAAGAACAAAAAAGAAAGCGTGAGTTATCTAAATCTAGAAAAATTGCTGTAATACAAGAGAGATAGGTAAAAACGAAACAATCAGATGTTTTTCTACGGACGTGTTTGTGTCCCAAAATCTCAATTCTCCGGTACAGCCGACAACGTCCCTGCCTCGTTTGTGCCGACTTTTGATGTCGATGGCCGGTCCCAAGTACGAATATGCCCTGTGTGGTAAAGAAGTGATCGCTGTTAGCTGGATCTATTCAAACGAGATGAAAAGAAAACTAAAAAAACATGTGGAAACACGAGCAGTATAAGCAAAACGCAAATGTATATCTTGGCGTTTTAAAAATTATGCATGTTCAAAAATGGTCCCCCACGGATTATTCGATTAGCTTTCTGAAAGCGTCATTTCGTGCGACGGCTTACGATAAAGGTGCATAAGGTGCTTTGTTCAAAGGGAAGGAAGAACAAGGTACATGATACCCGTAAGATTGGAACAAAATGCCAAACAGCATTCAATTTCTTGAAAGAAGTCATTGTGTTTTGATGTGTCCTGGGAAAAATACAAGCATGCAACCCTCTTTCCACGACTTACCTTCAGTACATGTTGTGATAATCGAATCTTCGCGAAATTGCAGCATAGATAACGGATGAATATCGACAATCTTAGACTATACATTTCGAAAACGAAAACCTCAGAGAGAAGGTGCCTACGCGTTAGTATTCCATCTTTCTCAATGAAGCTCTGACTCAACCCAAAAACAACAAAAATCAATCAACAGAATGCAATGTACATATTAGTACACAAGACATGCATACTGTCTGATCACAAAGCGCGACAAAACCAGCAGAAAAATGGAAAGGAACGGAGAAATTGCGCACCATTATCGGAGGTAATATGGATGTTCGAGCACGTGTTTCTACTGGATGGACGACAACATCCTCATCATGTCTACTGGTTGAAATCGAATCTGCTCGAAAGCGGCCACCCGATTGGCTCTCAGCTCTATTTCTGCCAGCAGCTGCTATGTATGGTAATGTTGAGGAGATGCTACCACGATGAGTGGTTGAGGCCTAGACGAAATTTCAATGTGTTGTGTAAGCCAAGTGGACACTTTGTATAATGATCATGGTAAGATCAGTAAACAAATGTTGCAGAAGCATCGAAATTCTTATGCTGCGAGCTCTGTTTCATGTGTTTGTGGTCGATCACAACAATCGTCTTTGACACGAGATACAGTAATTACACACACAAATGAAGAACAAATGAATAGAACATACCGGCTTAGGACGAGTCAACATGCCAACGCTGAAATCCCACAGAAGAAGTCGGCAATCTTCACCAACACTTCCAAAACGATACGTACGGTTATCGCATCGCCATGGATCAAAAGCAACACTCGTCACCCACGAGTGGTGACCATTACACCTAGCGACTAATCGGTGTTCTGCAAAGGACCATATCGAAACCAAGTCATCTTGACCACCGGTTACAACATATCGTCCGTCTGGCGACCAACAAACACATTGTAATCCACCATAATAGCTGGTAAATAGATCAAGCAACCTTAAAGTATGGTTAGCTCGACAAATGTATGCACCATGAACACTAAAATCTAAGGCGTGCAGACTTACTGTTCTTTCATCATATTGACAATGTGTAAGCTCCCATCTTCTGATACGATTGCAATATGCTTTCCGTCTGGCGAGATAGCGAAAGCGTTGAGTGCATATTTTGATATGGACCAGAATGCTACAGGATTGAATTTTTGATTATTTGAATTCACACTCTTATGCGTGATGAATGTAGCTTGTGATACTGCAGCTTCTTCTTGTGATTGTGTCTTATCATCTTCTGACCCTACCCCATCTGAGACGAATGGCGCATCATCCTTTTCCTTATCATACACAACTAGAGCACCGTCCTGATGTGCAGCGATGAAGAGATTTTCACTACCCGGCACCCACCTTATGTCTAAAACAGGTGATGTATTGATTGATCCCTAAGCGTCTGTAAGTTCCTTTGTAAAAGTGAGCATGATAGACATGGAGAGAGGATTACATTTTTGTTGATTCGGCTATATTTATTGCTCATAGGATCGAACCAAATTATGTCGCCAGAGTTGAAGCCCATGATTACGTCGATGTGATTTGCGCTTTTCGTTACATCATTCACATCATGACATAAAGGGTGAAATTTTGTGAATAATATCTTTGATAGCGATTCTTGCTACGGGGGAAGACAGTATCAGCTACCCATGGTTCTCGAATATCTGGCAGATAAACATCCTTACCTTGTTGACCAGCGATGATAGATCCAACCAGTTGAATGCTCGATTGACATTGGCAAACACAAAAAGATCCTCTGTCGCTCTCTCTGACAGTCTTTTGGTCAAGTTTTCATGCTGTATAATTCTCGATACAAAAGACGAATTGCTCTTTATGATGTTATTCTTTGGCTTCTTTCGTTTGGCGGCATCTTTGACGGCTGTCAATGTATTGTTGCCCCCGCCGAATTTGTCTGAGGCGGCATGATTAGTACCGGACATGGTATTCTCGCCATTCTCGTTCTTCGACACATTGGTGTCACTTCCATCGTCAGTTGACACGGATGTTCGAGGTTCGCTTGATTTCTCCTGACTGTCATGCGGCTCGCCATCGATATTGGATGATCCATTGACAACTGACGCTGGATTTCCGTATGCATGTGTGACTGGTCTTGATTTGATGATGATGGTCGATATTTTGGTTCCAGCTGTTGGTGGGTGAGAATTTGTAGCAAGAGGATTGGGATTTGGGACAGGAGCTTCTGATGGATGCGCAGGTGGTGTCGCTAGTAATATGTCTTCTCGTAGTGTATATTGTCCTAGAAAATTTCACATCAATTTTCTGAAGCAGAGCAGCACTCTTCGAATGTATTACCTTCGCCCGCAAAGAATACAGCTTCAGCCCCGGTCGGATGTGATATCAAGTTATTTGTTTCAAGCAACGGCAACTGGATTGGAGCGCCGCCAACGCCATAGGCGCTATTTGCGCCTGCGGCATATTGTTGTGTTGGGTAACGGGGTGGAGGTGGTAACTGTGTGATTCAGCATCGATGGACCATCACCATATAGATTGATCTTCCCAATAGTGGTGCTTACCACAAACTATGCGAGTCTTTGTCAGCACTACAGTCGCAAAAGCGCGAGTAGAGAAACTTACGAACCATGTTTTGTGACAAGATGGACCGTCGTCACACTATCTTCTGCGTTAAAGTTGGGCAAGCAAAAAAGAAGCTCGTTCAGGTCCGTAGGACAAGACGTTGAATTCCTTGCTAGCTCGTGTCAAAAAAAATAAAAGGATTAGTGGAAGGGAGAGTCACTTCAGGAACAGATCTGAGAGGAATTCAAGACGATGAAATTAATGCGATCGAGTACTTGGGTTGATTGGTGGTTGCACGAGGGTCACAACAGCAACATGTCACCATCATCAGGGGGGGGGAAACGAATGGCTTACAGAATCTGGGGTCATGTCATGTTGATCGGTTAAATGAAAACCCCCCCGGATATTTGTCCGGGGAGGAAAGGAAGCACACGCTCAATCACATTATCATCATTAGTTCTATCCAGCTTCAAGTTTGTAATGTTGTTTGAGAAGCACAACTTGATCTTAAATGCAATTATACCTCTCTATATTCAACGGGTATGAAAGTCTTCAATCCCCGGGGCTCCAGATATTGATAGCTGAATATGATTGAATTGGAGACAAGTCGCGACGTGATACGAGATAGAAATTCATGGCACATCGTTTAGCATCACAATTTATTTAGGAAAAAAAGAATGAGAAAAAAAAGAGAATGCCAGGCACGGGATATTTAAGTAAATCTTCGTGATAGTATGGTCAATTAATTATAATAGTTACTGAGATCATAGGGTAAAATTATATACAGGAAAACAAGTCTAGAGGCGTAAGTTTTGAACAAAGGCGAATTAAAATATCAAGTGAAGAAGAACTTCTAATATAGCCAAGGACCAAGAGAATATCCATCCGTAACAAAAGCAGTCGCAACGATACCAACCGCACCATTCATCTGACCAAAGGAGACAGAGTTTTTCAAGAAACAAGACTGGTTGTTCGGGTCGTAGATGTAATATCCAACAGCAACACAACCCGCCGTTGTGGCACAGGTATCAATACAAGTCTTAAAGTCGGGTGTTTTTATGAGCGTGATATCACCTCCATAAATGTCGGCATCACACTTCAGGAAGAAGGTTTGACCATTGGATGTATATCTTGTTCCAGACACACTAGGACAACTGTTCAAACCAGGTGGAGGAGCAACCGCGTTCTGTATACGATATGTAGCGAGAGCTGCTGAGTATGCGCCGTCATTGAACATACCACCAGAGTAGAGTGCGCCCTTGAAGAAACAAAGTTGGATATTTGGGTTATATGTAACACCAACACAGCCGTTGTAAGCAGCACAAGAGTTGATACATTGTTCGAAAGATGGCGTCGGTGTATTGAAAATATCATTGCCAGCGTAGTCCAGATTACAATTCGTCTTGAATACAGCACCTGATACAGAGGTGTAGAGTGAATTCTCGGCCACTGGACACAATGCATGAGGAACAGAAGCCATTGGCACTAAAAGATTGATCTCCCATATGTCAATGACTGAGTATTGAAAGTAGTAGTTGGCATCAGCTGGAGCTCTGAGGAAACATTGTTGTGTCGCAGGCGTTTGTGCAACTGATCCACATGGATTTCCAGGATTATCTTGTGTCCAAGTGATACAATCAGCCAAGCAGGAGGCCAGACTTTGGTAGTTTGATGTTCTGCCAATAATGGGTAGGTTCAAATCGTGACCACAGATGACTTGGTAGGGCTTGCCGTCTTGTCCTATCACGACTGTTCCATTGGAACTTGGACAAGAAGCGCTTCCAACTGATGGTAAAGGTTGTACTGGGGCAAAAGTGGACGACGGTGATGCGCTGGTGGTAGGTGGTAAGGTTGTCGTAGATTTGGCTAACGTTGGTAATAGAGTGGTCGATGGAGGTGCAGTAGTCATAGGTGCCAGAACTATAGGTGCAGCGCTTATAGGAATTATAGGTGCAGAGCTTGAGGTTGCGATTGGAGCATTTGGATCAGCTGCCATGACACGAACCAGGTTTGCACCTACATCGCAATCGTCTCCGCATGAACTTAAATCACCCGTCCACCATGCTGCCAAGTAAACACGTGGTGGATTCCATTGATTGTAGGTTCGCATAGTGAACATGCTTGTGACACGGTCGACACCTTGAACATGTCGAGTCCACGTTGCAACACCCGAAGCATCAAACGACCAGCTTCCAGAGACATAAGCTGATGAATAACAGTACTCAAGGATGTCATCAAAAGGTTTGTTTGGAGGTGAGCAGACCTTGCGTGTCTTGACCCCTTGCGCGTATGTCAATGCATTATTGGCGTCCAATGTGTACAGGTAAGATTGGGAAGCGTAGAGACCGTTTTCACCAAGCCACAAACCGATATAGTCAGGATCGGTTGTGTTGAAGTACAAGTTGAACTTTCGGCTGCTTCCTGTTGGACGGTTATATGCTCGGTACACTTCAACAAACGCTGGATCTAGCGAGAGTGGTAGGATTCCTGCTGAGGTTGACTGAACAGTTGGATACATATCACAACCAATGGCAGAGGAAGCTGTGAACCACATTGTTATAGACTGACAGTTGGTACCGGTTTGTTGCAACGTATCACATGCTGATTTACATTGTTGAAGCCCGATAGTTGGATCCATACCATCCGAGAAGTTCATATACTTGAATGCAGTGGTGCCAGAATTGACGAGAGTCATAGGATCTGTGACTTCAAATGCGCCAACCCAATTGTCCCAATTGTTTGTTGTTGTTGCGAAATCAGGAAGAATGTCAGGGCCACCACCAGCCAATGGAGGTGGAGTGTACTTCGGTTTAGATTTGGTAGAAGTACTCTTCGTTGTTGTCGAGATGGTTGTCTGGCTTGACGCTGAGGTCATAGTACTAGCAGGTGGTGGTGGTGTCGCTAGAGTTGGAGTAGACTTTGGAGTCTTTGATCCAGATGATGTAACACTAGATGATGTAGCAGGAGCAGTAGTGGTTGGTACATCTTGAGCGGCAGATGTAGTCATTGCAAGGGCATCTGCACCAGTTGAGGCAATTGGAGTGTCAGTCGGCTCTGCATCAGTTTGTGTTGGAGCATCACTAGCAATTGGAGTCGCTGTAGGTGTAGATGAAGTTGAGGTTGAAGTGAATGGCTGTTTAAAGCCGATGCAAGTTCCAGGGAGACTCTTGTCAACATGAGAAAGACTGTAGTTGATTCCTAGGGCATCAACAGCAACATAAATGTCGTTGATGAATTCGAAACTAACAGTTGCTCCAAGACAAGTTGAAGACGAAGTAATACCTCCTTTACCCACACTCGCATCTATCTGTGAGGTCAAACCAGCTTGTAGTGTTCCTTTCTCGTAAATTCCAGCTTGCAAAGACCATTTACCTCCAAGAACGTCTACACCAACACTCAATGAGCCAATGACATATGCACTCAATGTAGCAGTTATATCGGTATTCAACTTGACGATTGGAGAAAATGTTGGAACTAGACCAGTACTTCCCGAATTCTTTGTGTTTAAGAGATCGATGACAACTGATGGTGTCCAGCCGATAGTAAAGCCCGCTTGGATTCCACCACTTGCTTGAGCCATAGCTACAGCACCAATAGAGAAGGACGCTTGTGGTCCGACACTAAGAATACCAGGAATCTTGAAAGGCGATAATGGCAGTGTGATGAGTTTCTTCTCGAAACTCTTTTGAATCTGCTTTTGCTGGAGAATAATGGCAGCTGTCAAAGAAAGCTGCACATTACCATCTAGATTGACTTGTGCTTTGGTAAATCCCTTTGCTATAGCATAACTTATTTGACCCTTGATGTGCATTGATCCAGTAAAACCACACGCAACACAATAGACGCTCATGACATTGGCGGGATCAGTGTACAATAGATAACCATCACCGTACATTGTGCTTTGTAGGGCTCCAAGAAGACCTGGAGGTGGTAAGCTGATTGAAAGAGTTGTATCCATAGGAGTGAGGTTTATATCAGGCACAAGAGCCGCCACAGATTTCACAACCACATTAGCTGCAGCTTTGACAACATTGGCAACTGATGGTACAGCTTTGACAACAGCGGTAGCTGTCTTGACAGCAGATGAAATTAAGGCCTTAGGAGATGGTAAGGACAGCTTAAATCTTCTGTCGAAAGATCTCTTGGTCAAACCATCGGAGACATATCCGGGTGAAAATGTTGTCAAGAAGTTTGGGTCCGTTGAATCTAGGTAACCAAGCAGATCGTCCAACATGGTATCAAAGTCGGCTATAGAAGTGAGATTGGTAGTATCAACAGGATAGATGGGAATAGTGATCGTTTGAACTAGTGTTGTAGTTTGTACACTGTATCCAACAACGACGACACTGTTAGTCTGAACAGCAGTGCCTGTAATGGCTGACGTGGTGGTCGTAGTAGATGATGTTGCAACAGAGGTGACCACAACGATGGATCCGCTCGAGGTGATAGTTGCAGTACTCAGGACTTGACCACCAGTAACAGAGATGCATCCACAAGCGCTCGACAAAGCAGGTCCCGCATATTTACTCATCCATACCTGACCAGGGTTCACCGGGACTGCTCGTTTGCCAACTGTGGTCGAGGTATACACACTAGACAATGAAGTAGCCAAGGATACACTTGTTGAGACTGATGTCGCGACTGTAGTGACCGTGGCTTGCAAACCAATGGTGCTTACTACAGTGGTACCGCTTGTGACTATCAAAGTTGTTGTTGTACCAGCGGCAGTTGTTGTGACAGTCGTGACTCCAGTAGATGTCCCGGATGCTGTGAGGTACGATGAACAAAATGAGGATGCAGCACTTGCACTAGCAGTAAACGATCTAAACAAATTGTCCTTGACACAGACTATTGATGTGCCCTTGACTGCTCTCTTGGAAAGTGGTGCAATGGTACTAGTTGGTCGTGGGGTTATTGTGGAGTAGATTGGAACGGAAACTACGCTTGCTGTAGTGATGACTGAATAAGTCTGTGCTGTAGGACTTGCGTGGAATGATTGAGAGGCGGATCCGGATCTTTGAGTAACTGTATATGTGTACAATTGTGGTGCACTATATGTTGGTACTTGAAGAGTCATTGCACCAGAATCATCGGTGGCGACTGCAGTTGTATTTGCATACTGAGTATCATTCAAGATATGTTGACCCCAAGTTATATCTACATCGTGAGCAGCATCGTCAACTGCAATTTGTTGAATTGTACAAACTATAGTTTTGGACACATCATTGGATGTGTGAGAAGACACCCTAATTTCTGGTATTAGAAAATGTAAAGCCAAGTCTTTGTTTGTCATCACTTACAAAGCCCAAAACCGTGCATTATTCTCGAATAAAGATTCACATCCAGCATAACCATGACCAGCAAGGATGAAATTGCTTTGAGGCCAATTTTTTGCAAGTTTGTAAGCTTTGCGTGTATAAAACTTGATCGTAATGCTATTTGGAGTACAAGTCACGTCGTTGACATGAGCAGAGTGTTCTAATGGCACAACCGGATATTTGAAGTTAACGTTGGTGAAAGCGACATCAACAGCGCCTGTATATTAAGTTAGTCCTTTTGTACATAGCTTAGCAGTCGCTAAAGCATACCTGTCGTCTCGTTTGTATTTGGATCGCCATACATGAATGTTACATTCGTCTTTGGCTGGAGGTTAGAGAGATCAGAGGTATCAATATCCCAATGAACCGCAGGCACATAAGTAGCTATGGGCACAGCAACTGTCTGGGCTGTATTTGATATACTCGCTGAGATGGTATGACTTTTGCCGTGGCCTCTAGCAGGGACAGCTGAGACAGAGCCCAACAATGAGTAAAAACTGCCACAAAGGGCTATTGATGCCCAAAGTTTCATTCTGAAGAGCGTAAGGAGCGTGATATGATAGAAGGGTAATGAAGATAAAAGAGTGTCTGTGTCAAAGGAATGTGTAATACCGCAACCGATGTAGAAAGAAAAAAAAGAGTGACTGCCCTACAGGGTGGATTAGGTTTGTTGATAGAGATCGGATTTGCTGGTGAAGATCTCTCCATGTTATATACCAAAATCCAATCTACGAGATCATAAATTGGTGTAAACCAATGTCAACCAATTCGTCGCTTTCCGCAATCAGAAGAGCCAATTCGTAAATTATTCTCGAACCTGAAAGCTGAACACCAATCCATCTAGAGCTAATCTCCTTTTCTCAGGAACACATTTCATGTCCTCCTACATGTTTGACCCTGAGCGGCTGAGTTTACCTTAAGCTGCTTGAGGGAATTGCTGTCTCGCGCAATTTCTTTGTTGTATAGTCGTGTATGAAATGTAAATTCATAAAATCTTGATTGTGACTAACAATTTTAATAACTGCAATATCAGATCATGTTATTGTTCCGTTAGTCCAAAATTTAAGATGTTTGTTCGCTGCATAATGGATGTTCTATATTGAACTTGTATAAAGGTCGGATCATATCAGCAGATCGTCCAAACACGGGGCATCAACGCCACATGCTTCCATAGTTGCTGAGCATAAAGGGGAATGCGTGCCAAGACTTTAATATCGAATGTTGTGTTATGTGAAGCTTGCTATAGAATACAAGCATTGTATGCTGAATTCATGAAATTTAAGAAGTGATTGGGAAGATTAAACGAGAAAACCCTTGTTGTCCGCCATTTTTCAGGGTCGGAGGACAGCTGTCAAATCTCTTTGTGAACGGTCGATAAGCCTCACGGGCGTCCCGAATTACCCAAACAAGCAAGGTCTCTTAGAATCAAGCTATAGGAGCACGATAAATGCTGGGACGATTAGCGGACCCTATGCCTGTCACCTTTTATATACATTCGACTGGAAAGGGCGCAGATTCAGAGGAGTGCTGTATTTTGTTCATACCTATCCAACAGGTCTTCTCGCATTGCGCACAACCATAAACGGGAACGTGAGAATGAATGAAAGCTGTCGTTCCACTTTGCTCATGACACCAGGCAACAAAATACTGGAATTCCTTTCTCAAGTGAATTAATCGTGTTATGCGTATTGTGACCGGATTACTTGAATCGAGTTCACCTTCAGGTGTGCAGTTCCCCACCTAGTCATGAAATTAAGTAAAACAAACCCTTTGACTGAAAGAACGCCTGTCAATGTACTCCAGGACCGATAGATGGATGAAAAAGTTCTGCATGGCGAAAGATCAATAGGTGAACGTTGAGATTACTGGCAGATAGTTTCAGAAAATTATTATCGGGTATTAGTTACCCCTTGCTGATGTACAGGATCGCTTAACACTGCCCGTTAAAAGCTAGTTCAACAACAACAGCACCCTGCAGAAGGTATATTCGCAGGGCGATATAGGGCTCTATCAGTCTTGAGATGCATGGTGGCTGTTAAGCTTGTATAAATTGTGCTTGCTGTTCATTGGGAAATTGCGACCTGGGTTAGTGTTAAATCGTGTTTTATAATAAAAACCAAAAAGGGGGGGAAGAGGATAGACCCAGTTCCTCAGTCGTGGGTTAAGCTTCTTCGTTAAAAGCCTTGGTGCACACGCTCTCTTGGTAGATCCTGTCACGTATCCCTCTCCAAGCCTCGGAGGCTAGATCCTACTCCTTATTTAGGCAGAAGATCTGACATGAGATGCGAAGAGATTTATATGGTACCCAATCAGGATATCAGAACAACTAAAATCTTTCATCTTATGCATAAGAAATACTACACAAGGACCCTTTTCAAGTTTTCTTGATAAAGCTTGATAATCTTGGCAAATCTTCGTGCGCTCTTGAACAACAAAAAATACACAATATATCACAACTTTGTCCTGATAAGGATATGCTTTTGCTTTTTAACGCATCAATAAATCGCAAGTTCAGTTCATCTCTCCTTTAAATTTTACGAATTGCCACAGTTACTAATTTCCTCAAAGTTCAATTCCAGGTAGAAATGCTAA
>Ga0160427_10002198_pt1 | contig 11834 bp, 7 predicted proteins | sample SolpanmetagenomL_FD_108194 | JGI IMG/M metagenome (GOLD analysis project Ga0160427, IMG submission 108194) | Solar panel surface microbial communities from Lawrence Berkeley National Laboratory, California, USA - L | ecosystem: Engineered > Built environment > Solar panel > Unclassified ...
AAAGACTCAACTTGAGAAAGACAACGCACCAGGAGACACTGTCCAACGATCGACTGAGCTAGAGAACAAATACTATGAACACGCCAAAGCTTTGCGACGGGAATTGATGAGTGAAACAGAAATGATAGCTCTCCATCATATGAATAAGATCCAAAAGTCTGCTAATAGCATGAAATTTGTCGAAATACCTGAGATCGATGTCCCAGAACTGAAGGGTGGACTTGAATCAGCATCAGCTGTAGGAAAGTTTACAGCCTTGGCAGAAGCCCTCAATGATCAAGCCAACTCGTTAGATGAATGGCGGGAGAGATGTCTAGCACTATTGCTGGTTCCTTTAGTTGATCAAGAGGAAGAGGCTCAAGGTGATGAGCTTGATAGAGCAGCACAAATGCAGGAAGCAGGTAAGACTGAAGACAACAAGTTTTCACAAACTCAAATTGACCATCATAGGTTTCCTGCACATTGATCAATTGCGACTAGTAGCTGCTGATAGATTTGAGGCACTGACTGGAGTAAAAAATGCAAATCTGGAGCGCAACTTCAAGTATGCCGCGGAAAGAAACGAGCTTCGTGATGAGGACAACCAAAAACTATACGATGAATTGATGAAGGGAAGAGATCAAGTCCGACCTATAAAAACTGATGCTGGACAGCAAGATGAAGCTTATGAGAAGTCAATGAAAGCTATGGTCGGCAACATCAGACGAACCATCACAACACTTAGGTTACAAGAGAACAGCGCCCGATCAAAGTTTGAGATCCCCTTGGCGGAAGGAATACTAGGGTTCATACAAAAGACTCTAAAAGCACAAGAAGATGCACTTAAGCAACTTGAAAAGGAGATTGAGTATATGACAACGACGTTCAATGCTCGTATCGAGTTTTACCGACAACTACAAGCTGTTTCCGACATGCTAAAGCCTATAGATCAACAAAATGAGTCTCAAGTAGTGATTGCGAAATATAGATTGCATCAAGACTCTGGAGAATGGGTAGAAAGGTGCATACAAGATTGGGAGAACAGTGAGAAAAGGTTTAGAGAGAGGGTCGCGGCATCAAAAGCAAAAGGAAGATATCTCGAGCACCTAAAACTGTCATCTAGTGAGTCAGAAAATATGTGTACGATATGTCAAGATTCTTTTGAAGGTGAGTTGTCTCGTATCTTTATGAAGGGATTTAAATTAACAATGTTTAGTTGGTGTTTTGACGATTTGTGGACACAAATTTTGTAAGAATCCATTCTCTTGTTGTTCTGGTCGCTATGGCTGATATAGATTAGGTGGTGAATGTATGCACGCTTGGTATGCGAGTCACCGAACCTGTCCAGTCTGTAAACGGAATCTCAACAGATCCGACATGCATCGTATATCGTATGTTTCTTGTCATACATCTTGACAGTCATGCTTGCTGATTTTTTCAAAACAGTTACAAACCTGCCGAGATGACGCTTGAAGAAGAAGACAATCCTGGCGAGTCGTCATCAGCTTCGCCAGCTCTAGGCGCAGTTATGCCTTCATCTGGTGTCAACATCGGTATTTACACTAGCATCAACAAAACAATCCTAAATCAAATAAAGGGAATGCGCATTGAGAAATCCTTTGGGTCAAAGGTCGATATGATTATGAAACACCTCCTCTGGCTTCGCATTCACAGCAGAGGATCGAAAAGTGTTATATTTACGCAATGGAAGGATGTGATCAATGTTTTGCAGAAAGCTCTTGATGGCAACCAAATCAAGTACAGCAGTCTAGAAGATAAGGATGGTGTGATGAAGTTCAAAACAGATCCGCATGTAAGACTATCAAATGTCGCATCCATATTGATATAATCTGCCTTATACTGACCTTCTTATCCGGCTAGATCGAGGTGTTCCTGTTACATGCAAAAGCCCAGTCTTCAGGCCTTACTCTTATCGAAGCGTCCAATGTTTTCTTGTGCGAACCACTAGTCAACACTGGTCTTGAACTTCAAGCCATTGCTCGAGTCCATCGTATCGGACAACAGCAAGAAACCAGAGTTTGGCTTTACATCATTGCTAATTCTGTCGAGGAATCCGTTCTTGCATTGTCCACTCATCGTCGGCTAGAGATGATGGGCGCAAACGACAAGAAGGGCAAATCCAAGAACAATAAACCTCGGAAGAAGAAAGCAGTTACCGACTCAACAGCATCCAGTTCGCGTGAAAGTGATATGTCAGAGAACGACATTGAATCTATGCTTGAGAATGCAAATTCTAATGAGTTGTTAGAGGCGTCTGCAAAAATGATGGATAAGACGCCTGGTGGGGGCGAGGTGGTTAATGATGGTGATCTGTGGAACTGTTTGTTTGGTGTGTCTCGAAAAAATCGGTCGGAGGCACAATTGAATACTAGACGCCACCTCGCTGCATCTGCTGCCGAGCACAGGATGATTGTAGGGGCAGACATAGCTGAGGATGTCGGAAGTACCAGCAAGCCGGTAGCATCATCTTCCAGAAATTAGTACCTCCAACGGTTTTCTTTTGTCGGGATTTTGGAGTTGCGAGCGACTTTCAATGTAACATTATAGAAGAGGCGTTTTCTTTTGATTTCTTAGTGTTATCAATGGCACGAACGTCCAGTATAGTCTCAAATTATTTCCCAATAAAATGGGTCTTCTTTCTTTCTCTTTACCTCTGCTTTGTTCGAATTGTACGGTGCCTTCAATATTCATCATTTTAGATTAACAGCACGTAAAACACGCACCGCCAAAGTAGTCAATTCCACTTCCCATCTCTTATCCTATCCGAGAAGTATCTGACTGCTTGTGCGTATATAGAACGACATTGATGCTAGATAAGACCCTTCATCGTTGAAAATCGTTTGAAATTATTATCAATACATACTTGATCTTCTTTGATCGTGACAAAGATGAGAACAATTAAGAGGTGATTGTTGAGACGAATCTAGTGCAGTAAGTGCTTCCTACAAATTTTGGATTACCTACAGCCCTCTACATTTGAGTTAAAATTCGATCCTATGAACTTCAAGGACTTTCTTTGATTAAATGACTACCTAGGTATATTTAAGGTTGTGCTATCCCCAAATTTGATGTGTTTTTGTAAAATATTGTTATATGTACCAGGCATCACAATCACTTATGCGTGGCTGCTCATAATTCTCAGAATTCTATCGTATAATCTTGGACCCCCTTGTTGAACAAGCGTTGATCATTGGTTGGAATGAGAAATGATCATGTGATCTCCACGACCTCTCCACATGCGAATCCAGTCATCGATCGACGCGCAAGCCACCCCTCTAAGCAAGTTTAGTAGAACAGACTCATTTCATTCATCAGGCGCACTCACTCAATTTCATTGCTTCCAAGCAGCAGTGACCATTCATTCATTATAAATCCAAGTGCCACTTCGAGTTCCTCTTCACACATCCCAAACGTCCTACAACTCAGATCATACTGGTCTATACATGAGTCTTTTTCGCCCGTTATCACTATAAGTCATAGCAACCCACTTGAGTAGTGATCGATACAAAACAATGACGTCGCTAGATCGGTATGTTCTTCACCCGAAAGGTTTCTTTGAGAGATTACTAAGCTAATGATACTCCTTGTGGTAGAATGTTACATTCAAAGGTAAGTTTACCAATCTGGAGCTATTCTATACCCGGATAAAGTCCAAAAAAAGACGTTTTGGGATTTATATGCTTTGGTCGAAAACTCCACAAGTATAAACTGTTATTGTCAGTGGAAGCCAAATTCTAACGTGGATATCTGTTTGGATACATATCAGAACGCTGTACTTGGTAAGTCATTTAGTTTTACTTTTTTGTAGTCCGGCTTTATATCTATTGTAAAATTGTCATTGTTCTTATACATGACAATTCTTCAAACTCGTTTTTAAGAAGTTATTATTCTGGTTCATTACGTACAGTTATTGAGGAAGTTTTCATTTTCATTTTCATTTCTCAAGAAGAAAAATTCAAGATTAGAGCTGATTTCAGTTTCGTATTGACCAAAAAAATAGCATTCGGTGGATTGATAGCCGGTATGTTGCTTTTGATTCTACAAGATATATCTCGCTCGCTCTATTTGAACGATAGACCCTTGGTATCAGCCAATTACTAAACCAAGAACTTAGCGATAACTGCATGGACAGTTTTTAAAGATGATGGCATATTTCCCGCAATGAAAGATCCGAAAGGCGGTATGTATTTTCCCCAACTTAGATGCCATATGTCAAAGATATACAATTATACTTGGCTACCATCTTTCCCCCTTTTTTGAAATTGCTCTCAAGAAAGTGGTTTTGCAAACTACGAATTATGCTAACTATTCACAACACACAGATCCAGAAAAATGGTCCGTCGAGGAACTTCGATATTGGCTAGAAATTGTAAGTCAAACCCTCTTGCTAGTATCAAGCTTTGTATTCATCCTCCACTTTTTATTTCTCTTGACATCTTACTTTGATAAAGAAATCCCAATGGTTGTTTCATTTCAACTGAATTGTATGACCTATCTTCAAACAGAGAAATCTACATCCTACACCAGGTGCCACAAGGAACGAATTGTTGGAAAGGGTGAAGCTGAATATGGCACCAAAGAATACCTGATTTTGACACATGCGCTCTTTATTCTTCGGTTCTTAGTCTTGTTCTTCTTCTATCATAGCTGGAAAAGCTGTGGCATTTCAGTCCTTTTTTTCCACTTTTCCTCCTTTCAGGCTGTGTTCTTTTGAAAAAAAGTCTTGGATGTGATTAAGCCAAGGAGTCGGCATCACTTTCACTACCACAATAACGATCATATTGTTCATGTTGAACATTCTTTCAAAAAATTGTTGTGCGGTTATTTGGTGAATGTAAATCTGCGAATCAAATTCAAGCAATGATGAACGGACGCATGTCTATTAGTATTTTTGATTTTTACGATGATGTACCCCCTTTTTGGTCCCTGTTCTCTGTCTTCAAAAATTTACAGCGTTTTTGAGCCGCGGATCACTACTGGTTTTTTATCATTCTCTTAATCTATTCAAGTTTTTCCAAAGCGAAACCTGTTGTATTAAAACTAGCTGACATGTATGCAAGTATCAAGTAAAGAATAATAAAAACTTAAGAACATGAAAGAAGATCAGTTTAGAGAGGATCTTTTTTCTATCGAACCATGGCAGTTTCAGGAGTTGTAAAGTTTCGTATTTCACATTCTTGAATATTATTGCTTTTGACATCTACACATCTATGGATTTACTGGTGCGTGTTGCATAAGTAGAGCGTGCTATGCACAACAAATAAAGATTACATATGTGGAGAAAACCTTCTCGTACTATTGCATTCAATATTGGAAACCAATATTGAAAGGCGAAAGAAAAGAAAGAGAGAAATGAATCGATACAAAAAATTTACTTTTCATACATCCTTTCTTCCCTCATGAATTGAACTGCTGACTATTGCATGCTATTCACTGTATACATGTAATTTTTTCCGGACTTCCAACTCACAATTCCATTTTCCTTTTTTTGTCTATGGTTCTGTACTTGGCGATCGGCATAAGTCACTATGAATATAGGTGATTCAGAGTAACAAGTAGAATATACATTCATATTTATGTATGTTTTTCTTACTTTTCTCATACAAACCGAGAGAAAACAAACTCCAAGAACATAAAATTGCTCCAAAAGAAGGTGAGTCTTGACTAGATCATACTGAGAATGAGAAACAAACAAAAGAGCTATTCTTCTCATCATAAATTCATAAATATTCCAATCTAAACAGTACTTTGCGAAAAAATTCAACAACATATAACAACAAAACTACATGCAGAAGATGAGAAAGAAGAGAAGAAAAAAGATATCAATATGAATTTACGAATTGATCAACCCCAGAACAATGCTCAAAGACGCCATCCATCCTTTCCAATGACCGACCATGAATAAACAATGAAAACAATGAATGCGGTGGTACACAGTCTGATAAACGAGACAACGACTTCAGACTTCATAAAACATGTAAAAAGGGAGGATTGATACTGGACTTGCGCGATATGGAAACTTCGTGTGTCAAACATGAAAGACAGGACAGAATGAGGGGTTCGGTTGAGTAGATATTGATGACAAAATGATTTTAAGTATGAGAGAAAGTTTGATCGGTGCAGTACGTTTGACGTCAAATGCGAGAAAGAATCAGTTCACGATAGGTAATCAAGTGCACCATGAAAGAACCAATACCATCAGCTGTTGCTTGAGGAAATGTTGATATTCGATAGAATATCAAATCGTTTTGTGAAGGTTGTGAAATCATGAGAGTAAAAAAAGTTGCGGAACATCTGGCTTTTTGTATTGTTGTACTTTCCGAGTTGCATACCTGCAGTTAGGCCATCTCACTCCCAACACATTAGTGGAAGGTTGTCACTCGGTCAGATGCAAAAAGGAGGTTATTGTCGCATCGATCAACCACGAAAGAATAATTTAATCCATGAGGAATTCGCCGCGGAGCATACGCTCTTGCATAGCGTCGTGCTTCTTTGGAGGTGGTTTAGGTGGTGACATAGGAGCCTTTGGCATTGAGTCGACTGGCTGAGGTAATGATTCGGACGCTTGAGTTTGGTGTGTTGGTTGTTGGGTCTGTCCTGTTGTAGGTGCTGTGTTTTGTTTCTCTGAAATTTCGTGAACTGTCAGCACATTGTACTTAAACAATTCGCTCAAGATGAAAACTATAGATAGTAGTGAAATCTAAAAAGGACTACTGATGGTAATCATGATAAATTATGGAATAGAATAATTTACCTTTGCTCATGAATCCAACCTGTCGGCTCGTTTTGACGTCCATCATCGCCTTAGCACCGAAACTCATTCGTCTTGCAAAAGCACTACCAATTCCCTTTGGACTGCCGCCCTCACCACTGTCATCATCTGCAATAGCGGATCCACTTCCAGCAGAAGAAACAGAGCTCACTGAGCCTCTTCTAGCGGCAAATGAGTTGAGAAAGTTGCTGGTTGTTCCGCTTGAGTTGATGGGTGATGTCCCAGCCACTGACATGCGGCGTCGTTGGTTGGCTTCTGCGACGGCACTAGTGACGGGACCTGAGTAGCTACCTTGAGATCGATTGAAGAAGTCTGTAATAGAGGCACGACGATTGTGCTGTTGCTGAGGAGTAGCAGGCTGCTTGGAAGCGTCCTTGTTGCTATCGTTTGGAGATGACATCTTTCTATGTAGTTGTGTGGTTGTGAAATGATGATGTAAAAGAATGGCTGATACTGGAACGAATTGGTATTCGGCTACGAAAACGTCCTTAATGATCTGTCTGCCTGGCCTACTCGATGAATTTTAATGTGCTGGACGGATATTGATGGTATTGATTTATGAAGGTAATGAAAGGATACTGTATCTATGAAGTCTTGTTGTTGTTGATGAGCATGTGGAGGGGGAAGTTGTTGAGGCGATAGTTGGGAGAGGGAAAGGGGGGAGATGGATGGTCACAAGTCAATCAGAGGGCAGCACCCCCGGAGTTTATATATGCATACTGCTCAATGTCACTCATGTCTCAGTAATAGACAGACAAAGATATAACAAGAACAACAACAACAAAAACCACTATTTTATTGAGTTAGAGTTACTACACCCTTGAAAGCCAATTGTCCAAGCAGCTGGGCATTCAAGCTATGGTGCATGCATTCCGGATATTCCTAAAGAACATAGGTATATTGGGGGAGGTACTTTGTATCCAAACAAGTACTTACTGAGTAGGTGTCTCGTGCAGATCTACAGACCCTTGGAGAGAGAAGCTGCAATTAAGTACTTTTGTCATCCAAAGTAAAGTACATAAGCAAGTATCTACAAGAGCAATTCAGTAACATCCCTCGTAAAATTGTGCTCTATCGTTCTCATAAACATCTTCTCCTGAATGTCGCCTTCATATTCATACACTAGGTTGCTTCATTCCTATTTGCATCACAAAGAATGCTCAGATGAGGCTTCCCCTTTATACAACTCTCTACATGCTCAAGAAAAATCACAACCTTCGTTCCCTTGAATTTACGAGTAAAACTCAACTTCTCCATGAACCAAGGATGCCCCATGGATGCTGTGTGCTCCAATGTACTCTTGTTTCCGAAAAGAATCAATGGATAACACACTCTTATTCTTCTTTACACCTCTCGTCTGTCGTTTCCATCCTTTTCCATCCTAACCGATCCAACCAAATCATCTCGATAAGGTTGGATGGGCTGCTTTGATTTCTACCCCACCATCTTCTTCTTCTTTGCGTAATTTTAAGCAAATCAGACAAGGATGATCCATGCTAGCCTCTATTTGAGCAACAAAGTTAAAGTGTGGTGCAGTAAGAAAAAAAAGCAAACTGATATTGCGGGGAAGTAGAAGCAACTGCGAATCATGAAACATCTGACATCTGAAGAATGAGAATATCACTTGCCAGTCTACTTAGTAGCTAGAGGGTAGCTAAGCCTCACAAGTAAGTTCGTAAGCCGTCTGATCGACGTGTATAACGGTGGACCTTTAGATTGATGTAGCATATAAATCCTGACATGTAAGGAAGCCGCTGTACACCCACGCACTGATACACACGCTGACAGCACCGTTGAGTGAACGATATTGATCTACATACAGAAGATCCTCTATATAAATAGTGATTGGTTCATCATCCTATCATTATTTAAAAAAATATATCCCTAGATACTACAACCAGTACTGATTATTCTTATAATGCGTACTAGTAGCCTGTAATCATATTGTAGATCCATACACTATTGAATTCAATAGATTTGACTTGTGTAGTAAGACACGATCTATTTATTTAGTGCCATTGTTGATGGGTGGCAGTATACTGGTAGGAAATTTAAACCTTTGAAGTTTTCATTAAAATCTGAATAAGCCCGTCATAACATGTGCAACATGGGATTCAACTGAGACATGTAGTGTGAAAGATATCTAGATACTTTTTAAAAACATATATATATGAATCTATATGAAGCAGACAGGTTTTTATAAATGTCACTCTCAGGAATCTCTTGTGCCTTACACAGTCTTGCAGGTGATAACTGGCATTACCATATTGAAATGATATATCGACACTTCTAAGATTATTGAGATCTCCATAACTCAGCTGCTTCGTTGTGTATTGCCCTTCCTGTTCACATTTATTGCCTCTCAATTCTTTGCAATTGCGTAAAGTAATTATGCCTTGACATCCACAATACAGGCCACTGCTTTACCAAATTCGATGAGATCGGCTCCCAGCCATTGGGCGGGTCTTTCATCGCAGTCCAAGCATACATAAAGCCTAATCTCTGATTTGGTTCATGTGTTGACATATGTCGAAGCCTATACGTATCCCAATATTGTATCGACTTTGACATCCGGGATGCCACACCTTGCCAACTTCCTTCTTCGTCAAATAAATATACGCTATCCATTACAACGTGTGTCAGTGTCGGCTGGTTCTCAAGAAATCCGGCCAATATAGTGCTTGAGACGCTAAGAGATACGAGTTTGAAGAATTTAAGACGTGGGAAAACAGTGCAGTACTTGACGTCACCGAGGTCTACTACAGGTCCAACGACACGTGGAAAATCCAATGAGTCGAAATCTGTATAGTCACCCCACCGATAGTACTCAACTTCAAACTGTTCCAAGGTCGGTAGAGACAAAGTTATCAGATGAGTAAATATATTTGTCTGTGGCCATGGCTTATGAGCAACCGAGGTCCTTGTGGTATTGTAATAAGCTCTCAAGCTTAAACATAGACTTTTGAGATTTAAAAAAAGATAAGGATCAACAGGTTTGTGCGACAATTGGAAGTCGCATTGGTCCCATACTAGAGTCGATATTTTTCTACCGGTTTTCTGAATTGCTGCACAGAGTGGATCATACAATTTTTCAGTAGACCTTCTCTCGAAATGATGGTGTTGGTTCCGGAGGCGTGATCTTCAAAACGTGCTCGGAAGGCAGCAAAACCACTTTAGTATTTGGTATTTGTACAACAATAAAGACTCACTGTCATTTTTCACGATAACCATCTTTCGAATGATAGAATTCAGATCTTGAGAAGGATAGCAAAGAACCCAAGAAAACGTACCCACTTAGGACTTCTTGTGGTATCCCATCCTCCTCAACATAATCCGCAAGCCCAATTGTCAGTCCCTGCAATTTTTCCGCATCTTTAATGATCTGCTCCATCACTTCTTCAACTTGTGCCGTACTATTCTGTTGCTTTTCCATCTCTTCTTTCCATTGCGCTCTCAAGTCTGTGAATTCTTCCGCTGACATATCCCAATACACAGATATATAATGTATTGGTTTGAAAGTTAGATACTTGACATGTGGTAAGATTGGTCGAACCTCCTCAAGAACTTCTTTTAGATTGTGAAATTTTACTATGCGAGCTTTCGTAGATCTAGAAGTATTTGGAACATCACTGCTGCTACCGCTACTGTCGCCGGCATCATTGGTAGTGCTTTCGTTCCGATGAATTAACGACAATCTCTGGAAAAGAACGGGCGTTACACGTATTTTGAGAATTTGATTGGTGAGACGCAGAGCGCATTTGCTCGTGTAATCTAGTGATTCTAATACACTCAAGATAATCTCGGTTGGCAATTCGTGGAGCCTCATTGCGAGGGAGAGTCGCTTGTTTGTTTACTATTGAAGGTAATGTGGAAAGTTAGATTGGTGATTCAAGAATTTATACTGCTGACAGAATCCCTCGTCCATGACAGTCGACGGTACTTACAGCGAGTCTAGCCACAACACACAATATCAGTGCGCGTTTCTGAGAAAGTGTAGGAATATAATCATGGTTTATTTCTGGACCATTCTTACAATTGTACAAGAAGACTTGAGAACAGTCACCATATGTGTCATCACATATTTTATGCCAACACTTTCATATTGAAACATTCGCTTACTACCAACCAGCCAATCAGCCAATGAGCCAATGGAATCGAAACCTCTCCTGCCCTGTACGGGACATTTAGACAATATCTAAGCCAACTGCACTGCAATATTTGAAACCTCTCTCAGCTAGGGTAAATTGACACACTTCGAATTGTCCACTACGTGTCGCTGCTGCGAATTTCGTGAAACAATCAGATATCGTAGACAATTCGTGATGCTACAGTCCACAGCTATCTGTAATAGCCGGTTGTCCGATTCTCAAAAAAGTTGATGGCACTAGAAACGTGCTACTGCCATGTATAAATGTGTGTCGCGCTATATATGTGCTCAATGGTAGTATCACCTTGTAGCTTAGTATTTTTGTCTGTATTTTTGTGCACTCGACTTTTTGAGCCTGATCAACTAGTGACTACTTAAGCACTTAAGTACTTAGTAGCTATAGGCTGTTGACGGTTCGCTGACATCTTCTCGCAAATGCTACTGCAGCATAAATGTGCTCAATGAGCACGAACTCTGACCGAACTCTGACCGAACTCTGACCGAACTCTGACCAAACTTGAAAACTGCTGGTGATACTATTATAGCTGACCAGGGAACACTTGCCATTACTGACAAACGTGTTTTCGGCAATACCTAGACAAGTTTGTCCAGGAAATCCTGTCCATACATTACCGGTGCTCGGGGTGAGTAGTCCCTGGACACACCCCGGAGCGGAGATCGAGCCAAGGTGATAAGCGAGAGTTCGGCGTTAATTGCATTTGGAGAGCGTCATCATCATTATTGTTTGCTGTGCATCTACTTGCCCATCCCATCATTGGTCCTCCTTGGACCAAGCCAAAACATAGATCGAGTGATGGTCATTATTTTGGCTACAGCAACACAACGATACAAGCTTTCTATTATCTGTCTACAACAAAGACGATTTGTATCGATTTGAAGAAAATATACAACAAC
>Ga0160427_10002200_pt1 | contig 11823 bp, 8 predicted proteins | sample SolpanmetagenomL_FD_108194 | JGI IMG/M metagenome (GOLD analysis project Ga0160427, IMG submission 108194) | Solar panel surface microbial communities from Lawrence Berkeley National Laboratory, California, USA - L | ecosystem: Engineered > Built environment > Solar panel > Unclassified ...
CAGGTGGTGAGCGACGCCAGCAGTTCGCGGGCGCTCTCGAACCTGTTGCGCGGTGAACTCAAGCAGGACGGGCTGACGGCCATGCAGCAGCCGCAGTCTCGCCTGCTGCTGCTGGGCGAGGCGCCCAAGGCCGCGCTGCTGCTGGAACTCGGCTGGACGCAGAGTCAGGCCGACCGGCAGCGTCTGGCCGACAGTGCCAAGACCACCCAGATGGCGTCGGCCCTGGCACGCGCCGTGGCGACCTACCTCTCCGCACGCGCCAACGCAGGGCAATCGTGAGACCGCTGTTCTCGCTGTTCAACGTGCTGGCGCTGGTGCTGCTGGGCCTCTCGTTGCTGGCCTTCCAGGTGGTGCAGGAACCGCCCGCCACGCCCAAGGCGCCGCAACTCGAACTGGCCGGGCAGAAGGACGTCAACGTCACGCTGTTTTTCAGCGATCCGCAGGTGCGCGGCTTCGTGCGGCAGGTGAAGACGGTGCAGGTCACCGAGAACGACCCGGTGAAGCTGGCGCAGGCCGCCGTCAAAGGCTGGGTGTCCGGCCCGGCGAAATCGGGCGCTCTCGCCGCCGTGCCAGCGGGCAGCACCGTGCCGACGGTGATGCTGCGCGGCGAGCATTTCGTGGTCGACCTGCCTTCCAGCTACGCCGCACTCAACTACGGGGTGGCAGGCGAACGCATGCTCCTGTGCAGCCTGACCCGGACGCTGCTCGAGCAGCGCGGCAAAGATGTGATGTTTCTGGTGGGAGGAAAAAACGTCGACACCCTGCTCGGGCACGCCGACCTGCACGCGCCGTATGCCCGCGAGGACTGCGCGGATGAGTGACCGTGCGCGAAGCAGATTGGCCGGACGGGCCAGCCATTGATCACCAGCATCACCCTGCAGGGCTTCAAGTCGTTCGCCGACCGCACCCGACTCGAATTCGGCCCCGGGATCACGGCGGTCATCGGCCCGAACGGGTCGGGAAAATCGAACGTGGTCGAGGCGCTGCGCTGGGTGAGCCACCAGGCGCGCGCCCGTGAACTGCGGGCCGCCCGCGCCACCGAGCTGATCTTTCACGGCAGTGCCGGAAGCGGCGCTGAGACGCGGAGCGGCAAGGCGCCGCTGGGCCTGGCCGAGGTGCAGGTCGAGCTTGGTACGTTCACCGGTCAGCGGCTGCACCTCAGCCGCCGCATCTACCGCGACGGCAGCGCCGAGCAGGACCTGATGGGCCGCCCGGCGCGCGCCCGCGACGTGCAGGGCGCCTTGCGCGGCACCGGCCTCGGCAGCGGTGGACTGGCGGTGATCGGCCAGGGTGAGGTGGGCAGCGTGGTCCAGGCCGAAGGGCAGACGCTGCTGGCCTACGTGCAGGAGGCGGCCGGGCTGTCGCGCAGCGTGGCGGCCCGCCACGACACCGAGACGCAGCTGAAAGCGGCCGAGACGCAGCTCGCCCAGGTACGCCTGCTCGAGGACGAGCTGCAGTCCCGCACGCGCAAACTGCGCCGCGCCGCTGAGGAGGCGGACCGCTACCGTACGCTCAGTCTGCGCGTGCTGGCGTTTCAGGAGGCCGTGGCGCGCGCCCGCTCCCTGAGTGCCCTCGGGGAGCTTTCGGTGTTGCGGGCGCGTGTGACCGACCTCGGCCAGGAATCGCGCGCGCTCGGTGCCCGCGTACAGTCGGGGGCGGCCGAGCTCGAACAGGCCCGGCTGCAGGTGCAGGCGGCCAAAGAGCGCCAGCAGGCACATGCGCAGACACTCGAGCTGCTGCGCGCCGCCCAGCGTGCCGAGGCGCAGTCGGCCGCCGCGCTGGAACACCTGGAGCGCGACCTCGAGACGCTTCAGCAGGAGCAGGCCCGTCTGAACCTCGTGGCCCCGGCGCTGTCCGCTCCGGACCTGGGCAGCCTGCAGAGCGCCCTGAGCGCGGCCGCCCAGTCGGTGGCCGCCTACACCAGGCAGGCCCGCGACCTCGAAACCCAGCTGCGCCGCGCGGCCGAGCAGCGCGGCCGACTCGCCCAGCAGCAGGCGACCCGAAGTGCCCAGCACGGCACGTTGCAGGCCGAAGCCGACCGCCTCGCCGCTCAGCTCGCCCAGGAATCGGTGGCCCTGGAAGCCGTGCGGGGCGAGGGCCTGCGCCTGAACGCCGCCTCACTCGATCTGCAGGAAAAGCACGCCGCCGTACTCGAACGACACGCGGCGCTGCTCGGCCGCGAACGCGACGCGCGCACGGACCTTCAACGGGTGCAGGCTGAGACGCCGCCGCTGCGCCGCGAACTCGAACGCCTCAAGGCCAGCCTCAACAGTTACGCTCGCTACGGAGAGGGGCCGCGCAACGCCCTGCGAAGCGACCACCCGGGCATCGTCGGTTCGGTGGCCGACCTCCTGACGGTGCCCGCCGAGCACGAGACGGCGGTGGGAGCGGCCCTCGGTCGCCGGCTGGAGCAGGTGGTGGTGCAGCGGGCCGACGACGCGCGCGAGATCATCGACCTGCTCCAGCGGAGCGGCGGGCGCGCGACGTTTCTTCCGCTCGACCTGCTGCGGCCCCGGCCTCGCCGCGACGCGGCGCTGCTGCACGAGGCGGGCGTGCTCGGCAACCTGAGCGATTTGTGCCCGTCCGATCCGCCCATCGTGGGCCAGAACCTGCTGTCGGACACGCTGCTCATGCAGTCGCTTCAGGCGGCCACCGCGCTCGCCCGCAGGCACGCCTCGCGTCCCCGGCTGGTGACGGTCGACGGGGAACTGCTGGAGCCGGGCGGCGCTCTCACCGGCGGCCGGATACAGGGCAACGGGACCGCTGTGCTGAGCGACCAGCGGCGATTTGCCGAAGTCGAAGACGAGCTCACGGTGCTGGACGCCCGACAGATGCAGCTGACCCGGCAGCTTCAGGCCCTGAGCGGCGACGTGGAAGACTCGGCGATCAGCGAGAGCGTGGCCCGCGCCGCCCTCGACCAGGCCCGCCGCCGCGAGCAGGAGGCGCGGCTCGAACAGGCGGCCCTGGAAGCCCGCACTTCCTCGGTGTCCAGTCAGCATGGCGCCCTCGTCACGCGCCTCGCGGCGACGACGCCCGAAGCAGTGCCCCACGCGGCGCAGGCCGATGAACGGCAGCTCGAGCTTCAGTTGGAACAGGTACGGGCGGCGGCCGACGCCGGTGCGGCCGACGAACGGGCCCTCGGTCTCGAACTCGCCACCGCCCGTGAACTGCATGCCGCCTGGACGGTCTACCGGTCCGCCGTCGCCCGGCAGGCCGACCTCGCGACCCGGCGCGGCGACCTTGAGACACGCCGAGTGCAGATCACCGCCCAACTCGGCCCCGCTCAGGCCGAAGTGGCGCGGTACCAGACCGCACTGGGGGACCTGAACCCGGACGAACTTGCTCAGGCGGAAGCCCGCCGTGACGCCGCGTCGCAGATGTACACCACGCTCATCGCCCACCAGAACCGGGTGTCGGGCCAGCTCGAAGAAACGCGCCTGACCATCGCCCGCCGTGAAGGCAGCCTGCAGGACGTGGCAGACGGCGTGCTGCCTGCCGGCACTCCCAGAGAGTGGCAGCAGGCTCTGGGAGCCGACCAGCGCGAGCTGGAAGCCCTGGGCGCAGTCAACCCGGCGGCCGCCCAGGACCTCTTGGCGGAGCAAAGCCGCCTGGATGGTCTGGCGGCCGAACGTCAGGACGTCGAGCGTGCGGCCGACGAGTTGAGCAGTCATCTGGCGGAACTGCGCGCGGTTGAGGAGGAGGCCACCGGCGAGGCGCTGCGGAGGGTGGGGCAGGCGTTCGCGGAGTATTCGGGTGAACTGCTCGGTGGCGCCGGTGAGCTGGAACAGGAACGCGACGACGGCGGGCGCCTGACCGGGCTACGACTGGCTGTACAGCCGAAGGGAAAACGGACGCGGAGCCTCACTTTGCTGTCGGCCGGAGAGCGCACGATGGCCGGACTGGCGTTCCTGTTCGCCCTCGGTCACGCCCCTCTGGAGCAGGAGAGGCAGAAGGCCGGACTGCCGCTGGCCGTGCTCGACGAGGTGGACGCGCCGCTCGACGAGGCCAATATCCGGCGGTTTACCCGTTTCCTCACGCTGTTTGCTTCGCGGGGCTCTCAGTTCCTGCTGGTCACCCACCAGAAGGCGACGATGGAGGTGGCGAGCGCGATCTGGGGCGTGACCACGGACGCCAGCGGCGCGTCGCGGGTACTGAGTATTCGACAATTGGCAGACGCATGAGTGGGCGCTTGTATTGCTTGTCAAACAATTGATTCACGAATAGATTTATTGTGAATCAATTCACTAGGACTAAGTATAAGTAGCGGAAGTCTATGTCGGTACCGGGGAGAATACCGCCTTTGCATTTCCTGTTCTCCTGAGCTGTTCCACGAAACCTGCAGAACCCAGATCAGGTCTTCTGGCAATTATATTGCTTTCATGTCAGTTATTTCTATTCTCAACGCAATGATCATTATTTCCTATGATAGGATTTGAGGCAATGTTGCCGAACGATTCGATCCGACTTCCTGACGATCTGACCACGCTGTTGCCCGAGCACCAGCCGCATGTGCTGCTGACGCCAGGGCCGACGCCGATTCATCCGGACGCCACCCGCGCCTTCCTGCGCCCGATGCTCGGCCACATGGACCGGGAAGTCTTCGCCCTCAACCGTGAGATTCAGGCGGACCTGAGAACGATGTACGGCACCGCACCCGAGGCGTTTACCGCGCTGCTGGCCGGCACCGGGTCGCTGGGCATGGAGGCGGGCTTCGCCAATCTGGTCGAGCCGGGTGACGAGGTGCTGGTGTGCGCCAACGGATCGTTCGGTCGCCGGATGGCCGAGATGGCGGCGCGGTATGGCGCCCGCGTGCGGCTCGTCACCGCGCCGCTGGGGGAGGCCATCGATTCACAGGAGGTCGCGGCCCACCTGGACGGCGTGCAGATGGTCGCGGTCGTGCATGGTGAAACCAGCACCGGCGTGCTGAATCCGGTACCGGAGATCGCCGCTCTGGTTCGGGGCAGCGGCGCGCTGCTCACGGTGGACGCGGTCACCACGGCCGGAATGGAGCTGTTCCACGCCGAGGCCTGGGGTGTGGATTACGCCTACACCGGGGCGCAGAAGTGCCTCTCGGCGCCTCCGGGCCTCGCCCCGGTGGCCGTGAGTGAGCGCGCCTTCGCCCGCTTCAGCGCCCGGCGCACGCCCAACCCGTCGTGGTACACCGACCTGGGGGGCCTGCGGGACTACTGGACCGACAACAACTACCACCACACCGTGCCGGTCAACCTGCACTTCGCGTTCCATGCGGCTCTTCAGGCAGCGCTGCGTGAAGGGCTGGAATCGCGGGCGTTGCGGGTGCGGCAGATGGGCGAGGCGATTTTCGCGGCACTGTCGCCCCTGGGCTTCTCGTACTACGTCCGGCGACCCGAGCAGCGACTTCCCACGGTCCTGGCGCTCCGGCTTCCGGAGAATTTCGACGACGCCGGTATGCGCACCCGACTGCGCGACCGCAACATCAGCGTCACCGGCGGTCTCGGGCCGACGGCCGGGCTGATCTGGCGGCTGGGGCTGATGGGGGAGGCCGCCCGCCCTGAGCCGTACCGGATCTTCCTGAGCGCGCTGGAAGACCTGCTGGGCGAGCGCGGCATCGTCGGCCGGTTCGAGGAAGCGCTGCAGGCCATGCAGGGCCACAGAAGCGAGCTGGCGGTGCGCTGAACCCGCAGGACACTACACAGGGAAGCAGGGCGACGGGGAAGACCCGGTCGCCCTGCTTCCCTGTGCGTTCGGGTTACTGACTGACGCTGAACGGCAGTCCGGTCGAACGCATGTCGCCGACCTGAACGAACATCCAGGCCCCGCCGATCGGGGCGTTGCTGGGAATGGTGAACACGATCTGGCTGTCGGTCCAGCTGACGATGGCGCTGGCCGGAACGGCGTATCCGCCCACGCCGCTGGAGTCGGCACCGAGAATCACTCGAGCGCTGCCAGGGCCACCGAGGTAGCGGCCCTGCACCGTGACATTCTGGCCCCGAGCCGCTGATGCGGAAACCTTGATCAGCATCGGCGTGACCGTGACGCCGGCCACCGCCTGTGTGCGGGGCGCGCAGGACGACAACCCCAGTCCCAGAGCACCGACGGTCAGTAAAGAAGATAGGAAGAACACGCGCATGCAAAAGCCTCCGTGACGGCAGTTTAATGGCTTTTAGAATGACAGGTCAAACTTCCCCCCCCAACCGGCGAATTCTTGTGATTTATAATCCCAAATCGGGGAATGGAGAGAACACCGTGCTCGAATGTGCTGCGCTGCTGCGCCAGGCCGGGTGCACCGTCGAAGCGCGCGAACTCGAGAAGGACGTGCCGATCGGGCAGTACCTGAGCGACGCCGAGAGCTTCGGGGCCATCATCGCGGCCGGGGGCGACGGCACGGTGAGCAGCGTGGCCTACGCGCTGCGCTACAAGGGGGTGCCGATGCTGGCCTATCCGGCCGGAACCGCCAACCTGATCGCCTTGAATCTGGAAATGCCCGAGACACCGGCGGCGCTGGCAGAAGTCGTGCTGGCCGGCCACTCGGTCAAGATCGACCTGGGAGAGCTGACCGTGGGCAACGAGCGTCACGGTTTCGCCATGCTGGCCGGTGCCGGTGCCGACGCCAGCATGATCAAGGAGAGCGAGGAACTCAAGCCGAAGTTCGGGGCGCTCGCCTACGCGCTGAGCGCCATCCGGCAGGTCAACCCCAAGAAGACCACGTTCCACATGGTGGTCGACGGACAACCGCGAAGCGCCGAGGGGATTGGGGTGATGGTGGCCAACTTCGGCAAGGCCAACTACGGACTGCCGATTACCAGCGACGTCAGTCCGTCGGACGGCAAGTTCACCGTGCTGGTGCTGAAAGCGGGCAACGTGTTTCAATTGCTGCCCAACCTGATCGACAGCGTGCGCAGCAAACTCAACCTCGGCGACCCGATTTTCGGCGCCGGGAACATCGAGACGTTCGAAGCGGCCGAGATCAGCGTGAACGCCGAGGAACCGTTTCCGCTCCAGTATGACGGTGAACTGCATGTCGAGACCACGCCGTTCAGTGCCAAGGTACTGCCGGGAGCAATCCGCTTCATCACGGCCGCGAAGAAGGACGGCTTGAAGACCTGAATGAAGGAAGAGACACGGAGGGGCCGGTTGAGTTGAGTTTCAACCGGCCCCTCCGTGTCTCTGAATTCTCTATTCGTACTAATACTTGTTAGTTCAAATAACCGTCAGAATATGGGCCGTTCTGACCGCCGCTCAGCCCGGCCCGCCACGACCAGCAGCGACAGCGCCAGCAGCAGCGCCGGAACGTCTCCCACCTTCATGTAGATGGTCTGACCACCGAGAAGCTGGTACCGGGCATGGATGACGCCCTCGCCCTGGTCGAGCACGGCGACCGGGCGACCCAGGTCGTCGATGGCGGCGGCCACACCCTCGTTCACGCTGCGCAGCACCCAGCGCCGGGTCTCGATCGCCCGCACGCGCCCCATCTCGAAATGCTGGGTGACGCCCCAGCCCTTGTACCAGCCGTCGTTGCTGATATTGACCAGCACCTGTGCTCCGGCGTTGGCCTCGTGCCGGGCCACCCACGAGAAGATGCTGTCATAGCAGATGTACACGCCGTACAGCACGCCGTTCAGGCTCAGCGGCCTGGTCGACTGGCCGATGGGCGGCGGGTCGAAGCGCAGCCCGAACACCCGGAACACCAGCTCCCAGACGGCTGTTCCGGCAGGCGTGGTCTCGAACGGAAAGTATTCGCCCATCGGCACCGGCTTGAGCTTGTCGTAGACCACCGGTTCGATCTGGCGACCGTCCCAGGCCACGGCGGAGTTGTTCGGATAGCGGTAGAGACCGTAGATTCCGGCGGCGGGAACGCGGCCGAGGTCGAACTGGTTGATGATCGCCGTCTCGCTCCAGACCACGATCTCTCCCGGCTGCCGCTCGGCCGAGAGCGCCAGCAGTCGCCCGAACTGCCCCTCGGCGCTCAGGCTGCCCGTCGCCCGCCCGAACGAGTCGAACTGACTGCGGATCAGCAGGGCCTGGCCCTGGGTGCCGCTGCCCGGTGTGCGGGTGCTGCCGTAGGCCCAGCCGGCTCCCCACAGCACCAGCGCCAGCAGGGGCGCCGTGAACCGTCTGCGCGCCAGACTCACCAGACTGGCCGCCGTGAAGGCCACCAGCAGGCTCAGCCCGAGCGCGCCCCACAGGTCGGCCGTCTGCGCGACCGGGGTGGGCAGCAGCGTGTAGCCCAGGTCCGACCAGGGAAACGCCAGCGGCCCGAGCGTGCGCAGCCATTCGAGCACCACCCAGCCGCCCGCCAGCGCCCACACCCGGGCGTACGGATCACGGAACGGCCGCACCACCACCCAGGCCATGACGGCCCAGAACGCTCCCTCGATGGCGAACAGCGGCAGCACCAGCACTCCGCCCCAGGACAGCCCCGACAGTTCGGCCATGAAGCGGGTGAGCCACCACAGCTGCACGCCGAAGAACACCAAGATCAGCCAGAACGCCCGGGCCGCCACCTGCCCGGGCCTGGGCGCGGTCGCCAGCACCCACAGGGCGAGCGCCAGCGGCAGTGGCGTGAACGCGCTCCAGCCGAGCGGCAGGCCACAGAAGCCCAGGAGCAGGCCACACAGAGCGGCAGGCAGCACAGAGCGCAGAGCGTCCACACTGAAGATGAAGGACCGGCTGGACAGGGGATCACGGCGGCGCACCCGGATACTGTACCCGACTGCCACGGCTGCAGGCCGCCGTGCTGCTCTCCCTCACCCGCCGTGTGTATACCTGCCGGGTGTGATGCGGTACGCTAAGACCCCTGTGAGATTGGCGATCCTGAGCGACATTCATAGCAACATCCATGCCCTGACGGCGGTCAAGCGTTTTCTGACCGAACACGCCGTGTCTCAGGTGATCGTGCTGGGCGATCTGGTCGGCTACGGCGCCAGCCCGGGTCCGGTGATCGACTTCATCCGGCGCGAGGGCTGGACCTGCGGCCTGGGGTCGAGCGACGCGCGCGTGGCCTTCGACGTGCGCGTGCAGAGCGAGCGGCGCGGCGTCTCCGAGACAGTGCTGGCCTGGACCCGCGAGAACCTCGCCCCGGAGCAGCTCGAATTTCTGCGGCGGCTTCCGGCTGGCGGACGGGTCAACACCCCGGTGGGCCGGCTGCGGTACTTCCACGGCTCGCCGCACGATCCCGAACACCGCCTCGACCTGATGATGCAGGAGCGTGAACTCGAGACGATGGCCGAACAGCTTGGGGCGCGGGTGATCGTGGCGGGCGGCACGCACATTCCGTTCATCCGGCATGTGGCCGACACCGTGTATATCGACCCGGGCTCGGTGGGCCTGTCGCTCAACCACGAGCCGGGCGCCGACGTGGCGATTCTCGAACTGCAGGGGCTGCGGCCGAAAGTCTCGCTGCACAAGGTGCCTTACGACTACCACTCGGCGGCCTTCGACATCATGGCCTGGAGTCTGCCGCCGGTGATCGCCGAGGTGATCAAGACCGGACGCATGGGCTAGCGCCCCGGGTACCGGGAGGCCAGATGCCCGAAGACACGGCTTCTTTCCGGCTGATACACTCGCCCGTATGGCTTTACAGCGCCCCAAAGGCACCCAGGACCACCTGCCCGACGGCAGCCCCAAACTCAGGCTCGACATCTCCGCCCGCGCGTTCCGGTACGTGACCGACACGGCCGCGCAGGTGCTGGAGCGCGCCGGCGCCGCCTTCATCGAGACGCCGATGTTCGAGGAGGCCGAACTGGTCAAGCGCGGTGTGGGCGGCAGCACCGACATCGTCCGCAAGGAGATGTTCATGGTCTACTACTTCGGCGACCACGGCGGCTATGTGCTGCGCCCCGAGGGCACGGCGGGTCTCGTGCGCGCGTACCTGGAAAACGGGCTCAAGCAGCTGCCCGCGCCCTTCAAGCTCTGGACCCACGGCCCGATGTTCCGGGCCGAGCGGCAGCAGCGCGGGCGACTGCGGCAGTTTCATCAGGTCGACTACGAGGTGCTGGGCAGCGCCGACCCGCTGGTCGATGCCGAGGCCATCTGGCTGATGGTGCAGGTGGTGCAGGCGCTGGGCCTGAAGGGCGTGGAGGTGAAACTCGGCAGCATCGGCGACCCGGAGGACCGCGAGACCTACAACGCCTACCTGCGCGGGCTGTTCGGTGCACACGTCGAGCGTCTCTCGGACGACAGCAAGGACCGCCTCGAGCGCAACCCGATGCGCATCCTCGACTCGAAGAGCCAGGAAGATCAGGAGCTGATCGCCGAGCTGAGCGTGCGGCCGATGCTCGACTTTCTCGGCGCCGAGGCCGAGGCGCATTTCGCGGCGGTGCGGGGCTTTCTCGACGCCTGGAACGTGGCCTACACGGTCGATCCGAGCATCGTGCGCGGGCTCGACTACTACCGGCGCACCGCCTGGGAGCTGCACCACGCTCACATCGGGGCGAAGAGTGCGCTCGGCGGCGGTGGCCGCTACGACGGGCTGGCCAAGGAACTGGGCGGCTCGGACACGCCGGGCATCGGCTGGGCCTTCGGCGTCGAGCGCATCCTGATCGCCATGGAGGAGGAAGGCCTGAGCCTGCCCGCCGCACCTCAGCCGCAGCTGTACGTGGCCGCGCTGGACGCCGGGCACGTGCCGATGGCGGCCCAGGTGGCGCTCGAACTGCGATCGGACTTCTGGGCCGACTTCGGGTACAAGGCGCAGAAGCCGGGCAACGCCTTCCGGGAAGGTGAGCGCCGGGGCGCGGCCTACGTGGCCCTGATCGGTTCCGATGAGGCTGCGGCCGGAACGGTGGCACTGAAGAACATGTCGACCGGCGAGCAGCAGAGCGTGAAGGTCGCCGACCTGGCGGCTGTGCTCGGGGCTTCTGCGCTAAGCTCCCGGTCATGAAACGCACCCACTACGCGTCCGAACTTCGACCAGAACACGCCGGGCAACAGGTCGTCCTGCAGGGATGGGTCAACCGCGTGCGCGACTTTCCGGAGCAGTACTTCGTGATCCTGCGCGACCGCAGCGGCATCGCGCAAGTCACCGTCGAGGCTTCGAACGTGGCCTACGACGTAGCCGGTCAGCTGCGCGGCGAGTACGTCATCGAGGTGAGCGGCACCGTGCGTCTGCGGGCCGAGGGACAGCGCACCGACGCCTATCCGACCGGTGAAGTCGAGGTCATTCCCAGCGAGCTGAAGATTCTCAACCGGGCCACGACCCCCGCCTTTCAGGTCGACGGGTCGCCCGTCACCGCCAGCGAGGACATCCGGCTGAAGTACCGCTACCTCGATCTGCGCCGCCGCGAGATGCAGGACGTGCTGCGGCTGCGCAGTCGCGTCCAGGCCGAGGTGACGCGCTACCTCGACGGCGAGGGCTTCGTGAACGTCGAGACCCCGATGCTCACCCGCAGTACCCCCGAGGGCGCCCGTGACTTTCTGGTGCCGAGCCGACTGTCGCAGGGTGAGTTCTACGCGCTGCCGCAGAGCCCGCAGCTGTTCAAGCAGCTGCTGATGATCGCCGGGCTCGACCGCTACTACCAGTTCGCCCGCTGCTTCCGTGACGAGGACCTGCGGGCCGACCGCCAGCCGGATTTCACGCAGCTCGACATGGAGATGAGTTTCGTCGAGCAGGATGACGTGCTGGACCTGAACGAGGGCCTGCTGCGCCATGTGTTTCAGGCGGTGCTGGGCGAGACGCTGCCGACTCCCTTTCCCCGCATCTCGTATCACGACGCGATGGACCGCTACGGCTCCGACAAGCCCGATCTGCGCTTCGAGCACGCCTTCACCGACGCCGGCGACCTGTTCCGGGGCGGTGGGTTCAAGGCCTTCACCGACGCGGCGACCGTGAAGGTGATGGTGGCCCCA
>Ga0160427_10002204_pt1 | contig 11814 bp, 11 predicted proteins | sample SolpanmetagenomL_FD_108194 | JGI IMG/M metagenome (GOLD analysis project Ga0160427, IMG submission 108194) | Solar panel surface microbial communities from Lawrence Berkeley National Laboratory, California, USA - L | ecosystem: Engineered > Built environment > Solar panel > Unclassified ...
TCTTCATCGTTTCGAGCACCGGTGTGTTCGGGTCAAAGCGGTGAATCTGGTACAGTTCGATGTAGTCGGTGCCCAGACGCTTGAGGCTGGCCTTGACCGCGTCGAAGATGTGGCCCCGGCTGAGGCCCCTGTCGTTGGGACCGGCGCCCATCACGCCGTGTACCTTGGTGGCGATCACCACCTGGTCGCGGCGGGTGAAGTCGCGGATGGCCCGGCCCAGCACCGACTCGCTCGCACCCACCGAGTACACGTCGGCGGTGTCGAAGAAGTTGATGCCCAGATCGAGCGCCGTGCTGATGAACGGGCGACTCTGGTCCTCGGGCAGCACCCAGTCGCGCCACTGGGGCGAGCCGTAGGTCATGGTGCCCAGCGAGATGCGCGAGACCTTCAGGCCCGTGTTGCCCAGACGTACGTAGTCCATGCCTGACCCTACGCCGTCTGCGTGCCGGTCAAGAGTAACCTGTGCCCGGAATCCCCAGGAGTCTTCAGGTTTATGAAAGGCCCGGCCCGGTGAGGGACGCGCGGCCCACCTCCAGCGGGCCGAAGCTGCCGGCCAGCAGGTCGGCCCTCACCCGGTCGGCCTCGGCGTAGCTGGCCGCCACCTGCCCGGCCGTCACCAGCCCTGCCTCCAGGGCCGCCTGCAACTCGTCCTGATCGATGTACTCGACCGCCACTACCGCCCAGGTGAGCGGATCGACCCGGGCCAGCACGTCGAGGTACAGGTCGTCGTGCCACGGCAGGCCGGTATCGGTCACGCCCTCGCCGCCGTGGATGTCGATGTACAGCTGCACCGGCATGTCCTCGGCGTCGAGCTGGATGGTCAGGGCGTGGCCCACCACGCCCTCCCCTCCTCCGTGCGGATGAACGCGCAGCCAGCGGTAGCCGGTGTCGAGCAGCCGCACCTGTTCGCCGCACGACCACAGGTCGAGAGGATGCAGCACCCGCCCGGCCCGGTAGTCGACGATGATATGCCCCGGCACGCGGCCGACCCGCTGCTCGCCGCTCTCGGCCCGTGCCCAGCGGCTCAGGTCGAAGACCTTGCGCTTCACCGGTCTCCGGCCAGGTCTCTGAGGGCCTGGACCAGCAGCGGCCCCTCGGCGGCCATCACCCGTGCGCGCAGGGTGTCGAGCGTGTCGCCCGGCAGCACCGGCACGTGCGCCTGCGCCAGCACTGGTCCCTCGTCGATGCCCTCCTCGACGAGGTGCACGGTGGCCCCCGACTCGCTCTCGCCCGCCGCCAGCACCGCCGCGTGTACCAGGTCGCCATACATGCCGCGCCCGCCGTACTTCGGCAGCAGGCTGGGATGCACGTTCACCAGCCGCCCGGCGAAGTGGGCCAGCACCTGCGGCCCGAGGGCCTTCATGTAACCGCTCAGCACCAGCACGTCGGCGCCCGAGGCCACCAGGGCGGCGAGCATCGCCCGGTCGAGGTCGGCGGGGTCGGGGAAGTGCCGGCCGCTCAGGTGCAGGGTCTGCAGGCCCGCCTCCTGGGCGAAGGTCAGGGCCGGCGCGGCCGAGTTGTTGCTCACGCACAGCACGCCCCGGGCCTGCAGGTCGCCGGCGGCGATCGCCGAGAGCACCGCCCGCATGCCCGAGCCGCCGTGCGACGCGAGAAAGGCCAGCCTCAAGCGGGCGAGTCCGTGCGGGTCTGCGCCTGGGCGGCGATCTCCTGCAGCAGCCGCGCCGAGGTGAGCACGCCGCCGTGGTAGTCGCTCAGCGCAAAGCTCTCGTTGGGGCTGTGCGGCGCGTCCTCGTTCAGGCCGAAGTCGACCAGCACCACCGGGGCCTGCAGCAGTTCCCGGAAGACCGCCACGATCGGAATGCTGCCGCCGCCGCGCGTGAACTTCGGCGCGACACCGTGGACGTGCTCCAGCGCCCGGCCCGCCGCCTGCACGTAGGCGTTCTCCAGGTCGATCAGCACCGGCTGGCCGCCGTGCAGGGGCAGCACCTCGACCTGTGCGCCGGCCGGCGCGGTGGCCTTCAGGTGCTCGGAAATGAGCCGCGTGATACGCTCCGGGTCCTGGCCGGGCACCAGCCGCATGCTGATCTTGGCCCCGGCGGTGCTGGCGATCACGGTCTTGCTGCCCTCGCCCTGGTAGCCACCCCAGATGCCGTTAACGTCGAGCGTGGGCCGCGCCCAGAGCCGCTCAAGGGTGCTGTACCCGGCCTCTCCCGGCAGCGCGGTGGCCCCGATGCTGGCCGCGAACGCCGCGTCGTCGTGCGGCAGCTCGGCCCACATCGCCCGCTCGGCGTCGGTCAGCTCGCTCACGCCGTCGTAGAAGCCGGGAATCGTCACGCGGCCCTGCCCGTCCTTCAGGCCCGCGATGATGGTCGCCAGCAGCCCGATGGCGTTGGGCGCGGCGCCGCCGTAGCTGCCGCTGTGCAGGTCACGGTTGGCGCCGGTCACGTGCACTTCGACGTAGCTCAGGCCGCGCAGGCCGTAGGTCACGGTCGGCACGTCCGGAGCGAAGCGCGAGCCGTCGGAGATGACGATCGCGTCGGCCGTCAGCTCGCCCTGGTGCTGCCGGATGTAGGGTTCGAGGTTCGGGCTGCCGACCTCCTCCTCGCCTTCGAGCAGGAACTTGACGTTGAGCGGCAGCTCGCCCGCCGACAGCAGCAGTTCCACGCCCCGGATGTGGGCGTAGGCCTGCCCCTTGTCGTCGGTCGCGCCGCGCGCGTACACCCGGCCGTTGCGCACCGTCGGCTCGAAGGGCGGCGTCTGCCACTTGTCCAGCGGCGCTTCCGGCTGCACGTCGTAATGGCCGTAGATCAGTACAGTGGGCGCTCCGGCCGCCTTCAGGTGCTCGGCGTACACCACCGGATGCCCCTCGGTCGCGTCCACACGGGCGCTGAAGCCCAGCGATTCGAGCTTGGTGCGCAGCAGCCCGGCGGCCTGTTCCATGTCGGCGGCGTGGGCCGGGTCGGCGCTCACCGACGGCACGCGCAGCAGCCCGAACAGCTCGTTCTCGGCCTGGGCGCGGACTTCCGGGGTGTAGTGGTCGGCCAGATCTGGAAGAGACGGGGTGGTCATGGCGGTGATTGTAGAGCAGGACGACCGTGCAGCCCGCGCCTAGACGCCTCTTCCCTTCAGGCCCTTCTCGGTCAGGTAGACCGTGGCCATCACGCCGCCGGCCTCCGGGCGGTCGAGTCGGCCCGGATCGGTCTCCAGCCGGACCATGAAGCCGGCCCCGCGCTGATAAGCCATCGCGCTGTCGAGGCCGAGCACCAGGCCACCGGCGTACGGCTGCGGCGCCATCTGCGGCGTGGGCGACTCGCCGCGCAGTACGAACACCGGCGTGTGGCCGTGCGCCAGCCGGCGGCCGCCGAACACCCGCAGCATCTCGGCGGCGCGCTCGGCTCCGTCCGGGCCGGTGTACAGCTCGCGCTCGGCGAAGGCGTTCAGAAACTCGACCCAGTTCTCGGGTGTGCTCGCCCGCAGGAAGGCGCCCGCCAGTTCACTCACCCGCTCCAGCGTGTCGCCCAGTGTGAGGTACAGCCTGGAATCCGCGTGGACCATCAGCCAGTCGGCGTGCCGGTACATCGGCGGCCGGGCCTCCAGCCACGCCAGATCGGCGGGTTCGAGCTGCGAGAGGTCGCGCACGCGGCCCCCGTTCTGCTTCCAGTAGTCGTACAGGCCGTACGGGTCGCCCACCCCGTAGCGGTGCCCCCGGAACCGCAGCGCCGCCAGCATCATCACCTCGTGGTTGCCCATCAGCGAGACCACCTCGCCGCCCGCCGCCCGCGCCTGCGCCTCGAGCCGCTGTACCAGCCGCAGCACGCCCAGCCCGTCGGGGCCCCGGTCCATCAGATCGCCCAGAAAGACCAGCGTGGCGCCGTCGCCCAGCCAGTTGTCCTCGAAGTCGGCCAGGCGGGCGCGCTGAAGCAGCGTCCGCAGACTCGGCAACGCACCGTGAACGTCGCCTACCACCCACAGGTCGCTCACGCCGTCTCTCCCACCCTTCGCGGACTGTTCAGACCTCGTCTTCCATACCTCACCGGAAGTTCATCATAGCGGCCGTTCGGCCCATACGAGACCGAGGTACTTCACAGTGACGGCCGACATCGGTGCCGGCAGCCTCCCCGGAGCGAACCAGCCCGCTTCGGCCGCGTCGTCGCCCGCCCGCAGGGCTCCCCGCGCGTCCGGGCAGAGGTGCAGCACCGTGACCCAGGCGACCGTCTGACCGTCCGGGTAGGTGTGCAGCGTTTCCGGGCCGCTGAAGACACCGAGCAGCCGCAGCGTCCCGGCGTGCATTCCGGTCTCCTCGAGCAGCTCACGGCGGGCCGCCGACTCCACCTGCTCGCCCGGCTCGACCCGGCCTCCGGGAACGTCCCAGTGGCCGTTGTCGCCGCGCCGCACGAGCAGCACTTCGCCGTCCGCGTTCAGGCAGGCCACGCCCGCGCCGACCAGCTGCCGCCACGGCCGATCGGGCACCGCGCTACTCCTGCCCGATCGGCTGTTCAGGCGTGGCGTCGGTCGCCTGCGTCTCGTCCTGCGGGGCGGCGGGCAACTCGCGCCACTGGGTCATGCGGCTCTGAATGTCCTGCTGAATGTCGCCGATGCGGTGTTCGAGCTGCGCCCGGGTGCCCTCGAGCTGAAAGCGCAGCCGCATGATCTCCTCGACGCCCGCAAGGTTCACGCCCAGCTCCTGGGTGAAGCGCCGGATCTCGCGCAGGTGGTCGATATCGCGCTCCGAGTACAGCCGCGTCTTGCCACTGCTGCGCCCCGGCCGGATCAGGTTCTTGCGCTCGTACAGCCGCAGCGTTTGGGGATGCATGTCGACCAGCTCGGCGGCGATCGAGATGACGTACACCGGGCGGTCACGCGGGTCGGCCGGGGCGTCCTGCGAACTCGGCAGCGCCTGCATCTGCGAGCGAGCGCGAATTTCACCCTCCAGGCGCTCGATCTCGGCCTCGAACTCGTCCTGAATGTCGTCGAGTTCATGCTGGAGCCGCATCACCTCCTCGACGCCCGCGAGATTCACGCCCAGCTCCTGGGTGAGCCGCCGGATCTCGCGCAGGTGGTCGATGTCGCGCTCCGAGTACAGCCGCGTCTTGCCGCTGCTGCGCCCCGGGCGGATCAGTCCCTTGCGCTCGTACAACCGCAGCGTCTGGGGGTGCATGTCGACCAGTTCCGCCGCCACACTGATGACGTAGACTGGTCGCTGCTTGGCGTCGGTGGACATAATTAACCTGAGTATAGCGCAGTCAGGTTGAATGAACGTGCGGGCACACCGATGGTGCCGGCAAACGATGAAGGACGATCATGCAACTGCCCCCGACCGGTCGAGGTTCGGGGGCACTTCATCCCTGCGGCGCCGCTTCAGTTCAACACCCGGTGCGGGCTGCCGATGGGCGTCCAGTCGGCCCGGAACACCAGCGCCACTTCCGGCTCGTTCTGGCGCACGTACCACACGCGCACACCGCTCTGCCCGGCAGGCCAGGGCGAGAGGAGCGCCGTGCCCCCGGTCGGCAGCACACTCAGCACCTTGCCGTGTGCGTCCTGCGGGCGCAGCCAGCCGTTCTCGCCGCTGGGCGACCAGCCCGCCAGCAGCAGCCGCGACGACGAGACGTTCTGAAGCCGGGCGTACTCGCCCTCGACGCGCAGCTCAAAGTCGGGCCAGGCGGGTGAGGTCAATGGGCCGAAGCGCAACGCCAGCCCCGGCACGGCGCTCCGCGGCAACGGCTTTCTGCCGGACCCGAGCAGGTGCCCGAGCGACAGCAGCACCAGCCCGGCCCACATCACCCAGAACAGCGGCGGCGGCGCGAAGCCCTGCACGGCCGCGCCCAGCACCGCCAGCCCCAGCACCAAGACACCTCCCCGGCGCCGCGCCACCGCGTAATGCGTGACCGGGGCCGGGGCGTAAGCGCGCGGCCAGTAAGCCGCGATCACGATCAGGGCCGCGCCCAGACCGAACATCGGGGCCGCGTCCAGCACGGGCGCGCCCAGCAGGGCGGCCAGACCCGGAGCCGCGAGATACGCCAGCGTCGGCCGCTCACCACCGCGTGCACGCCGCCACACGGCCAGCAGCCACTGTACGCTCAGGGCGACGAGCGCCAGCAGGTACGGCAGCGACAGCGTGGTGAGGGTGTCAATCATGGTTCACCGGTGGGAGAGCAGTTCGCACCCGGCCAGCATGCCGGGCCGGGTCGCCGGGCGGCGTGACGGGTGACGCAATCCGGCCTACCAGCTCAGCTCGGGGGTGGTGACCACCCGGTCGGCGGGCAGGTCGGTGAAGAGCGTGTAGCGCACGGTGTACGTTCCGGGCAGGATGCGCGGCAGCACGATGCTGTCGCCGTCGAGGGTGGGCGTGAGGTTGGAGAGGCTCGACCCCTGCACCGACAGCGGCCCGCGCAGCACCGGCGTGCTGGCCCCGCTCGGCAGCGGGTCGAGGATGCGCAGGTTGTCCACGCTGCCGTCGGAGGTGATCTGAAGGGTGACCGTGTAGCCCGGCTGAGCGGGACCGGACGCCCCACCCTGGCTGCCGAGCGCCTCGGCCGTCTTGGCCACGTGCACCCGCGCACCGTTCTGCACGCTGCGCGTCACGTTCACGCCGCTCGGGTCGCGCACGCTGGCGTCTCCGGTGGCCCGCACGTTCACCGGGGCAAGCACGGCCTCGGCGCTGTCGCTGCGGCAGATGCGCACCGGTACCTTGAGGCGCAGAGGCGCGGCGCTGCTCAGGTCGCCCTTGATCTGCAGCGGGTAGTCGCTGCTCCAGCCGACCGGCAAATTGAGGTTGAGCGTGCTCGGCAGCTTGTAGGGAAAGTCGGTCTTGGCCTGCGCGGTGAGCTGGGCCGCGTCGCAGGCGTCGAGCACGTCGGGGGCCGTGCTGAGCGTGACCTCGGTGCGCACGGCGTACTCGAGCGTCACGCGCCCGGTGCTGCCGTCGGTGACGACGCCCGGCTGCGCCGGGGTCATGGTCGCGCCGGGAATCGTGCCGGGCGTCACCGGGTAGCTGCCGGGGTTGAGCGGCAGGGTGATCGGCGCGGCGTAGGTCTTGCCGCCCAGCGTGAACGGCACGTTGGTGAGCGGAATGCGCGTGTCGCCGTACACCGCCACCGCATCGACCGCCAGCGTCCCCTGAGGCGGCCGGGCCACGAAGCGCAGGCGGGCGTCTCCGGGGTTGACGCGGAGTTCGGTGGGCGAGGTGACCGTGCCCTGGCCCTGCAGCACCGCCGCCGACACCGGCACGTAGCCGGCGGGCAGGCGCGGCCTGACCACGTTGTCGCTGCCGACGCTGTAGCTGGCTCCCGGAATCGGCTGGCCCTGCGGATCGACCACATCGACCAGCAGGCGGTTGCCGACCTTCTGGCCGCCGGGGTCGGCGAAGCCTCCGACGCGCGCGAACACCGGCTTGTTGTCGAGCCGGAAGCTGTACTGCACCGCGTTCGAGTACTGCTTTGTGGTCGGCAGCACGCGCAGGTACACCTGCCACTCGCCGACCAGCGCCTGCGTCACCACGAAGGTGTTGCTGACCTTCTGGCCATCGTTCGAGGTGGTCAGGTCGGCGCGTTTGCCGCTCGGCTGCACCACCCAGGTCTGCGCCTCCTGCGGGCCGTCGACGTCGTAGTTCGACACGCTCAGCGTCTTGCCGACCCAGGCGACGGGCACCGTCAGGCGGGCCGCCAGCAGGTCCTGCTGCGTGCTGTCGCGGGCATTCACGCTGAAGTCGGAAGTCTCGAGGGCGAACGGCGCGTCCACCCGCAGCGCGAAACTGTTCTTGCCGTCGCCACTGCTGCGAACCGTCAGCGTGTAGCTGCCCGCAGGCAGGCCGCCGTCGAGCAGCGACTCCCAGGAGTGCTCGCGGCTCGCCTGGTAGCGGCGCTCGACCACCGTGCCGCCGGGACCGGAGAGCGAGAACACCGTCTCGAACGGCTCGTTCTTCTTGTACAGCTCGTCGCCGAAGTAGCCCGCGCCGCGCCGGCCGTCGGCGTAGTCGGTGAGGTTCAGGGCCGGGCTGTAGACCTCCAGGCCGAGCGGCTTACCCGCGTTCTGGGCACTGACCACGATGGTGTAGCTCTCGGTGCTCTGCGCCCAGCGCTCACCCACCGACACCAGCGGCAAGATGCCTCCGGTGCCCTGGGCGCTGCCGGGCGCGGTGACCGGCGCGGTGGTCGGCACGACGGGGGCGGAGGTCTGGGCGTGCGCGGCCTGCAGGAGGCCCAGCGAGAGGGTAAGGGCGGCAACACGAGAGAAGTGAGCGGCAGGAAATCGAAACATGGAGGAGCCTCCGGGAACTGGTCTTGGGAACACAGCCAGCCGCGCCAGAGTCGAACAGCGGCCAGCGAGAAGGAGACGGCGCCGGGGCCGTGGTGGGGCAGGCTTGACTTCAGAGCAAATATACACGGGGGCGCGGCCCGCACCTCTCGCGCCCGCGCCGCCCCGCTATGCTGCGTGCATGCAGCCCCGCGCCCGCGCTCACGTCTCCGCCGACGCCCTGGCCCACAACCTCACCCTGCTCGGCGACCGGGCCGGCGTGCCGCTGATCCTGCCGGTCAAGGCCAACGCCTACGGACACGGCCTGAAGGAAGTGCTGGCGGCCAGCCGCGAGCGGCCCGAGGTCTGGGGCTACGCGGTCGCCATGCCGCTGGAGGCCGCCGACCTGGTGGCCCTGAACCCGGGCAGGCCGGTGCTGCTGCTGACCCCGGCGGCCCCCGACGAGATGCAGGAGCTGAGCGACCTGGGCGTGCTGATGAACGTGTCGGGCGAGGAGGAAGCGGCCGCGTTGCCCGCCCACGCGCGCGTACACCTGAAGGTGGACACCGGCATGAACCGGCTGGGCGCGCGCCCGGAACAGGCTGCCGACCTGGGCCGCAAACTGCTGGAGCGCGGGCAGCTGGCAGGCGTCTACACGCACCTGGCGAGCGCCGACGACCCCGACCTGAGCAGCGCCCGGCGACAGCTCGACCTGTTCGCGGCGGTGTGCGCCGAGCTGCCGGGCGTGCCCGCCCACGCCGCCAACGGAGCGGGCGTGCTGGCCTTCGGCCGCCTGCCGGGGATGGCCTTGGCCCGGCCCGGGCTGGCGAGCTACGGCTACGCCCCGCCGCACCTGGACATCGGCCTGCGTCCAGTCATGACCCTGCGGGCGCGGGTCGGGGCCGTCCATACCGTGCGGGCGGGCGAGTCGGTGAGTTACGGCGGCCTCTGGACCGCGCGGTACGACACCCGGGCGGCCACCGTGCAGCTCGGCTACGCCGACGGCTATCCGCGCAACGCCACCGGGCAGGCGCAGGTCCGGGTGCAGGGCGAGCGCCGCGACGTGCTGGGGCGCATCTGCATGGACCAGTTTATGCTCGACGTGAGCGGGCTGGAGGTGAAGGCGGGCGACTGGCTCGAGATCTGGGGCGAGCACAGCGTCCATGCTGCCGAGGTCGCCGCCTGGGGCGGGGTGGCCGAATACGAGCTGCTGACCGGGGTGGGCGCGAGGGTAGAGAGAACGCTCGAGCCGCCTTTCCCAGGCTCAGGCCGGGTGGACTGAGCCCGCTTTCGACTCTCTCCCCTTCAGCTCACTTCCAGAAGGCGTCGAGCGCCGCCGTCACCTGACCGAGCTGCTCAAACTGTGGCAGGCCCTTGGTCGGCGCGATCTTCACCGCCTTCACGTTGGGGTTCGCCTGCAGCAGCTCGGGCAGGCGGGTGAAGTTCACGTAGCCGTCGCGGTCGTACAGCACCAGGGTCGGCTGGGTGAGGCGGGTGTACAGATCGCTGTAGGCGTCGGGGGTGCGCAGCAGGCCGGAGATGAAGTACAGCGGCGCGTACACGGCGCCCGGCTGCACGACCGACTGCGAGCTGTAGGCCAGCAGTCCGGGATCGACCGGCCCCTCGAAGCTGCGGCGCAGGAACAGGTCGATCACCTGCGGCGTCGAGAGCAGGCCGAACACCGCCCACGACACCACCGGGCTGCTGAGCGTGCCGTACAGCCGCTGCGACTTCTGGGGCTCGGCGGCCAGTTCCGCGGGCGTCTTGGCCTCGCTCAGCCCGGTCGGACTGATGAGGGCCAGCGACCGGACGCGCGGTTCGGTCAACGCCACGCGGGCGGCGAACTCGCTGCCGAGCGACAGGGCCACCACGTCGGTCTCCCCGCCGATGATGTCGAGCATCCTTGAGAAAGCGCTGGCCATCAACTGCGGGGTATAAACCACGTTCAGGCGGTCGCTGCCGCCGAAGCCGGGCCATTCCAGCACGTACACCGGGCGCTTGCCCCGGTAGGCATCGAACAGCGGTTTCATCTCGTAGGCGCTGGCCGCCGCGTTGACGCTGACGACCAGCAGCAGGGGCCGGCCGGACGCGGTGGTGTCGGCATAGTATCCGACGCGTCCGAAACCGATCAGGTTGAAGGTGAACCGCCCGGCCTCCAGGGCCGGTGCGAGCGCCGAGGTGCTGGGCAGCCTCGTCTGCTCGGGAGCGAGCTGCACACCGGAGAGGTCTGTCGGCGGCGGGTTGAGCGCGGGCGCCACCGACTGCGCCTTCGCCACGGCGAGGGCCAGGACAGCCACGATCACTGTGGCGGCAACCACTGTTCTCTTCTTCATGAGGCCAGTGTGCTGGCCGTTACCTTCATGAACGGTTGAGGGCCATACAATCCCGCCGCCGTTCGCGGAGTCTTAACCCCGCGTAAAGGCGGCGTACCGTTCGAGCAGGCTCCAGGCCGCGCCAGCGTCCAGCAGGTCCCGCGCCATCGCCACCCCGCCCGGCAGATCGCCCGACCGGCCTGCGAGCCACAGGGCCGCCCCGGCGTTGAGCGCCACGACGTCGCGCTGCGCCGCCGTGCCCTGGCCCTGAAGCAGCCGCCGGGTGATCACGGCGTTCTCGGCCGGCGTGCCCCCGACCAGCGCCGAGGCCGGATGGTGCCCGACCCCTGCCTCCTCGGGCGTGAGGATGAACTCGCTCACCTCACCGTCCTGAAGCCGCGCCACCGCGTTCGGGCCGCATACGCTCAGCTCGTCGAGGTGGCCGGTACCCGTCTCGCCGCTCACCACCAGCGCCGCCCGCGCGCCGAGCAGGTGCAGCACCTCGGCCAGCGTGCGGGTGAGCTGCGGCGTGTACACCCCGACCACGAGGTGCGTGGCCCCGGCGGGGTTGGACAGCGGCCCGAGCACGTTGAACACGGTGCGGGCGGCGAGCTCTCCGCGCACCGGGGCGGCGTACCGGAGCGCCGGGTGATAGTTGCGGGCGAACATGAAGCCCACGCCGAGTTCGTCGAGCGCGGCGGCCACGCGGCCCGGTTCGGCCTCCAGGTTCACGCCCAGGGCTTCGAGCACGTCGGCGCTTCCGGCCTTGCTGCTGGCCGCCCGGTTGCCGTGCTTGGCGACCGGCACCCCGCCCGCGGCGACCACGAAGGCGCTGGTGGTCGAGATGTTGAAGGTGTGCGCGCCGTCGCCGCCGGTGCCGACCACGTCGAGCAGCAGCCCTCTGGGCGCGATCGGCAGGTGGACGGCGTTCTCGCGCATGGCCCGCGCGAACCCGGCGATCTCCTCGGGCGTCTCGCCGCGCACCCGCAGCGCCGAGAGGGCCGCGGCCATCCGCACGCCGCTCATCTCGCCGGTCATCACCTCCTGCATGAAGGTGTGGGCCTCAGATTGGCTCAGGCGCTCGCCGTTCATCAGGCGGGCGTGGATCATACGGCGACCCCGGCGCGGGCCGACTTGAACTTTCTCGCCTCGCTCAGGAAGTTGCGGAGCATGGTCATGCCGTCCTCGGTGGCGATGCTCTCGGGGTGAAACTGCACGCCGTACATCGGGTAGTCGCGGTGGCGCAGCGCCATCAGGATCTGGCGGTCGCCCGCGTCGGTGGCGTCGGTGGTGTACGCGGTGCCGATCA
>Ga0160427_10002205_pt1 | contig 11813 bp, 6 predicted proteins | sample SolpanmetagenomL_FD_108194 | JGI IMG/M metagenome (GOLD analysis project Ga0160427, IMG submission 108194) | Solar panel surface microbial communities from Lawrence Berkeley National Laboratory, California, USA - L | ecosystem: Engineered > Built environment > Solar panel > Unclassified ...
CCCTGAGATAGACTATGTCGCGCCCACCCACCCACCCCCTCCGCACCGCCGGCCACCACCTCCCCCGCCCACGGGGCTCGATTTGTTACTTAGCAGTTTGTGTAACACGGCGTTCGTAGGGACGTCGTTAAGCTTAACGCTGGCGTTGGTAGGTAGGTAGGCAGGCAGGCAGGCAGCTCTCAAGTTTTGGTTTTTGTTATATTCCATTATTATGTTCTGAGCTGTAGCAGCGATGCAGCTATCAATTCTTGAATTTGGTTGTCGAAGAGTGATATCCTGGAGAGTTTTCAATTTCCTGTTCCTGCTGATAAGGAAGGCTATTGTAGTCTAGGCGAACACACTGTGGCTGCCATGCTATAGCAGGGCGGTCCTTATACCACTGGCCGGCGGCGGCGGTGGGAGTGGGTGGGCGGGTGGCAGGGCGGTCCATAATCTCGTTCCTTGTTGTTTATTACTTATTGCTTGTTGATAGTCACACAAGAGCATCACAGAGTAGGAGTAGAACCAGGGGCAGGAGTAGCTTCTTTACAGAGCAGGAGTAGGAGTAGAGTAGGAGTAGCCTCTTTGTTCCGTCTAGTCTAATTCGACCGCACACTAGAAATGGGCGACCCAATATCGCTCAATTCGTTATCACTCCCAAGCACGCTGCCGCCAATTTCATCAATCTTCTCGCACCAGCTGCGACTCGTTGGCCAATACAGCGGAGACTGTGACTTCGTTGTTGTCGTCTCTGTCGTTGTGCTGTTGCTGTTGAAACTGGAGTATGACGACTCGTCGGACGCATTCATGTACTCGGACTCAGGTGAACATCTCTCTACCTCCTGCGCTATAGGAACCACAGCCGTCTTCTCGCTGTCAGGCATGGTCTCAGTCGTTCGTGCAATTCCAATATCTCTCTCTTCGTCACCATCATCAAGGCGGACGAAACTATCTTGCATTTGTGTCTTGCGCCATATGGATGATCGTGATGGTTGTTGCTGCATCATACTCCTACTACAACGACGGTGGGAATGGTGGAAGGAGAGGATAGTACTTGGTGCGAATGGTGCTTGATTGGTCTGAACGTTGTTGTTGTTGTTGTTTTGGTTTGAGTTTGACTCTAAGGAGTTGTTGTTTTGAGAGGGGAGGAGGGTGCGGAAGTAAATCTGTGGTTGGCGTTAGTATGGATGCTTTGGTTGAGGAGAGAGGCATGGGATGGAACGTGGTGGAAGAGAGAGAGGGTTGGTGGGTTGGAATGGGAAAGGGAAAGAGGGATGAGTGATACCTTTAATGCAGGAGCTGAAGCGCAGATTGTGCCGACCAGAAGCTCAGTGGTTGTCCAGGCTAGTGTATCTCGGGCGATATCTATACAGATACGTCAGTATCTGTACCTCTACCTCCTTCTCTACCTATTTCGTCAACATGACAACTTTGTCACATTCTCAGGCCAACAACCTCTCTACTCTCTCTCTCTCTCTTTGACACATCTCTCTCCTCCCTCTCACACACACATTCCCCCTTCTCATTAAAAAAATAAACCAATAGCAAAAAGCACTTACAAGTAACATCATACGTCCGATAATACATGACAAACAGATAATAAAACCGCATCACACCAGTGATACACACCAGAAACCCCAACGCGAAGATGGCGCCTAAAGCCATTTTCTGTCTTGAGGGGAGTGCTAGACTCCAGAAGAGTGTAAAAGGAAGGGAGGTTGTTAAGAAGTCCTGGGAGATGGGAGAGGGATGTCAGTGGTGAGTCTTATGGGTGGTACCTGAAGAGGGGGGAAGTTGTTGGTTGGAGAGCGGATGTGTACGCATGCTGGTAGAAGGGGGGGAACAGTATACTGCATGGGTACTTTATGGAACTGTTGACACGATGTGATAGTTGTACAGTATGCGAATAATGAATCCAAGTATATGTGCAAGAACTAGCGACGTACCTGTATGACACTGATTCCAGTATTCCATAACAAACTCGCTCCTTCGTCTACGCAAGTAAAGTCTTTGTGTGGTAGCATGTATTTGTAGATTTGTGTCCAAAAGGCACTCTACAAACAGTCGTAAGAATATAGGTTAGCTTGTGAGATTGGTAGCCGTTGTCGTATGCTTCTTCTTCTTCCTCGCGCTTTTGCCCTAGTCTTTCCATCTTCTCGTTCTCCATTGCCTGACTAGATCTTCTTCTCCCGAACTCATCTTTGCTTCTACCTGTTGTTATACCACATCTTCTTTCTCGTTGCCTTGTTTTTCTCCTTCCTTCGCGCCAAACAAAAACACGAAAGAGAAAATAAAAACTCACAAAAGGCCGACAAGTCAAACACAACACCACAGTAAACACTCCCAAATACACCACAATAAACGCCATGCTCGCCCGGACCATCGCGATATACCTTGACGTCATCGAGTCTCGAGCTAGTCGTGTGTAGAAGCACAAAATTGAGAGTTTTATCAGGCTGGAGGCCCAGAGGAATGTTATTTCTGTTGCGAAGACGACCTAAACAAATATTATATTCATGTTAGTAGTGAAGGAGAATGAGAAGCGGAAGAGGAAGTGATGAGAGGGGTTTGAGGAGAAGGGTGAGGAAAAGGGTGAGGGGGAGATTGGATTACTTTTCTTGCTTCAATGAGCGTGGTAATATCTAGATCCCAGATATGTTGACCGAATCCGTATTTTTCGAGACCTGCGTAGACGTCTGTCAGACACTATGAACGAAGTAATGTACTTGGGTGGAAGGAAAGACCTAATGAACTAACAACGACCATTCCTATCGTCGGCACCTATATATCACCCGAAAAGTCAGTCTTATCACTCATACCCCATGCATCAAACCATACTCATCATCAATAACGAATCTTCTCACACTCACCAAACTACCCAAAAGCAACCAATCATCCATCCCATAATTCCCTCTCAACCACCTCGCCCTCATCCTTGCCGCCATAACCAACACACACAAGAACAGTAACACGCATAGCCAGATGACAGTGCCATGTCGTGCACTAGCTGATGCTGGGACGGTGCCTTTTTCAGGCCAGGACAGGATGATGGAGAGAGGGGGGTGTTGACCTCCTGGCATTGTGGAGATGTATTGTAGAAATAAATGAGATATGCAAGGATCGGTGGATAGAATTGGAGGTATGCAAGGAGGAGTAATACTACGAATGGATATGCAGATGATATAAGAAATATGCAAGGGAGGAGAGATATGAAGAGTAAATATGTCTTGCCGTACATATCATGTACACAGGACCCTCGAGGGAGGTAGCCAAGTAGCCACAAGGTTTAGTGGCATCATTGGCTTGGAGGACAAGGCTTCGAGCCGTCATGGCGTATAGGTTACGTTTTGAATCAGTTACAGTTGACAGGTACGGCGGGGTTTGTTTTTTGCTTTTTGTGCATTTCAGGCTGAGCTGGAGCGAGCCATTGAGGGTCCAGGGATCGTGATTTGTGCTGTTTTTTTCTGTTTTGTGATTGAAGCATAGCCTCGTCTATTCCGATCATTATCTTTCGTTTTTCAAGGTACCTGTTTCCTTCATAGCCTGGCCAGGCTAAAGGCCACGAATCATATAAGACAACAGACAGTCCAGTGACAAGCGACAAGAGTGACAAGTCAGGCCCACGCTCAGGCCGACTCGACAAGCAACGCCAGCGTGTCAAACTGCACCGAGCACTTGACACGTCGTCCGTAAGCGGGGATCGACTCAAGTACCTGCATGGCCGAGCACGGTCTTCACGCGCGTGCTTGGAAGACGGGACGTAGCGTGCAGATGAAACGTACCTGAGGAAAGTTTGACGAATTAGATGGGTGAAATGGGATAGAATCTACCGCGGGCCCTGGCGGGACTGAAGGCCGGGCTTTGTTGGGGTTAGTCTTGGATGCTGGGCGGGGATCAATTGGGTGTGAGTGAGCTACTGCAGAACATTGAGGGAGAAAAGAATGGAGAAGGAGTGGAGCAATGGTGATGATGATATAAGATGGTGACAACAGGCTGCCACATTCGAATGTTCAGTCTCCAATGAATCTCCTAATTCACCTTTTAGTGACATACATACCCCTCACGTATCTAGCGAAGCGAAGCGAACCAAAACAACTACCCAAAATACCACTACATTTACATCTACTACATGCTACCACTTCTGCGTACTATTGCCTTCAACAGGCTGAGCCATTTCATCCGCCCAATCGCCGCTGGGTGTCGGTTTGTCCCACTCAGGTTTTGTTGCTTCTGTTGCCTTTGTTTGTGTTGTTATTGTTGTTGTTGATGTTGATGTTGATGCTCCCCATGCACTACTACCAGTGTTGGTGTTCTTTGTTGCTGCTGAGCCAAGTGCTGGAAAGTCTTCGGTGGTTGCGTTGAAGCGATTCGGAGTGTTTGCGCCTGAACCTCGACCCCTACCGCGTCCTCGTCCGCCTAGTCCTTCATAGCCTCCACCTCGTCCTTCATATCCTCCTCTTCCTCTGCCTCCTCGTCCTCTTCCTCCTCCGCCACCACGATACTCGTCGCGTTGACGATCTTCGAACAAGTCCGGTCGTGTAGATGACTCTCCTGCCTCGGAAGGTGGTGGTATGCTTCCCGTCCATCCTACCGCATCCGTACTCTCACCCCATCCAGGCGCTACATCTTCACTTCCAGCAACAGGCGTCCTCGAACCACTACTAACAACAACACCACCAAACGCCCCCCTCCTAAACTGACTCCTCCTCCCATCCCTCTCCTCCTCCATACTCTTCTCCGTATCCCACTCTCTCCCGCCCATCGCCATCAACTTCCTCGCCGCATTCTTCTCCCGCTCCTTATCCATCTGCTGTCGATTCCTAAACTCCTCCGCCCGTTTCACTTGCGCTTGGATTTCTCGTTCGCGGAAGGATGCTTCGTCTGCCGCGGCGCGTTCGTAGTCGGCGGTGCGTGTGGCGTTTTTGAGCTTCATGACTGCCATGCGTTCTGTGAGCTCTTCTTCGGTTAGTTTGGCTTTTTTAAGACCGCCGGTTTTGCTGCGGTCGCCGCGGACGGCTTCGATGCGGGGGCGTGTGGGTGTGGGTTCGTCGGTGGTTGGTGGTGGTGGGTTTGTGTCGTCGGTGGTGGAAGTTGGGTTCGTGGGTGATGTCTCTTCTAGTCTCACGTCTGTGTATGTCGTAGGACGAGCAGTAGCAGCTCCAGCAGGTTCTTGTTGGAAGCCTCCTGTACCTCTTCCTCCCCTCCCTCGTCCTCCTCTACCTTCACCACGGGGTACAGATGTGACTGGTTCTTGAGGCGGGGGAACATGTTGAATTGGTTCAAAGTCGTCGTCAAAGAGGTCGAGATCATCTTGTGCTCTTGTTTGCGATGCGAACTCGTCTTCATCGGGGTAGGATTGTGGAGTGAAAGCTTGTTGTGGTGTTGGTGCGGGTGAAGGAGTAAAGCTGTATTCTGGGGCGGCGGGGTTGAGAGTGAATGTAGATTTCTGGCCTAGTGTCAGTTGGAGTAGAGTATATTGGTAATTAGTGATATAGATATACTGACAGGTGTGTCCTTTGCAGGATCAGTGGCCCATTTTGAGGATTCCATGTTGAGCAATATGATAATGATGGTAGATAGATGGAAATGGGACAAGCCAGACAGCGTAGACTTTATATATCTTGAGCCGAGCAATACAATCTGAGCGCAAAGATGTGACACCAAGGTGAAACAAAAGAGACCCCGGACCTAAACGCGCGGAATCATCATCCCCAGCTCTTCAAGTCTGGTAAATCATCTCGGAATAACTTCTTCTTTTTTCATCTTCTCTTCTCAAACCAACAATCAAAACAAAACATCTCCTATACCAGCAATGACAGCAACAGAGTTAGGAGCGGCACCAGTGCTCAGCACGCCCGATGCTCACATCTTCCAAGAAAGCAGCAGCACTCCGAAGCCAACAAACCCAACCAGCTCCCAACTCTCCAACCAACAACTCCTCCTCACCTATGAGATCCAACGAACAGTCGCCGAAATCCGAGCAGGACGATGGAAGCGCATCGCTTTGCAGTTTCCCGATCATATGCTTGTAGATGCCCCGCGCGTCTTTCAAGCGCTATCACGAGGCTTGAAACATGCCCGCAGAAGCGCCAAAGACAGTAGCGTTGATGCAGAAAAAGATAATAGCGTTAACGATGTGAAGATTGCCAAAGACATTGAGGAACGTCTCTACATACTGGCGGATACATCATACGGCGCCTGTTGCGTCGATGAAGTGGCGGCAGAACACGCAGAAGCAGACGTCGTCGTACACTACGGGCGATCCTGTCTCTCACCCACTGCGCGACTACCAGTCATCTACGTCTTCACCAAACCACCACTGCATCTCCCATCCGTCGTCTCCTCCTTCCAATCCACCTACCCAAATCTCACGCAAAAAATCATCCTCATGGCTGATATCCCATTCAACAGCTACCTCCCCGAATTGTCCTCCCTCCTCAAAACTGTTGCAGGCTACACCAACATCTTCACCACAGACATCATCCACAACACTTCCTCCTTACTCCCCAATCGCACAGTTCCAGACGACGTCGCTACGGACCCAAGCGCCCTACAATCCTACGCCCTCTTCCACATCTCAGATCCGCCACCTTCCCTCCTCCTAACCCTCCACTCTCGCACCGGTCCAATCCACATCTTGCCCACCACGCCTCAACCGCCTTCCACAACTGTTACCCCCACCCTAGCAACATCCCACCTCCCCCTCCGCCGTCGCTACGCCCTGCTGTCCAAACTCGCCAACGAGCCCATCATCGGCATCTTGCTAAACACGCTAAGTGTCTCCTCCTACATGACCATCCTCGCCCATCTCAAATCCCTCATCGCTAGTGCCGGCAAAAAATCCTACACTTTCGTCGTCGGCAAGGTGAATGCCGCCAAAGTCGCCAATTTCAGTGAGGTCGGCGGCTGGGTTGTGGTGGGCTGTTGGGAAAGTAGTCTTTTTGAGAATCAAGGCGATTTTTGGAGGCCGGTTGTCACGCCGGCGGAGTTGGAGTGGGCGTTGAAGGGGGTCGGGGAGAGGGTTTGGACGGGGGAGTGGAGTGCGGATTTTGGTGATGTTCTGAAGAGGAGTCAGTTGGGTGAGGAGGAGGGTGCTCGAAATGGAGATGGGAACGGGGCGGTTGAAGAGGGCGCAGATGGTGTGTCAACTGAACTGGAAACACACGCAGATGAAGAAGAAGAAGAAGAAGAAGAAGAAGAAGAAGAAGAAGAATCCGAACCACCTGAATTCGACCTCCGTACAGGTCGCTACATCTCGCATTCTCGTCCTATGGGTCGTCCAAATAAACCTAGCACTACCCCCAACACCAACACCAACACAACCAACCCAACCAGCCCCAACAATACAACACAAACAACACAAACAACACAAACCCTCACAAAACGCTCCGGCCCCTCCACACTCGCTAAAATAAACGGCATCGTCTCACCAGCCGCCGAATACTTTAAAAACAATAGGAGTTGGCAAGGTCTAGGTAGTGATTATAATGTTGCTTATGATGACGACGACGAAGGAAGAGAAAATGATGGCAAACGAAACGGTGCAAAAATGGAACAAGGTAGACGTGGTGTCGCTAGGGGATATGTTGTTGGTGATGATGTTGTTAAGCGATGAGCGATGATTATAGCGGGGGCTGGGACTTTGGACTTTGAGTTGGTGCCAGGCAAAGGTAGAGGAGGGGGGAAGGGAACGAGGAAGAAGAAGAAGAAGAAAAGAGACGATGTACAATGAAAGCATATGCGCAGTCTGGGTTGAGTAAGTGTTGAAATATTTGCAAAGCCCAGCTATTTATTGTTCACTATTGATATAGAATACAGAGAGAGCTACTTCTTCTGTAAACACCGACTTTTTAGTCCGCAAAATGTCCTGGAACATTCCACGAAACATCAACCACAGCTAACCTCTCACGAATCGGACATGCTATTGTCCTTGCTTGACTCGGCTATGCTATGCTATGCTATGCTACTACGCCACAGATCTTCTATCTTCTCATCCCTCTTGAATGTAGTCCGAAAATAAATCTCCGCCGAGTTTCTTAGCCTTTGCAAAAAAGAAAAAAAACATCAGCTTACACCGTACCGTACACGATAGGTCTGCCTGCCTGCTAGATTGAATCGTCCACAGCTCTATATATGCACGCACATCTTGCGGCTTACACGAGGCAGGACACAGCTATAAACCCCTCCCCCTACAAGCGTCATCATCTGTTTTTCGTCTCCTCTCCTCTCGTCGTCCAGCAGTAATATCAATGTGCGGATGCATGTCACGAGGTACGTGAACTCGGCGGTGGGTGTGTGGACGGGCGTGACGTAGGGGCTTGAATACCTACATGTACTAAGCGTTTCGCACACTTTCGCGGTGTCCTGATAGGCAAAGCTGATCCGGGCCCCTTCAAAAGCAGACCCGATTTTCCTATAGTTCATATGCTAGGGCGGGGGGGAAGCTCGGGGCTAAAGTCCCTATAGGGCCCCAGTGGCTTGCCTTAGCGATAGACAGGCTGGGTGGTGAATTTTATGGCGGTAAAGAGGAGGGAGGTGCCCCTAGCAGGTCAAATTGTACAATGCAGAGAAAGCACAAACATAAAGATCCAGACAAACATCAAGCCCACACACACGACATACCTCTCTGTCTGCCATTGAGAAGATGGAGTGATATAATGTGAAGCGTCATCATTAATTTAGGTATACTACACTATCTATACTCTTGTATCTCTATTCTCTGCCCTTTTTGGGTATAATCATAAAAAAGTCTACAAAGACTAACATGCTTTCGTTAATGAGAGTTGCACCTTGATACAAACTCAATGTTTCATGCTTGGAGCCACCATCGTCTTGCTCCCATTGCAAGACTTTGCTGATAGATTTGCGTGAACAACATGCTTTGATAATGTCTCACACCTCGACGTAATCGTAATGCTCATAATTGGCCAGCGTCATCATTCCCACCCTGCTTTTGCTGTAGAACATTGGGATTGACAACTCCGAGAAATGCTGCTGTTCCTTGTGGTACTGCTCTACCATCACTAATATTATCACCCTGCTCGAGTTGCAGAACATTGGGATTAATGGTTTCGAACTGCATTGTAGGCTGAGGGAAGCCTGTGGTTGTTTGCGACACTGGGCCTCCACCCTGCTCCTGCTGCAGAACATCGGGGTTGATAGTGTCGAGTTCCATTGTAGACTGATCGAAGCCTGTTGTTGTCCCTTGTGGTAATGCTCCATACATAGTAAAGTCTTGCTGGTCATCTGTGTTGACGATTGTGTTGAGGTCCTGCTGGTTATTGGTATTCACGACTGTATGGAAATCCTGCTGGTTATTGGTGTTGTTGATTGTGTTAGTGGCGAAGAATTGGTAATAAGGCATGTTGAAAGCTTGCTGATCAAGCATCTCTTGAACCTGCTGTTGTTGTAGCCTGAGTTGTTGCTGAAACGCTTGCAGTTGTGCAATGGTCATAGTCGTGGGTTCTGGCATCAAGTTGGGATTGTAGGTAGAACCTAGAGTCAAAGGATTGGGTGTGAATTGTGCTTGTGGTTGAAAATTTGCTAGACCTTGTGTCTGCAAATGTTGCATATATTGTGTCTCATAGTCCATCGAGTAGGAAGCAACACCGGTCTGACCTTGGGAAGTGACATTTTGTGACTCACTTGTCGAAGATTGGGGGTCTTGAGGCTGTGGAAAGACACCTGTTGAAGAACACGCTTGACCACTTTCATCTTGATTGGCCGAGTATTGTGCTTGGGAATCAGGCAAGCTTTGTATGTATTCTTCAAATTCCGCCAGCAAAGCAGCGGATTGTGCATCTTCATCTGGAGTTGGTAGCTGTGCTTCGAAATCTAACGGCAATTGAATAGGTTGTTGTTCGATACCTGGAGGAACAGAGAGTTGAGGCGCGCCACTCAGAGCTTGCGCGGGGTCTGCCTCAAATGTTATTTGAGATTGAATGTAGGGTTTCGCCGAGGAAGAGGCCAGATTGCTTTGACCTGCAGGTTGGATGTTTTCTGCCTGAATGTTCATTGCACCATCGTCTTGGTTGACTTGACCTTGTGGACTCATGTATTGTGTATTCGCGACAGCACTGTTCAGAATATGGACCGGCAGAGGTTCACTACGGAATTCGTTGGAGGAGCTTCCACCACCAAGACCGCTAACTCGAGTTGGTGCTTCATTCTTTTGAGCTTGAGTTTGCGCTTTCTTCTTGCTTTGTCCTAGTGATCGTAGGGATTGGCTATGGCCTTTCGCTCTTGCTCCAGACTGACGACCTGGGACATCCGCCGGTAGGGTTGGAGTGAGTGTCGAAGTAGGGACTTGGCTAGTTTGATCAGTTTGACCTGGGGGCAGGCAACCCCATTCTGCGTAAGTCCGCGCAGCTACATCCTTTTCGATTTGGTTTTGTAATTTTCTTGCAAAAGGTTTTTTCTCACGCTTTGCCTCTGCCCTTGCCTCCGAAACAGCAGCCATTACTGCTTTGACTACAGCCAAGTGTACTCCCGTTGGTTCACCTGCTTGACGACGTCTGAGGTACTCTGCGAATGGCATTGCATCTGCTGACGAAGGGGTGCCACTGCTTTGGCCTTGAGTGCTTGGTAGTGTCGTCTTCAACGCTATGAGCTGTTTCACCCATGCAATGTGTTGAGCAGTAGCATTTACTTGTTCAATGCTTTGTGTTTGGACGCTTTGTGGGAAAGGCTGCAGATGCCGCGCTTGTTGCGGAGGTAAGGGCGAAGAGGAACCAGCAGCATTTCCTTGCTGAATGCTTTGTGGAAAGGGCTGCAGATGCTGTGCTTGTTGGGGAGGTATGAATGAGGAAGAAGCAGCAGCATTACTTTGGTTCGGATCAAGAGACAGAGTTGGAAACTTTGCAGCCAAATCTGTTTGTGGATGTGTTGGCACAATTGTATTGCTAGGAGCTTTCAATTTGACGCAACAGCTATGCCCAGGATTTGCTAGGTTATCGGTAGCAGGCGCTTCGTCATCCTCTGCTGGGATATCAGGCATTACAAAATCGGGATTGTTGTAGTAGGCGTCAGTAGCTTGGAAATTCAAGCCTTCCATGACATGTCTGATCGTGGCAGGGTTTTCAGGATGGTCAGCACAACCCACACAGACGCAAGCGTCTTCACTTTCACAAGGACAAAAGTCCTTCGAAAACGCATTCGACCTGAACTTTGGCTCATCAATCTGGATAGAATAGATCCCTTTGAGTGTCCCTTCAGCGCAACTTGGATTGTGCCCAAAGTGGGTTAGGTCGACATCTGGCATTGGCAAAGGTTGTGACGGCGGGTAGTTGATCATAGGGTCGGGTGGGAGGTTGAGCAAGAAATCGACGTCGGACTGATATTGTACTTGTTGAAGTGAAGAAGGCTGATTAGGTTGATACGTGTTTGGACTTCGTGGTTTGAATGGCTGGGTGAGCAGGAGCGCTGGATCGTCTGTGCTTCGCTTCGCGCGCTTGCCTTCACGAACAGGGCTCTCGTCCGAGGCTTCGCCAGTCGAGTTCGAGTCGGAGGCGTAATTTTTTGGGTCTTCTTGTTCCCAACCCTGCAGTGGAGGAGGATTCATTATACGGTGTGCTGCTTGCATACAGCAGGCACATGCTGCTGCAGAACTAGAATCACCTTCTGCATGGTGCGTATGAAGCGAAGCTGCTAGTTCTGGTATTGTTTTCCATTGCTTAACGTCATTGCTGTAAGGAGTTGGAAGGTTAGGGGACTTTGGTATTGGTGAGCAGGGCCGTGATTCAGCTGAGGCTTTCTCTCTCCCTTTTCCAACTACTGGTTCTATCTTCACATGGCGCCTTTTCGATATAGGCGAGATGTTGAACTGGAGCTTAGCA
>Ga0160427_10002206_pt1 | contig 11813 bp, 10 predicted proteins | sample SolpanmetagenomL_FD_108194 | JGI IMG/M metagenome (GOLD analysis project Ga0160427, IMG submission 108194) | Solar panel surface microbial communities from Lawrence Berkeley National Laboratory, California, USA - L | ecosystem: Engineered > Built environment > Solar panel > Unclassified ...
ACCTTTTCAGGGCTAATATCCTTACCCAAAAGCCAACCAAAGCCCATGAACGTATCTAAAAGAGCCTTCTTGCTAGCACTTAAGAAAGGCAAGAAAGCAAAATGAGCATGCGGTACACCAGGCCACACGTCAAGTTTCGTCTTGACGCCATGTTCCTTGAGAACGTCTTCATAGATCAAGCCATCATCACGCAAAGGATCAAGACCACAGACTGAGATGTATGTGGGCGGAAGACCTTTGTGGGGACTTTTGCTGTTGAAGGGCGAATATAGCGGGGACTTTGGGTCAGGTTGTAAATGCGTACCGATGGCGTCGATGGCGTCTTTGTCGAGGATAGGGGCATCGGCATTTTGTTCGTGGGAGAACCAGACGTCTCTGTATTTCTCGGGGACTGTTTCCTGGTTCGGGAATACTAAAGGTACACATAGCCACAACCCAGTGAGAGGATGCGCCAGACTCGCATCGTCGAGGGTTTTTTGGGCGATGCATGCAGTTAGATTAGCTGGAGAATGTCAGAATTGTAATATTCAATATCAGCATTAACGCAGCAGATTGCCTACCTCCTGCACTGATACCACCCAACACAAAGCCCTTCTGAGGATCAGCTCCCAAAGCCTCGGCATTCTTCGCTATCCATAACAAGCTATCTTCAACATCATGAGGAGCAGCAGGGAACTTATGTTCCGGAGCGAGACGATAACTGATCGTGACACAGGTCGCACCAAAAGCTCGGGCAAATCCGCGGCCATAAGGAGTGAGCTGCTGATAGTCGCCAACTACAAAACCACCGCCATAGATTAAGACGATCAACGGCCCTCCCTTCTTTCCAGCTGGTCTGTATACCTTGATCTTGCTATCAAACCCATCCCTCATTGTGATGCTCTCAAATTCCTCCTCGACGTGCGGTGCTGGTGAACCTAGTGCTTCGAGTCTATCTTTCTCCATCTGCACGCGCATGGCGCGGAACTTGGGGATGTCTGACCAGTCGGCCTTTGGTAGTGGGTTCTTCTGGAGGAACTGCTAGGAGTGAGCATTGTATTGTACTGTATCATTGTGATGGTTTGCTTACTGCAGCAAGTTCCGAGTCCAGCTCGGAGAGCTTGGCGATTTTCTCTTTCTTCATCATTGCAGCGTACAGGACCACAGGCGATGCGTGGATGCTTCAATTGTTGTTTATAGAGGACAAGTGATAACTTCAGAATACCCGAGGTTACTTCGACTCTGTCTCGGCCTGCTTTGACCCGACCATGACGTCTGAGTGTTTTGTAAGGATTGTCAACCTGGAATGGTTCCTGATGGCGTGAGACAAATGCAATTGAGTTTTCTTGTTATATTAGCCTTGTCTCCGTCTTTGGTGCTGTGATCAGGGCAAGCAACGTGTTTCTTGTCCCGTCTGGCATTCTCGGCCGTCATTGAGGAAAACTGAGGGTTCAGCTTCAGCTGTAATGTAAGTGTAAGTGGGCGACAATGTCTTAAGAGCCTGAGCGAGGGTACCAGGCTACTCCCGAGCATAGAGCTTGAGAGGAAAATGGCATGGCAAGTAATAGGAGTGAATCGAAGGCATATATTGGTGTTTCTGGTGCTCTCCTACATACTGTCGATCATACTTGGTACTCAAGAACGCTATTCATCTCTGATCCAGATTCCACATCACTAGCCATTGTCCCGGGTCAGACTTGCAACGACCAATAGTTCCTTTGTCATTCCCTCTTTAATGCCGATGCATTTTCAGCTTCTTGATCAATTTCGTAGCTCTATTCTTCCATCTTACCATATCGATCCTCAAATCCGCGAAGCTCTCCATTCATCGTACGATAAGTCTCCTTTGCAAAGTCCATGAAATGCTTGCTGACTGCTTCTTGGTCCAAGAACTTGTAGGCATGGGCAGCATACACTCCAGCATCAATCACTGTAGGCATAACGCATCCTGTGCGACGATCAATCTTGACTTGCTTGTTTTTCACGACTATCTTGAAACCGCTGTTCTCAAGATGCTTCAGCGCTGCCTCTGTGGCCTTGCGTGGAGTCGCAGGTGATTCATACGCTCTGCACAGCCAACTTTCAAGATGCTCAAGGCCAAGTCGTGGTACAGTTTTGAACAAGTCGCTGTTGTAAGTAGCTTGAAGTTTGGCATAAAGAGCTTCACCTTTCTTGATCCAGTCGGCAGAAGTTGCAATATGGCTGTCTTGTTTGTGAGTAGTGACAAAAGTGTCAGCTTCTTTGATGAGTCTCAGGCGCTTCTTCCTCTGATCAGGTGCAGTCTTGTTCTCAGCGACACATATCTCGCATTCGCACTTGAACCTCCAGTGCTTGAACTCGTCCATAGTCTTGCTGGGATCAGAATCTGCCACACGATATGGCATCAAAATCTCTTCGTCTTTTGCAATGTCCTTGGTTGCATGAATCAACATCAAGTCTCCAATGAAAGCCCGACGGGCGTTTCCATCGCAGGCGTGATTGATATATGAAGGCGTGACCCAGATACCTGCAGAGTCTGGGTTTTCAACCGAGAGCTGATGAGAATTGCTGTTATCAGATGTGCGTACGTCTGGGCAAGCGAAGACGTTGTACTCAATGATAGCTTCTGTTTGGAAGGTATCGATGACAGCAGTATCGTCAATGATAGTGGCGGCACATTTCGGACTGTAGTCTCCAGCATAGAGTTCTAGGAAAGAACCGGCGTGTTGAGGGTTTTGGCGCAAGTTTTTGACAGTGTTCAGAAAGAGTAATGCGTGAGATCCTGCTGAGGCACGATTGGTATTGACGTTCAGCATGATGTTCAGCTCATCTGCATTGTCTTCTTCCCAGCCATAGACAACGTGGAAGGCCTTCTCGCATAGAACCAAGTCTCCAGCCTTGATTTTTCTAACACTGAATAAGCCTCGACCGCGATTGCCTGCATCGCGCACCACGACCTTTTCGCTGAAACTGGCATGATCAAGACGTATTTGTTTCCTACTGGCTGATGCACTGATGCTAGCGAAGTCATATTGTCCATGTTTCTGCTCACCAAGTCGAAGGCTCGTGCGCTTACATTCAGCAAGTGCTTGTTCATCCTTGGCCTGCATCTGCATGGCTTTCATGAAGTGTGCGCGCGCATCTTCAAAATCACGAAGTTCGTAAGCAGCTCTGCCAGCACGATAATAGGCCTTGCAGTTATACTGCTCAGCTTTGGGGTGAGACATTGGCAGTACCGCCTCCAGTGCATCGTCGAGTGCAGCTTCAAAGCGCTTGAGGTGCAAGTTAACAACTGCTCTGTTGCGGAGAAGGTCGGATTTGAGGTCAGCATCGTCGTCCGTGCAGACTTTCAGCGCACGATTGTAACAATCAAGGCTAGCCCTGTACTCTTTCCTCAGGTATGCGTTGTTGCCATCCGCCTTCAGATTTGTTGCAGGTGTCTTGATCAGCTTCAACATAGGAAGGGCAAAAGGCAGTGGCACAAAAGGACCAACATCATGGAAAACAGTCATGTCAGATGGATGATCGATACGAATGGTGTAACCTCCGTCAGCTGTTGCTTTGTAGTACGGCTCTTTCACTGCTACGACCACACCTTGTGGCAATAGCTCTTCGGCTGGAATAGTAGGATCTTCATTGTACAGTGCCAGCCTATCGACATTGCCGGTCGGGTCCTCGAAAGCATTTTGAACAGATTGGATACGATGGGCATGGCCAATCGCCCGAAGAATCAAGACCTTGCCACGATGATGTGTTTCAAGACGTAAGTCGCTGATTTCGATTGGCCTCAATTCTGCTAGTGGTGTCGTCGAAGGAGGATAGGCAAAACCGATGAAACAAGTCCTCACCATCTGCTCACCCTCGGATGCTGACTTTGGCTGCTTCATTTGATATGTCAGAGATTGTGGGTAGTGAATGTTATGCTGAAGTGACTTACCACTCTCAAGAGCTCGCAGTGAAGAGCAAAACGCGATGCCCTGTTGGTAGGCTTTTGCCCTTTCCTAGACCTGCTTCTGGTGCTCAATGGTGGCGAGCCAGCTCTCTGGATTCATCTTGACAACGAGACTTCTACGATCTTGAGTTGCAAACACGACGACAATGACACTTCTCGAGCACGTAACAGAATGACAGTAAAGAGAAAACACGCGACCGAGATCTAAGAGCAAAGAGTACTGAATTGAGGTATATAAGCTGGAGATGCGAGACGTCGTGTTTGAGCAAATAATGCGCTTGCTGTTTGTTATGTTTGATGGGCCACCTGTTTCGAGACTATAAAGCCACTAGCTGAAGGTACCCTTTTGTTGATAGAGAAATGCAAAACCCCGATGGAGTTGATAATGTTGAGAAAAGAAGAAGAAATGAGGAAGGAAGAACAAGAGATGAGCGCGTCTCAAGCTAAGCCAGATTGGGCTAGAATAATCACAACAACACCGAATCCTTTTATGGCTTGAAATCAACCTCTCTGGTGCTATCTTCCAGGTCTCGAGCAAAGATCCAGTTGTCCATGTCATTGTGCTTGCACGCAGCAATTGTATAAGGATGTTCGTTGGATGCTACTTAGCGTCACCTATGGTTCTTGTTCTCATTTATCTTTCTTGCCTTCGTCTCTTCTTTTCTGGCCTTTGGTTTCTTCCTTTCCTTCTCCTCCTCTCTCCTTTTCGCTCTTCCTGCTCTTCCTTTGCTTCCGTATCTTCTGTCGTTTTCTCTTGTTCCTTTACCTTCTTCTCTTCCCCTGCCTTTTCCTCTTCTCCTGTCTTCTCTTCCTCCCCTGTTTTCTGTTCCTCTCTTGCTTCCTGCCAAAACTCCTCAATCTCCTCCAACAAACCCGTGTCATTCACAAGCAACTCCCACTTAGAATCATGTCTAGCCGCAATCGCCAGAAAGACACCCATTCTATGCTTTCAATCTCCCGGAAAGTGAATCAACAGATCCCCTTCCGTAAAGTCCGTCAGACGACTATGCCACAATCCATCTGGCACCAACCCCGTCGTCTCGTTGCGGGGTCCCGGGTACGCATTGAATCAATGCTGCGGCACGATTCGAATGTTGCCGTCAAGAAGATAGTCTGGATGTGCCTTTAGCAGCTCAGCCATCGCGGTCTGTTCCAAGAATTTAAGTGGTTCGTTGGGATGGAAAGAGCGGTAGACACTTGTTTCCATCATGAAACGCAGGCTGAATTTGCTGACGCGGATGAGGAAAATTCCTATGTTTATACCGTTGAAGTCTTCTGCAACTAGGAGGTGTGTTGGTTGCGTTGTAGATGTCATCGAGTGGCACTCCATTCTCTGTTGCGTTTGTGCCGTAGTGCATGTATACTCGTGCTATAGTTGGTTGTGTGGTAGGCAAGATGAGCTCGTGTTTGGGGTGCTCATTGTCACCGAATATGCTGTTGTTGATCCATCTTGGACGTAGTAGTGAAAGCGAATATGAAAACTATTACTACACAAGCTGGTGGCAATAGTAACGCAGATATGGAGCGTACACGCATTATCACATTGAATATAGTAGTTCGTGTGTGGGGTACAGTCCTTAAGCATTCTCTTTTGCATTCCTCAAGCTTATTTGAGCTCGAGCTCATTCCTGGTAAGATTGCAAGTCTAAGAAATTACTTACCAATGATAGGGTCAATTAGCTTTTCGCTACAGACTACTTGCCTTCTCAAATGTAAACAAGTTCCTGCCATCTTTGCACCTAGAAACCAACCCTTCACGCCCGATCGCCTCAAGAACAGGATGGAGTAGCTCGATGAGGGTGGACGTGTCCGCATGATTCGCGATAAAGCGATGATCATTGTGTCTCAGCCTGCCAACAATATGTCCTCGTACAGCCTTGCCATGTCGGTCGAAGTCTACGGTGTACGTCTTTGAAGATGTATGTTAGCTTCACTCTGGACTCCTGGGAAGTGAATTAGTGGTATATACCTCTATCGTTGCCCTGCCCTCGGCGTGATCATCAAACGGTACAACGTTGACCTCTGGTGCCGGATGATCTGCTTGTCCGAGTGGCAGACCGAACTTCTTTGGCGCTTGCGTGGAGAGGATGATAGCATGCTGATGGGTGAGTACGCCGCCATTTGCCAGTACGAGACCGTGGTGTTTGTCACCTTGACGAAGTGCTTGCACCATCCCGACGAATGCCTGCGACAAAAGTGGTCAGCAATCACGAGCCAGAAGTAAAGCTTACGCGAGACCTACATGCATGGAATAGTTATTGCCAGCTCCGCCGAAGGACGTCAGTCCACCAAGGAGCGTCATTGTTTTGGGAGGGGCGCCGATAGGAAAGCCAAGATGCTGACAGACGAGCTTGGGCACGACTGGGAAACATCTGCAAAGATTGAGCTTGAGTGTTACTGACAACCTTTGAAAGGCTGGCAACCTACGAATATACATCAAACAAGTCAATCTGATCCTTTCGCAGAGAAGCTGATCGCAGTGCCTCGTCAATCGCTTTCTCAATTGCTGGTGAGGAATAGAAGTTTGGACGCAGCCAAACTATGGTTGAATCAGTTATGTTGAAAATCATCTACAGGCTGTACGGAGTCTTACAATCCTTGCTATCGTGATAACCAGCACCTCCAGCTGGATATATCCACTTATCTTCAGATATCCCAAGCTCCGCGGCCGTCTCCGTGCTGGTCAATAGGCAAACCGCAGCTTGATTGACATTGTTGAATGCGTTCATGAGGAGAGGGTCTGCCCAGATCGTCAGCAATCTCGAGACCGTCGGACGTGCTTGGTTTTCTCACATGGCGTGGAGATCATCCTGTTTTTGCCAGTCGGAACCATGAGCGTTGCGGCAGACACTGGCGTTTGACCATAAGTCCAAGCCGTAGGTACAGTAGAGGCGACTTTAGCAAATTTGGCATATAATTCAGCTGACTCGCAGATGTTATCGTGCAGTGACTGTCGTCTATGTGCTCGGAGGCCATTCTCATACAATGGGTACACTTGAACAGGCATGCCGATGCCGTGTTGAGTACCAATCGCTAAAAGCAAAGTGTCAATAAACCATGATTAGTCTATAATTGCGGATGTCAGGGCTCGCCATACAGTCAGACATGTAAGATTGGTCTTGCATTACTTCGAAAAAAGACTTCTGATTATGCGGTCGTTTTGTCCAGCCTTTGGGCTCTTTCACGCTCGCTTTCTGGAGTGCGGCCACTAAGAGCAGTCAGCATCGTCCTGAGAACAGCCAAAGGTCGAAGGGGCTTCATGTACTTGACGCAAGTGCTTCTCCTCCGCACACAACGGCGATATCGGCAGCCCCTTCTGCAATTCTGGCGGCAGCTTTGTGCAGCAGGAATCCGGGATTATGACCTCCGTGCTCATTAGTCTCTAGGTATTGCGGGCGCACGTTCATTTTCTGAGCGAGCAAGTCTGGAAGGTTCTCATATGGCCATGTCCAGGTCGGGACCACGCTTATGCTATCAACTCGGGATTTGAGTAGGTCCTGTGTGTCTTGAGGGAGACCAGTGTCGCCGATGGCATGTTGCACAGCGTCTAATATGAGGTGTAAAGGTTCTATTGCATTTTCAAGGACGTTGACCTGATGTTTGACCTGACCGACGCCGATGAGGACAGGTATCTTCGGTGCTGCAGTCATAACTATGGACTACTAACGTCACAATGTGATCTTTGATTGCCCCCGAGAGACTTGATGGACTTGGTAACTTATGAGACTGCTGCGAAACAGCAGAGATGATGTTGGTTTCACGGACGAAAGGAGAAATCAAGACATGAATCAACAGCCGACAGGGGACAATCGTGAAGACACAGTGAAAGTTGGAGTGGTGGAAAGGTGTAACGTAGGTATGATAACCAGGAAGTGAAGACGGCTTGGCTTATTGGTCGAGTGAAGAAGTCTCCAAAGAGGATAGTGGGGACTCATAGCGCCGACCTCGGCCGAATCGTTTGCACTCAAGACTGGAAGAGACCTTCATACATTTCATATTTCTGAACGATTCAGGCAACCAGCAGTAGCTGCTCTTGTGTATAGGCTGTGCGCGATTGAATGTATCCTCTCTTGCAGGGTTTGTTGGCTTCTGGTATGTAGTTGACACGAGCCATATTTTTCATACTTGGAGGGCGTACTCTTGTTGGCGACAGTCTCTCACCTGGGGCCAAAGGTGGAAGAATCTTTTCTGAACACGAATATTTAATCTCGATTCTAAAGCACTTCTCTACCTCGACATAATATAATTTTCCAATCACCCCAAGTAACAACCCGTCTATGAAGACACGTGACGATAACCGTTGATATCTGTTTCGGCAAGTGGATCAATGATCGACCTGATCGATTGTTCCTGCATTGAGGCTCAAAAGGTAAAAGAACCGTCGCATTGCAGGTCAGAGAAACTGGAGGCGATGTGGTGCACGTCTGAGCTGAGCTGAGCTGAGCTGGGGGTAACACTATTTTTTGGTATGAGTATCAGTCGAGTAAATGTCACGTTACTATTATTTCATAGTCATGCGCATCTCAATCTTGGGATATCCTTTCAAGTTGCTCAAGGTCACACGAGGTTCGCCAAGGCAGTCACCAACGGTCCAACGTGCCGCCGAGTATCACCACCCAAATCAAGTGCGTAACCAGCACTGCAACCAACGAAACTGATTCTTTCTCGCCCAAGCGGCTAAGGTGGCAGCCATGTGCGACGGCCAAGTTAGCTCTGAGGTACATCCGTTGTTCTTTCCACATTCCTTTCAGCTCAATCCTCTCCAGCATTCCTCGACAATACCGACGACGACGTCACCATGGATCTTACACCAGGCAAACGGAAGAGATGCTCAATGGGACCTGAGGCGTCGCTGGCCTTCTCACTACAAGCGCTGTTTGAGCGACATGAGGCTTATGCGGCTGATGCTGAGAGGGAGAGGACAAGACTTGAACAGGAGGTGGAGAGGCTGGAAGGAGTCAATCAACAGCTGCAAGACAACAACACTCAGTTGAAGAAGGAAAATAAGCATCTCCTCTGCAAACTGGCTGAAGTGAAACACGATGGCGCACCTACACATAATGATAGTAATTCGTTGCCGACAATACGTCGACTCGAGGATCAGGTTGAAGAACTTGGAAAGAAGCAGGCAAGTTTGCAAGCTGCTCTCAACAAGGCATTAGATCAGGAAAGAATCGTCGTCAAAGACTGGATGGACACAAAGATAGAAGTCGATTATTTGAGAAAGCAACTTCGAACTGGACGGAGAATCTCAGAAGATGTGCCTTCGAGGTCATCCAGTCAATCATCCATCGACAATGCCTACTTGTCCTCCCGCAACACTTCAACTTCAACTTCAACAACGTTAGACGACAATCTACAATCAACACTATCAAAACAACACAATGTCCTTCACTTATTCCAATCACAAGTAGACGATCTACGCAACCAGCTTCTCACCGAACAGAACCTGGCCTTGATCAAGCAACAACCCACGGTATCTTCCCCATCACAAGAACTCACATTCGATCTCAGTTCCAAGCAAACGCAAGAAGTTCACGTTCATCACCACTACCACACCGAAAGCTCAACACTACCCCCACGACCACAAACGCTATACAGGTCGAAAACGCAGGCTGTACCAACCAAGAAGAGACCAATGTTGTCCATAGACCGTTCCATGTCAACCAGACTCAGCAAGAGATCCTCTCTCCAAGCTATTCCCGATGATCCGATGCTGGAACAAGCGGCCGCCATCCAATCTGCACTCGTCCTACCAGCCTTTTCGCGAGGCTTCCGATCACGCCAAAGCAGCAACAATTCTACGCCACGACCTCAACGATCAGCCTCTGGGTATTCTTACAAAACAAGCCACGCATCAAGTCCACAGTCTGTGCAAAGTATGATATCTGGAGAGAGCTGGAAGATCGAAGAGGATGATCACTCTAGACCGACAACTCCTGATAGCAGTATTGTGTGGACTCCAAACCTTTGTGATGAGGATGCAGAGGATGTGACTACATTGGGTAGTAAGGCCGACTCTCCAGTCATGCTTCCATACAACGTGTCTGAAGAAGGCGAATATTTCCCAGCGGAAGCAACGCCTGTGATATTCAGTGCTCCCAAGTTCAACCAGAAGCAGCCAATGACAAGCAACAAACCATTCGCACCACCGAGCAGCAACGTCGACCCAAGACAATTTCCACAACGCGAACTGCCAACTTCACTACAAGTCCCTCGCCAAAGACCACTTCGCAGCGCAGCCTCATTAGCTCTCCTACGACCTTCCACTACTACATCAGATCGCCCACAACCACCACGCCGTCTCCAATCTTTACCATCCACACAATCCGCACCATCGCTACTCACACCCAGCACTTCCCTCACAATCACAACAGTAAATGCAACATCGTCAAATCCACCTTCATCAATTTCACCTCTGCCGGAAACCACCAACAACACACCAGCCAAACCCAACACCAGCACCAGCAAGATAGGAGGCTGGCTACCAAAGTGGCATCGTAATGGTAGTGGTGGTAATCAAGATTTCGCGGCAAAGTCGAAATTACAAGCGATTTTGCATGATGATGTGACGAAACATGCTCAGCCTCAACCGTGTACTACCGTCAGCAACTCGAGTCGCGATTCGTCGATGCTCAGGGACGTCAACATTACTTCAACCGCCACAAAATTGAATGCACCACAAAAACCGCAACATCCTCCTCCTCCTCCCCCTCGAGCAGCAGGCGTCAACCAGCCCGGCGGGTTAGCACTATTCCTGCAACAAGCACGAGAACACGAATTACACTCAAGGAAGCAGACACAAACACAGACACAAGCGAGAAGTATTAGTGCGCCATCCTTCTTTCCGTCGATAATAGAAACGAGCTCACCAACACGATCGATAAGATCGACGAGATTGGAAGATAGTGATGTAGATGAAGATGCGTTGGCGGAATGTTTGGCCGAAGTGCGCAGTCTCAAGTCCCTCTCTCACACCTCTCTCTCACTTGCCGACGAATTATATGACGATGATGTGGGATATGAAGAAGAAGAAGTTATTAGTACTGATCTAACATTCTTCCCTCGTGTGCAAGGAGAAGATTGGGCTTCTTTTGATAGCGTCTCACGATCGCCTTCTCCACCTCCAACATCTTTCGCAACGGATCATGTCCTCGCTGCGGCAACACCGGTGGCGAAAGTGGCGACGAATAAGAAGGGGTTGGATAATGCAGCGAAAAATCAACATCAACATGTGGTTGTTGTGAGGAGTAGAAGTTTGAAGAGGAGTGGATGGAGGAGTGTTAGTGGTGGTGGTGTTATGGGTCGGTGAGCGTGAGGTGATGTAGGACTGGCCAGGAGGCATAGGAGTTTGAAGTGTATTATGTCTTTTGATGAAGAGGAGGAGGAGGAGGAGGAGGAGGAGGGAGATTGTGATGAAGAGGAGGAGGGGAATGGATGGAGATGAAGTCTATGACGTTATGATGCTTATGATTCATCCCTTCTTGTTTTCGATTCTAATATCATTCTTTGGGCCATATTGACAGGACATCGGTTTCATGGGATTCAATCTGTGCGCTGCTTTTGGACAGACAACGAGTGCGAGTGGGTAATATAGGAGAGGCTGGGCGATATTCGAACAGAAGATGGACGCCTAGCAGGCAGGCCAGGCTTGGGTACTGTACATAAAGTATAGATAGATTTATAGCACTAATCCTTAATCATCATCTTTACCTCAACTTCATCACAAGTCGTTGGACAAAAGAGTCCTATGAATAGCATAGTATAGCATAACATAACTTGGCGTAGCACAGCACAGCACAGCACAGCACAGCACAGCACAGCACAGCACAGCACAGCACAGCACAGCACAGCACAGCACAGCACAGCACAGCACAGCACAGCACAGCACAGCACAGCACAG
>Ga0160427_10002207_pt1 | contig 11812 bp, 10 predicted proteins | sample SolpanmetagenomL_FD_108194 | JGI IMG/M metagenome (GOLD analysis project Ga0160427, IMG submission 108194) | Solar panel surface microbial communities from Lawrence Berkeley National Laboratory, California, USA - L | ecosystem: Engineered > Built environment > Solar panel > Unclassified ...
TATCAAGAACAAAATACAAGAAGCTTATCATATACGACAGTCTCGACGTCCAAGTACCATCGTCATTATCCATTCTGAAGCACACACGAATCAATTAAGCATCTGTGACCATCATCATCATCTTCATTAAATGAGATAAAGCAAGCAAGTAGGCAAGGGCTAGAAGAATTGACTGCGCCCACTCATCTCTTAGCTTACTGACTTGCTGCCCCCTTTGTGCCCTTACGATTCCAGTGTGCATAACTGTCGTGGATCCTCGGATTCAGTCCCCAAAAGCGAAAACTCTTAATTGTCTTGGTGTCTTGGCATTTCATTTAAGTTGGATTCGTTCAATTTATTTCATTTTGTGATTACTTGTAGTGACAGACGTGCACACACCATTTATTTTGTATTATTATTTTGTATTATTATTATTGTTATTTGATAGACTGAGAGATGGTTGGATTTGCTTAAAAGTGTTCCCACACCCTCCCTCCTTTAATTTGCTGCTGCTGCTGTCTATCTACTTGTGCTGTGTTGTGTTGTTCTTCGACCCTTTGGTGACATTTCTTTCAAAGTGGCACTCAACTCTACAACAAGATTCTGCAAATCCTCTACAACCCATCTCTCCTTGCAACATCCCTCTTCCTCCCATCAAACACAAGGCTGTCGACTTTGAAATACACGCTTCGCGAAATCGTGGTTCTAAGATCCTCTCGATAAACAACCCAATAAGGGAAACAAATCGAATCAGATGCGTGAGTTTCAGAATCTCTCTCTTTTCAACAGCCTCGTTTGGATGTATCTGTTTCCACTCCGTTGTCAGCCTTGTCCGTCTGAGAGCCAAAAACGCAAAAAAGGATACATCATCAACCATCAACATCAACGACAACCGAGTGATTTAAAAAATATATGACTTAGCTAACAGCCGCCCTTCTATTATGCAGATAAAATCAATTCTTGGGCCAAGCGAGAGGCCTTTAGAGATGGCAGAAATCCATGGGGTCGATACAGAGCGAAGCACCCGAAAACCGATCCAGAAGATGGAGTGCCTAACGACTCTCAACCCAGAAGGACAGGGACAAATGCCTCAAGCAGAGGCGCAAAAATGGATAAATCAATATGGGGACAATTGCGGCACTCAGTCTTCAACTCATGGATCAACGTTCTGCTAGTGTGTGTGCCAATCGGTATTGCTTTGCATTTCGTCAAGGGAATTTCTCCTGTTGCGGTCTTTGTTGTCAACTTTATCGCCATCATTCCGTTGGCTGGTTTGCTAAGTTATGCAACCGAAGAATTGGCCTTGCGAGTTGGTGAAACATTAGGAGGACTATTGAATGCTTCGTTTGGGTACGTTGGTCAATGAATTAAAGAATCTATGTTTCCTATCCTAATAACATTCCTTTAGTAACGCCGTCGAATTGATTGTCTCCATCATCGCTCTCATCCAGAACGAGATCGTTGTCGTCCAGACATCACTTATTGGATCGATTCTCTCTAACTTATTGCTTGTTATGGGCATGGCATTCCTTTTCGGCGGCTGGACACGTTTTGAACAATACTTCAATACAACTGTCGCTTCAACAGCCTCATCACTCCTTACTTTGGCTGTTCTTTCCTTGATTGTTCCTACCGCATTTCACTGGGCAACTTCCGACGATCCAACTCTTAAAGACAAAACCACTAGTGGAATCGTCAAGCTCTCTCGTGGCACATCCATCATCTTGCTTCTTGTCTATGGATCATATCTATTCTTCCAACTCAAATCTCATGCTAGATTGTTTAGTGAGCCATCTCAGAGAGCTGTCAAGCGCAGAGATCTTCCTCCTGACCCTCACCATGAAGGTGGTGGCGGTCAACACTCTAGTGGATCCAGTGATACTACTGCCGTTACATCTGGAACCGACATGCCAAAGACAGAAACTGGTGCGACTGGTGTTCCCGCAAATGGAAATGGAACCAGCAATGGAAACCCAAACCTGGAAGAAGAATCCGAAGATGCGGAGGAGGAACGTGAAGAACCACAACTCGCCGTCATCACTGCCATCATCGTCCTTGCAGCATCCACTGTTCTTGTTGCCATTTGTGCCGAATTTTTGGTCAGCTCTATCAACGCCATCGTGGAAATTACTGGTATCAGTCGATACTTTGTCGGTTTAATCCTCTTGCCTATCGTTGGTAATGCTGCTGAGCACGCCACTTCCGTTACTGTTGCGTGCAAGGACAAAATGGATCTAGCTATCGGTGTCGCTGTCGGAAGTAGTATGCAAGTCGCTCTTTTGGTCATCCCATTCATTGTCACTCTTGGATGGATCATGGGCAAGGATGAAATGACTCTTTACTTTGATGGCTTTCAGGTAATTTGCCCCCCCCCCTTCTATCCTCATATAGTAAACAGTTTGACTAACATGTGTGTTTGTAGGTCGTCATTCTTTTTGGTTCCGTTTTACTTGTCAACTACCTCATCCAGGATGGAAAATCGAATTTCTTGGAGGGAAACATGCTTATTGCTACATACATCATTATAGCAGTCGCTGCATACCTTTTCCCTAAGGATCAAGAACTCGGCTAAGAAGCGACATTCATTTTATCTCGCAATTTCTTCTCTACATCTGCTCTTGCAGGCGTACATAACAAATACAGTTTACGATGTTACGACCTCTTTATACTTTCAAGACTGCCTGATATCACTTCGTAATCTTTACATCCTTTATGTAGCAATAATACAGCCATTTATTTTCTTTTTATTTTCGTATTCTTATCAAATTGAGTAATATCCTTAAGCACGTTTCCTGGAGCGCACAGCCAAAAAACAAATTTCCCTTCGTCACAAGAATTTGCCATCTGCAAATTTTCAGCAGCTTGGATGCTTTACTGAATGTGTATTTTCTTGCTTTGTCTTTCCGTCGAACAATCTTCTTTCAATATATAAGAACAAGGCCAATTTTGGGGGGACTCAAAGGCATGAGAAGAGTAGTGTTGCTACTCTATCTATGTACGATATCGAATTTTACTTTTTATTTCGTATCTGAAATTTTCTTTATCACAAATACACATGTTGTAATAGCTTTCGTAAAAAATATATCTACATGCTTGCATCAAAGGTAGGAAACATGATTCTTGATATCGTGTAGACTTGATTATTGATGAACTGCAAAGACCTGTCTGATCAAACTTGTCATTAATGCTTGCGACCAGGATTTGAATGCTCAACAACAAGTGTCACGATGTGCGATCCGAAAGATAAACGACCCAGTTAAATAAATTTATAAACCAATATATTAGTACCAATGCATGTAGAAAAACAAGATCCTTATCAAGCATTCGAAGACATAACCACCAAAAAATTCAATTTAAGCTCACAATCATTCAACATTGCAACACTTCATGGTTCACTTTTTTTGTGAAATCACCCAATTATCAGCATACTTCTCCAAATCTTCCATATACCCATCTTTTACTGAAGATATATAGCCTATATATCCATCTGGTCGCAGTAGGCAGATAGTACCAGGAAGAAGCCCCTTTTCTTGTGCTTCTTTCTGAGTCGGTACTATCTCGACTATTTCAACACCCTTCTCACTACCCCATTCTTTGAGCTGCTCATCTGCTTCCTGGCCGTATATCTGCATCTGCCATAACCCGTTCAAAGGTTCAAAGTTGTCCGCACCGCCTTTCTCAAGATTGCCTATCCATGGAAGACGACTTCCTGCAACAACTGAGCCAGAAGAACCAGGGCCGTTGACACTCAGTTTTGAATCAGGATACGCGATACCAGTTTGAGACAAGTGGGGGAACACGTATCGTCCGACAAAGGCGAACTTGGCAAGCACGGGTACAACGTATCCCATGACGACGTGGCGATAGAATGTGCCGATCCAGCCTTTATCGGTGACTAAAGTAAAGACCCGGTCGGTGGTGCTGACTAGAGAGCGTGCATGGGATTCTCGTTCTGTGCAGTATGTATCTAAAATGTCGTCACCGTTGTTATTGTTGGGTGACTGACCGGAACAAACGGTGTGCAGTTTCCATGCTAGATTCGTAGCGTCTTGGACTGAGTAGTTGAGACCTTGCCCGCCGACTGGAGAGTGGACGTGTGCGGCGTCTCCGCAGAGGAAAACGTGTCGGTCGCGGAAGGAGGAGGCGACGCGGTGTTGCACTTTGTAGGTGGACAGCCAGTTGACTTTTTCGACTTCGACGCCAGAGTTGCGTTTGATGCTTGGTCGGAGAGAGTCGATGGTGATGGTTGATGGGTCGACGCCGTCGGGACAGATCCCGATAAGTCGGACGGTTTGGTCGTGTGGGAGAGGGAAGACCATGGTAAAGTCGTACCCGCTGAAACAGAGATTCATGTCGGCGGGTGACATGTGAGGGGATTTGGAGGTGTCGATTATGGTGTCGGCGACGTAGAAACGGTGCTCGTATGTGCCGCCGGGATTTTCTATGGAGGAGCATTGGCGGGTTCGACTGCTGCTGCCGTCGCAGCCGATGACGTAGGAAGCATCAACCTTTTCTGTGGTGCCGTCTTTTTTCTTCAATGTGGCAGTTGCGTAGTTGTCATTTTGAGAAAGTTCAACTAGTTCTGTCTCGCGGTCGATTCGAATGCCATGTTGAGATAGCTCTTCGTTTAATAGCTGTTCGTGTCTATTCTGGGGGAAAATGAGAACAAAGGGATATTTGCTCAATCCTTCGCCAGTAGAACGGAAGTCTGCTGTTTGTCTAACTTGTGACCTCTCCCATATGACTGTTGATAAGAATGAGAAGTCAGTATTTAATATCTCTTTGTGGATATTGTATAACATTGAAGTACAAACCCTGATGTTCTACTTTAACGCCCCCTGCGATTGCTTTATCCACGAAACCAAGGATACGATAGATTTCAAGCGTCCGTGCATGAACAACCATTGCGCGAGAGGTGTCAGCTGCAAACGCATTTCGATCGATGATGCGAAAGGGAGTGCCTAGACGCTGTAGCCATAGTGCAAGGACCAAGCCTGTGGGTCCAGCACCAACTATAAGAACGGGTAGTCGTTCTGACGAAGTCATGGCACTCAATGATTTAGTACAATGATAGTAATATTGATGTATAAGTATATATACGTATAGATTTAAGTATGAAAGTTCTGGCTATGTGATATCTCAAGATATGAGAAGCACTACCAACTCTTTATATAGCTAAGTATCTTCTTGTACAACCCCACCTGAGGCTGAACGTTAACCAGGCCAAACATGCCAGATGACGCAGCAAGCTCAGGGTTCAAGACCAACATTTTTGATTTTTAAGGTTCAACGTATGATCTGTTTTCGATATCATGATTTTCATATAGTGAATCATTGGAATTGAATATGCGGGCAGAAGAGAGAGGGTGACGGACTACGGATTCGCGGAGCCAAAGATGGATCCATGGAGCAAGGTTCAAGGTCGGATCGGTGATGATTGATACCGCCTATATTAGAGTTTGTTAAGCATTGACTTGTTTGCCCGTTTGTCCTTATGTCCGTACTGAGCGAGCTCGAGCCCCATATGCATATAACTACCAGGGGGGCAAGTCTATTTCGCTGGAAAAAATCACGAAAATCTTGAACTCAAGGAGTGCAACGATCGACAGCTGCAGTGCTTCTTCGGCAGATGCAACAGAACAATCTTGGCGTTGTAATTGAGTCACGGCGCGGATACGAACTTTGTCTCTGATAACAGCCTTGACCGATACCAATGATAACATATTCAGATACAGATACGTCACATAGTATCCAAGCTCTTCAATTTATTAAGTACTTACCTATCGCTATTTGCGATCAAGGCCAAGGGCTGAGATTCATGCACAATCCATACACAATCAATCCACTACAAATTGTTTACTATGCTATTGTGCGCAGTGCTAGCGACAGATTTGCGGACCGGAGTAGGTATGAACTATACAAAAGCTGAAGTCAGCCTGCAACTGGGTTTGTGGATATATCAGGACTTGAATGGCAACACATCTTGGAAGTTGCACATGTAGCACAACCTGCTAGCAATAAATGATGTTTACACGCATGTCAAACTCATGATTCCGCCTACTAAAACCTTTGGAATTGTTTTCATGAGTTCAAGCATCTAAGCTACGTTTCCAACTACATGCTCGAAACTGTGTCAATTCCATCAAGAACTTTACACAGCACTCGTCTTCGGCGTCCTAAGACTTGAATCAATTCCAACATAGCATTTCGTTGATCGAAACACGAATCTGGATGAAAGCTTCTCTACGATCACCTTCAACACCGTGCTGCCTGGTGTACCCAAGTTACAATTGGGTTGTTCAAAACCGCGCAATCCATACCTATTTCAGCACAGTGCCTGAAGACTTCCCTTCGGAGCCTTACGCTTTTCATCCATCTTCTGCTCTAAGCGAGGTATGGAGAAATTAGCTTAGCACACACCAAGATGCATATTTACACATAATACCAGGAACTTTTAACCTAAAAGGAAAAATGTTATGTTCTATGATGAAGACTTGAGGTTTTTGTCTGGAATGAGAGGCGAAAAGTGCGGGAGGAATGGAATATAAAGATCAGGTGCCCAGCTATCAGAATTAATACGATAGCTCTAGTCGCCCTGTGATAATTATCAAAATCTCAACTTGAGGCTCTTTATAAGCTCAGCAGACTTACTGAAAACTGCCCTGCATTTTGTCAGTATCGAAGAACCGAACACAAATATGAAATTCCAAGCTTTCGGCCTTCTGTTGGTGTCCGTATTGGCAGAACTTGTATCTGCAGGCAACAAAAATGGTTACCCTGACCTGAAGCGATTCAAAGTCGTCACCAAAGTTGTGACGGGAAACAAGAAGTTTGATGGTCTTTATAGTATGAAATTGCCCCTGCTTTGTGTCAAGTTCTCGTTGGATTGTCTCGCACATTCAAACTAACGCGCAATATAGTGCAAAACTACCATACTGGTGCTGGTATGGCTGATGTAACTTTCGCGAGCGGGAAGAAGAATGGCGTCGACGCATATTTCAACAACACTGCATTGTTGTTCGACTATCATTTCCCTGCCGGACAGGAATTCATCCCATTCGCCATGTCGCTGGAGTATACGACTTATAGCGCTTGGAGTCCTGTGAGAGTCAATCCTGGATATGGCGAGGCACCATATGGCAAAGGGTATGGGTACTGCTTTGGTATGAAGGCGGCACATATAATTGATGCATAACAGGTTTTATACTCAACGAATCAACAAAATCGTGACTTCCTTTGAAGAGTGGGATGGATGGTTAGGTAGGATCTCCTTGAAGAAACAACTCTTGAAGTGATTTGTACTGATGTTTAAACTCAATTTAGTATGCGATTGGGCGCATCAAGTTCCACAGCTTTTCTGGATCGAACTTGGACTTCAAGAAGCTGGTGCTAAGCTCAAAGTTCTTGATACTTGTGCTGTGGTGAGATTATATGCTCAAGCATAATTGGAGATGGTACTATTCTTGGCCTACATAGAGTACATACCATGCTTTAGCGATGACCAGTCGACTTGTGATTCATTGCAGTTTCATGTTATGTATGAAGCAATCAATCTTGCTGCGAGATCTCCCACATTTCTCGACACTGTTTATGAATAACTAATCAGAATATTTTGAATGTACATATACGTCTACGCGAAAACTTTACAGACAGCTGGACTTACTATTTAATACTGTGGTAGATGAGTTAAGATAGTTTTTCATCAATATCTTGAGATTCGTCCGATTTTTGAAGTGACTTTTGAAAAATAAAGAAAATTCATCAGGGAGGGGTCCGATATGATTGAATATCTCGGCCTAGACTCAAACTTGATACCAAGTCATGTAAGATGGTGCATGTAACTGCGTGTGTGATACAATATTGTAGCTATCACCAGACAGTTACTACGTATATCAGACTAACAATAAGATCCGACCTATAACTATACCTACACACCCGTAACTTTTGACCATATAGATAACCACGTTTCTTTTATTATTTTCAGATGCACGGAAAGTCATTGGATATCATTCTAGAGGACTCTGAGCAACAATTGTAAAATCAATCGAGTTTCATATCCCTACGCGTACGTAGCTGGCTACTAGAGAGTAAAGTAGAATAGTATACATTATCTCAATGTTGATATCGTTACACGTTGTGGAAGTGTAAATGGCTGCACCTACAAGGATATATCTTGCCATATGCAAGGTTTATTGAAACTCCGCTACACGTACATTCAGCACATCTCTGAACTCCAAGAATAACACGAGATGAGCGTCATTTGTGCTACAAGAATATGCACGAAGTACAATCAAGACTTGCCATCACATTAGACCGATAGAATGACATAACACTTCATTCTCGATGGTCATGGATATGACAAGACGTTACACATACACAGCATCAATCCTTGGACCACGAGTTTGTCTAACCGACCTTTTATGCTGGTTATACAGCTTCTACACAGCTACGTGTGATATCACTCAACCAATGGACTATGCTACATCATACATCCTTGGTAGGTTCAGCCCTATCGAAAATACGGTCCAGCTGAAATGGCATCGGAGTGGTTGTATCATAGCGCGAAAACCTTTCTGCAAAGTTGAATATTTCCGTCTTGCCTTATATTGTTCAATATAGACACTTGCAGTGGATGAAACCATAAGACGTAATCTTGCAAATGACCGGCGGACTACTCTGAAATGGATACTATATGTGGTTCCAGCTATCATCATCACTCAAAACATCTACAATCAGGTGCTCTTGGCTCTATATTTTGACGCTCTGGCATTGGCATACGTTATGTTGATCCTCAAAGTTACCTTGAACAACAGAAAATTGCAAAATCCTGGTTGAAAGAATGTTCAACACCATGCAGAGGTTTCTATTCTCGACTAGCCGAATCCTAGCATCAAGCACTGCCTGCAACACACTTGCATTCGAAGTTTAGCAAAGTGTCTCACTTCCAGCCGATGTCACGGTGCCACATTCTTGATTCGGATTCTCCGCCATTTACTTTGCTTCCAAAAGCTTAATCCATGATTATGCTCAGCTAAAGTTTGCTGTAAGGTATCGGGTTGACATGGTTCAGCCCACCTACTCTTTCCGTAAAGCATTTCCACACGAGAAGCGGAATGTCTCAATGCGCTGCTAACAACTTTGGATTTTCTACCAGTTTCCGTCATAAAAAATTCCTAAAATTCACCAAGTTGGGTTAGAGGAGGTTTTCGCTTGTAAGCCTTGTTCATTTCGAATTCCACAGAATGCGACCGTGGCTAATTTTAGTACGGTACAACTTCAAGATCACGGCAAGACAAGACGTGACGATACTAAGTATGCATTGAGACATGCTTAGTAACTGCGCATCAATGAAAAACCTCAGAAGGATATCATATTCGTGATGAATGAATGGTATAAGAGGATCTGGCAAATCCACAATTTGAAGAAGACATTCAGAACAACAATCACATCAACAACAATAGCATCTTCTCAGCATATTACAATATTATTCTTTTAACAATAACTTCTATCAGTAAATCATATACTTTCATTTTCAATCTCAACCTAAACAAAATGTTATTCACTACTGTCTTCGCTCTATCTGCTGCAGTCCTTGCCTCTGCTGCACCAACTGCAACATACGGAAGCGCACCGGCAAACACTCCAGCACCGGCACCGCTCTACAAGATGGTTCTCAAAGTCGATAGTGACATTGACGTACTAAAGCAATTCAATGGAGAAAACAGTGAGTCCTTAATTCATACAGACTGTCTTATCGTATTCTGACATCGTTCAAGTCTTTTTCGAGAAGGATGGGTTCTTCCAAGACCAATACGATCTATCATTCTCAAAGACTAAATTCGATACCCTCAAAATTGTTGGAAACAAACCAGTATTCACTTCCGGCAATGGTATCCATCTAGGAAGTTTGGGATTTGAATCCCAGGCTGGTTCCATCAGCTTTAGCCAGAGTTCAAGTGATGCTAAGTAAGTGTTCTCCTGGATAATTTGTCTTGCGCGAACGAGGTCTAACAGAGTATAGAATTGTCGTCGGTCAACATGGAGCTGTCCGATTCTTGAAGGACAACCAAGCCAACTTCGGTCACTGGCTCGCATGCGTATCACAATATGGAGCATATTTGGGATGGGCAACCAAGACATACAATGTCACTGAGGCGAACCAGAACTCATCACCTGTCGACAAATGCGCTCTCGCCGATGTCCTCCTTGTTAAGGTTTAAGCCTGTTGCAACATTGAATTGTTGTTCACTCTTCCTTACAAGATCGACATTTTTACTCGATTAGCATCTACCTTACACAAAATACTCTAAACACAGTCTGTATCACTCGCTCGTTCATTTGGAGTTGGTCTTTGGTCATTTGCAGGCGTTATCTTAAAATTTGGAATCTTAAATTAGCTTTAGATAGACTTAATATATTAATTTTTGCAATACTATGCCTCCTTGAAGTGTTTTCGTTCGATCTGAACGTGGAGATGAGTTTAAGAAGATTAGCCTATTAGAAACTAGAAGTGTGCAGTAAATACTCAACCTTTGGTGGCTTATGGCTTCTCGGTTGAACTTCCCATTTCAAAAACATAAGCAAGCCAGAAGACTAAATTGTGAATTGTGGTTTGGTCAGGTATCCGCGGCCGTCCATAGCATATTGGCCCGATCGCAACAGATTAAATATTCCGAGTACGAAGGCTCACCTCACGACTTGTTCATCCAACTATGACAATGAATACACGAGATCATCTTCAAAGTTGTGAAAATCTCGACAATATGAAATGGATTCTGTCACAGATCCAACATAAAACGTTACATATATTTGATATAAAATGTGGTAGTGCCATGATGGGTCGTCTGAATTATAGTTATATCGTTGTCAAAACTCCTGATTTAGCCACTCTGCTATCAAAAATGTCATATCACAGTGCACCACCTTGATGCATATACCGGTGGTCAAAGGCAAGTATAGATTTTGAAATTGTCTTCTTGAGCTTGTCCTTCTTACCAGTAGCTAAATTTGAAACATCATTGTACGCGTACGTATGTGCTATTTGCACGTAAATCCTGCCTAATCATGCTCTATTACAAGACTTGGGGACATAAAAATGTAGATGATTATTGTTGATGATGTTAGGCTTCTGTATTTGACTATAGGTGCTTTGATATATGTTAAAACTATCATAACACTAGATGTGAAACGACAATTGTACAGGCATCAGAAAACGGTCATTCCAAAGGTGATAATTAAGAAGTTTCAAGCCTGCATACCAGTCTGCAATGATAATTCTTGTTTACGCAGATAATGCTGGTTCTGCTGAATAATTCTTGACAACAATCAATCTACGCATAGTAGTTACCAGCTGTATACTGAAATCGTACATTATCGATGCAAAGACTTCTTTAATATCGCTGTTATGTAATAACGCCAAAAACACCTCGCTCCACATATATACACTAACGAAAAGGGTATTCATGCAACTGATAAACAATGTAGAGCCAACACGCTAAATGACAACAAAGATACATTTACATCTAGACAAGGACCATCAAACAAATGTACTGACTACCTTTCGGTCAACTCCATCTTCGACCGATACTTCAATTGTGACCTCTTTCATTACTGCGTGTTGGCTATATGAGTCCTGATCTTGGCCGTGGCTGCTTCCTTTTCGAAGAAGCTCCGTATCTCGTGTTCCACTAGTTCTTCCGATGCCGCTCATCATTCTCTCAAGAACTCGAACACGCATGGTTGTTGCTTGTGGTGCTGATACTGTGCTTAGTGGAAGAGGAGTATTTATAATTCGGTCGGATGTGCTGCTCCTCCTTTTAAAGAGTGAAGCAGA
>Ga0160427_10002208_pt1 | contig 11810 bp, 11 predicted proteins | sample SolpanmetagenomL_FD_108194 | JGI IMG/M metagenome (GOLD analysis project Ga0160427, IMG submission 108194) | Solar panel surface microbial communities from Lawrence Berkeley National Laboratory, California, USA - L | ecosystem: Engineered > Built environment > Solar panel > Unclassified ...
AGCAGGGCGAAGCCACCCACCCTGAGCTGAACAGAAGCAGCCACGGCGGCTGGCTGGGCCAGCAGCGCCGTGGCGAGGAGAAGAACACGCATGTCCCAAGGTACCCAGGGCACCTGATCCCCGAGTGACTTACCTCAGGCTGTCGACCGCCCAGCCGCTGTCCTTCAAGACCAGGACGTACCGCTGTTTCCGCTCGGCCGCCGGGACCCGGTACCTCACTCAGTCGGGCGGAGATCAATGCGGACCTGCAAGCAACCACCCCAGGGTACCTGTACCTGCGGTACGACGTGCCCGGGGCTACGCCACAGGAACTGTGGGTGCACTGGGGCAGTCACGACCGGGTGACTTGGAAGAGCGGGCAGGTCACCGTGCAGCGGGACTGAGCGGTGTGACGTCTATTTGGGTGCCAGGCAGCTTCCTACCGGGATTGTGTACGAGCGACCTTCAACCGTCGCTGTAGCGGTCACGGAAGTGGTCGTAAACCTCCGTCTGAATCCTGGTCACGAAGGGTGTCAGCTCCGCCTCGATCCGAGATGCACGTTCAGGAGACAGCCTCAGCGCCACCGGCAGGGCATGCCGGGCCACCACCTCCGTCCGGTCCACGGTCGGCGGGTGCGACTGATCGAGCCTCAATCTCTGCTGCGCCATCTGCTGTCTACGCCTCTCCCGCTGCTCCGGCGTCAGGTGATCCCAGGCGTGCCGTAACTCCAGGAATGCGTGCGGCCGCTCGGGGTTGCTGCGCTGCTTCTGGAGCGCGAATTCCAGCAGGTCACCGAAGTGCAGTTTGGACAGCCCTGTGACCGCCGCTTCACTTCCGGACACCGACGCAGCCATCAGGTCGGCGCGGTACTCCGCCCGCTGACTGTCTTCCCCCAGCAGGGCATACAGGACCCAGATCAGGCCGTGGACCGGGAGGACCAGCACCCACCGCACGCCGTTGGCCAGAGCGTCGGCGCTCCCGATTCCCAGCCGTGCTGGAGCGAGGAGGTGCTGCACCGTGTGCAGCACGTTCAAAGCAGCCGTCAGCCACTGACCACGCAACGGGTCGCCGTTGACCTCATGGGCCAGTTCGTGCGCCAGCAGGTTCACGAGTTCCTGGGGATGAAAGCCGAACAGCAGCGGCAATCCCAGCGTGAGCGAGAAGCGGGGCGGGAAGCCCTCCCGGGTCACGAAAGCGTTCACGTTCCCGTTGATCCGCAGGATCTGCGGCACCGGGGCGTTCAGCAGGCCATCGATCTCACTGATCAGGGCGTGCAGCTCGGGCGCCTGCGCTGGAGTGAGAGACTGATCCTCCAGGACCGGGAAGCGGGGCCGGGCGAGCCAGCTGCACAGCAGGCAGAGCACGGCCAATGCGCCCCAGACGGTCACCTGGATTGGATTGACGTTCAGTGCCCGGATGGCCATCCAGGAGCTCCAGAGGCCGAGCAGGAAGACGAGCAGGGCGCTCGACAGGACCAGCCCGGCCAGGATCAAGGCGATGGCGGAACGCCACGCTGGCACCTGAGAGACCGGCCTGTCGCGGCCCGGATCGAGGAAGCTCTGTTTGATCCGCGCCGCTTCACGGTCCGACCAACGCTGCAGGGAGAGCGCGTGACGCCACCTCGAGACCCGGTTCATCTCCTGAGTCTATCGGTTGATATCTTCACAGCCACCGAAGAAAGGAGAAGTCTGGAATCAGACGCTGTTGGCGAATTCGGTCGAGGCGTTCGAAATCCAGCATTTTTCGGCAGCGCGTGGCGATGATCTTCTCTGGAAAACGGCACAATTTGAACCGATCATAAGCCACCCCTTCAACGGGCCTGTTGATCAGCGTGGGACAGATGACCAGCGCCTGGTCATCCTCCGCCTCTATGCTGCCTGCATCATGGCCATCCAGCATCGTCACCCTGCTGCCCTTCTCCAGCCCTGACTATGGGATTCATCCTGGCCTTCGGGGCCTTCGTCGTGATCGGGCTGCCCCTGACCGCCCTATTCGTCTTGCTGACCTTCCTGCTCACCCGTCGCCGGAAGCAGGCTCGGTTGGCCCTCCTGGTTTCGCTGGCCCTGCTGCCGGTCTCGTGTCTGTATCTGTTCGGCGCGGTGTGGGCGGGATCCGGTTGGCTCAGCCTTCGTGGTCTCGACGAAGGCATGTTCGAAACGTACCAGGTCCCCCTCGGCTATGGGTATTCAGCGGACAGTGAGTATCTCGAAGACAGTGGAAGGCTGACTGGACCGGGACTCAGCGGTGAAGAGTGGATGGTGCCCCGTGTCGGGTGTGCTGGACCCCGTGTAGTGCTCGAAATCGTTCCCTACCACGGTCAAGCAAACGACCCTCCACAGTACGCTCTGCTCGGGGGAGAGCCGACCTTCAAGCGCTTTTCTACTGAGGCGGCCCTGACGTCGGCGGTTGGTCAGAGCCTGCTGTGGAGTGAAGACCATCAGCCGCCGAATCTGTGCGCGCCGCACAGGCTCTGGATCGATTGGCTGGTGCTCGGGGTGGTCCTGGGACAGCCCCTGGTTTGGGTGATCGGCACGCTGTTTCTGATCTGGGCCGTGTGGCGCTCTGCACGAATCTCAAAGGGAACAACCGAGGACCAAGTTCTGGAACCGCCAGCGCCCTGGGTGGTGGGGGTGCTGGCCCTGACCCTGGGCACCTTCGGCATTCATCAGTTTTACCAGGGTGCGGACCGGACAGCGACCACTCGCGTGACCGTGAGTCTCCTGGGCACTTTCCTGGGACTGGTGATTGTGCCGCTCTTCGCTGTTTGGGCGCTGGGTCTGATCGGCGTGACCGAAGGAATGCTGGCATTCCGAGGCCGCGTCGGAGCGAATATGCTGGCCCAACCAGGCGCGAAACGCAAGTAGTTAAATCCACCTACAGCCACCGCCTTGCTCGCTTTGCATCGCTGATTCAGTCCTGATTGTCAGACCTCCGAACCGAACAGGAGAGGAAGGTCCTGAGGCGGCAGATGCAACCGGGGCCGGATGATACTGAACTCCATCGCCGCGTAGACTGGGTCCGCATCCTCAAGGTCATCCAGTGGCGGAATATCCTGAGCAGCCCGGAGCGCCTGGAACAGATCAACGGGCGGCAGTTCGCCTTCGGATGGCATCGCTGTCTTGCAGGGCATGTCCTCTGTTCTCATACCCGAGGTTTTGAGCGCAGGCTCTAATTAGATTTCTTTAAGTGTGTTCCACCGAGTGGTCTATCGACTATCTTGAAGAGAGTAAAGCTCAAGTATGCCAGAAAGACAGCGATGAAAAGCGGACGCAATGATGGCCAAAGCAACATAAATGGGGGCCCTGCGCGCCGCAATACAATATCCGCTGGATCACTTGGATTGATGTAGGCTTTTTGATAAAATGGCTGACTTGTTTTAGATCCCAAAATCTTGCCCAGATAGTCAAGATCTTCAGGTATGTTGTTGACGCCATTTTCAGCCACGTATCTGCTCCCATTGAGTACGTATGTAAATTGAAATCTAATCAATGATCCTTTATAACGTGCCCCCTTACTTGGTCCTCGCGAAAATCCATTTAGAGCAGAACCATGTATGATTTTTATCGGAACCGCCTGGAAGTGTTGAGCCCTCTGAACGGAATCCCATTGCGAGGTCCACTCAAGAAAAGCGATGAACGCAACGAAACTATAAAAAATTGCGAAGATAAGAGAAAATACAGTTAATACACTACATAACCCAGATATGGCTCGGGCTACCGGCAATACAATAGTTTTTTTCATCGTTTTCCTCCCGCGAATTCATGAAACAATATTGTATTAAATATTTTTCTACTTCTTGAAGCATAGCAAGAGCAGTTCGCCCAACCTAAAAGCGGTGAGGTCGGTGGCCCGGTCGGCTGCGAGACCGGTTGAGCCTGGGAGGAATGGTTCGCCCCTGGTTTTTCCAGTCCGGTTTCCTGACGTCGGTATACTGACAGCCGCACCCGGGTGCCGTGCCGGAGGTGGATCAACGTGCAGTGTGGGAGGAGAAGATGACGGCGAGCGGCGGTCCGGCAGCGATCAGGGGATTCCGGCTCCAGACGTCCTACATCCTGCTCCGGCTGCTGCGCGCGGAACCGACCGAGCAGTTCCGGCCGGAAGGCCAGGAGGACCTGGACGTGCTCGGTCCGGACGGGCGGGCGACCGAGCACGTCCAGGTCAAGGCGTACGGCGACGCGCTGCAGTTCGCGCAGCTGGCTGCGGCCGACAGCAGCGGCCCGCACGCCGAACCGCCGTACTTCCGCCGGGCCCTGACGCGACTCCAGGCGACTGGCACGCGGGAGACGGTGGCGTCGTTCGGTCCAGTCGGTCCGGAACTGCTCGGCGCCTGGCGCAATGCCGATCTGGACGACGCGCGTCACCGGCGCAGCGTGACGCGCAAGCTGGAGGCCCTGGCCTACACCCCGGCCGAGGTGGCCGCGCTGTTCGCCGGCGTGACCTTCGTCGAGGTGAGCGAGGACGACCAGCGCCGCTCGGCACTCAGCCTGCTGCAGGGCGGGCTGAGCGCCGGCGACATGCCCTGGGCCCTGAACGCGCTCAGCTACTGGCTGCTCACGCAGTCCGAAGCCCGGGCGACCGTCCGGATCGCCGACGTTCACGCGCAGCTGCACGAGATCTCGCGCCACCTCGCGGAACAGGGCGCCCACGTCCGCACCTGGGGAAGTGCGCTGCGGCCCCTGATTCCTGACGACCTGGTGGCCCGGGACGTGGCCGTGCTGCGCCAGGAACTGTACGAGGGCGTCGGGGCCCGGCCCGAGCACATCCTGGCAGAGGTGGACGTGCGCCGCCCGGAGCTGCTGGGGCGGCTGGACGCGGCGTTCGCCGCCGCGCGGGTGGTGGTGGTGCGGGGCGCGTCCGGGCAGGGCAAGAGTGCCGCAGCGTACCGCTACCTGCACGAGTCCGCCCCGGCGGCCTTCACCTTCGAGGTCGGGCGGCTGCAGGACGTCTCGCACGCCCGCGAGGTGGGGCTGGCGGTGATGGGGCGGATGCGGGCCATGCGGGTGCCGATGTGGCTGCTGATCGACGTGCGGCCCGGCGACGCGCTGTGGCTGGAGTTGCTGAGCGACCTGAGCCGCACCGAGCAGCTGCGCGTGCTGGTGACTGTCCGTGAGGAGGACTGGACCCGCGCGCGGGACGCGCTGGAACTGATTCCCCATCAGGAGGTCGAACTCACCTTCGGAGCCGACGACGCTGAACCGGTGTTCGGGGCGCTGGCGCTGCAGCGGCCGTCGGGGCAGTTTCTGTCGTTCACTGAGGCCTGGCGGTATTTCGAGGAGCGCGGCCCGCTGCTGGAGTTCGTGTACCTGGTCACGCACGACGGGCAGCGGCTCCGCGCCCGGCTTTCCGGCCAGGTGAACGCCCTGGTCGCGCGCTGGGAACAAACGCCGGAGAAACTCGATTTCCTGCACGCGGCCGTACTGGCCGCGGCGTCCGGCGCCCGCGTGCGTACGCTCGACCTGGCCCGGGCATGCGGGCTGCCGGCCCGCGCGGCCAGCACCACGGTGCGGACGCTGGAGCGCGAGCACCTGCTCAGGTTGGAAGAGCCCCCTGCGGCCGCAGAACAGGTCGCCGCACCGGGCGCGCTGCCGGGCGGCGGGCTGATCGGCGGACTGCACGCGGTGCGCTCGATGTTTCTGCTCGAGCTGCTTTCCGGCCCGGAGGTGCCGGCGTCCGGCGCCTTCGCCCGGGCGCTGCAGGCAGTGGTCGACGAGGACCTCGAACTGCTGACGCTGCACGCCCTGCTGACGCTGCCCGCCGATCAGGTACTGCCGGCCCTGCACGCCGCAAATCCGCCGAGCTGGACCGGCCGGGCCGGGCTGACGCGGGCCCTGATGTGGCACGGGGTGCGCGTGCACGCCGAGCAGTACCGTCCGGTCGTCACCGAAGCGCACCGGTTGTTCGGGTCCAACTGGTGGATGTTCCTGCCGCACGACCTGTTCGGACTGCTGCCCCTGGGGCTGATGCCGGACGTGGGTGACTGGTCGACGTTCACCTTCGTGTCCGGGCCGATGCGCCGCAAGTTGGCGCGGCTGCGTGCACAGTCGCCCGGTGAGGCGGCCGCTTTCGTCGACGCGCGGCGCTGGCTGGCCGAGCACCCGAATCCGCCCGCCTCACCGGTGACGTCCGGCGACTGGGCGGGTCTGGCGGAACTGGCGTTCTATGCCGGACTCTGGAACCTGCCAGCCCAGGGTTTCCTGCCGGGCAACCAGGGCGAGTGGCGCGCGGCCGCGCGGCTGCCGCTCGACGAGGCCAGCGAGGTGCACTACGGGCTGAGCTTCCTGCGCCCGCCTGAACCGGCTGAAGTGTCCGAACTGAATGAGGTGTCCGAAGCCGGGCTGAACTGGACAGACCTGGACGCGGCGCGCCGGGAGCTGCAGGCCGCGCTGGTGACGCGGTTCATGGAGGAAGCGCCGATCCTGCACCTCGAGGACGATGGCGAGCGGATCACGCTGTGGTTTCCGTTTCCGGCCGGCGCCGATCCGCTGGCCTCCGGAACCCGGGTGGAGGCGGACAGCCAGATGGACGTGCTGTCGCGGCGCCTGCAGCTCGCCTTGCAGCTGTTTCCGGACCGTCTGCGCTTCGCTTCGCACGGCTACGGGCACCGCATGGCGCTGCTGCCGATGCCGGGCGGTCACGACGACTCGGTCAAGGACATGCCTCGGGAGAACCTGCCGCCGCTGTGGGCGGTGCGCTGGAATGCCGCATTTCACCGCCTGGCCGAGCGCGAGTTTCTGCTCGAGGACTGGACCGCGCACGCCGAGCACCAGCGCCACCGGCGGGAGAACGTGCTCTCTCCTCTGGAGGGCATGCTGGAGGCCCTCCCGCTGGTGCGCGCCGGTGCTCGGAAACACACCGACAACGACTCCTGGCGCCTGCAGGTCGCGCTGCAGGCGGTGCTGGGCGCTGCCTCGCCCGCCGAGGAGCATCAGGAGCTGCCACGCTCGGCCGTCGATCCCTGGGGGCTGTCTTCGGCGCCTCGGGCGGCCGAGCGGCAGGTGGCCGCCGCGGCCGCCCGGTTGACGCGTCAGTACGATGCACGGCACCATGACGCGTACCTGCGGGCGCTGCGGAAGTACATGCACGCGCTGAGCACCTTCTTCAGGCAGGCGGGCGAGGGCCTGTGGGCCGTGGCGCTGCTGGCCCGGCCGCAGGAGCGCAACGCCGCGGCCCGGCAGCGCCGTCAGCTGGAACCGGCACTGCACGGGTTGTTCCTGTCGCTGGTGAACCTGGGAGACGTGCTTGAGCAGCTGCCGCTGATGCAGGCCGAGTACCGCGCCCGCTTCGGCGCGCGCCTCGACCCGGCGGACCTGGCCGCGCTGGAAGCGCGTGAACGTCAGGCACTGGAGGCGGTCTGGGCAGTCTGGGCCGAGGTGAGCCGGGTGCCGGACCTGGTCGGGGCGGCAGGCGCTGCGCCTGCGCGGCGGCCGGGCGGGTCGGCGGTCTGGGCCGAGGACGTCGAGGCGCGCGCCTTGCGGCGGCTGGCGTACGAACTCGAACCGCTCCGGGCGCAGGGCGTGCTGGTGCGCACGCTGGACAGCGACGAACGCTGGGACGCGCAGGGGCCGTCGCTGTGGCTGACCATGGAGCTGCGCAGCGCCGAGACGCTCTACGACTCGGTGCCGCTGGTGATGGGGGCGCTACACCGAACGCTGCAGCACGCGGCGGCGAGCCGGGAACGGCACCAAGTGATGCAGCACGCCTGGCACACCATCGTGGTGGTACCGACCCGCGCCGGTCGGCCCTGGCGACCGGCGGTCTGGGTCACCAATCCGCTGGCACTGAGCGAGCCGCTTTCGACCACGCAGTGGTGGCGCCTGCCGCCCCAGGGGGCGGAGCCCGCGCTGCTCGAGCGGCTGGGCCTGCCGCTGTGGCCGTTCGACGCACCGCCGGAGCTGACGCAGGTGCAGGAGGTGCTGGGCGAGCATTTCGTGCTGACGTCGCGCCTCGCGGACCTGGCCCGGCTGGGCGACGTGCCCGGTATCACCCAGGACCGGCTCGAGCAGTTCCTGTCCGAGGAGGACGACCGGGTCCGCGAGGCCGAAGCGCGGCTGAGCGCGCTGGTGGCGGCCGGGGCGCTGAACGGACTGCTGGGGGACGCGCCGGCGGCGGAGGTGGAGCAGGCTGTTCCGGTGGGCCAGGTGGATACCACGCTCCCGCTCCCTGAAGGGGAGGAAGAGCAGGGGGCCACGTCCGGCGAGCTACCAGTGGTGCCGTCGCTCGACGGCCTGGGTGAGGTGCCTCCGGAGAACCGGGCGGCGTTCGAGACGCTGATGCTGCTCAGTCTGGTCGAGCAGGCGCGTCTTCAGCAGGACGAGCAGACGCTCGGCCCGCTGATGGCCGATCAGTACACCGTCGACGCCGAGGTCGTTTGGCCACCTAACCGGGTGGATTGAGGCCCGCCGGCGGCGCGGGTCGGTCGGGGATCCATTCTCAGCCCCGAATTCAGCGGTTCTCACGCCAGTCGTTCATCAGCTGACACGTTCCGGGGGAGCAGTCGGCAAAGGAACTGATCATCCGCAGCGGCTGGTCCGGTTCGTACACTGCTTCCAGTTCCGGCAGCAGCACCGTGGCCGCGTCGGCAGGAGATGCAGCCGGGTTCAGGTGTTGTTCCAGTCGGTCCGTTCCGGGCCGAAGGTCAGGCTCAGCAGGCCGCGCCCGGGCCGGACATCTTCAGCCATCTCTTGGGTGAAGATCGTTCCAGGATCTGGTCACAGAAGCGGACCCGGTGCTGCAGGCGGTGATCAGGCTCCCCGCCCCGCCGTGAAGTGCGACTCTGCACGCCACAGCTCAGGCTGGCCTGACTCCTCCCAGAAAGACTCCACCAAGCGAATCGGCGCCACGCCCGATGGGGGCATGGTTTCGTGCTTGCTCACCTCTGGAATGGGAGCACTTGGAGTGGACGGAACGTGGGAAAAGAGCGGCATCATGAAGGGATGACCGCGCCTTCTTTCCTGAACTGGCCGGATGCAGAACTCCGGACGGACATGCTGCAGTACATCCACGAGTCGTCGATGAACCACTCGGCCTGGTGATATACACGTCTTGGTACCATTCACGACGAACTTTCGCCGGCATTCCTGGGTCATTCGGCCGCGCTCGGGCCTGACGGTCCCCAGCATGACCTGTCCTTCACTCGATTCCGGGAGAGCCATGAACAAGCAATCGGCATGCGCTGCGGTCCTTCTGTTCCTGACCAGCTGCAATCTCGTCAATTCCTATAACGGCGCAAGTTTGTTTCTCAAGTACACCCCGTCAGGTCACTGCCCTGACCTCACGCTCGTAAACCATGGCCCTGACACCATCAGCTTCCTGACTGGAGACAAGAGCAGCGCAGAGGTCAAGGTCGGTGCGAGCGGCCCGCTGTCACGCATCGTGGGCAGTGAGCAAAGAAGCGACGGAAGCTACTGCATGGGTGGAGGCGTCGTCAAAAACAGGGATCCCTACACCTACGACCTGGGCCTGAAATGCTCGCCTGCATCCGTGGAGCTCCGCCAGAACTACAGCGTGTACTCCATCCTGACCCTGACGGAAGATTCGACCAGCGCCAGCGGCCTGACCATGACCGTCGCTCCGCCTCTCGGTGACTGACTCCTGGAAGAAGGCACCACTCAAGGGATTTAAGGGCATTGCAAAGCGGGGAGTATCAACTCCATGGAAACGCTCGGCCGGGAACACCTCGAAGCTCTGGCTGCAACGTGCGGCCGTCGATGACGATGGCGGTAGACTCCCCACTTCTGGTGGTTCTCGATACGGCTGAGAACGCGGAGGTCGTGAGCCGCATTCTCGAAGCACCCGGCCGTGAACCAATGGTAACGGTGCGCCAGCTGGCGCACCGTCTCTGCAGGAGGGAAATCGTGAGGGAGATAGGCCCATTGCGCCCCAGTCCTTGCCACTCAAGGGAGCGCATTCAGGGCGTCTCGGACCTGGTATCTGCGTTGCCTGGCCTCTTTTGGGCTGAGGAGCAAGGAGGGCAGTAAGAAAGAGAAGGTGTCGTCGTCCATGTCGCTGGGGGAACCGCGCCTTGTCACGTCTTCATGCTGCTGTATCCAGACCTCCTGACCCAAACTTCAAACCGCATCTTGGCAGCCTCTGAGGATGCGACTAAAGTTTCACCGCAAACCAGGGTTCCATTTTCTGCTGCTCTGCTGGTGGGAGAACGTACGCGATCAGCTGTAAGTTGCTCAAGTGCATTCTGAGATAGGACAGGCGCTCAGACACTTCGCCGTCCTCCTCGGTCCACTCTTCCTCACTGTCCTCCATGGTCCGCTCTTTCTCAGCGAGGCGTTCAGCTTCCTCCGGTGTCCAGATCACGCCTTCGAAGAAATCGGCAACCACCTTTCTGGCATCCAGGACGACGTGACCCTCCCGATGACCGAACAACCGAAGCATTCTTAAGCGCTGAAGGAGAACGTAGATCGCATGGAGTGAATGTGGTTCCAATATCTGAAGGCATCGCTCCGTCCACTGCAATGCCCCTTCCCAGTCGCCGATTTCCAGCGCGTTCCATACTTCATGATTGGCAGCTTCTTTAAAGAAAAGCCGCTCATTGCCTAGGGGCGGAAGGGTGCCGGAAGCCAGGATCCGGATCAGTTCCTGCGCGTTTTCCCCGAGTGGCGCGGGTACCCGCGCCCGTCTCCGAGTGCGATGAAGAGGGGTAAATACGCCGTTGGTGTGGCGAAGCGTAAACGTGGCAGGAGCGTCGAAGAGCAACCATCCAAATCCGAACGCTACCGAGCGCGCGCGCTGGATAAATTCATCCGGCAAGCGTTGAGGATGCTTCGGAACGGCTTGTGGAAAATACAGGGCAGGATCCGATAGAGAGCTGATTTTAACGACCAGCCTCGACCCCTGCCTTCCTGGCCTTTTGAGTCGAGTGATGATCAGTGTCGCAGTTGAGCCAGAGATATTGAGCTTCCAGCGTAATGTGCGATAACCAACTTTTATTGGATGAAAATACGCTTGCTTGACCAGCACAATCGAGTGTATACCACTGCCTGTTGGAAGAAGGGACAACCCAAGGTGACAAAGGCACGGGGACACCGCAAAGCGGGTAGCATCAACCCATGGAAACGCTCGGCCGGGAACGCCTCGAAGCTCTGGTGAAAGACTGGCAGCGCCTGCTCGACCTTGAGCACTGGACCATCCGGCTGGAATTGATCCGCTTCAACCGGCCGTTCCAGAGCGGGGACATCAAGGTCGATCCGGTGCACAAGACGGCCCTGCTCCTCCTGTCGCAGACGCCGTTCCGGGATGAGGAAGAGACCATCGTGCATGAACTGGTCCACGTGGTCCTCTGGCCGCTCGACACCGCGGCGATGGACCTGGTCGAAGTGGTCGGTCCGGTGGACTCGCCTGCACGCGAGTTCGCTCAGTCGACGGTCTTCCGGGTACTCGAGCCGGTCACGGAGCAGCTGACCCGGGCGCTGCTCAAGGCCCGTGGGCATCAGGGTCAACCAGTCTGGCAGGTGCTGGAAAATGAGGCTGCCGACCGCGTGCAAGGTGGACTTGGCGCCAGGCAGGACTCACCTACACCGCTTTGACGCAACAGGATATTCAGCACCAACGACACGAGCACCACCTGCTGCATGCCCCCTCTCCGACTGGAACTCTGTCCTTCGGCGGCAAAAAACCCAGCGGCACCGGCGTGTAGGGGTGGAGGCGCTGTTTTCAGGAGCAGCGACTGCAAGGCGTCCGTCTATACTGAGCTATGCCCCCGAGTTCCGCGAGACCAATGTGGTCGACGTTTCAGCGTCTCATGAAACGTGGCGTGCTCATAGGATTGATCGCCGCCGTGGTTGGCTCGGCACTGGGGTATTTCCTGGCCGGCCAG